>OHAD01000156.1_pt1 | contig 82251 bp, 82 predicted proteins | sample 1577011 | NCBI WGS metagenome assembly OHAD01 (sample SAMEA3541510, study PRJEB24748) | human gut metagenome | biome: human gut; feature: human-associated habitat; material: faeces | place: China | collected 2012 | reverse complement strand
CGGCAACTACGCCCTACGTGGACTTTCACCACAGACTGACGGCATGCCCGTCATACTCAAAAACAAAAAAAGTGGACACAAGTCCACTTTTTTGTTTTATATAGTCTTTAATAAAAAATCTATTCTATTCAACTTTTTCAAACATCCACCTACTGGCAGCACACTTAGGACATACCCAGTCATCCGGAAGATCTTCAAACTTGATTCCTGGTTCAATCCCATATTCAGGCACACCCTTTTCTGGATCGTAAACGTAACCACATGGTCTACACCTGTATTTTGTTGACTCTACATTTGACATTTTATTACCTCCTAATTCTCGATTATTTGCCTAAATACTTCCTTCCCATATTATCAGCAGCGATAATTGCACTGTATACCTTCTTTTCGTTAACTTCGAATGGCATATTGTGTATAGTGTCATCAGGAGAACATGCAAGTCTAGCAACTTCCATCAACCTATCCTCAGATAAGTCTGTAACACCCAATTCTTCTAGAGTTACAGGTAGTCCCATCTCTATACAGAAATTATATATTTCTTCTATTTCTTCCAAAGGAGCATCTTCTAATATAAGCTGTACACAAGTTCCAAAGGCAACCTTCTCACCGTGATACATATTGTGGGCCTCTTCAAGAGCAGTAAGACCGTTATGGATAGCATGAGCTCCAGCAAGTCCACCTGACTCAAATCCTAGACCACTTAGTAATGTATTGGCCTCTATTAACTTTTCGACAGATTCAGTCACAACTCCTGCCTCAAGAGCGACTTTTGCCTTAAAACCTTCAGATAGTAGTGTATTTAGGCACAATTCAGCAAGAGCCATAGCAGCCTGTGTTATAGTACCACCTGCACATGATACAGCCCCACTAGCCTTACATGCTCTAGCTTCAAAGTATGTTGCAAGAGCGTCTCCAATACCAGAAACAGTAAGTCTTACAGGTGATTTTGATATTACATCTGTATCCATCATTACTATGTCTGGATTCTTAGGTAAAAATAGGTACTTATCAAATACTCCATCTTCAGTATATAAAACAGAAAGAGCACTACATGGAGCATCTGAAGATGCAACTGTTGGACATACACCAACTGGTTTTTTAGTATAGTAACCAACTGCCTTGGCTGTATCGGCTATCTTTCCACCACCTACACCAAATATCATGTCACACTCTCCATTATTGATATACTTTTCTATTATCCTATCAACTTCCTGAGATGAACATTCACCATTGAAGTAGCAAAACTCTACATCTGCAGACGATTTCTCAAAGCCTGACTCTATACCCTTTCCAACTCTTTTGTAGCCTGATTCACTGATTATAACCAAGGCTTTTTTACCTAGATTTTCAGCATAGGTACCTAGATTGCTTAATTCTCCAGGACCCTGTATATACTTGCTCGGACTTATCAATATTTTTGCCATTTACTTACCCTCCTAAATACTTGTTGCTTTAATACTAAATTCTTTATTTGCTAGTACACATACTTAAGTGCACTCAACTTTTGTTAGTTATTTGTATAGTTATCAAAATATCCCTGAACAAGAACTATTGGAGTACCCTTGTCTCCTGATCCACTTGTTAGGTCACAAAGTGATCCAATAAGGTCAGTTAGTCTTCTTGGTGTAGTACCCTCTGACTCCATCTTACCAACTAATGATTCATCCTTTGCCTTTATCCTATCAGATATAGCATCCTTTAAGGCCTGGCCTGACAAATCGTTGAAGTCATTGTCTGCTAGATACTTTAACTTCAATTCGTTTGGTGTGCCCTCAAGTCCATCTGTGTAGGCTGGTGATACAACTGGGTCAGCAAGCTCCCAAATCTGTCCAACTGGATCCTTGAAGGCTCCATCTCCGTATACCATGACTTCTATATGCTTGCCTGTCTTTTCTAATAGCTTCTTCTGTATATCGTATACTAGGTCCATACAGTCATTTGGGAACAACTTTACACTGTCCTCTGTAGACTTGTTTGATCCAAGTAGACCATACTTAGTGTTAAATCCACTTCCATCTACTGATTCATTTAAGATTTCATCCATTCCATATACCTTAGCACCCTTGTCCTTAAGGATTCTGCTTGTTCTTCTCCTAGTATGGATATCACAGTTTATTACATTAGTTGTGTAGTTCAATATTTCAACTGCATGGTTGGCAAATACTATCTCTACCTCAGCTCCAGCTGATCTTACAACTTCTGAGTAATAATCCACATAGTCTACACCAGTAAATGGGTGAATATTTTCTCCAAAAAGATTCCTATATTCTTCAAGTGAAAGAACTGTTGAATATGGATCTACTCCCTTTTCTTCCAGCTGATCTTCAGTCAATAACTGGTTACCAACCTCGTCTCTAGGATATGAAAGCATCAATACTACCTTCTTTGCACCAAGAGCTATACCCTTTAGGCATATTGCAAATCTATTACGAGATAAAATTGGGAATATTACTCCAACTGTTTCTCCACCTAATTTGTTTTTAACATCCTGACCAATAGCTGATATAGAAGCATAGTTTCCCTGGCTTCTTGCAACTATTGATTCTGTTATACCTATTACATCCCTATCACCTAGTTCAAATCCATCAGTTTTTGCTGCCTCTATAACTGAATTTACTACCATTTCAGATAAGTCATCTCCCTGACGAATAATCGGGCAACGAACACCACGAGCTACTGTACCAATATTTCTTGTCATATTATTCTCTCTTTCAATATATTTAAAATTTAAATTAATGTCTAACCTCTAATATAATGATACTATATTTTCGCTAATTTAAAAAGTACTATTAGGATATTTCTAGCCATGAGTATCTACTTAGAATACCTGTTAGCCAATATCCTAGCTACATATACACCAGATGCGGATGCCTGAGATAGGGAATGAGTCACTCCTGAACCATCACCTATAGCATATAGGCCTGGAACTGATGTCTCTAGGTTTTTGTCTACCTCAACCTTTGAATTGTAGAACTTGACCTCTACACCATATAGTAATGTATCTTCATTAGCTGTACCTGGAGCTATCTTGTCCAAGGCGTATATCATTTCTATTATTGAGTCCAACTGTCTCTTTGGTATTACAAGACTTAAATCACCAGCAGTTGCATTTAATGTCTGCCTTGTAAAACATTTTTCCATCCTTCTCTCACTAGACCTTCTACCTTTTACAAGGTCTCCAAATCTCTGAAGAAGAACTCCACCGCCTAGCATATTAGACAACCTTGCTATAGACTCACCATATTCGTTTGAATCTCTAAATGGCTCCGTAAACTGGTTTGAAACCAATAGGGCAAAGTTTGTATTTTCTGTGTGAAGTGCTGGGTCTGAATATGAATGACCATTTACAGTTACTATTCCATTTGTGTTTTCAGATACGACTTCTCCGTATGGGTTCATACAGAATGTTCTAACAAGGTCATTGTACTGTTTTGTCTTGTATACTATCTTACCCTCATATACATCATCTGTTATATGCTTGAACACCTCTGCAGGCAACTCAACTCTTACACCTATATCCACCCTGTTTTTTGTTTGGTTGATATGGAATTTATCACATATAGTAGACATCCACTTAGATCCAGAACGTCCAGTTGCCAACACTAGGTCCTTACACTCGTACTCACCCTTGTTTGTTATAACTTTGAATCTACCATCTTCTAACCTGTCTACTTCCTCAATTGTAGTTAGGTAATCCATATCTATTTTTTCTTCTATATAATCAAATATCTTTCCTAGTATCCTTACATTCCTGTCTGTTCCAAGATGTCTTACCTTGGCTTCCAGTAAGTGAAGATCATTCTGTAGACACTTCGTCTTTAAATCTGAGCTTGCAGTTGAGTATAGCTTTGCATCAGCTCCACCCATTGAGCAAAGAACTTCATCAACATACTCCATAAGGTCCATGGCCTCTTTTTCACCAACATACTTGTGTAAATCTCCACCAAATTGAGTAGTTATATTATATTTACCGTCAGAAAGTGTTCCTGCACCACCGTAACCGTTCATGATATGACATGGTGAACATTTCACACACGTTTGAGTCTTGCCAGCCTTAATAGGACAGACTCTTCTTTCAAGCTTGGCCCCCTTATCGATCATCAAAATCTTGGCGTCAACATTAGCCTTTGATAGTTCATAGGCCATAAAGACTCCACCAGCACCAGCTCCTGCAATAATAATATCATACTTTTTCATAAATACCCCTTTTCCCCATCAGTTTGATGGATAGAACTCACTATATTTTTGTTCGTGTTTTCAGCCAATCATTAGCAATTAATCATGACCAAATAACATTATATCACTTTTTTTGTAAGTTACAAGGGTATTTTTTTATTATTTTAAAATATAAGGAGGAAAATACAATATATTTTCCTCCAAGTATAAAATATTATTCGTGTATATCCATGGCTTTTTTGTACTCATTTTCCAAGTAGCCTAAATATCAATTCGAACGCCTCTATATATTTTATTTAACTAGAAATTCTTAATAGAATCCACTTCCCTTACCTGTAAGATCTATCATTATATTTTTTGCCTGAGTGTAACTGTCTAGTATCATCTTGTGAGTCTCTCTGCCTATACCAGACTGCTTGATTCCACCAAATGGAGCTCCTGCTGGTATCTGGTTGTATGTATTGACCCAAATTCTACCAGTCTTGACCCTTCTAGCAACATCAAGGGCTGTATCTATATTCTTAGTGTAGACACCACCGCCTAGACCATATACTGACTGGTTTGCCATCCTAACAACATCATCAGCATCCTTAAACTTTATAACTACGCCAACTGGTCCAAATATTTCCTCCTGGGCTATAGCCATATCGTTTGTAACATCTACAAGCAATGTCGGTTCAACAAAGGCTCCTCCTGAATACTGGGTCTTGCAAGCTCTCTGTCCACCAACTGCAACCCTAGCTCCTTCTTTCTTACCATTTTCTACGTAGCCAAGGATTTTTTCTGCCTGTCTAACATTGACCTGGGCTCCCATCTGAGTTGATTCGTCAAGTGGGTCTCCAACCTTGACATTTTTAAATCTCTCTATAGCCTTCTCAACGAATTCGTCATATATTCCTTCTTGAACAAATATTCTAGATCCAGCACAGCAAACCTGTCCCTGATTGAATAGGATACCTAACTGCACACCATCAAGGGCCTGCTCTATATCACAATCGTCGAAGAATATGTTGGCAGACTTTCCACCAAGCTCTAATGTAGCAGGTATTATTCTCTTGGCTGCCTCTATACCTATATTTCTACCTACTTCTGTAGAGCCTGTAAATGCAAGCTTGTCTATTCCCTCATGCTGGACCAGGTAGTCACCTGACCTAGATCCCTTACCTGTGACTATATTTATTACACCAGCTGGTATCAAATCTTCTATTATCTTCATAAGCTCAAGTATTGAAAGAGATGTAGAACTAGACGGCTTAAGTATTGTTGTATCTCCTGCTGCTATTACTGGAGCTAGTTTCCAAGCCGCCATCAAGAATGGGAAATTCCATGGTACTATCTGACCAACAACCCCTATAGGCTCTCTAAGTACTATACTCAACTTATTGCCATCAAGCACGTTGGCTGAACCCTCTTCTGACCTGATTACGCCAGCAAAATACTTGAAGTGATCTGCTGCAAGTGGTATATCAACATTCTTTGTTTCACGAATAGGTTTTCCGTTATCCATCGTTTCAACTGTAGCCAAAAATTCTGCATTCTCTTCTATCCTAGCTGCTATCCTGTCCAATATGTCAGCCCTTTGAGCTGTAGTAGTCTGTGACCATGTCTCAAACGCTTTCCTAGCTGCCTTAACAGCCCTATCTACATCTTCATTTGTTGCATCCGCTATCTCTGCCAAAAATTCTCCATTTGCAGGATTTGTTGTCCTAAGTGTAGTATTGTCTGATGAATCAAGCCACTGACCATCTATAAATAATTTATATCTCTTTTCTGTTAATATTGACATATCTCTTGTCCTCCTTAAATAATAATTTTTCGTCCACCTGTATTCGAAAATGCATTTGATAATAATTATCATTTTATAATTATTATCTTTCACTCACTAGTATTTTACCCATGACTTAATATCTTATTCAATTTTTCTTTATTTTCCAAATATGATCTATTATTATTGATCTTATCCATGATTTATGATTATAGAAATAAACACAAAAAACAACCTCCCTTTCATTAGATTCATGATCTAACTTGGGAGGTCGATTTAATATATCACCTAAGTTTGGTGGTCGATACTAGTATATTATTAAATTAAGAAGAATAATTTGTAAACTTCTTTTCCAGTCCTGCAAGAGCTATATCAAATATAACTGCCATAAGAGCTGTAGGTATTGTACCTGCCCATATAATAGCACTACCATCGCTGACTGATATACCTCTCGATATTATATCTCCAAGCCCACCAGCACCTATAAAGGTACCTATAGTCGCTATACCAACTGCTAGGACTAGGGCATTTCTAATGCCACCCATTATAACTGACAAGGCCAGTGGCATCTTGACCTTCATCATTACCTGAAAGTTAGTCATACCCATTCCCTTAGCAACATCGAGTAGATTTTCGTTTATATTGCTAAGTCCTGTACAAGTATTCTTTAATATCGGTAGCAAGGAATAAAGAAATACCGTTGCTACAACTGTGTTAGTACCAAGTCCCATGGCTACCATCAATATAGACAGTAGGGCAAGAGATGGTATCGTTTGTATCACATTGGCTATACCTATAGTCAAGGCAGATAACCTCCTACTCCTTGTTATATACATGCCCAGAGGTATTGCAACCAAGCAGGCAAATAATACTCCATATATAGATATCAAAAAGTGCCTGATAAACTGTTCAAACACTATTGATCCATTGACCTGGTAATACTGTATTAGTTCTTTCATAAAATCACATCCTATTCGTTTTCAACTTACTTTTTAGAACTATCTTCAAACATATCCTTGTAAATTGGTCTCTTCTTTAGTGGATTCACCTTTTTGTACTCAAAGTAATTATTGTCCTGCAAGAATTTCTTGGCTACTAATTTAGCCTCAATCTTTTCTCCATCACATTGAGCATTTAGTTTCTGCATAGTTTCACTAGTGATACTGCCCTCTAACTTTAAGAGAACGTCTACTACTTCAGGATGCTCATCTACTGTCTTTTTGCTGATTATTGGACTGGCATCATATGGTGGGAATATCCTCATATCATCTTCTAGTACTTTTAGACCGTATGAATTTATCCTACCATCTGTAGAGTAACCAAGTACCACATCCATCTTCCCGCTATTTACAGCACTGTATACCAAGCCTACATCCATTGGTAATACTGAATCAAAATCAAACTTATACTTGTCCTTAAATGCCTGATAGCCGTCTCCCTTTCTCTGGATCCAACTCGTATCTACACCTGCCTTTAAATCTTTGGCAATTGGTTTTAGATCACTGACCTTATTTAGATTATGCTTTTCAGCAAATTCTTTTTTAACCATAAAGGCATATGTATTTTCAAACCCATATGTAGGCATCCAGATAAGATTGAACTTGTCATTATACCCCTTTATTACCTTCTCTAGTGCCTCTTCGGGATCTGTTGTAGGTTTCATACCAAGCTCACCAGTAAGAGTTGTTCCTGTATACATGGCTGATCCTATATTAGCATATCCACCGTTTAAAGTCTGGAATACCAACATAGCTGATGAAAGATTGTTTATTACACTTACCTTCTGTTTTGGATTGTAATGCTCAATCATCTGCTTTTGAATTTCTGTAATAATCTGTCTTTCGACTGTACTTCCACCAGCAATCACTATATCACCCTTACTCGCCTCTCCACCAAGACCTGGCAATGAGCAAGCTGTAAGAGTAAGTGATGAAAATATTGCCAAGAATGCTATAATAGCCTTTTTTGTATTAGACCTACTTACAATTTTATTTTCACTCTTATTTTTTTGTCCATTTTTATTTTTAATACCATTTCCATTTTCTATTTTATCTTTATCGTCGCTATCATTATCTTTTTTGCTCTTTGACTCAGTCCTAGGCTTCACTGCCTTTTCAAGTCTACTAAGGACAAGGTCCATGATAAGTGCCATAATAGTAACAGGCACTGCCCCCAATATTATCATAGGAACATTAAATAGGGTAAGACCTGTAAATATAAAGTCTCCTAGTCCACCTGCTCCTACATATGAGGCTAGAGTCGTCCATGCTATTACATATACAGCCGATAACCTAACACCAGACATTATCACTGGGGCTGCAAGCTTAATCTGTATGTCTTTAATAATCTGGAAGAAAGTCATACCCATTCCCTTAGCTGCATCTAGGACATTATCATCTACACTCATCATACCTAAAACTGTATTCCTAAGTATAGGTAGTAATGAATAGATAAAAATAGCTATTATAGCTGGTACCTTTCCTACACCAAATAGGGGCACCATTATAGCTAGTAGTGCAAGTGATGGTATTGTCTGTAGAACTGAAGCTATTGACATTACAATCTTTGCAACCATCTTATTCTTAGTTATAACTACACCTAGGGGAACTGCAACCAATACTCCAAGCACTAGGGCTACCATAGATATAGTAAGATGTTCACCTATTTTTATAAGCAGGTTAGTTCCATTTTCGCTTAAAAACTGTAACATACTACCACCTACCTAACTTCATCATTATCTTCTGCTACATACCCATCTGTAACAACAACACCTGAATCCTCCGGCTCATAGTCGCTCCAGAAGTTGTGGTATAAACAATCCACCATAGCAGCTCTTGTTATCAGACCAACTAGTCTTCCCTCATCATCTATTACAGGAAGGTTCCTATGCTGTAGGTCATTTATATAGTAAAGGGCTGCCTTGATCTTTGTATCTACCGGTATGGCATCTGCTCTTTTAATCCTGTCACTTATAGATACACCCAACTTGTAATCCACATTTCTTAGGGCAAAGGCATCTAGGGCTCCTAGTAAAACCTCATTATCATCAACAACGAATAGGGTATCTACCCTGTTGTTGTGCATCATATTTATAGCTGTTCTAAGATTTGAATTAATATTAATCTTTATTGGATTCTTCAGCATTATACTTTCAACAGTATTCATATCAAACTGCGCTTCAGACAATCTCTCTTCACCGATCATATTCTTTACGAAATCATTAGCAGGATTAAGAAGTATATTTTCAACAGTGTCAAACTGAACTAACTCTCCTTTATCCATTATGGCTATCTTGTCTGCTAGCTTTATAGCCTCATCCATGTCATGTGTTACAAATACAAATGTCTTACCCATCTTCTTCTGTAGATTTTTTACTACGGACTGAAGTGACTCCCTAGTCAATGGGTCCAAGGCACCAAAAGGCTCATCCATTAGTACTATATCCTGATCTGCTGCAAGAGCCCTAATTACACCTATTCTCTGCTGCTGACCACCAGACAGTTCTGAAGGGTACCTATCTAAGAAACTCTCTGGTAATTCAACCATCTTAATCAGTTTCTCTGCTACCTCTCTTCTCTTTTCATTTGACCATTTCAAAAGCTTTGGAACCATAGTTATATTTTCATAGATTGTCATATGCGGCATCAGACCTATCTGCTGAATTACATATCCAATCTTTCTCCTAAGTTCTACCTCATTGAAATCTTTTACATTCTTACCATCTATAGTCAGTTCGCCACTCGTTGGATCTAACATACGATTTATCATTCTCATAAGCGTAGTCTTACCACTACCTGATGTACCTATAAAACAAACAAATTCTCCCTTGTCAAATTTTATATTAACATCTCTAACTGCCATCTTCCCGTTTGGATACTTTTTTGAAATATTCTTATATTCTATCATCTTTGGCCTCCTAAAAAATTATTTTATATTCCACAATGATATTTAAATCTTGATTTAAAATTCTTAAACTAAAAACTACATTGGTAAATCTCACTTTAAACGCTATGTTGGTAAACACCACTAAAACAAATTAAAACTTTTAAATTGAAATAAATTATATTAATATAATACCCATATATAGTTGATTTTAAACTGTAAAATTATAAAATAAGGTTTTTTCTTACATTTTCAGTGTTTTTATAAGCATATCAATATAAAAGGTACAATGTTTGAATATACTTCATCACTTTACCTTATAATACAAATATAGTATTATCATGATAATTCTATCTGTCTAAAATACTTGTTAAAAACGTATTCATAGGGTATAAGACTAATATAGTAATAATTTATATATAGGAGGTAATTAACTATGCAGGCTACAAAATACGAAGAAATACTAAAGTACGCAATGAACATGGAAAAAACTGCTGAAGAATTTTATAAGACATATATGTCTAAGGTGAAGGCAGAATCAAACAAGGAAATATTTACTCAATTAGCAGAGATGGAAGATGATCACTATGAAATCCTAGAAAAAGAACTAAAGAAAATACAGGATGGCAAAGAATTTGACGACTTTGAAAGTTTAGACCTTAAGGGTGGAGAAGACATATTTAAGATCAACGAAAGAGATATCAAGGACATGAACTTTGATTCTACAGTTGAAGACTTGCCTATCCTAAGAATGGCATATGCTATGGAGAATGATTTTGCTACATTTTATGAAAAGGCAGCGGAAAACGTTGAAGACCCAAATGCAAAAAAATTATTGGAAGTATTGGCTAAATGGGAAATCCAGCATAGAGATTCTTTTGATCAGGAAATCAAGCTAGCTACAGAAAACTCATGGTTTACTAACAGCTTTGCCCCATTCTAAAAATATCAAATAAATATTTTGTGTGAGTCTATGTAAAAAATTAAGTAATATTATAAATTAAAGGGAGGTTGGATTTTCACCAGCCTTCCCAATAATCAAATATTTATTTTTTTAACTGCCTAATCGGCGGATTAACCATAGAAGGCTAATTTACAGAAAAATTACATACACTCAAATACCTTGATTATTACAGTTAACTTCTCAAATCTGTCCGTAATAAGCATTTGGCCCGTGTTTTCTCATATAATGTTTATCGAGAACGTACTGCTTCATTTCAGCATTTGGATTTAACATAAGCGTTTTTAAATCCATCTCTGCAACTTTTTCCATAACTACTGCATTATATACAGCATTTTCCGGACTTTTCCCCCATGCGAAAGGCCCATGATTCTTTACAATAATTCCTGGAACAGCCTCCGGATCAATCTTTCTTTTTTCGATTGTTTCAATAATCACTTTTCCAGTATTTGTTTCATAATCTGATTCTACTTCCTCTTTAGTAAGTTCCCTAGTGCATGGAATATCCCCATAGAAATAGTCAGCCTGCGTTGTACCTAGTGCTGGAATATCAACTCCTGCTTGTGCAAAAGCAACTGCATTTGTCGAATGTGTATGTACGATACCTTTAATTTCAGAATACTTTCTATACAATTCGAGATGTGTCTTTAAATCCGAGGATGGATTCCATTTTCCCTCTACCTTCTCACCCGTTTCGATGTTTACTACAACCATGTCATCTTGAGACATTCCGGCATAATCAATACCAGACGGTTTAATAACCATGTATTTTCTATCATCTGATATACCACTAACGTTTCCCCATGTGTAAATAACCACACCTTTATCAACAAGATCTAAATTGGCTGCACACACCCTATTTTTTAAATTCTCCAACATATAATTTCCTCTTAAATACCAATTCCATAAACTCTTGAAACTGCATTATCCCACTGTCCTGACTCATGTAAAATATGTTCAATCACATCGCGAACAACACCATTTCCACCTTTAACGCCACTTATATAATTTGCAATTTTTTTTATTTCGGGACAACTATCAGCAGGGCAACCAATATATCCAACAAGCATCATCGGTGGCAAATCATTCAAATCATCACCTATGTAGCCAACCTCTTCCTTCTTTAATTTATGCTGAGACATAAATGTCTGTAAAAACTCTGCCTTGTTCTTTACATTCTGATAAAGATATTCTGCTTTCATCTCTGTCATCCTTCTAGTAGTTGCAGCGCATTCTCTCCCTGTGAGAACCATGATTTTAATTCCAACACTATGTGCAGAAAAGAACCCCGCTGCATCCTTCGTGCAGAATTTTTTCAACTCATTTCCTCTCTCATCATAATATACCCCTGCATCTGTCATTGTTCCATCCACATCAATAACTATTAATTTAAGCTCCATTACTTTCCCTCCTCCTTTGTATCATAAGCGGATGGTGTCAGAAAAGCAACCCTAACATCAAGATTCCGAATAGCATTAGCAACAGCCAAATTAAATTTATTTCCGTGTTCAGTGTATGTTCTTATGTTAGTAGTATAATAATTCTTTCCATTTTCTGTATAGCCATCAGCCCCTATGGCATAAATAGCCTTAGTATCCATTTCCTTCAAGAGCTTAAGAAGCATTATAAAGCTATTGCATCCTTGATCAAAGGCTCCTGACAAACTGTTATAATCAATTTTATAGTCTGATATTCTACCAATAAGATTAGAAGTAATAATTGTTTTGCAGGAAATGTTCTCAAGATTACTAAAACGCTTGTTATTACTGAAAAATACAAAGTCAACCAAATACGATTCCGGTATAAAATTAATTGCTATAACCACAGGATTCTCCTGCTTAATAAATTCTTTGATTTTCGTTTCATATGTTAAAATCGAAGCTCCCGGTGCGATCAAGAGAACTTTTTTACTGGAAAGCAAATTGTAAAGTTCTGCTCGGCTTCCAGAATCATCAATCCGATTGCTCTTATAATCCTCATACACTGAATCCGCATATGTTGCATCAAATGCAGTCTTTTTATCATCAGCAAATCGCGACAATATATGATTAATGTCTTTTATTGTCAGATCGCCTTTTTTTAAATAATGCTCTGCGTAATTTCTATGCAAATTAAATCTTGCAGAAAGGAAATATGCCGGAGTATATCCCCACTCAGGCGCACCCTTCAACGGTGCAATATAATCTTGAATAGCATCCATCATGTAATCAATGTCATATGTTTTCCCTGCATAATCATTGCAATAATCTGCAATCAATTCAATGGGTAAATTTCCTGGAATTCTGCCCATTCCCATCAAACTGCCATCCACCGCAACCGGTCGATTCAAATGTTTGTCTATAAATGCTTGTGCCAAACAACAACTTAAAGACATATTTTCATGCAAATGTAATGCAACTCTTATATTTCTATCCAAATTGTTATCTACTAATGAAACAATTCGATCCAAGTCTCTTCTTTTCATACTTCCAAATGTATCAACAATGGAGAACTGATAAGGTTGAATTTGGTTTACTTGTTTAATAATCCAAAGAATACGCTCATCAGAATAGCCCATAATATTAATTGGATTAATTGACAATTTGTATCCTTTTGCCTTGACTTCTCTGGCGAAATCCATACCATCTTCAATATCATAATCGTGAGCGGTAATTCGAATCATCTCTATTCCACTTCCAGTGTAAGGGGACAATTTATTAATATCGTAATTGCTTCTCATCGCCATAGCCGAATACATTGTGTTTCCTGCATCATCTGGCAAGAGCTTGTTAAGATCCTCGATACGATTGCACACTGTGACATCTGGATTGTATTCTTCTACATTCCGCAAAAATCCAACTTCTACGACATCAATATTCGACTTTGTAAGACGATTAATGATATCTTTTGCACAATTAAAACCGAATTTCCAGCCATTCACATACCCGCCATCACGCAAAGTACAATCCAACAATTTTAAATCATATGATTCCATTATTTACTTCCTTCCTTCATCATTTTAATGACCATCTCAAGATCTTTTTCTGTATCAACTGATAAGCTATGGCACTCTGCTATCAAAGAAAGTTTCAACTGTTTTCCATAATCTAAGAATCTTAAAGTATCAATTCCTTCAATCAATTCAAACTGACCAGGATTTGAGTTTTTGTAAAAATCAAGCATTTTTTTATTGTACCCAATGATACCAACATGCTTATAATACTTAAAATCAATAGCCTTAAACGGATACGGAATTGGTGTTCTTGACATATACAGAGCGTTCATATTATCATCAAATACCATCTTTATATTTGATGGATCCATTACTTGAGCCGGATCAGTCATCCCCGTAATAATATTTGTTCCAAACTCTACATTCTGCGGTACACTATCCGGAATAGCTGCAGCAACTGCCTCAGTATTAATCAAAGGTTCATCACCATTTAACTGAACATAAAAATCTGCTTTAATTGTTTCTGAAACCTCTTGCAATCTATGTGCTGCTGCTCTATGTGTACTAGCTGTCATCACAACAGGAATCTTGTTTGCTTCGCAAACAATTCTGATTCTTTCATCATCTGTAGCAACATACACTTCATCCAACTTTTCAACAGTACATACTCTTTTATATACCCACCAAATCATTGGATGCCCCAAAATATCTTTTAATGGTTTTCCAGGTAAACGCGAGGAGCCATATCTCGCTGGAATAATTCCTACTACTTTCATTTTCTAACCTCACATTCCAAAAAACTTTGAAGCAATCTTTTTTCCTAAAATTTTTTCACACATATAACATGTTAAGTAGCTGAGTACCGTCGTTAATATCAGTTCTATACCGATAAGCAAAAATAGCGGTACCGCCCCCCTCATTTTTCCTTGTAAAATCAAATACGCTTTGTTAATACAATACAAAAAAGCCATATGAACATAGTAGATTCCATATGATTTTTCTCCTATTGAATGAAGTGCTTTTGAAATTGTATTGCTAATTTCAATTTTCCTATTACACAGTAATACTGCCGAACTTAAAATGTATGGAATTACGAAAAGTCGCATCTGTGAGACAGCATAATTTGTTGTAGCACCAAAATGTATCAAAAATAGAGATTCCAAAAAAGCAGCAAATCCTAAAATTACTAATCCACATGATAATGCCTTACTAGATGCGTATTTTTGTTCCATATCTTTTAGTTTTAAGCCAAAATAATAGTATATAAACCAACTCATAAAATATAACTGATCTGACGGCATCTGATCTCCGTGGTTCACAAAATATACGAAATTGACAATATAAAATACTGGTGTTATCATCCAAAACAAAACATTGAAAATCCGAGATTGCTTCATTTTAATCACAAACGGGGTGATTATATTTAACTGAAGCAAAACAAGAACAAAATACAAGTGCACCGCAACATTTCCTCTTAATGCTTTGCTGATTAGTTCTTGTACCGTAAAATCAGGCCATTCCATGTAGATATAAACGCACGAATAAAACACTGTCCAAATAATAAAAGGCAAGCCTAGTCTAATCAATCTGTTTTTCAAAAAAGTTTTTGTATCGCAGAGCACATTCTTCTCATTGACTAAATATCCAGAAATCACAAAAAATAATCCTACTGGGAAATCTAAAAGGTTTCGAATGAGCATCCATGCCCAGTATACTATGTTCGTACCCTCAAGCACTCTATATTCTTCTGCACTTTTACAGTGAATGAATATTACTGCAATTATGCAGAAAGCCCTTGCATATTGAATCCACTCAATCTGTTTTCTTTTTTCCATAACTAGTATCCTCTTACCACTATTTTGTTAAGCAATATTTTCAGCTTTACAACCGGTCGAAATAGTGGCGTTTTTTTATAATATCGTAACGAATGGAAATAGCCGTCTGCCCATTTTTCATATCCCATATTTTTCATATCTCGGTATATACAATCTCTATATGCTGGACGAACAGTTGCCCTAACCTCTTTTGTAAGCGTCAACAAGTTTTTTCTAAACTCTTCAAAATGCGAATGCTGTATATCATATTCAGACTTAACAGATTCACCACAAACCGTCTTATTTGCATAGGACATATGTAATTGTTTTTTCCATTTAATCAATAACTTGTTAATCAACTTTTTCAGAACATTATTATCCACAATACGACCTGCATATTTATAATCAATCGTATTTACAGCATATCCTTCTTCTAATAAAAAATGTTCCATTGCATACACAAGCAAAACAGCACCATGACTATCGCATCGCTGAATGTTTAATAATCCGATATGTTTTATAGTCATTGTCTCTAATCTCCCTTCATCATCTTTTCTTCAGTAATCCAATAACCTCTGGAATTTTCTTTCTATACAGTAAAACCGACACACACATACCAATAATCAAAATATAACGCACAACCACATACGGATATATTGCATTTACTACTCCTGTAATAATAAGTATCACAACAGATAACAGTACAAATATTTTCCATGGAAATATTGATCCATTCTGTAATTCTACGCCAGCGATTTTTCTTGAGTACAGCATATGGAATCCTGCCATAACCATGTAGCAAATCAAGGTTGTGTAGGCTGCTGCCACATAGCCAAATTTCGGAATAAGTAAATAATTTAAAGCAATGTTTAGCCCTGATGCAATTACAGTTATAGCCGCTACGTTTTTAGTTTTCTCATAATAAAGCTCAACATTGGATACAAGACTGTACAACATAACAAAGAAATAACCAGCTACTACAGGAGGAATAACATAGACTGCATCTGCGTACGCTTTATCTGCAAAAATCATTATAAGTTCAGGTGCAAAAAGCATAAACAATGCTGCTATTCCTAAAAACCCCACCATCAACATTACTGTTATATTACGAATACTCCTTACGTCTGTTTCCTTATTATCCTGATAATTCTTTATCTTCTGATAAATCCAAGGTGTAAACGTTGCCTCCAACGCTGACGTGAGTAAAACCATCAGCCGTCCTAAATTGTATGAAACACTGTATATTGCAACGCTTGACTGACCACAAAACTGACCAATCATAATTCGATCTGCCTTGTCCAGAATTAATGTTGAAAGAAAATATGGTATCAATGGCAAATTAAATCTTAGTGCGTAGTGCCAGATTTCCTTGTTAAAATATGTTTTACCCTTCCAGAATATTCGAACATAGAACATCAAAAAAAAGATTGCCCATACAATTTGATATGATAAAATCTTTACAATTCCCTTATCATAATTTATGTACAGAACGGCAAATAAGTTTAATAACGTTGCACAAACTGCTGTAATTATTGTAACTAACGTGAATTTTCTATAATTATATTCATACTTATTTCTAGCAGTCCAAAACAGCAATGCAGGTGCCCAAATCTGTGCAAGGAAGAGAGAAGCACAGAGTACAAAACTCATTCCCATCATCTTTTCTATCTGATTGTGGAATAGCAAAAACAGACCAAACATCGACACAGATATAGTCGTTGTAAGTCCTAACAGAGAAGATTCAAACTTATCTCGGCTATGACTATACTTAATCATGCCTTTGTCGAATACACCATACGAGAGTCGAAGTGTACATATAACCACTATTAAATCATTCCATGCAAAGTATGTACTTGACAAACCATACTGATCTGTTGTCAGTAAACGTGTAAAAATGGGCAACGTAATAATGCTAAGCCCATTTTGAAGCACTCCACAAACCAGAAACCAGAAGCTTGCGCGCACCTGCACCGGTGTTGAATTGTATTTTTCTATATATTTACGTAAAGTGGTCATAATTACTCCTTTGTAACGCTCCTTTATCTATTCATACGTTATTCCTTTTTGGGCTTTGATTGCGCTTCAAAACACACGCAATTACAATAATGGCCACAACCCCTGTCACTAATCCAATCCATGAATTTGTCATCCCGACTATCAAATAGCATATTGCAGAAACCACAGCGACTAAAACACCCTACTGAAATTGCGTTTCAACATGGTTAATATGATTACACCCTGCTCCTGTTGAACTTAATATGGTTATATCTGAAATTGGTGATATGTGATCACCACATACACCTCCGCCTAATACTGCTGCAGTTGCTAGGATCATTGTTTCTGTCATCTGATCTCCAAATACGGGAACAATTATTGGTAGTAAAATAGCAAATGTATCCCATGATGTTCCCGTTGAAAAAGCCAACGCGATAGCAACTAAGAAAAAGATACACGGAACTATACTCAATGGAACGTTTGTTGTTTCTACAGCTTTTGCAACGAAACCTCCCGCATTGAGATAAGAACCTCCACAAATACCGCCTAACGCCCAGGCAAACACCAGAATAAGTGTGGCTGGGACCACATTTCTAAATCCTACTACAAGTCCCTCGCAAAATTCTTTTGGCGTTACGATTTTACTTGGCAAATATAGAATTGCAAGAAATACCACCGAATATGCTCCGCCTCGTCGTTCAGTAATTAAACACTTATAGTTCTTTATTAAAACGATACAATTCTGCTTTTTCTTTTCCATAAACCAAATAATCAATTTTTAACCTATAGTAGACTGATTTAATAATCTTAGATTTCTTCAGCACTGTTTTCAGAAAAATGTAAGGTGTCCACATAAACCAATTTAAAAGATAAGACGCCACTGGAATCTGTAATCCATGTTCCTTTGCTTCCTTTTTCAGTTCAATATTTAAGACTCCATAAACATTATCTTTTTCTTCTGCTAAAACTTTCCCCCAATATTTGATCTTTCTTGCATTGTATTTTTTTAAATCGAAAATATCAGCATAGTTAGATAGTTTCCCAACTATATCAAGAGAAACCATTGTACGCATGCACTTATCACAACTACTACAGTTTTTATGATCATCCAGTGTGCAAACATGAAGATGCTTTTTAACAGTCGGTGAATCACTTATATAGTCTATTTTCTGTACCCTTCCACATTCACCACCGGACATGTAAAAAGTAACATTATCATTACTGGCTACCGCAGTATTAAACACATCATAATCTGTACTATCTTCGCTTCTAAAATTTGAATCCTGAAACATAGTTCCTGCGCTTATATAATAGGTATGGAATAGTTTCTGCATAGCCATAACATAGGAACAAATGCGGAATGAATAATACTCAACATAATCAGGAAACCAGAATTCATGATGATTTGTGTACATACTAACCATATCGAAACCGAGTTCATCTGCAACAGGCTTTTCATTGTTAATAAGAACGGCAAACTTTTCTCTAACAATCTCCTCGCTTTCATACTTATTGAATAAATTAGCAACCAATAAGTGCGTGACATCATACCCGTGATAGCTCGTTTTGAAATTACTCAATATTGAGTAAAATGAATCTACACCACTGCTAACAGCCGTTCCAACAGCATTATTTGCTTCATATTTAATCGTTGTAGGTGTTGCTTGAATGTGAATTGGTTTATAATGAATACTGTTCATTTTGTTGGCAGTAGGCGTAAAAAACCGATTTATCTGATATAGTAGTCTTTCACTCGCAGGTGCAGCACATACAATATCCATTCCGTTGTAAGATGCGAAATAGTAAATAGCTAAAATAAAGGCATCAGATAAATCCACACAAAGGTAATCGTTATATTTATTTTCCACCTCAAAGTACATTGTTTTCTTTTCATTCAGGTATGAAATCTCTGCACATAGTCTAGAATGCAGTTCATCTACCTGCATAACATATGGATGACCAATGAAGAGACTATTATTATTTAAAGAGTCCATCAAGCTCGCTCCTTTCAAACACTTCCAACTTTCCTCCTCTTGTTGCATTCCTAATTACAACACCATTTTTCTCACACCAGCGTCTGGCCTCTCTAAATGAAACCTCACAAAGGAGAAGTTCCGGTGGAAACTGTGTAGACATATCAATTGGTTTAATACCTTCAGCATAGCTGCCAGCAGTTTCAACCACACCATTTTTAATATTATAATTATGATCAATTCCAATTAGATAAATCTCTTTGTACCCCATATACGCCGCAATCTGAATCATTGCATATGTGATAGATAATCCATCATATATTCCAACACTTATATCATCTGAAAAAGGCATTAAGCCTTCTGGATATGTACCATCCGGACTATATACTGAAACATAAGGCTTAAAAAAGAGTCTAACTTTTTCATTGGTTAATATTTCATCCGAAAACATGGATCTGAATTTATATGGTAAGAAGCACAGTTCACAGTTTTCTATCACAAATTGTAAATCTCCTTTAATCTGCTCTAGCACTTTGCTATCTTGAGAACAGTAATATTTTGGTCTCCATGTTGTTTTATCATAAAGATTGTATATTCTATTACAGGCAAAACAATCTTCACCTTTCAGTTTTTCTAAATCTGCGATTTTAAGACTTGGACCATTACCAATAATAAAACAACGATTATTTTGACTAGAGTTTCTCAGTTGCTTAATTAATCTGCTATCCTGTGTAGTTTTGTAATGTTTTGATGATAAGTTATCAGCACAGGTTTTTATCAGCTTTACTCCTGGCTGAATAATTGACTTTATTTTCATTTACTGCTTACCTTCCTTTGATATCTTCATTAAGCACATAGTTCATTTCACAATACCGAAAATCATGGTGCTTAGCTTATACACGCATTTTTTAATTACCGATCATCCTCTCGTACATGATGAGCTTGTGTCAAACATCCACCAATAACCAATGCAATTGGAATACTCAAGGAATTCACAAAGGACGATTCTGCAAGCGACGAAACACATAAATATCCAAGTGCAAAAAGTGCACTAAAATAGGCATTACGATTCTTGATTTTAATTTTTGATATTTCTACAAACAATTTATATAATGCCATGATAAAACATGCGGCACCCAAATATCCATTTTGTGCAATTTCCATAGGCCAAAAAGAGTCAGAAATGAAGCTAGGATGGTCTCTTGTCAATCCATAAATATTCGATATTCCATAATTTGAATAGAGCGGTGAATATACCACACCAGAATAATGCGACGCAAATGTTGCCAACCCTGCTCCTAATGGAAAATGTTCCTTTGCGATGTCGAAACATGTTCGAAGAAGAACATTGCGTGCCGCTCCATCACTTATGGAACTAAAGAAGTAGTACTGTATCTGACTCCATCCAATAAGTAAGCATAAGCAACCTATAAGAATTACACTTTTTAACTTAATTTTCTTATTACAAACATTAATCAAATAATACAATAGAATATACAGAATCACTCCGCCAAAAGCCTTGCTTCTCATAGTGGAAGCCATTAAAAGCAAAAGAATAACACTATATAATGTAAAATATCTCGTCTTATCCTTTACCAATAATAGAAGTGCTAGTAAAAAAACACACATAGCACAAAATACTGTATGAAGTCCATAAAAAAGAAACGTGGATTTCATTCCATATCTGTAGTCACCTGGAAACAAATTCAAAAACTTATCCAAGAAAAGCAACAAAACATAAAGCCATACTACAGCTTTAATATGATTAGCAATTTTTCCTCCATTCAAAGACAGATTAATACTCTTGAATAATGTTATACCTACATAAATATTTAGCCAGAACTTAAGGTTCAATAACAAATCTGGTAAAACAGCTTTCAGCATATCCTGATATCCATATACTATATTTCCTGCTAACGCAAACAGAATTGCAACACCAACCCAAAATGAGTAGCTATTCTTTCTAATGCGTAGAAGTCCATGTCTCTCATACAATTTTTTGATTGCAATCGGAATAGCCATGCAAGATATAAGCTCATCTAAATATCCAAATATTGGCAGGTAATTTTCTAATAATTCTCTAAAGATTATCAAATAGAAAATCAAAATAAAAATATAGTAATTGTAGTTTTCCTTTGTTCGAGTCATATTAACATACCTATCATATATTTCACTTTCTTTTTATATTTCACATTTTCGTTTCTCAACAAGTTCTAATGTATAACCTATGCAGTGCGCAGGTACCCCACCCCATATTTCGCCAGTTGGTACATTTTTTGTCACTACAGCACCAGCTGCAACAATAGAGTTCGGACCAATTTCTGTATTATACATCAACGTAGCTCCTGCTCCTATTACGCAATTATCATTAATCTTTATTGTCCCTGTATAGAACGGAAAATGATATTCTTTGCTAATTTTCAGATTTCGATTAAACATATCTCCAATAATGTCATGTGTACTAAATCTTACATCAGCAGAAATATGAACATTATTCCTCAACCAAATTAGTTCTGTTTCTGATGGAATTTTCTTTGCATGCCATGCACAATTATTTCCCATATGCTTAAATATGGATTTAACCTTTAAGTACGTTGCTGCCTGAATTCCGTGTCTAAAGAACATAAGTCTCATCATTATCCAATATCTTTTAATCTTTTTCATCATCCCAATTTCTACATCGATACTTAAAATTTACCTTTTCATCTGTTCCGCAATATCAGCATCCACGATTTCCTCGCCGGTTTTATACTTCAGCTGCTCTTTACTTGCTTCACTCAGACCATTGTTGATCACACAGTTCATATCGCAGGTGCTGCACTTGTCGAGTTCCTCTTTGGTGACCTTTCCATCACGGTAGTCACAGCAAATCTTCAGTTCGTACATGCTGTACGGATGCTTGGTGAAGAGAGCCTTGAACTTGTGTGCCAGAACCCAGGTAGCAGGTTTCCAAATATACTTGTGCATGGCCGGGCTGACGCTACCAATCATCCAGCAGTCGCGGTCGCAACAACGCACTTTCTTCCTGACTTCCTCCGCCTGTGCAGAATTCCACAGCTCATCCCATGTCTGCTCATTCAGGTTGCCCATGACTTCCTTATCCTTCGTACCATTACATGGCATGACGTCCCCGTAAGGATCAATAAAGAAAGTATCGAAAGACATATCACAAGGCAGAAGGCGCTTCTGACCGTAGATATAATTGATCAACCCATGATTGAAATAAGCTCTAAACCACTTCTTCGGACTATTGCTTCTCAGCAATTCATTAACCAGATTTTCAAAATTCTTTGCAACCACCGGACGGTCATGAATGATGTTCTTAGCCTCAACGAAGTAGAAGCTGTTGTGCAAAGAGGCAGTTGCGAACTCCATACCCATCTCATCAGAAATCTTATACAGAGGAACCAGATCAGGAGCATTCTTATCCTGAACGGTCATACCGAAGCCAACGTCCTTCATACCCATTTCACGGAGGATTTTTAGTGTACCATATCCCTTTGCATATCCGTCTTGAAGACCACGGATCTCGTTGTTGGTCTGTTCCAGACCCTCGATAGAGATACGGATACCGATCTGTGGGAACTCTTTACACAGATCAACGATACGATCTGTGAAGAAACCGTTGGTCGAAATGACGATACGGTCAGATTTCTTGTACAGCTCACGCACGATATCTTTCAGGTCAGTACGGATAAACGGCTCACCGCCGGTGATATTCGTGAAGTACATCTTCGGCAGTTTTTTGATAGTTTCAATACTGATTTCTTCTTCCGGTTTGGAAGGTGCTTTATAACGGTTGCACATGGAGCAACGAGCGTTGCAGCGGTAAGTAACGATGACCGTACCATTTAACTTCTTTTCTTCAGACATGATTAACTCTCCTATTAACAATCAAAGTTTCAATTTTATTTAAGAACCACTTGGCGCATACCGAGAACGCAACCGCACCGGAAATAACTGCGACCGCTGTGAAGATATATGCAAGTAAGCCATTACCAAATAGATGGACAAGGTGCAATTTTTCAAGCACACGATAAATTACCATATGGCACAGGTAGATCTCGAAGCTGATACTGCCAAGGAACTTGACGACTGGATTGACCAGTACCCCCCCCGATTGCATCCGAGTGTATAGACCAGTGCTACCACACAGAAGAACAACATTGTTAGCGTATTGCCACCTAATGCAAAATAAGCAATTGTGGCTGTCAGCAGAATCACACCTGCAATCACCTTATGCTTGGAAGCAAATTCAGCAAACTCTTTTCGGTAAAGGAAAATCAGGCCACCTGTGATGAAGTAGATTGCATCGTAGACGATGTTCCCTCTCCCAGCATTAAAATAACTACTGCAGATAATGTTAAAAACAAATGCAACTCCTACCACTCCCCACGCTCTCTTCTTATTTCCAAGCAGGAAGCAGAAAAACGGGAACAGCATATAAAACACAAAAATGACAGCCAGCGTCCAGCTCACACCTATAACCGAAATATTGACATTTGGCAACAATCCCTGGCATAAGGTCAAGTTTGCAAAAACTTCATACAGCGAATTCTTGCTCGGCGAAATCACAAAATCCAGCACGCAGAGTAATGCGAAGTATGGCCAGATTTTGATATATCTTTTGCTGTAAAATTCCTCCACGCTGATCTTACGGTCTATGATTTTCTCGTAGTAGCCACAGCACATACCAAAACCGCTGACCATCATAAAAAGGAAAACGAGGTTTGTGAAAGATGGTATCAGCCGTTCAAACACAAATCCTCCTATCCCATATTTTCCATTTGCGAGAACGTGCATCAGCGCAATGCCAATAATGGCATACGCCTTCAATCCATCTATTCCCTCATATCGATCCGACTTTGTAGCCACAAATTCCCTCCTCCCGTACCACTCTTACTGATACACCTTCATAATTTTCTCGTAATACTCATCGATAGTATCAAAGCTAATGTCCTTGCAGTTCTTGCTATACTCATCGCACAGTTCCTTATCATCCCAGAGCTTCCGGATCTTACTCTTCAACTCGTCGCCATCTCCGCTCTTAAACAGCTCACCAGTCTTGCCGACTTGGATCAATTCCGGGATGCCGCCGATATCAGCACCCAGCACCGGCGTGCCGTACATCTGGGATTCCATCACAGAGAACGGGCAGTTCTCATACCACTCAGACGGATAGATGGAGAACCTTGCCTCACGGATCAGCTTTTCCAGTGCCTCGCCTTTCTGGAAACCAACGTTTTTGATGTTCTTAATACCATTTACCGTCTCTTCTAACGGGCCAGTACCGGCGAAGATAAACTGCACATCCGGTAGCTCCTTACAGACCTTGATGAGTGTGCCGATGCCCTTCTCCTCAGAGAAGCGACCGAAGTAGAGGACGTAATCCTTCTTCGGAGTCTCTTTCCACTCCACCTTATCGATGAAATTATGCATTGCCACGGTCTTCGTCGCAAACAGCGGATTGCTGTCCATCTTGCTCTTCATAAACTCAGAGCAGCAGATCATGGTGTCAATGTACTTGTACGACCCTTTCCACTTCCAGAACTCGGCCTCCATCATGCCGATGGCAGACTTCGCCGTGGAGCCGTGGATGCACTTGCCTTTCATGCAGTTTACGAAATGGCCGCCGAGGCACTTCTCACAGTTCTGGTGGGTGTTCGGATTGTTCAGCATGTGGTTCGGGCAGACCAGCTGGTAGTCATGTGCCGTAAAGATGATCTTACAATCCCTTCCTGTCTCCTTACGCCACTTCACGATTTCCAGAATGATGGAGGGTGTCAGCTGGTAGTTAAAGTTGTTCAGGTGACAGACATCCGGCTGGAAGTCGTCCAAAACTTTTCTCAGCTGTACTCTTGCTTCTTTGCTGTAAATCGTCTTGATTGGGTAGGTCAGCTTGCTCAGCTTGCTTCCGCCGTGGAAATCCATATCGGATGTATAAGCATTGACCCGGTTGCCCACGCAACGGCCTTCGTGCTCCATACCGAAGTACTGAACCTCGTGTCCGTGCTGCTCCAGCGCCTCACCCAGCTTAAATATGTACGTCTCACTTCCGCCGTTTCGGTGCAGAAATTTATTCAAAATCAGCGTCCTCACGTTGTATTTCTCCTTATTCTATGTTCTATTTCACTACCTCTGTTCAGATGCAGCACTTCCAATGTGTTATTCATAAACCAGAGTGCTCCATACAAACGCAGGTAGTGATACTGAAAATCCTTATGATAAAATCATCTGTTGTTGCTAAACCTATGTAGCGAGATAAAAACTACTCTCACAGCCTTACCCATCTCTCGGAAAGTGCCGTAAATACGCCATTTTTCCGGCGTTTTCACATGTACAGCTTCATGGTTTCTTTCACAACTTCATCCCAGTTGTACTTTCTACAGATGAAATCCGCGGCCTGCTTTTTGTGTGCATCCACCTTTTCAGAATGGTCACAGGCGTCCTGCAACTTCGATTGCAGATCCTTTACATCAGCCTTTTTGAAAATCAGAGCTTTATCTTCCACAACCTCTGCACACTCCGGAATATCAGAAACCAGGCAGCAGTTGCCGTAGCTCATCGCCTCCAGCAGGCTCAGGGGCATTCCCTCCAGATCGGATGGCAGTGTGTAGATGTATGCGTTACTGTACAGTTCATCCAGCATTGCTCCCTGGACAAACCCGGTAAAGATAATCCGATCATCACCCTTCGCTAGTTCTTTCAGCTCTGCCATAAAGGAATTTGTATCGCTGGAGCCGCCTGCGATGACCAGTTTCTTATCTGTCTTGACATTCTTGAAGGCCTCGACCAGATATCGAATTCCCTTTTCCGGCACCAAACGCCCGAGGAACAGTATGTAGGAGTCTTTTTTCAACCCTAACCTGTCTGTAATCAAATTTGCTTCCCGAATCTGCGGTCTATTCACGCCATTAGGGATAAAGTGCATTTTTCTGCCATAAGTTTCCTTGAAATAGTCCTGCACACCCTTGCTCAGAACGATAATTTCGTCCGCATATTTCACAGCATTTTTTTCGCCCTGACGTATAAATTTGGAACCAAACCCTGACTGCCATTTCTCACGCTGCCAGTCAACGCCGTGAATAGTGACTACCACACGCTTCTTAAACAGCTTCGGCAGCCAGCAAAAGAACGCCGGTCCCTCTGCGTGAATATGTACGACATCATATGGACCCACCGCCGCAAAAAGAGAAGCAAAGAAAGAAGATGTCACCGCTGCGAGTCCTTTTCTCTCAATAGTCGGGACTGTTTTCAGCTTTACACCTTTGTATTCAGTTTTAGCTTCTCCATCAAACTCGGCTCCACTGACATGATGCCCTTTGCGGTTATAGCATGTCACAGCGTGACCTAATTCTACCATCCGTGTGGATAGCTCTTCCACAACAATCTCAATTCCGCCTTCACGAGAAGGAATGCGCTTGTGACCGAGCATCGCAATTTTCAGTTTATCTTTCATTTCGAACTCAATCTCCAGTTCACATTTTATTTATAACTTATCTATAATTGAAGGGCTTATCCCTCCCAGAGTCAAGGTAGGGAATGCATTTTTCAATCTATTTTTTATCTTACATCGACCCTTCTCGCTTCAAAACTACCATAAATGTCTTCAACAAAATCCTCAGATCCATCCCTATATCCCACTCATTTATATACTGAGTATCGAGCCTTACGACTTCCTCAAAATCAGTTATATTACTCCTACCATTCACCTGCCACATGCCTGTAATACCAGGTTTTGTAGCCAGTCTAGCATGGTGGTGACAGGCATACCTATCTACCTCATTTATGGTAGGTGGCCTAGTACCCACTAGACTCATATCACCCTTTAAGCATGACCAAAACTGAGGAAACTCATCCAATGAATAGTCTCTCAAAAAATTACCAAACCCCTTCTTATAGGTTCCATCTGGCAATATCTTGCTGCCTATTATACGGGGATCATCATCCATTTTAAACATCAACCCTCCGGCAATCTTGTTCTTCTTCATTAGCTCAGCCTTACGCTCTTCAGCATCTAGATACATAGTTCTGAACTTATATACCTTGAAAACCCTTCCATTTTGCCCGACTCTTTCCTGAGCAAAAAATACACTTCCGGGATCCTTTATCTTTATAATTGGTGCAATAAATATAAATAGTATGCCTGTAATTATGCATCCAACCAAACCACCTACTATATCCATCATCCTCTTCAAGAACAACTGTCTAGTAGACACAAAGTTCATAGATGTAGTCAAAACCGTATAGTCTCCAATTTTTTCTACATACTGTTTTTTGCCATCTATACTGCTTTCTTCAGAAATCTTAGTATGTATTACCACCCCAATCTGGTTCAAGCCATCCATAATATTTTGAGGTATCGATGATACTGGTACGTTCAAAAAAATCGCATCTACCCACGACCTCTGCACATATTCTAGTAAATTGTCCAAACCACCGACAACCATTGCACCATTTATAATATTACCCACCATATCCTTATCAATGACAATAAATGATGGAATAAGCTTACACTTTTCATTATCGCAACTGATGCTCTCTATACACTTTGATGCATCTTTTTCATTAGTTACTATCAAGAGTGGCTTTACTTTTAATTTACCAATACTGTCCATGAAATAAGCCTTCCAAATAATCCTACCGATATAGGATAGCGCTATATATAATGCTGTAGTTAATAAAAGTACCATGCGCGAATATATATTTGAAGTTTTCATTATGAATAGATATGTAATCAGAAATAACATAACTATTATAACGTGCTTGGCTACTTTCACAAACTCTTTATAGTAACCTCTTTTTTTGATATCATCAAAATGGTCAGTAAATACATATACTAATAAGTTTAAAAGTGTCAATATAATCAAATTATTTATAAATACATCATTGAGGTATGGATTTACCATACCATGTCTGAAAATATACGACAAAGTAAGAGCTATATTCATACATACTAAATCTACAAGGATAAAGTCTGCAAATATTAATAGACTCTTATACCTTCTACGATACATCGCACACCCCCTAACAATCTTTTTTGTATACATTATTTAGGCACAGTATTCACTCATACACCCAAATACTATTTATCAAAAAACTCTACAACACATTTATCACTCCATAAGACACCACAGATATTATACAAGCAGCAATCATATTCCCAACTACTATATAGGGTATAACTTCTCTAGGTCTTATGCCCATCAGTACAGCTATAGCACTCCCACTCCATACACCAGTTCCTGGCAGTGGTATGGCTACAAAGGTCAAAATACCCATCTTACCTAAGATCTTTATTTTTTTAGATTTTTTTAACATTTTTCTTTCAAAACCCACCACCCTCTTCTTCAGCAATTTTATCCCGCTTATCTTGTCGAAAAAAATCTCCATATAATTCAGGATAAAAAAGGCAGGAATACAACTGCCAGCAAGGGCTATAAAAATTGAAATAATCGGACTAATATTCATGGATATCCCGATCGGTATAGCTCCCTTTAACTCAATCAAGGGAAGCATGGACACTACGAAAACGACTACCTCTCTCGGTAGGTTATTAAAAAAATCTAAAAATATTAAAACCGCCCCCTTACTTGTAAATATCTTTTAACTATTCTAGTATACCACAAAAAAAATATTGTTCAATAATATTACCAGTTTTCATCACTATTTTTATGTATGAATAAACTTTTAATACATTTTACTAAACTTTTCATATACTTTATTAAACTTTTATATTTACATTTCTTTCTTTAGAATATTTATCTGAAACTTTTTTTGTTAACGCTTCTCACTTCTTTTTTTAATAAAAAATAGGTTACGTATTCATTCATTAGACAAAATACGTAACCTGTCTTTGATTTGTGTATATTATATAGACCAATATAGACCGTATTTATTTTTCCACCAACAAGACTATAGCCTGTGATGATATTCCTTGTCTGGCACCGGTGAAGCCTAATCCTTCTTCTGTAGTTGCCTTTACATTGATACTAGTCCTGTCAGTATCCAGTAGCCTGGCAAAATTATCTACCATCCTAGGCAGGTGAGGAGCCATCTTGGGAGCCTGGGCTATAATCGTACAATCAGCATTGCCTAGCCTGTATCCCTTCTGGTCCATTAATTCCTTGGCATATTCCAAGAGTCTTAGACTGTCTGCCCCCTTGTACTTTGAGTCTGTATCAGGGAAGTGCCTGCCTAGGTCTCCCTCTGCTAGGGCCCCAAATATTGCGTCTATCAGGGCATGAGTCAAGACATCGGCATCTGAATGGCCAAGCAGCCCCTTGTCATGTTCTATCTTGACACCACCTATTATGAGGTCTCTACCTTCTACCAACTTGTGTACATCGTAGCCTATTCCTACTCTCATTATCTTCCTCCTTATTACTACTAAATCCCCGGCAATTGATTTACCGAGGATTTTTATAAAATATATATAGCCTGTTTCTTAATCAAATATATACCTAGCCTGCCTTATATCTTCTGGCGTTGTAATCTTGTTGTTCATATATGATCCCATTATCATCTTGACCTTGTGCCCGTACCTCTCTACTAGGCTAGCATCATCAGTCCCCAAAAAACCTTCCTGCCTAGCCCTTGTATGTGCCTCCCTTATCAGGTCAAACCTAAATGTCTGTGGCGTCTGAGCACACCATACTAGACTCCTGTCAGGTGTCTGGACTACTCTATTGTCTGAGTCAACTATCTTGACTGTGTCCTTGCTAGGAACTCCTACACATGTAGCACCGCAGTCTAGGCTCTCCAAGATTGACCTAGTGATTATATCCTCATCGACAAAGGGCCTGGCCCCGTCATGTATCAGGACTATATTGGTGTCGTCTGAAATGGCTCCTATACAGTTGTAAATAGAGTCTTGCCTCTCAGGACCACCGATTACCTTGACTATGTTCTTGAACATATATTGTTCTATAATTGAATCTATCTCTTCCTCATCCTCTGCCCTGATGGCTAGGACTATCCTCCTAATCATGGGATGGTCGTAAAACCTAGCTATGGTATGGGCTATTATCGGCTTGCCTGCTAGGTCCAAGAGAATCTTGTTCTTGTCAGACATCATCCTCCTGCCAGCTCCAGCAGCTAATATTATTGCGTCTGCCCTTACCTGGTCTTTTCTTATCTTTTCCATATCAATCACCTTCTACACTGTTTGATGCCATGCTAGACTTGAAGGCTGATCCCGTCTTCCTAAAGTTACCCGGAGATATACCTACCGTCTTTGTGAATACTGTAGAAAAATAGCTGACATTCCTATAACCGCACTCTTGGCTAATCTCTGCTATATTCTTGTCCGTCTGCAAAAGCAGGTTTCTGGCACGGTTTAGCTTCCTAAAATTCACATAGGCACTAAAGGTATAGCCTGTCTTTTGCTTGAATAACTGCGATAGGTAGCTCTTGTTGATATGAGCACACTCCGAAGCCTCTTCTAGGCTGATAGGTCTTTGTATATTGTCATCTATGTACTTGAATACGCTCTTCAAGGACGGATTGACCCCTAGTATATTGTGTTCCAACATTTCATCATAATACTGGCCAACTATCATACTTGCAGTTGACACAAAATTCTTGCTCGTTATCTTTTTATGCATCAATATTGTACAATGATAGCAACAACGTTGCAAGGAAATATTATGTGTAAAAAGCGTGTAATAGTAGATAGCATATATCAGGCTATTTAAAAATACCCTGTATGCTACAATATTTTCACTATCTATCCAGTCTCTAGACATTTTTTTGAACTCTCCCATAGCATTTTCCATATTACCCCTTGCCAGATTCTCGCACAGGGCCCTATAGTCTATTTCCATATCGAAGCTGTCCAACTGCATTATACTATGCATAATAAAATCCCCCCTCTTTATACAAGTCTTCCCCAACTAATAGACTAGATGAGGTCGACCTATATAATCATATCTGATATAATCCTCTATTTATAAATGCAGACAAAATTCATGCCCCTTATACTTTCATTTATTATTATATATCATACAGAAGGCAAAAAACAGGGTCTAAAATCAAAAAAACCTAAATATAGTTAATAAATTAATAAATATAGTTAATTGATTATAAAATTCAATGTGGTAAAATATATAGTATAGACGGTCAAAGGACAAGAGGAGGATATTATGAAAATTGCTATAGTATATGGTTCATTAACAGGAAATACAGAAAGATTGGCCAAGGGAGTATTTGATAGAATAGCTCCTGAACATGAAAAGGCCTTATTCAATATAAAGGACAATCCAGACCTATCAGGCTACGATGTAGTTGGTTTTGGTTTTTGGGTTGACAGGTCATTCCCATTCAAGGCTATGAAGGAATTAATCTCTGAGACAAGAAACAAGGAGGTCTTCCTGATGGGTACTATGGGCTACTTCCCAGACTCAGACCACGGCCAGGCGTGTATCAAGAACACTGTAGGCCTAGTTGACAAGTCCTGTAATATCATGGGCTACTTCATATGCAATGGTAAGATAGATATGAGATTGCTAGAGAGAATAGCACAGATGAAGCCTAAGAACATGGGCGAGGAAGTATTTAAGAAGCATATGCTTGATGAGAAGAACCTGATCAAGTACAAGATGCTAGGTGAGCATGTCAACGATACAGACATTGAATACTGCTCTGCTAGGTTCAATGAAAGAGTTGCCATGAAGGCCGCTATTGATAGTTTATAATTTCAATATTTAAATATATGGAATTATGATTCCCCAAATTCCTACCGACATAATTTTATATTATGTCAAAAAAGCGACTAATCCCCAATTAGTCGCTTTTTTGTTATTTGTCTCCAAATTTTATTTCATTTATCATATCCATCCACTTACCAGTCTTGCCTACGTAAAACTCATAAGTATTGCCCTTTTTCATAGTGACCCTGATACCGTCATTGGTAAAAGGAGTAGGCTTGAACCTCTCTATTGACTCAGCCTTGGCTATGGATAGTCTAACAGCCTTCTTCTCTATTAGGTCTGGGTCTGGAGTGTTGGCAAATATTATCATCTTGTCTGTAAGGTATAGCCAACCCTTCTTTATCTTGCCATCCTTTATTTGAGCCTGAGCATCATATTTCAGGATTCCCTTTCGATTCATCTTTATTGCAAATATCCTCATGTTGGTAGTGTCGCTTCTTCTCCTATTGAGCATCCAGCCTGTCATGAAGAAGGTTCCTCCCATTAGGACAAATACGTATAGGAAGTAGTTTAGGTTGCCCATAGTCAGACCTTCCTTGCTAAACCTGCCTACATTTAGGGCCACTCCAAAAAGAAGACCAACTAAAACAGATTTTTGCAGCTGTTTAAATACATCTGTTGTCATTATATTACCTCTCTTAAATCTTGATGGGAAGTAGACTGTCCAAGTCCACCTCCCACAATATTATTTATAACTTATTCTCTATACTCCAGTTTTAGACTAATTAAAATGCCCAGTTACCATCCTTAAATATCTGGAATTCCTGACCATCCTGCTGGATACCGACTATATCCAAGTCCTTGTCACCTATCATAAAGTCCACATGGGTCATGCTGACATTGATTCCTAGACCGTCCTTGTCCTCTTCAGCTATATTTGCCCCATCCTTGACACAAGAGCTGTAGGCAGCCCCAATAGCCAGGTGGCATGAAGCATTCTCATCAAATAGGGTAGTATAGAAGACTATATCCTTGTTGGAAATAGGTGAATCATATGGCACTAGGGCAACTTCACCCAACCTAAATGACCCTTCATCAGTCTCTATCAAGTTCTTTAGGTTGTCCCTGCCAGTCTTGGCATCAAAATCCACAACTTTACCAGCTTCATACTTAATCCAGAAGTCCTCAATCAAGCTACCAGCGTATACTAGTGGCTTGGTAGAATGGACCACACCGTCCACCTTGTACTTGTGTGGCATACCATATATCTCCTCTGTTGGTATATTTGGATTAAATAGGTTGCCCTTTGGATCCTTGGCAGCCCCACCTAGCCATATATGATTATCTGGCAGACCTATCACTAGGTCAGTCTTTGATGACTTGTATCTCAACTCCTTGAAATTCATCTTGTTCATAAAGGCTGTCTTTTCCTTTAGGTTCTTGTTGTGGTCATGCCAAGCTGCCACAGGGTCCTCAGTTACCCTAGAGCAGTCTAGGATATTCTTCCATAGCTCTTCCATAGCCTCACTATCAGCAAGGTCAGGATGAACTCTCTTGGCCCAGGCTAGAGATGGTACAGCCACTATAGACCACTTGACCCTATCATTAAGTGTATATGATCTCCACTCCTTCAAATACTTGCCGGCCTCCTTCTGGAAACGTCCTATCCTATCAGGATCAACCCCCTTCATAAGGTCTGGGTCATTGGCTATAATAGACAGGAAGGAACCACCCTCCTTGGCAATCTGAGTATACTTGTATGACTGCCATTCAGGATACTCATCAAAGGCCTCTCCTGGTGCATTTAAGTACTTGACCCTAGTGATTACCTCATCAGAATACTCCACATACACCTGCTTGGCACCAGCCCTATAGGCCTCCCTCACACACCTTCTAGCAAAGTCCCTAGACTCCACATCAGCCCTAATCAAGAGACTCTCGCCCGGCTGAACATTTATACCTGTCTTGATTGCCAACTCGGCAAACTTGTCAATTCTATTGTCTAAAGTCATATTAAAACCTCCTATTTATATTTTTGCTTGTAATTCAAAATATTATTTCCAACTAGTTCCTACAATACTGGCCCTGGTTTTATTTGTCGATAAATTGTCGACACTTCATATACAACCACATAAGCTTTTATACCCTCTACATAAAATATAATATCATATAGAGACTCCTATATCTATTTATTTTCCAAAAACTCATCTGGTATCAAGGACTTGACTATATTCCTATAATTCTCTACATGGTAGGCACCATTTCCATACATTTCTATATGCCTATTAGCCAGGTCCATAGGATACTTGTCCAGCCTATACACAGAGCCGTCAAGCCCGTACTGGTTCCTCTCTAGGTGAAATACTAGTGGCACAAACTTGGCCTTGTCTATATAGGTCTTGTTGCCATCCTTGACAAAATCAAAGCTAGCCATCCCCTCTAAATAAGTAATAGGAGTCAGCATATTGTGGACAAAATTCCCAGTGCCATAGTATACTAGGGTCCTTTTCTTGTCCTTGTTCTCCAGCCATTTAACAGTCTGAATCTTGTGGGCATGGGTACCGACAACCACATCTACACCCAGGTCATTAAATAACTTGGAATACTTCTTCTGAGTGTCGTCTAGAGCCTGCACACCCTCTTCACCCCAGTGGCAAGACACCAAGATAAAATCGACCTTGCCCCTTAAATTGGCTATATCCTTCCTAATCCTATCCTCATTTAGGTAGGAAACCCTGTAGTCTGTATCAGGTGCAATCCCATTAGTACCATATGTATAGCACAAAAATCCTATCTTGATCCCCTTTTTATCTATAATCACAGGCCTGGCCCTATCCTCTTGTGAAGCAAACACACCTGTATGGTAGGTATCCGTCTGGTCCCAGAGCTTGATCGACTCAGGAATAGCCCTTGAGCCCTTGTCTAGGGAATGGTTGTTGGCCATATTTATCACGTTAAAACCAGCCCCAGTCAGAGCTGGTATCATGGCTTGGGGGGTATTAAACTGAGGGTAGGTACCAATACCAAATTGGTCACCCGCTATAATAGACTCCTGGTTGATGTACTTGAGGTCATAGTGGCCCAGGTCAGCCTTGATATTTTCATATAGGTGGTCAAAATCGTACTGACCATCACCAAAGGTCCCCTTGCGCCTATCAGCCGCATTATAAATAGAGTCGTGGATAAGGTTATCACCAACACCCGCAAAACTAAGCCTCTTGATAGCTGGTTTCTTGGCAACCTGCATCTTTTGCGAACTGATCTCCGTATGAAAGAAGTAGACTGTTGACAGGATAAATATTAAGACTATTCCAAGAGATATAAATATAAAAGATTTGTCGTTTTTTAGATTCATTTGCTCCCCCCTATAATTAATTTAATTCTGATTTTATATAAGATAGCTTCATATACTTGCCATAAAATATCTTTCAATACTGATTATATCACAAGTAAGTATACATCTCTATCTCAATAGTATATAGATAAGTATATAGAAAAAGCCACGGCGATCAACCGTGGCTTCTTCTAAAATATAGGTATGAAATTTAACTTGAATGCTATCTAATAACTTCTAACTATTTTTTCTTCTCTTATTATACCATGTTTTTTGTTTCTAATGAAGATATAATTATCCCGAACTCAATAGTATTATCTTCTAAAAAAATGATTATTAGACTCTTGTATTCAAGTTTTTTATCATTTTTTTAAATTTATCAGTTATAAAAACTCTAAAACATTTTATATCATTGATATGCTTGAATTATAGACTTTTATTCTCATTTTATTTTTCTATTGAAAAATAGTCTTTTATACTGATTGTAGAACTACAATTTTCATTATTTTTCTAGTTGCTATTAAAATTATAATATTGCTGAGTACAAAATATTATCTTTCATCTCCTACTACCATACCTCCAAGTTATTTTTGAGCATACTTTACCTAAATCCTTATACAGTCTACACAAAAAAAACATGGTAGAAACCAATCTACCATGCTTGAATGCGCCCAGCGGGACTCGAACCCACAACCCCTTGATTCGTAGTCAAGTACTCTATCCAGTTGAGCTATGGGCGCAATTTATCACACTTTGATATTATACCATAAATTTAAAAATCCTACAAACAAAATTACACTTATTTTATATACTTAAATTGCAATACCCAAACTTATTCTACATTGTTGTCCTCATAAATATTTAAATGAGCTATTCTCCGTGACCATATTTTTATGCTAAGAGTCTCTAATTAAAAGATTCTCTCTTCATATATTTTTTTATTTCAAAACCAATCATCTCTACTTATTATATGATATAATAATATATTATGCAAAAATACTAAACAGAGGAGGTTAGCATGTTTATTGACGATACAATTGCAGCCATAGCCACTGCCCCTGGTCAAGGTGGTATTGGTATTATCAGAATCAGTGGACCTGATTCGTTGGAAATTGCAAACAAGATATTCTCGCCCTTTCATAGGCAGTCTGTCCTAGACTACCCGGTCAGGACCCTAATCTATGGAAATATAATAGATGGCGATACAATTATAGATGAAGTACTCCTGGCCTATATGAAGGGACCTAATTCATATACAGCTGAGGATGTAATAGAGATCAACTGCCACGGAGGCTTTATATCCGTGAGAAAAATACTAGAGCTAGTCCTAAGGTCTGGTGCCAGACCAGCCCAGGCTGGTGAGTTTACAAAGAGAGCCTTTTTAAATGGCAGGATAGACCTATCTCAGGCAGAGGCAGTCATAGATATAATAAATGCCAAGACTGATCAGTCACATAATGTGGCCCAATCCCAGCTAGAAGGAGCCCTATCCAAAAAAATCAGGTCTCTAAGAGACAAGATAACAAGTATTTTGGCCCAACTAGAGGTGGCTATAGATTACCCAGAGGAAGATATCGAATTCATCACCTATAAGGAGCTAGTTGACCAGACTATAGAGGTAGACAATGAGGTGAAAAAACTCTACCAGACAGCAGACACAGGAAAAATACTGAGAGAGGGCCTAAAGACAGCTATTCTAGGAAAGCCAAATGTCGGTAAGTCTTCCCTAATGAACCTAATACTTGGAGAAGATAGGGCCATAGTAACGGATATACCTGGTACTACCCGTGATGTCATAGAGGAATTTGTCAATATAAAAGGCATCCCCCTAAAGATAGTAGACACAGCAGGTATCAGGGTTACAGATGACCTAGTTGAAAAGATAGGTGTCGAAAAATCAAAGGAACATATGAAGCTAGCAGACCTGGCCCTAGTGGTTTTGGATTCATCTAGACCCCTAGACAGTGAGGATAGGCAGATTCTAGAAAACATAGACAGGTCCAAGTCCCTTGTAATTATAAACAAGATGGACCTAGACTGTAAGATGGACCTAGACAGCCTAAAAAACTACATCGACCCTGAAAATGTCATCAATATATCTGCCCTAAAGGGTCAGGGTATAGACCTAATCCACGACAGGATAGAGGACCTTGTATTCGAAGGTCATATCAGTGATTCATCTGACCTAATGATTACAAACTCTAGGCATAGGGATGCTATCTACAAGGCAATGCAGTCTATCAATGACATCATTTGCTCTCTAAATGATAGGCTACCATACGACTTTATAGAGGTAGACCTCAAGGATGCTTGGGACTATCTTGGATGTATCAATGGAGATACTATAGAGGAAGACTTGCTAGATACTATATTTAGCAACTTCTGCATAGGTAAGTAATTTAAGAAAATTTGAAAGGAATAAATAATAAATGGAAAGATTTGAAGCAGGAAACTATGACGTCATAGTCGTAGGTGCAGGCCATGCTGGATGTGAAGCAGCCCTGGCCAGTGCGAGAATGGGTATGAAAACCCTAATGATAACCCTGTCACTAGATGCAGTAGCTGCCCTAGCCTGTAACCCATCAATCGGTGGAACTGGTAAGGGTCAGTTGGTCAAAGAAGTAGATGCTCTGGGTGGACAAATGGGATTAAATATAGATGCAACATACATACAATCAAGAATATTAAATACAGCCAAGGGACCGGCAGTCCACTCCCTAAGAGCCCAGACAGACAAAAACCTCTACCATAGGGTCATGAAGGAAACCATAGAAAATCAGGAAAATCTAGACCTAGTCATGGATGAGGTAGAAGAAATTCTCCACGAAGGTAAGACTGTCACAGGTGTGGCAACTAGGTTGGGTTGTGAATATAGGGCCAAGGCTACAATATTAGCAACGGGAGTCTACCTACAATCGACAATATTTATAGGCCATGACACATTCAAGGAAGGTCCAAACGGTCTAGGCTATGCAAAGAAACTAACTGATAGCCTGAGAGAGCTTGGACTAGATATGAGAAGGTTCAAGACTGGCACCCCAGCTAGGGTCCACAGGGATAGTATAGACTTCTCTGTTATGGAACCACAGCATGGAGATGACAAGGTAGTGCCATTTTCTTTTATGAATGAAAATATAGAAAAGGACCAGATAGTATGCTACCTAACTAGGACTACACCAGCCACAAAAAAATTGATAGAAGATAATATCACTAGGTCTGCCATGTATAGTGGTAACATCGAGGGTACGGGACCTAGGTACTGTCCATCTATAGAAGACAAGATAGTCAAGTTCAACGACAAGGAAACCCACCAGCTATTTATAGAGCCAGAAGGACTGGACACAAAGGAAATGTATATACAGGGTGTATCGACTAGCTTTCCACTGGATATGCAGGTCAGGATGTACCGCTCTATAAAGGGTCTAGAAAATGCCAGACTAATGAGACCAGCCTATGCCATAGAGTACGACTGTATCAACCCTACCCAGCTAAGACAAAACTTGGAGATAAAGTGCTTGGAAAATCTATTCTCAGCAGGCCAATTCAACGGAACATCAGGTTACGAAGAAGCTGCTGCCCAGGGTCTAATAGCTGGTATCAATGCAGTATTGAAGATAAGAGAACAAGAACCCCTTATACTAGATAGGTCAGACGGATACATAGGCGTTCTGATTGATGACCTGGTAACAAAGGGAACCAATGAACCCTACAGGATGATGACATCAAGGGCTGAATACAGACTCTACCTAAGACAGGACAACGCCGATATGAGACTTACTCAAAAGGGCTATGACATAGGCCTAGTCAGTCAAGAAAGGTACGACAGGTTCCTAAAGAAAAAGGATGATGTAGAAACAGAAATAGCCAGACTACAAAATGATAGGATCAGGCCAAACGAAATCAACCATATACTAGAAGAAAGAGGCATTGCCCCTCTAAACAATGGCTTGTCCCTATATGAATTTTTGAAGAGGCCAGAAATTACCTACTCCCTACTAGAAGAGGTAGGAAAGTCTTCAGACAAAGACCTGTCAGATGAAGTAAAAGAACAGACCGTAATAATGATAAAATACGAAGGCTACATCAGCAAGCAGATGAAGCAGATAGACCAGTTCAGAAAACTCGAAAAGAAAAAGTTAAGACCAGAGCTGGACTACAATGAAATCGAAGGACTAAGGATAGAAGCAAGACAAAAACTAAATGCCATCAAACCTACATCCATAGGACAGGCATCAAGAATATCAGGTGTCTCACCAGCAGATATATCAGTGCTATTGATATACCTAGAACAATTAAGAAGAAAAAAATAGGGCAGGGACTGTCCGAATTAACGCCTGTGGAGATAGTAGGTTGCGAGATCAGCGAAGCAGGAAGCCCACAGGCTTTAGACTATGGGTAATTCACAATTTCAATAAAAAGGTTATAGAAATTTCATTAAGATAAATAATTTAGTGAGGAAAAAAATGAATCAAAACATTGAAAATATAGAACTACTAAAAAATAGACTAGTTGATTTTTCAATCAATGTAGACGAAACCATGCTAGATAGGTTTGAAAAATACAGACAAATTCTAGTAGAGTACAATCAACATATGAACCTGACAGGTATCACAGAACAAAGAGAAGTCTATATAAAACACTTCTTGGACTCAGTTGCCATATTCAAAAATGGCTACATAGCTGATGACCTGTCTGTCATAGACGTTGGTACAGGGGCTGGGTTTCCAGGTCTCCCCTTAAAAATATGCAATCCTAAAATTAAACTAACCCTACTAGATTCACTAAACAAGAGGATCAACTTCCTAAAAACTGTAGGTCAAGAGCTAGGATTAAATGAAATAGAGTATGTCCATGGAAGGGCAGAAGATATAGCCCAAAAACCAGAACACAGGGAAAAATACGACATAGCAACTGCCAGAGCCGTGGCCAGTCTACCAGTCTTATTAGAACTATGCGTGCCATATGTAAAAATCGGTGGATTCTTTATATGCCTAAAGGGACCAAGTGTAGATATTGAATTAGGACAAGCAAAAAATGCAATGAAATTACTCGGAGTAAGACTAGTCGAAAAAATAAACGTCATCCTGCCTGACCAAGAGCTAAAACACAATATATTGGTATTTAAGAAGGAGGAAAAAACACCAGCAAAATATCCAAGAAGAGCTGGCAAACCTTCAAAAAATCCACTATAGTCTCTTCATAGTAAGGTAAACAAACAGACTTTTTCTCATACCTATGAGATAACAAATAATCCCACAAAAATTTAAAAAGCCCTAGGATGGTCATATCCTGGGGCTTTGTTGTCTACTATCAACAACCTAAACTCTGTAGTCACGAATATATTATCTACAGCCAACCCACATACTCCTGAATGGCATCACACACGTACTGGGCTGTTCCCTCTCCAAATTTATCAATCTTATTTTTCATCTCAATATTCTGTACATAACTCTGGCCAATAGTCGAAAATATAGCCATAGGGTAGTCAAAACCATAATCACAAAGAGTCTCATGCAAACGACCAGCCAAATCAACATTCTCCTGGGCATTAGCCTTCAAACCCTTAGCCTTATTCTCAGCAAACAAAGCAAAAATATCATCAATATTCATATCTAAAATTCTCCTTTCAAGCCTCAACTTTCAATAAGTATATTATACCCTATAGAACAATTATCTTCCACCACTCAAAGAAATATTATACTAAACTGGGATGAATCACATCTTCACTATAGTACCAATTTTACCATAGAAGGACCTACAATTTTACAGACTTTTTTACATAGACTCTATTTGTATAAACGAACCCTAAAAATCGTTTAACATTACTTTTTTGTATCATTTAGTATCTTCCCATCTCTTATCGTAATTATCCTATTCGCTCTTTTTGCAATTTCATTATCATGTGTTATCATAACAAGCGTTTGATTAAACTCACTCACTGCTCTTGTAAGTATCTCCATAACTTCATCAGTCGTTTTGCTATCAAGATTTCCTGTTGGTTCATCAGCAAATATTACTGATGGTTTGTTTGATAACGCTCTTGCAATTGCTACTCTCTGTTGCTGACCACCTGACAATTCATTTGGATATTTTTTTATTTGATCTTCTAGCCCCATCTGTACTATTAAATTATTAATATAAGCCTCGTCTTCTTTTTTATTATCCAAGTGTATTGGTAAAACAATATTGTCATAAACATTAAGTACAGGTATGAGATTAAAACTTTGGAATATAAACCCGAATTCTTGTCTCCTTATTTTAGATAACTCATCATCACTCAGTGTATAAATATCATTCTCTCCTAGATACACATTTCCAAATGTTGGTTTATCAAGGCCAGCCATACAGTGAAGCAATGTTGATTTTCCACTACCCGATGTACCTACAATTGAAGTAAACTTTCCACATTCAATTTCTAAAGAAATATCGTCAACCGCCTTTACTATACAATCGTCTTCGCCATAATATTTTTTTATGTTATTTGCTAATAATTTTTTCATAGTTTATTCCCCGTTCAAATACTAAAAATTTCAATACTTTTATAATTTAATAATACAAGCATTATTCAATTCCAAAAATCAATTTCATTTTATTACAATTATGTTCAAAAACTTCTTCATCAAAAAAATCAACACCAGTATCTATAATAGCAACTAATAACATTACACCTCTCCTAAATCATATATTAATAATTTATTTAACTACATATTATTTGTTTTAATGTATAATATTCTACTCTTCAATCCTCTTTTTTAAAACCACAATAAAAACCAAAACAAACAATACACTTACATATAATGTTGCTAATGATATCGTCTCAAAACTAAATATCATTTTATATCCGCCACCAAGATATTTTATATGAACTAAGTAGTCATAAATTGATTTATACAATACTATTCCAAACATTATTGCCCCTGATACTATCGCCCAGAATACACTCTCCTTGATATACATAAGTATCATATTCTTTTTCGATAGACCAATATGTCTCATTATAGTATTTTCTCTTTTTCTTTGTTCAAAAATCATATTTAAGCTTGTATATATTGTTATTATTGACAGCACTGAAATATAAATAATATTTACAATAATTTTTTTCAAATATAATCTATGATCATATTGATCAATATGCTTAAATTCGGTTTCGGATATAATTTTGTAGTTATTCTTTCCTAACACTTTATCCATATATGCTCTTAGATTTTTACTATTGCCATTATAATTGAAATTTATTTCATCAGCACCTCCATATCCTACTAATTTCTTAAAATTATCTGTATCAGTGATTATTTCAGGAAGTAGCAACTGTGAAACTACTTTTCTTGACCATTTTAAATCATCAATAAATCCACCAACAATGATTTTTTTCGTTTTGTAGGCTTCTCTTCCATTGGAGTATTGGGCAACTTTGATCTTTATTACATCTCCAACTTTTATATTTTTCATAGTTGGTATCATCTTCGTTTCTAATTTATTATAGACCTTCGATCTAAGATAGGCTACCGGGTATTCTAAAGTCGATTTAAATTTATTATTTGTTATAAATCCATTTTTTATTAGGAAGTTATCATCTACTCCTGTGATAACTGTTTCTATTTCTCTACCATTTGAATCTCTATCGTTTAAAAAGTATTCATTGAACATCTTTCCATCACTGATAAAATATGCCTCTTTACTAGATTTAGTAACAATATTATTAATTCTATTATCATCTCTAAACCTACCTATATTTCTATCATTCAAGTTGGATTTTGGTCTATAAATATTACTTGGGCTTGTAAGGTTATATTCTCTTCCCATAAGAAAATTTACTGAAGAATCAACATTCTTATCAAAATAATCTCTATTAATATTAACTACATATCTAGACAGTGATAAGCTTAACATAATAACTGGTATCATCAAATATATAGCATTTTTTTGTATATTTATTAATAATAGTTTCTTATGTATTTTTGTAGTTGGTCTTAGTAAGATTCTATTGATTTTTTTTCTTCTATGGTTATAGTTAGTTAAATCGACTACACTTAAATTATTTATCACATAAAATTCATATAAGAAAACAATTGCAAAAGGTATAATCGAAATAATAAAGGCAATTATATAGGTTCTATAATCCATATGTATACTTTTATCCATAAGTCTAAATAGATCGTCTGAAAACAAGGTGAAATTTACTTTTTTCATATAAATTAACGATGCATAATATGATAAAATAAAGCTAATAATATTACTAATTAATATAATTAGTACTTTTTCTAAACCAAAGATAAAAAATACTTTTTTCTTACTTGACCCTACAACCCTAAGAAGGGCAGCATCTGCAAATACATCTCTAGATGCAATAAACAAGAAAACTAACGGAAATAGTATACCTGCTAAAATTAAATTTTTTGTGTCTGGTGAAGCAATAAAAAATTGCTTATATGTATTTTCCGTATTTGTTAATATTTTATTATATATGACTAGATTTTGAGGTAAGTCTAATTCTGTATTTAATCCATAAGATTCACCCTCTGGATCCTTAAATCCAGTCTTAAAACTAATATATGCGTTAAATTTGTCTGGAATTATATTTTTAAAACCATCTCCCATTTTAATATATAATTGATCCATCCCTCTCATCTCAGTTGACTTAATCTTATTATATACTATGCCAGTTATTTTGATCTTTTTTGAAATACACCTAATTTTGTTGATTCCATTTTCTTCATAGCTTACTTTTACAACTCCGTCGATATAGTCTCCGATTTTATGATTTCCAGTCCCGTCTAACAATATGGCTTCCTCGTCATTAAATGGTAATCTCCCCAAAACCAGCTTAAGTTTACTAATTTCATTCACCTTTTTGTTATACTCTTCTAAATGTAATATCTTGCCATTGTTCTCAATGAATTCTCCTATATTTTTTGTTTGATATACCTTATCTACACGTTTACTATTTTCTATATTCTCTAGTGTTGTTTTATCTATATTATTTGCTACAGCTCCATAGAGTGCTGAATTTTCATCGATAAATTTTTTTGCATTTATCATTTGGCTTTTAGTGGCAATAGACATTGAAACTAAACTTACCAGTGAAAATACTATAATTATACTCAAATATATAACTCTTTTTACGTGACTTTTTATATACTTCAACCCCAAAATATACATATTCATAAAATCATCTCCTATTAACTAACTGTTCATAAAACATAACAGGTGGCAAAAACCACCTATTATGTTGACTATTTTAATACTTATCAGTGCCATATGCACATCTTCTAACATTAGGACCACATGTGATACAGTCCACGTCGCAGTCAACTCCGTGCCTTCTCCTAATCTTGAAAAATAAAAAAAGAACAGGTTGAGTTTGCACTCAAAATCACAAAAAATAGTGATAAATATGTTATCATGTTAAAAATCCTTTTCTTCACTTAATATCCTCCATATTTTGGTAAATTATATATGATATCATATCATATTATTCGTATTTTTTTAAACTTGTCAAAAAAAACCCTATAAATGACATAAAAAGCATGGACTAATTTCAATCCATGCTTTCATATTAGTTATCTCAATAATATATTATAGGTTAATAAATAAATCAACAGTAAACATACAGTTACCTGTATCAATATTCATATACCCATTACTTTTTTCTACTTGCTCACGTACGTTTTCAAGCCCAATTCCATGGTAGGCTTTTTCTTCCTTTCTGCTAACAAATCCTTTATTGTCTTTTATTACTAGACCATCAAATGTATTTACTATTTTTATAAGCAAATTACTATCTTTATATGATATAAAGACCTCTATATATCTATTATCTTTAATTGATTTTACTCCTTCAATAGCATTATCCAGCAAATTCCCTAAAATGGTTATAACTTCAAACTCAGGAAGTTTAATTCCTTCTGGTATTTTTACATCACATTTAAAATCTATACCTTGATTTTTTATTTCTTCAAATTTTACATTTAATATACCATCAATTAGGTAGTTACCAGTATTTATGTATACTTTTTCACCCTCTATTTTTCCTAGAATATCATTTGTATAAGTAATAATATCTTTACTCATATTATTTTTAGCCATATTATTTATAGCATACATATGATTTTTCATATCATGCTTTATTTTTCTTGTATTATTAATATGATTTCTATCAGCTTCTATTTGCTTTTTATAATATTCGCTTTGTTTAATAAGAATTTTTTGTCTAGCATTTTCTGTCATTACATTTACTATTTTATTAAAAATATATATTAGTATAATACAAATAATAAAAATTAAAACCATGTTAATAAAAATAAACTTATAATTATTACGATCAACAACTAAAAGCATATTTATAGTGACCACCATAGATATTACTGCTGTTAAGGCTATTGGCAATGAGAATATTAATGGTATGTTTTTTTCAATTCTTATTTTATAAAAAATAATAACTATTAATACAAATAAGTATCTTATCATATTTACAATAAATACCACATATATATCAAAAAAATTATTTTTTTGGAGTATATTTTCATTAACTACATTTATAAATATCATAGATAATAATACATCTGATATCAATAAGAAGAAAATAATCAAAATTGTAACAAGAGCTTTTCTCTTAAAGGTATCATCATATATCAAGCTCAACAATAACAATATAAATATGAAATTTGCTACAATTGTTAATAATGGTATATTAAATTTTAAATATACTGCAACTATAGCAATATTAAAGATAGCATATAAAATTTTTTCATAAACAGAATTGATTTTTTTATTAGTAAAGAATACATTTATTATCTTATATACAGTTAAAGTATAGATAACTTCTAATAACATAAAAATGCAATCATAACTTGTAAGCATTATTACCCCCTCCGATATGCCATATATTTTCGCATTGTTTCGTCTACATACTTTCTGCCAATATTTATTATAAGTCCATTTTTTAACTCTATTTTGCTAGCAGATATCTTAACAATGAACTTAAGATTTACAATATATGATTTATGAGGGTTAACAAAATTTCTGGTAATAAATTTTTCTTTTTCATCTCCAATTTTTCCATTAAATACATCGTACATTTCTCCATTTTTAATTATTTTTATGTGACGTCCCTCTGATTCAAGATACATTATTTCGTCATAAGGTATTGAACATATCGTCTTATTTTTCTTATATGTATAGACTTCGTCTTTCTTTCCTGTTATTTTTATAAACTTTTTTATGATAGAGTTCAATTTATCAATATCTATAGGCTTTTCTAAGAAATCAAAAGGATTTGTTTTAAATAACTGTCTATCGTAAGAGTCCTTAGAGGAAAAATATACTATTTCTGTTTTGTAATTTTCTAGGGTATCCCTTATATATTCACCTACACTTATACCATTCATTTTTACAAGCTCTATATCTAAAAATAAAAGATCGACTTCCTCTTTTTTTATAAATTCAATAAGATCTTCACCCGTATAGAACTTTTTAATTTCTATTTCTATATCATTTATAAACTCGTACTTCAATATATATTTTTCTAGCTCTAAGCAAAATCTTTTTTCATCATCACAAATTGCTATTCTTATCATTTGTTGTTTGTCATCCTCCAATATAACTTTGTATAAGACTAATCTTATTATATACTTTTTAAATACCAATTACAAACATATGAAAATGACAGTGTCAAGTTTTTATGGACTTTTTTATTACAACTAACTCCCTAAAATATTTGACCTATTAGATCCTATGCCTTTTATTAAAATGGTTGTATAATATTTGGCGTTGGTGAGAGAAAAAAAAGAGCTCCTAGGGTAAAGCCGGGAGCTCATTACTTTCTATAAACTTCTCTATCTTCTTTTTAATCCTCTGTATAGCATTATCTATAGATTTAGAATCCTTCTTCAACTCTACAGATATTTCCTTATAGCTCTTACCTTCCAAATACTGACCCAATACCTGTTCTTCAAATGGACTCAAAACTTCTGCCATCTTCTGCTCCATATACTCATATTCTTCCTTGAGTATAGTCATCTTCTCCGGATCAGACTCAAAATTACTAGTAATCATATCGAAGAGGCTTCTCTCAGATTCATCTTCAAATATAGGCTTATTCAGAGATATATAAGAATTTAGAGGTATATGTTTTTGTCTAGTCGCAGTCTTTATAGCTGTTATTATCTGCCTAGTAATACATATATCTGCAAAGTGCTTAAATGAGCAGGTATGACCCTGGTCATAGTCCCTAATAGCCTTGTATAAACCTATTAGGCCCTCCTGAATTATATCTTCCTTGTCGGCCCCCACCAAAAAATATGTTTTAGCCTTGGCCTTTACTAGGACACTATACTTGTCAATTATGTGCTCTATAGCCTGTGAGTCGCCAAGCTTTGCCATATTGATAATTTCAATTTCGTCTTTAGCTTCCAAATTGCTATTCAATTGTTCTTGTTTACTCACTTCTAGCATTCTAAACCACCCTTTTATCTATATTTTCTTACGCCTTATCTTTTCCAACTTTTCATATATGTCGCTGTCAATCTTATTTTCTAACCTGTTCATAGAATTAAACTTGTTGGACTTGGACTTGCTGGTCTTTCTCAAAGAGTCCTTGTACCTATTTAATTCTTCAATCAGTTCCCTGGCAGGCACCCTGGAGCATCCCTTGCCCAAGACTATCTGTTGCTCTGCATAGTCACTCGTAGCCACATATACCTGGTCATACTTGGACATACCTGATATAAACTTTTCTATATAGGTATCTGCAGTTTGATTTTCCTTGGTATATACGACGGTCACACCATGGTGGTCCTCGTATTTTTCCTCAGTACTCTTTACATTATAGGCATCAAAGACCACATAGGCCTCGTAGCCTTTTATCTTTGAGTACTCATGTATAATTTCTACCAACATATCCCTAGCAAGCTCTAGGTCATCATCTGAAGTCTTTTTCAGCCTGGGCCAGGCATTTATTATATTGTATCCGTCAACTACCAAAAAGGTCTTGCTTATATATTTACTTGCTTGCATTTCTCTGCCTATATACCTCGTACAATAATATGCCACCTGCTACGGAAGCATTTAGGGATGTGACATTACCGGACATAGGCATGCTAACTGTGAAGTCACAGTTCTGCTTTACCAGTCTAGATATGCCCTCTCCTTCACTACCAACTACCAAACCAAGTGGTCCAGCTAAATTTTGCTGATAGAAGGTCTGTCCATCCATATCTACAGCTGCAATCCATAGACCATTCTCCTTTAAGGTCTTGATAGTGTTGACGATATTTGTCACCTTGCAAACAGGCACATATTCTACAGCACCTGCAGAAGCCTTGGCAACTATAGGAGTTATCTGGACACTCCTCCTCTTTGGTATTATTATGGCATGGGCTCCAACAGCATCAGCCGTCCTAATAATTGAGCCTAAATTGTGTGGGTCTGTAATACCGTCTAGTATTATGAAGAAGGGATCTTCCCCTCTCTCCTTTGGTATTTCCAATATTTCGTCTAGGTCGTAATACCTATAATCACTAGTTATAGCTATTACCCCTTGGTGGGCATGACTCTCTGACATTTCATCCAACTTGTGCCTATCTACTTCTTGTATTATGACCTTATTATCCCTGGCCATTGCAAGAATTTTCTTGATAGAACCTTCCTTTGAAGCCTTATTTACCATTATTTTTTCTATAGGCCTATTATTTTTTAGGGCCTCTATTATGGGATTTCTACCCTCTATTATTGCCAAACAGTTCACCACCTTGTTATTATTATCGTTGTTATGATTGTTATGATTGTTATTGATCTTCTTATTTTTTATATTTTTATACTTATAAATCTACCCACATATCTTGACTAATTTTAATATTTTACCTAAACTTGTGAGCCGGACCTGGTTCTGACTCTATTACCCTTATAGACTGGGCTATAATATAGTCTAGCCTGTCCTTGTCTCCCTTTAGGTAGAGATAACCTACAAGTGCCTCAAAACCAGTAGAATGCTTGTAGTCAATCATGCTGGCATTTTTTGCACTAGTTGCTTTTTTGTGGTTTCTAGCCCTCTTAAATACACTTAATTCATCTGGAGCCAGCAGGTCTTCTATTCCTTTGATGGCCCTTGCCTGGGAACCTGCCTTCACATATCTTATAGCCAATTTGTGTAAATTATTAATCTTAAAAAAGACATTTTTTTTAATTAGGTACTCTCTTATATAGGATTCATATACTGTATCACCTAGGTAGGCCAGGGTAAGAGGGGATATTCTCACCAACTCATCCTGGCTCAACTTAAGCCTTAGGTCTACATTCTCTTCCATTTTACACCCTGTCTAGTATCTTCTATAGCTATTCCCATTGCTGTTAGCTCATCTCTTATCTGGTCAGCTAAAGCAAAGTCCTTGTCCTTCTTAGCCTGGGCCCTCTTGGCTATCATTTCTTCAACCTTCTGACTTAGCTTATCATCTACGTCTGTAGCCTTCTTGGCTATATTTAAAACGCCTGTTAGTTCATTGAACATGTCAAGATTCATCTGGACAAATTCCTTTGATGACTTGTCTGATACATTAGTATTCATAAACTTGGCAAGCTCGAATATAACGCTGATGGCGTCTGCTGTATTTAGGTCGTCATCCATGGCCTCTATAAATCTTTCCCTATATCTAACAAGGCTAGCTGCTAGGTCCTTTTCTTCATCACTTAGCTTAGAGTCGGCTAGATTTCCTAGGATAAATTCTGCATTATCCCTAGCATTTGTCAACCTCTCTAGACCTGCCTTGGCCTGTTCTAGGACTGTATCTGAGAAGTTCACTGGATTTCTATACTGTGTTGCCAATAGGAAGAACCTTACCAAGCCTAGGTCATACTGCTTTGATATGTCCCTTACTGTAAAGAAATTACCTAGAGATTTGGACATCTTTTCTCCATCTACATTTATATAGCCATTGTGCATCCAATACCTTGCAAATTCATGGCCATTTCTACACTCACTCTGGGCTATTTCATTTTCGTGGTGAGGGAACTGTAGGTCCTGACCACCTGCGTGTATATCTATTGTATTACCCAAATACCTGTTAGACATTACTGAACACTCTATATGCCAACCCGGTCTACCTTCACCCCATGGTGATTTCCAACCTGGCTCTCCTTCTTTTTTAGCCTTCCAAAGAACGAAATCTAGTGGATCTTCCTTCTTATCATCTACATCTATCCTGGCACCTAGTTCTAATTCTTCTATATTCTGGTGGGACAATTTTCCGTATTCGTCAAATTTTCTAGTTCTAAATAGGACATCTCCACCTGCCTCATAGGCATAACCCTTGTCTATTAGGTCCTGGACAAAGTCGATGATATAGTTGATATTGTCAGTTACCTGTGGGTGGACTGTAGCCCTCTTGATACCTAGACCATCACAGTCTACAAAGTATTCCTTGATATATTTTTCAGCCACTTTCTCTGGAGATATTCCCTCTTCGTGACTCCTCTTGATTATCTTGTCGTCTACATCTGTGAAGTTCTGTATATAGGTAACCTCATAGCCCCTATATTCAAAGTACCTTCTTAGGGTATCAAATACTGTAAATGGTCTTGCGTTTCCTAGGTGGATAAAGTTGTATACAGTAGGTCCGCAGACATACATCTTTACCTTGCCCTCTTCTAGAGGTATAAATTCCTCTTTCTTTCTAGTCATTGTATTGTATATTTTCATTAGAGCACCTCCAACACATACTTTTTATCTTTGTTTATTTATTGGTGTTATTTGGGTTGACTGTTTCTACCTTCTTGCTATCAACCTGTAGACTGTCAATTTTATTGCTGTCTAGCTGGATATTTTCAGTCAGCTTGGTATCAGCCTGAACGCCAACATTCATCTTGTCATCGGCCTTGTTTACACCGTTTATATCCATACCTGCATGACTACCAGCCTGCATGATCAATAATTCAGTCACTGCCATACTATTAGGACCCTGACCTACCTGTGTAATATTGGCTATTTTCTTTGTTTCTAGGGCCTTGACCTGTTTTTCTGACAATCTTCCATTTGCTAGAACGATTGGTGATGACACCTTGGCTGCATATGCGCCAACTGCCAAACCATCTATCAGCTCATCTGGATTTTTCTGACCGTTCTTTGATACAAATACATAGTCCAGCTTGTCTGATGGGTAGAATTTTTCTATTATCTGGGCATTTGTATCACTTCTATTGATGCCACTGACCCTCTCTGGTGAAACTAGGGTAGATGCCACACTCCTTGGAACTGACTCCACACCACCTATTATGTATGACTTAGTCACCTTTGATGAATCCTTTAGCTCATCTGGTATAGAGTACAAGCCCTTGTTGTCTGTCAATATTATAGGGATAGTCCTCTCTCCTGCAACAGGTGAGAAACTGATAGCGTCTGCTAGTCCCTTGTAGCCATTTACTAGGGAAATAGTGTCTACCTTCTTTATTTTCAAGACCTCTTCAGCTATCTTCTTGCTTGTATCCTTCCTATCATTTCCTGATATTCTCTCAACCTTCTTGCCAGAAGCTACTATCTTGTCCTCTAGGTCTTTTGATATAGAGTCCTTACCACCTATTATAATTATATTTTTTGCCTTCAGCCTATCTATTTCCTTGCCAGTAAGGTCGTTTAATTTGTCCTTTTCAGTAAGTAAAATAGGGGCTGACTTTAGCCTTGCCAATGGTGTAGCTGTCAATGCATCTGCTATAGCCTTACCATTTACTAAAAATGCAGTTTCTGATTCTTTCCAACCGTCACTTGAAACCCTGACAGCTGTATCATACCTGTTGACACCAGCCAGTGACTTACCACCCTGGTAGGATTTTGTAATACCCTTTATTACTAGGTTGGCAGGTGCGTATCCAGACATCTTGTTGAGGTCTATAAAATTTCCCCCTCTCAAGACATATGACTGACCTATATTTGCCTTGGCCTTGAACATATCATATCCCTTGACATTCATCTCCATAGCTATCTTGGACTTCCTCTTGTTGGCCCTGTTATCTATCCTGACAACTATAGCTCCCTTGCCTGTTGCTAGTGGGAAATTGCTGATATCCTCAGTTATATAGCCTGAATAAGGCACTGTTCCAGACTTTAGGAAGATCCTATTCTTGTAGTTTATAGCCTCATTTCCATTTATTGGTATTAGGTAGATCTCATACTTGGCACCTATACTATCAGATGCAAACATAACCCCCTGTAGGGCTTCATGCTTGCCAAAATCAAATACATTGGCTGTAGTCAGAGTGTTGTCTGCCAGTGAAGCCGTCATAGAGTATTCATGCTGGTATAACTTCTGACCTTGGTCTGGCCTGACCTCTGCTATTGAATAATTATCCGTATATGACAATATATTTCTATCTTCATATGATATCCACATATAGCCCTGCTCAGAATTGTACTTGCCCCAGCTATTCTTGACCAACCAGGCACCCTTTGATGATGGCTTGGCTGCTCCATCAAATTTCTCTACAGGATAATCATCATCCCAACCAACTATTGTGATAGCATGGTTCTGACCTAATTTTTCATTTAAATAATATGAATTTGAATCACCACTTAGGTACTTTTTATTGTCGTAGTAGCCTGACATAACTGCCCCATACTTGGATATGGCATTCTTTACAGAAGTCCTATCAGCAGCTACATTTATGACACCAGTTACATTGTATGGTATCTTGCTGGCAGAATCATAATTAGCAGGCTTCTTGGCCCCATTTTCTCTGGTAAGCCTACCATTGTAGGGAATGTCTTTTTCTAGCTTGGGACCCAACCAAGATGTGAAGTATCCTATAGATGTTTCATTGGTAGAACCCTTGGTATCACCTATATTCCACCCATATACACTATCCTTGGCCCACCATCTCATGTGTTCTTCAGACAGGTCAAAGTCCCCATAGCCCTTTAACTTCAAGAAGGTCTCTAGGCTGGCATTACCTGCAAAAGTCCAGCATATACCTAGACTCTCCTGGTCTCTAACACCAGTCATATAGCCATGCTCTCTAGGGTCAAACTTACTAACATTTTCCCCATCCCTCTTTGAATAGGACCTTATCTGAGTAGCCGCAAATTCAAACGGTCTTACGCTAATATTCTCTACCTCACTGCTACTAGAATTTATCCTTGAATCACTGGCTTCTGTACTAGTATATTGACTAGTATTTATATATTCTATACTAGGAGAATCCACCTGGTCAGCACTGACCTGGAAAAGAGATCCACTAGACAAAATCATTGAAAATACAGATAAAATTATAATTTTTTTGAAATTTTTTCTATTTTTATTAAAAGTCATCCAACTCTCCTCTACTCTATAATTAAATTCATCTTACATATATAAAAATATGTAAAAGTCTCCATTTACATCATACCACTAAATATGATTTTCTTCAACTAAACAAGACCTTCTAGACATGTCAAGTTGACCTAATTTATTTTATGTATACATACTCATCTGTAGGCCTTCTAGCCTCCTTCAAGGATATGTTTGTGACCTGTGGAAGCTGTTCGTAGTTGTAGGTATACTTCTTGTTTTCTGCAATACTTCCAGTCACATAGTACCACTGGCCATCCTTTAGTTTATCATAGCCCTTGCCATTATATATAAAGCCACATGGCTGCATATCTGCCATGCAACATATCATTCCCATTCTTCCCAGAACTACAAATTGATTTTTTTGACTTGGGTCCTTGAATACCCTGGCCAAAAACTTGAACTGGTCATCCTTGTACCTATCCCAGGCAAAGGTACAATCGTAGTACCACTTGAGATACATATCATCATCAATATCTATATAGGACTTGCCTGCCTCCCTCTTGTAGACAGTTTCCTTGACTACCTGTAGATTTTGTGATGGTGGTGGTCCTGACAAGACTTGGTCAGATGAACCTGTGTCTCCTATTGAGCTAAAGCTATCTGTATTTATATAAAACATTACCATAATAGGTATAAATATCACAAAATACCTGGCCAACATATTCATATGCCTAGGCCTAAATAGGGACATAGATGATATACCTGCCATTACTAGCAGAACCACCACACTAAAGATCAATATTAGGTTGAACTTTGGATGTACAAAGCTATTTATCCTGCCTGTGTAGAGGTTGACGGCTAGAGCCACTGCCGCAAATAATTCTATTAGGAGTTCTATCAAGACCTGAAAATTCAATTTATTAAACAAGCTTAAAACCTCCTCCCAACAAGGCAAATACTAAAAAGGCTATATAGACTAGCCCCATTATCATATAGGCCATGAACTTATTTTTAAATGTACCAAACATGACTGATAGGTTGGTAATATCCAGCATAGGCCCCATAACTATAAAGGCCAAGATTGCATTGGCAGGCATGACATTGTAGAAGGTCCTAGCTATAAAGGCATTTGATGTAGAGCAGACCGATATAAAGAAGGCTGCTACTAGCATAGCAATAAGGGCTACAGCATTTATCTTATTCATACCCATAAATACATCCTTAGATATAAGTACCTGAAGGACTGCAGATATAAAGGCTCCGATAATCACATAAAAACCAACCTTGAATAGCTCCTTCCTAGTATGAACTACTATGGCCTCCAAATATTTCATCCTTCCCTTGGACCTGAACTTGTAAATAGCACTATCACTGATAGAATACTTGTCTATATGGTCCTTGACTATACTAACCTTATTTCTCTTTTCTATTAGCATTAGTAGCATACCTATCACCATGGCAAGCAAGAGTCCAAATCCTATCCTATACATGATAACCCTCGGCATATTCGGAAAGGCATAGTAGGTAGATAGGATAACTATGGGGTTGACTGCCGGCGATGCCAATAAAAATGTTATGGCCACCGGATAAGAGTAGCCCTTCTTGATAATTGAAGTAGCTACAGGCACCATGGCACAGTCGCATACAGGGAAAAATATACCTGCAAACAAGGCTACAAACAAGGACTTGATACTAGTCTTCTCAAATATCTTATTAAACCTATTTGGAGATACAAATACCTGTATAAGGCTGGACAAAATGGCCCCAATGAGCAGAAATGGTAATATCTGAATCACCAAACTCAGAAAAATCCCCAATATCCTCTGCATTTTTCCATTGTAAAAATCTGGAGCCAAAAACTTGGCCCCTATAATTATCATATTCAAAATAACGAAGGCAAGACCAAACTTCACTATCTCCATATCCGACCTAGACATGGAGTCTGATATAATATCTGCCTCATCGTCTAAGAACAATTCATGGTCAAGGTGAAAATCACAGGCACGATTGATATGTTTAATGGCCTTGTATTTAAGGTTCATATCTTCTAATTCATAATCTTGGCTCTTTGTCATGACCAGGATATCGCAATTAGATATCTTGCCAACCATGATTGCTTCCATATTCTTGATGTATATATCAAAGGTCTTGTAGTCCACCACATCTATTAGGTTTTTGATATAATATCCTCTTGCAAACTTTATAGACAAGACCTTTTCAAGGTCCCACATACCATTGTATTCTATCAGTATATAGTCTGGATTTAGTCTCTCAATTTCACTATTTATCCTATCCTGATTAAATTCATCTTCTTTGAGTATATCTATACGGTTTATGTCCACACTGTCTATGCTTAGGTCCTTGTAGGACTCTAGTCCAAATTCGGTGTTTATTATTAATATATTTTTATATTTTTTTATAGCTTCATGTTCTATTAATTTTTTTATAAATGATGTCTTGCCGGCCTCAAATACACCCGTGACAAGATCAATTACTCCTGACATTACTTACCCCCTCGTTCAATATAGTTATAGTTAAAACTTTCTTATAGTTCTTATTCAAAATATTAACTTGGTGGCTGTACTGCATTGACCCTAGAAAACTTGATCCCATGTTGGTCAAACTCGTGCTTGAATTCTTCCATCAGCTTGTAGTAGACGTCCCAATAATCATCTGTCTTGACCCATGGCTTGGCTATAAACCTTATAATGTTATTATTCATCGAATCTACACCAATCAATGGTTTAGGTGATGATAGTACCCTTGTTTCATTCTCAAATAGCCTATTTGATATCTCATACAAGACCTTTACATTTGTGTCGTATTCCACATTGAATACGAAGTCTATCCTCCTCTTGTTTTGAGCCGTATAGTTGATTACAGGATTGGATGTCACCTGAAAGTTTGGCAGGATGATCAACTTGTTGTCAGTGGTCTTTAGTGTAGTTGAGAACATCTGTATTTCCACTACATTGCCCTCATTCCCTTCACAGTTTATGTAGTCTCCAATCTCAAAGGGCTTGAAGAAGAGTATTATCAGGCATGAACCCAAATTTGATAAAACTTCCTTAAAGGCCAAACCTATACTGAAACCAGCGGCTCCTAGCACTGCTGCAAAGGATGCTGTATTTACACCCATTATAGATTGGGCCTGCATAAAGGCTATTATTATAATGGTAACCTGTACAAAATTTATCATAAAGGTCACTATACCTACACTGGACTTGTACTTGCTCAAGAGCCTATTTAGGATTCTTTTTACCAGCTTGGCTATTATTATACCTATTATTACCACTATTGCAGCGAATATTATGGACGGTAATTTTACCATAAAGAGGTCCATATATTTGCCAAAAATAGTGGTCTGTTTTTCTATTGTTTCTCCCATAGAGCTACCTCCTTATATATTTTTCACCTCTTATTGGAATATCTTTATATCTATATTATATTCTATACCCTTAAGAGGTCCTATATTTTAATCTAAAATACATCTACTATTCATCAATATCTACATCGAGTACCCTTGCTAATTCTCCAACTAGTATATCATCCAAAAGACTCAAATCATCAGCATCCACTATGTCCATCATTTCACTGTCACTAATATTTAAGGCAGCTCCTAACAAACCTATATCCAAGCCTCGCTCATCTATCATATCTCTTAATCTCGACATTTTACCAACCTCCATTTTTATGCAAAAATGGGTAAAGACAAGCATACTATAACTGTCTTTACCCATATGAAAATATCTAACTAGTCTATCCACTTGCTAGCTTAAACTGCCTTATTATATTCTTTCTTTAATTTTTCTATTATCTTTTTCTCCAACCTTGATACAGTCATCTGTGATATACCTATCTCCTCGGCAATTACTGACTGGGTCTTGTTGTCAAAGAATCTACCACGTATAATCTGAACCTCTAGCTCGTTTAGGGTTTCCATAAAACGATTCAAAAAGTCCATTTCTTCTATTTTTCTGAAGTTCTTCTCCTCTGCACCAACCCTATCGCCCAGAGTCATGTCCTTGTCCTCTGAGTCATCGTTGCTAGGTGTATCCAATGATACTGGCTGGTAGCCATATGACGCTTCCATAGCTTCCAAAACTTCTTCTTCAGTTATTTCTAGATGTCTAGCAATTTCCGAAGGTGTCGGACTCCTCTTCAGCTCCTGCTCTAGGTATACCTTGGCATTGCTGATCTTCTTGTTCAGTTCCTGTATTCTTCTAGGAACTCTGAGTGTCCATACCTTATCTCTAAAATATTTCTTGATCTCCCCAACTATAGTCGGTGTTGCGAAACTTGAAAATTCAAATCCCTTAGAAATATCATATCTATCAATTGCATAGATAAGAGCTAGAGATGCCACTTGATATAAATCTTCATAGTCTACACCCTTATTCATGTATTTTCTTGACAGTATCTTTGCCAAGTATAGATGTTTTTCTATAAGTATGTTTCTAATCGCAGCATTAGTCTTATCATCAGAAAAAATTTTGAAAAGTTCTTTGACGTCCATTTCTTCATATTTTTTTTCTGCGACCAAATTCATTTATTCCTCAACTCCAACCAATTTTGTCATCTTAATTACAGTTCCACAATTATCACAAGACCTTATATCAACTTCATCCATTAGGGTCTTTATAATAAATATACCTAAGCCACTTGTTTTTGGATTTTTTAAGTCTGGTGATTCCAATGAATCAACATCATATCCTATACCATCATCAGAAACCTCTATCGTCAATTTGTCAGGATATATATAAAATTTTACTTGAAACTCGTCTCTATTGCTATGTTTAATGGCATTTGTACAAGCTTCTGATATACAAACCTTCATATCTTCTATGTCATCAAGTGAAAAACCTATCTTGCCGGCTATTCCTGATAAGGTTAGTCTGATTACAGATATAAAATCAGGATTGACAGACATATTCATGCTTATTAAATCGTACACCAAATTTATCCCTCCATACTTATGATTTGGTCTAGACCAGTAATCTTAAAAATTTTTTTTACATTATCCTTGGCATTAGATATCTTTATATCCTTGCCTCCAGTTCTTAATTTCTTCATTAGTCCTACTAATACACCTATACCTGTAGAGTCGATGTATTCCAGATTAGACATATCAATAACTACATCTGAGAAATTTTCATCTACAGCTTTGTATAGTTCTGCCTTGAGGTCGTTTGCATATGAAAGGTCCAACTCACCTTTTAGAGAAACTACCCATTCTTTTGAATCATTTCCATAATTTGATTTTATACTTAATGACATAAAATCCTCCTTAAAATACTCAATTGTACATTTGATTATTAGTCTTCTTCCTCACCCTTTAATTTGGCTATTGAGACCACTTCGACTTCTTCATCAGTCTTCATAAGTTTGACACCGCTAGTTACTCTTCCGAAGATAGATATCTCATTTACCCTGATCCTAATCAATACTCCATCAGAGTTGATCATCATCATCTCATCATCTTCATCTACTAGGGTTGCTCCGACCAATTTACCAGTCTTAGAGTTGATATTATATGTCTTTATCCCCTTACCAGCCCTAATCTGTGGTCTGTATTCTTCTATTTCAGTCCTCTTACCGAAGCCCTTTTCACTGACAACTAATAGGTCACTTCCATTACCTATTAGATCCATAGATACTACCCTGTCTCCCTTTGATAGGGTGATACCCTTGACTCCTGTTGCAGTCCTACCCATAGACCTTACGTCATTTTCGTTGAACCTGATTGACATACCATTTTCAGTGACTAGGATTACATCCTCATCTCCATTAGTCCTGTCTACTCCTATCAGTTCATCTCCATCCTTTAGGTTTATGGCTATTAGGCCTGACTTGTTGATATTCTTGAAGTCCGAAATAGGTGTTTTCTTTACTATACCACTCTTTGTTGCAAATAGTAGGTACTTCAAGTCATCATTTTCCTGACTTTCTGTGTTAAATGAAATAGTTCTGGCAATCTTTTCTCCTGGGTTTAGCTGTAGTAGGTTGACTATAGCTGTTCCCTTTGATGTCCTCTTGCCTTCTGGAACCTCGTAGGCATTTAACTTGTAGACCCTACCCCTATTGGTAAAGAATAGCATCAATGAGTGGGTAGTTGTTGATATTAGGTCAGTGACAAAGTCCTCTTCCCTAGTAGTCAAGGCTGATATACCTCTTCCACCCCTCTTTTGGCTCTTGTATGTATCAGCTGGCAGTCTCTTGATATAGCCTAGGTGAGTCAGGGTAATTGCTATTTCCTCTTCCTCATAAAGGTCCTTTAGGGCTATTTCACCTTCAGCTGGCCTGATTTCTGTCCTTCTTGGGTCTGCATACTTGTCCTTTATGGCTAGCATTTCATCCTTTATTACTCCAAATAGCTTGTTTTCATCAGCTAGTATAGATTCTAGGTATGTAATCCTATCCATCAATTCCTTGTATTCATTGTCTATCTTGTCTCTTTCTAGACCTGTCAACCTCTGCAATCTCATGTCCAAGATTGCCTGGGCCTGAATGTCTGAAAAGGCAAATTCTTCAATCAATCTTTCCTTGGCTATCTGGCCATTTTCTGATCCTCTGATTATTGATATTACCCTGTCTATATGGTCTAGGGCAATCTTCAAACCTTCTAATATATGGGCCCTAGCCTGGGCCTTTCTAAGCTCAAACTTAGTTCTTCTCGTAATTACATCCTTCTGGTGGTCTACATAGCACTCTAGGTACTGCTTTAAATTTAGGACCTTTGGTGTCTTGTCCACTATTGCTAGGTTTATGATTGAGAAGGTATCTTCTAGCTGTGAGTGCTTGTACAGATTGTTTAGGACGATATTAGCATTTACATCCCTCTTTAGCTCTATTACAACCCTGATACCATGTCTGTTAGTCTCATCCCTAAGGTCTGATATTCCTTCTACCTTCTTTTCTCTGACTAGGTCTGCTATCCTCTCAACCAATCTAGACTTATTTACCTGAAATGGTATTTCAGTTATAATTATCTGCTGCTTGCCCTTAGGTAGTTCTTCTATCTCGGCCCTTGCCCTTACCTTGACCTTGCCCCTACCTGTCCTGTAGGCTTCCTTTATTCCTTCTGTACCAATTATCATGGCACCAGTTGGGAAGTCTGGACCAGCAATAAACTGCATTAGGTCATCTATCTCACAATCCCTATTATCTATATAGTGGACTGTGGCATCTATTACCTCACCTAGGTTGTGTGGTGGTATGGATGTAGCCATACCTACTGCTATACCATTAGACCCATTAACCAATAGGTTTGGATACCTTGCTGGTAGTACTAGTGGCTCCTGAAGGGATTCATCAAAGTTTGGACCAAAGTCTACTGTTTCCTTGTCTATATCCCTTAGTAATTCTAGGGCCAATTTTGACATCCTAGCCTCTGTATAACGCATGGCAGCTGGACTGTCACCGTCTACATTACCAAAGTTACCCTGACCATCTATTAAGATTCCTCTTGTAGCAAAGTCCTGGGCCATTTTTACCATGGCCATATATACTGATAAGTCACCATGTGGATGGTACTTACCTAGTACATCACCGACGATACGGGCTGACTTCCTATATGGCTTATCTGGTGTAATCCCCTGCTCACTCATTGAATATAGGATTCTTCTATGAACTGGTTTTAGACCATCCCTTACATCTGGTAGGGCCCTACCTACAATTACGCTCATAGAATAATCTATATATGATTTTTTCATTTCCTGAGAAATCTCTATAGGAATTATTCTGCTCTTATTTTCCATTTAAATTCCTCACCCCCTATATATCCAAATTAGTTACATATTTCGCATTTGCCTCTATGAAGTCTCTTCTTGGGGCTACCTTATCTCCCATCAACATAGAGAATATTTCATCTGCCATGATGGCATCATCTATTGTTACCTGTAGTAAAGTTCTCGATTCAGGATCCATTGTTGTCTCCCAAAGCTGTTCGGCGTTCATTTCACCGAGACCTTTGTACCTAGATACGTCTGATCCCTGTCTACCAACCTCATCTAATAGCTTGCTTAGTTCATCATCTGAGAAGGCATAGTATTCCTTCTTGCCCTTCTTGACCTTGAATAGTGGTGGCTGGGCTGCATATACATAGCCGCCTTCTATCAGTGGTCTCATATACCTAAAGAAGAATGTCAATAATAGGGTCCTGATATGGGCTCCATCGACATCGGCATCGGTCATTATTACTATCTTGTGGTATCTAAGCTTGTTAGGGTCGAAATCATCGCCTATACCACAACCAAAGGCTGTAATCATATTCTTGATTTCTTCTGAAGATAGTATCTTGTCCAACCTTGATTTTTCAACATTCAAGATCTTACCTCTTAGAGGAAGGATAGCCTGTATATTTCTATCCCTACCACTCTTGGCTGAACCACCAGCAGAATCTCCCTCGACTAGGAATATTTCACTCTTTTCCGGTGACTTCTCAGAACAGTCAGCTAGCTTACCTGGTAGAGATGTAAATTCTAGGGCATTTTTTCTCCTAGTAAGGTCTCTAGCCTTCTTGGCAGCCTCTCTGGCCCTCTGAGCCCTTAGACATTTTTCTATGACCTGCTTGGCAACTGAAGGATTTTCCTCTAAAAAGGCTCCTATTTCTTCGTTGGCTATTGAGTCAACCAAGCCCCTCATAAAGGTATTTCCTAATTTTGTCTTTGTCTGACCTTCAAACTGTGGGTCTGGTAGCTTGACAGATACTATAGCTGTCAAACCTTCCCTGATATCTTCACCTGACAGGTTTGAATCCTTTTCTTTAAGTATATTATTTCTTCTAGCATAGTCATTTACACACTTAGTCAAGGCTGTCTTGAAACCTGATAGGTGGACACCACCCTCATGTGTGTTTATATTATTGGCAAAGGAATATATGTTTTCTGTGTATGCATCAGTATACTGAAGAGCTAATTCAATAGTACATTCATTTGCAACCTTGTCTACATATATTATCTGGTCATGTATAGGAGTCTTTGTCCTGTTTAGGTACTTGATGTACTCTACTAGACCACCTGTATAGTGGAATTTTTTAGATTTTTCCTGGCCCTCTCTCTTGTCCTCAAACTCTATCTTGATTACCTTGTTCAAGAAAGACAGCTCTCTCAACCTATATTCTAGGGTTTCGTAGCTAAAGACTATCTCATCAAAAATGCTGGCATCTGGCATAAAGCTAATAGATGTACCACTCTTTATATCTGTATCTCTAACAACTTCTAGCTTGGTCTTGGCGACGCCTCTTTCATACTCTTGCCTATAGACCTTGCCGTCCCTATATACCTCTGCAACCAGCCAGTCACTAAGGGCATTAACAACAGATACACCTACACCGTGAAGACCTCCAGAAACCTTGTAGCCTCCACCACCGAACTTACCACCTGCATGTAGGACAGTCAGTACTGTTTCTAGGGTAGATAGGCCAGTCTTTGGATGTACCTCTACGGGTATACCTCTACCGTCATCCCTTACAGTTACACTTCCATCTGAATTTATAGAAATATATATCTCAGAACAGTTGCCTGCTAGAGCCTCATCTATACTGTTGTCTACAACCTCATATACTAGGTGGTGTAGCCCCCTAGGACCTGTTGAACCTATATACATACCAGGTCTCTTTCTAACAGCCTCCAGCCCCTCTAGGACCTGGATTTGGTCTGCACCATACTCATGTTTTTCCATTTATTCTCCTCCATTCTCTACTCCGACAAGCCTACCATTTTCTATATTGAATATCCTATAATCATCGATATCCAGTATATCCTTGTGCAATGGATCAGCTGATGTCACAAACATCTGAATGTTTTCTAATTTTTCTACCAACATCTTTTGTCTACTCTGGTCTAATTCACTAAAGACATCATCCAATATTAGTACTGGATAGTCTCCTAATTCCTGTTTTATCAAGTCTATTTCAGACAATTTGAGTGAAATAGATGCAGTCCTCTGCTGGCCTTGTGACCCATACATTCTGACATCTATATCATTTATCAGGATTTTCATATCATCTTTGTGGGGACCGACCTTGGTAGACCTTGTCATAATATCTCCCTCTCTAGACTCCCTCAATTTTTCAATCAATACAGACTTTACAAGGCTGGCATCCTGACCAGGCTTTAAATCTACTTGATTCTTATATATTATAGTCAGATTTTCCTTGTCCATAGTTAAATTTTTATGGATTTTACTGGATATCTTTGACAATTTATCAATAAACTTATTTCTAATTATATATATTTCACTAGCGTATGTAGACATAGTTTCGTCATACACATCTAGGAGATTTTTATCTATTTTGTAGGATTTTAAAATCCTATTTCTCTGCTGAAGAATCTTGTTGTAGCTAGTCAAGAGACTATAATACCTAGGCATTATCTGGCTGATTTCCTTGTCAATAAAGGACCTTCTTTCCTTGGGTCCATCCTTGACCAACCTAAGGTCTTCAGGTGAAAAAATCACCACATTTAGGTTACCTAGTAGCTCCTGTATAGATTTGATAGATACTCCATTGACCTTTATGCCTTTTTTATCCTTGGTAACTACTATTTCAATTTTCTTGTCTATATTATTCCTGGTAAAGGAGCAAGCGCAATATAAGTTATCAGCAGAAAATTTAATCAGTTCTCTGTCCTTATTTGTCCTAAAAGATCTGCCTATAGACATAAAACCGATAGCCTCTACAATATTGGTCTTGCCCTGGCCATTCATACCTATTATTAAGTTGACCTTCTTATTAAATTCAACCAGCAAATTATCGTAATTCCTATAATTAACTAGCTTTAAACTATTTATATACAAATAAACACCTACTTTGATACCTGGAACTCTTTATTCATATACTCTACTATATCTCCACTCCTCAGTTTTTTACCTCTTTGAGTGGCTACCTGTCCATTTACCTTGATCTCTTCACTCATGATAAGTAGTTTAGCTTCACCGCCAGACATAACTATATCAGCAAGCTTTAAAAACTGATCCAACTTTATATAATCTGAACCTATATTAATATTTTTCATATGAGCCCCTTTCGCTAATTGTCCACATAGTCTATCTATTCTATTATACCACAATTATCCCTCTAGGGCTAAATTATAGATAGATAAATAAAAAAACACCTGTGCAACTTGTCTTATCACACAGGTGTTTAATGTCAAACTAATTACTAACCCTTACAGGTAATATTAGATATGTATATTCTATATCGTCAATAGGTTTTATAACACATGGGTTTATAGCGCCTAAAAATTCTATTGATACATACTCACTATTTAGGTACTTGATACCATCCAAAAAATACCTAGAGTTAAAGGCAATATCTAGCATGTCTCCTTCAAAATCAACACTAATTTCTTCATAGGCATTTCCATTTTCATTATTTGAAGTAATCACCAACAACTTGTCTGTAACAGACATCTTGATAGTATTGTTCTTATCTGAAGTGAATAGTAGAGATGCTCTTTCCACTGCTTCCTGAAGTTTCTTGGTCTCTACACTTACCTTAGTTACAAATTCCTTTGGAAGAAGACTCTTGTAGTCAGCATACTCTCCGTCTATCAACCTTCCTACCAATCTTGTATTGGCAAACTTGAATACAACATCCCTAGAATTGATAGTAAGATATAGGTCACCTTCATCAGATAGTAATGAATTTAGATGGTTAAGTGTATTTCTAGGTACAATAGCGCTTAAATTTTTATCTATACCTGATTCAAAGGCATTTGTCATGGTAGCCAACCTATAACCATCAAGGGCAGCCATATTTATCTTTTCGCTATCTATTTCTATCAACTCACCATTAAAAGTTTGGTTAGAGTTGTCAGTAGCTGCAGCAAATACAGTATTTCTTATCATATTTTTCATATCTGCCTGGCCTATTTTTAGCATATCACCAGTTTCTATATGGTCTATGCTAGGGAAATCTTCTGAGCTGATACCCTTTATCTTGAACCTAGAAGACATGCAAGATATAAAAACATTGTAGTTGTCGTCAGTTTCTATACTTATAAATGAATCTGGTAGTTTTCTTACTATTTCACCTATTAACTTTGAGTTTATTACTATTGATCCTGGTATTTCTACTTGGGCTTCTATTTCAGTTTCAATGCTTATCTCATTGTCATAACCCCTGACTCTTAGCTTGTTGTCCTCAGCACTAATTAAAATACCTCTTAGTATTTCTACAGTTGTTTTTGTATTTATAGCCCTTTGTGCATTTGTAATAGCATGAGCTATTTTTTTTTGATTACATAAGATTTTCAAATTAAAGACCTCCTTATATGTTTTTTATTAGACCCTGTTAATAACTTTTTTGATTCAGAAATTCCTGTATAGAAAGATATATATAATAACTTTAGTAGTAATAGTAGTAGGACTTGTGGATTGTGTGATAAGTGGTTTAAACCAACTAAAATACACAAAAAATCCTGTGTAAAAATCTGTTACTAAATATATTAACAAAATCTGAATCAAATGTGGATAAGTTTGTGCTTAAAAGAGCACCTTAATTATACACAGGTTTTAAACAGAAAATATGTGTATAAACTAGCTATCCAGGTCTGATATTATTTTTTCTATCTTTATCTTTATTTCTTCGCTCTTTAACATGTCATCGCCGATTTTGTTGACTGCATGCATAACTGTTGTGTGGTCCCTACCACCAAACTCATCTCCTATGGCAGGAAGAGATAGGTCTAGTAGGTTTCTTGATATATACATAGCTACCTGCCTTGGAAAGGCTATATTCTTGGTTCTTTTTTTAGATATCAAGTCTTCAACACTTATATTGTAGGCATCTGCTACCATTTCTTTTATCCTCAGTATATTTACTTCCTTAGTAGTATATGATACTAGTACATCCTTAAGAGCCTCCTTGGCAGTTGCCAGATTCATAGGTTTTGAAGATAGGTTGGAGTATAAGATTACCTTGTTTAAGGCACCTTCTAGCTCTCTGATATTGGATTTTACATTGTCTGCAATGTACTCAAAAACATCTGAATCAATATCTAAGTTGTCATTTTCAGCCTTGTTTTGTAAGATGGCCATCCTTGTACCGTAGTCAGGAGGTTGAATATCACTTATTAAGCCCCAGACAAACCTAGATCTCAGTCTTTCTTCTAGTTCAGGTATATCCTTAGGAGGTTTGTCGCTTGATAGAATGATTTTCTTGCCCGCACCATGTACATCATTAAATGTATGGAAGAGTTCTTCTTGTACGGAATTTTTTCCAGCTACAAACTGGACATCATCTATCATAAAAATATCTACACTCCTGTATTTTTGTCTGAATTCGTTGTTCTTCTTTTCTCTTATAGCTGTAACCATCTCATTTGTAAAGGTCTCAGATGAAACGTATAGGACCTTTTTTGATGGGTCTCTTTCTAATACCCTATGGCCTATAGCATGCATAAGATGGGTTTTTCCAAGACCTACCCCACCATACAAAAACAAGGGGTTATCATTGGCTGTCTCATCGTATTCAGCCACTCTTTGGCAGGCTGCAACAGCCATTGCATTACTTGATCCTACTACAAAAGTATTAAAAGTATACTTGGGATTTAGGTTTGAGTTGGCTATACTAGTAGCTAGGTCCATTATTTTTTGGTTATTTTCATCGCTATTAGTATTTAACTCCTTTTCTATATTTACCCTTGAATCAAGGTCATTATCTTCATTAGTTAAAACAATAATATCCTTTATATTTGCCGCTAGCTCATCAAAAGCCTCTAAAATTTTCTCCTTCTGCTGGTTTTCAAAAAACTCCTTAGACCTCTTGTCTCCACTTAAATACAAGATGTTGTTATTAATCGCTATTGGTACTGTGTTTTCATTGAAGTATAAGGTGAAGATTGCTCTAGTGAAAACTCCTTTTAACTTTTGTTGTGCTGAAGTCCACAAATTTTTTACGTCCATTTATTGGTTACCCCCCTTTTTTATTTTTATATTGTGTATAACTCATGTGTATATATTGTTGATATTTATGGTATAATTACGAATAAAAAAACTTATACATATCTGGATGTGTATAAAAAAGTGAATAAAAAATATACTTATCAACAAGGTGGAAAACCTCCACGATTTTGAGTGTATATACATTATATACCCATAATTAAAAAAATTGTCCACAAAGTTATTAACATTATGTGGATAAGTATGTGCTTTATTTTTAGGTTTTCAACATCTAGTTGTATATGTGGATAAATTAAATATATTTATCCTGTATATTGTTGATAAAAAAAATACTAAAAATTTTAAAATTTGTATATGTGTTGAAAAAAATTTTGGCCTCGGGCATATTTTTTTTAAAAAAGTTTAAATAAATGTGATAAATTCAATGAATTTAAGAAAAATAATTGACTTTTAACCGTATAATCATTATAATTATATTGTTATGTTTACAATGAAGATTAGAGGAAAGGAGTGTTCTAAGGATGAAGAGAACTTATCAGCCAAAGAAAAGACAGAGAAAAAGAGAACATGGATTCAGAAAGAGAATGAAGTCTCCAAACGGAAGAAATGTTTTAAAGAGAAGAAGAGCTAAAGGTAGAAACAGATTAACTCACTAATTTGTAAATTAGTTCTAATTTTATAATATGAAAAACCACTGTTATGGTGGTTTTTTTTGTAAAAATGGAGGTTATTGATGCACTTTAATAACACCGACGGAATCAAAAAAGATTCTGATTTTAGGAGGGTTTACCAGAGGGGTAAATCTTTGGCCGACAGAAATCTAGTTATATATACAATGAAGAATAAGTCAGACAGATCTAGGATTGGTATATCTATATCCAAGAAGGTGGGCAAGGCCCACGAGAGAAATAGGATTAGGAGATGTATCAAGGAAGCCTATAGGCTAAATATAGACGATAAAGTAATAGCAGGCTATGACCTAGTCTTTATTGCCAGGATTAGTGCTGCTGACAAGGACTATAGAGAACTTGAAAAGTCTCTAAAGTATATATGCAAGAGGGCCAACATAATAAAGAGGGATGGTAAGAAACAGGTATCGAAGAAGAGGTGACTTAGGTATGATGAAGTTTTTAATAGATAATATTAAAAGATTTTTGAAGACAGCCAGTGGTATCTTGGCCATGGCCTGTATAGGTTTGGTTAGGTTTTACCAGAAGTTTATATCACCTATCAAGGGACCTACTTGTAGGTTTTACCCTACTTGTTCTCAATATTCCATCCAGGCATTTAAGAAATATGGCTTCTTAAAGGGACTGTGGTTGACTCTTAGGAGAGTAAGTAAGTGTCACCCTTTTCACCCAGGTGGTTACGACCCTTTGAAGTAGGAAGTCTATCTCAAAAGTTGAGATAATAAGTTACCAGGAGGTAAGAATGGGACATATTGCAGGCCTATTTGGTATAGCCCTAAAGGCTATATACGGAGTAATAGGTAATTATGGTTTATCTATTATAGTTTTTACTATAATAGTAAAGATGATATTGATGCCTTTGACAATAAAGCAGACTAAGTCTACTTTTGCTATGTCAGAGATCAATCCAAAGATAAAGGAAATACAGGCTAAGTACAAGAACAAGCCTGAAAAGCAGAATGAAGAAATTTCAAAATTGTACAAGGAATCAGATATAAATCCATTGTCAGGTTGTTTGCCAATATTAATACAGATGCCAATACTAATGGGTCTATTCTATGTGTTCAAGGACCCAGTAACACATGGTGTATTTGCTAATAAGGCAGCTATGATGGCAGCAAATGGAAACTTTTTATGGATAAAGGCCCTATCAAAGCCGGACTATATACTAGCTATATTCTCAGGTGTCAGTGCCTACTTGATGCAGAAGATAATGACTCCTCAGGACCAGCAGCAGGGACCAATGAAGATGATGACATGGCTGATGGCAGGTATGTCACTATATTGGGGATTCATATTCCCAGCAGCCCTAGCCCTATATTGGGGTATTAGTAATATATTCTCAGTTTTCCAGTATTATATTATCACTAGACCTTTGAAGGCTAAATTAGCCCAGGAAAAGGAAGATAGGGATGCTGGCAAGTCGAGTTTTAAAAAGTAAATACAAGTAGGAGGTAATGATAGTGGAATCAAAGGTGTTTTATGCAAAAAGTTCAGAGGAAGCTGTTGAACAACTACTAAAATCTACTAATGCAGATAAGGAAAGTATTCAAATTACAGTTATAGAAAAACCAAGTAAGGGATTTTTGGGCATAGGTGCCAAGTCTGGTGTATATAGCCTAGAGTACGAAGTATTAAAAGAGTCTGAACCAAGTAAGAAAGAGTTAGTAGAAGATGCAAAAGAAGTCATCATGGACAAGAATGATGACCAAAATACTGAGCCAAGTGCCCAGGATAAAGTTGAAAATGATGTAAAAGAAAATAAAGTAAACATAACAGATGAAGATGAAATTAATATTGCCAGAGAGTTTGTAGAAGAACTATTAAAAAATGCAGATGTAGAGGCAGATGTAGATGTCAGTCTTGAAAATAACCTGATAAAGGTTAAGATAAGTGGCAACAAGGCAAGTTGCTTGATTGGTAGGAGGGGTGATACCCTAGATGCCATCCAGTTCTTGACAGGTTTGGCCCTTAACAAGTTTAATAAGGATTCACACACAAGAGTTTTTGTAGACATTGAAAACTATAGGAGCAAGAGGGAGGAATCTCTAAAGAGATACTGCTATAAGGCTGCTAGAGAAGTTGCCAAGACTAGGAGAACTAAGAAGCTTGACTATATGAATCCATACGAAAGAAGGATTATTCATTCAGCCCTTCAGAATGATAGGTTTGTAATCACTTATAGTGAAGGAACAGATCCTTACAGAAGAGTTGTAATCGAATATAAGAGATAGTAATCGAATAGTTATGATACATAAGGGGGAGTTATACATTCTAGGTTTTGGCCAAGTGAATGTCATAGCTCCCTCTTATTATGCAATTTCAGTAAATATCATAGTTTGAAAAATTTTAATCTCTGTTCGAGACCTATTAAAAAAGTATGCTTGCCTTTGTTATTGGAAGGTAAAATAAAGAGTCAGATTTTTCTTGATTTTTAATTGAGATTATGATAAATTTTATTGTATGGTGGTATTCGGAGGAAACTACACATTTTGAATAATTTAATTATCTTTATAGTATTACACTCTTTGGAGGTGATAACTTATGTACAACGTAGGAATTATTGGCGCAGGTAAGGTTGGTGTCTCCCTAGGTAGGTACTTATCAGATATTGAGTATGCAAATTTGGTAGGTTACTATAGTAGGAGTCTTGATAGCTCGGCCTATGCTGCAAAGGTAACTAATTCAGGTAAATTTACCAATATTGAAAAGTTGGTAGAAAAAAGCAATGTCATAGTTATAACTACTCCAGATGACAAGATAAGTGAGGTCTGGGGTACAATATCAAAATTCAGTATTCAAAATAAGATAGTCTGCCATTGCAGTGGCTCATTATCATCAGAAATTTTCTTCGATATATCTTCAAAAGGAGCAAGTGCCTGCTCCATGCATCCAGTTTTAGCAATTTCAAGCAAGGAAAATTCATACAAGGACCTGTCTAGTGCCTTCTTTACTCTAGAGGGGCAAGACGAGGCTCTTGAGTTTTTTTCTAGGGTCTTGGACTCAAAAAACAACAAGTACAAGGTTATACCAACTGGTGAAAAGACGAGGTACCATATCTCTTCTGTCTTTATCAGCAACCTTATAATAGCCATGGGCAATATCTCAGTGAAGCTATTAGAGGAATATGGTTTTAGTCAGGAAGAGGCCCTAGCTGCCCTCAAGTCACTGGCTATGGGCAATATGGCCAAGTTTTTTGAAATTGGTCCTCAGGCTGCCCTAACAGGTCCAGTTGAGAGAAATGACCTAGGTACTATCGGCAAACACCTAAGGGCCTTGGGGGATAAGAAGTACAAAAGTATTGAAAATATTTATAGGCTCTTGAGTTTGGAGCTAGTAGACCTTGCTGAAGGTAAAAACTGCGATAGAGACTATGGTAAGATGAAAAATTTATTACTGAAAGGGGAATGTTCTCTAAGGGAGGACTAGAAGAAAAAATGAAAAATACGGTTTTAACATTTAAGGAAGCCAAGCAAAAGGGCGAAAAATTGACTATGTTGACGGCATATGACTACTCTACAGCCAAGTTGGTGGATGAGGCTGGTGTAAACTCAATCCTAGTTGGAGACTCACTGGGTATGGTAATGTTGGGTTATGAAGATACCCTAAGCGTGACTATGGAAGATATGATCCACCACACTGCTGCTGTTGCCAGGGGAACTAAGAATGCCTTAGTTGTAGGTGACATGCCATTTTTATCATACAATACAGGTATTAGGGATGCAGTAATCAATGCTGGTAGGTTGATGAGTGAAGGTCGTGCCAATTGTGTCAAGCTAGAAGGTGGTAAGGAAGTATGTGATGTAATCAAGGCCATAACAGATGCCAAGATACCAGTGTGTGCCCATATAGGACTAACACCTCAGGCTGTAAATGCCCTAGGTGGCTTCAAGGTCCAGGGCAAGAGTCTAGAATCTGCCAAGGCCCTAATTGAAGATGCCCTAGCAGTTCAAGAGGCTGGAGCCTTTGCTGTTGTTTTAGAGTGTGTACCTGCAGCCCTAGCAGAAAAGATAAGTTCTATGCTTGATATACCAACTATAGGTATAGGGGCAGGACCAGGATGTGATGGTCAGGTCTTGGTATACCAGGATATGTTAGGCGTATACAAGGACTTCACTCCAAAATTCGTTAGGAAGTTTGCCAATGTCGGTGAGGTTATGACCGATGGAATAAAGGCCTATATAGATGCAGTGGCTGATGGATCATTCCCAGAAGAAAAGCACTGCTTTAAGATATCTGAGGATATTATAGAAAAACTTTATTAGAAATTATAAAATAGGTGAAAGGTTTAAAAAATGAAAGTTATTAGAAGAATTGAGGAAATAGTTGAAATTACAAGAAAGATAAAGGCTGATGGATATAGTCTAGGTATGGTTCCAACAATGGGATGTCTACACGAAGGACACAAGAGCCTGATTAAGAAGGCTGTGGACAATAATGACAAGGTTGTTGTCAGTGTATTTGTTAATCCAACTCAGTTTGGTCCAGATGAAGACTATGAGAGCTATCCTAGAACACTAGAGGCAGATGCCAAGCTATGTGAGGAGATAGGTGCTGACTACATATTCCATCCAGAGCCAGAAGAAATGTATCCAGAGGGCTATAGTACATTTGTTGTTCCTAGTGAAAAAATGACTAATATCCTATGTGGTATCACTAGACCAGGTCATTTCAGGGGTGTATGCACAGTTTTGACTAAGCTATTCAATATAATAAGACCTGATAGGGCTTATTTTGGTGAGAAGGATATCCAGCAGTTGGCTATAGTTAAGAGGATGGTTACTGACTTCAACTTTGGTATAGATATTATTGCTTGTCCTATTGTAAGAGAAGACGATGGTCTAGCCAAGAGTTCTAGAAACACCTACCTAAATGCCGAAGAGAGACAGGCTGCTACAGTTCTTAGAAGGAGTATCTTAGAGGGCAAGAAGCTTATTGATTCTGGTGTGCTTATCAAGGAAGATGTTTTGAAGACTATAAAGTCTGTGATAGAGTCTGAAAAATTGGCTAGGATTGACTATGTAGAAATAATCGATTTTGACACATTCGACCAGGTTGACCTTATAAAAGACAATACCCTTATAGCTATGGCTGTATATATAGGCAAGACTAGGTTGATTGATAATATGATTATTAATTTATAGGGTTGATCTATAGTTGATTTTTTAAAATAATCCTATATCAATTCCACAGGCTTTAGAATATGGGGAGTTCACATGGATAGTTTGTGTTATCTATAACTATAAAAATATAAATGGAGCTGGTTCTTGAGTGGAGTAGCCATCAAATAGAGGTCATGATATGACCTCTATTTTTATATCTATTTCCTTTAACTATCCTAAATATATTGCCCCTATTTTTTCGTGTAAATTGAAATAGTATATATGAAATATAAGGAGTATTTGATATAATTTGATTATAAATATTACTATTATAAAGTTTTTATTTCTCTTCTCTTGATACAGTCGATATTGAGATGAGGGAATACTATAGGAGGTGAATGGTCCTTATGGGCAAGAAAATTTGGGATTTGTGTGCGCCTTTTTACAATTTATTTATGAGGTCTGATAGAGGGGCTTATGAGTATATGTATGAACTTATTTCTAATACTGTCAAGGATAAGATTGTTTTGGAGATAGGTTGTGGTACTGGTAGTTTAGCTAGATATGTATCTCCTTATACAAAGAGTATGGTGGCTACAGACTATTCAAAAGGGATGCTAGAGGTGGCTAGTAGGGGATTAAATCCAGATAATTTACGTTTTGAATTTGCTGATGCAGGTCTACTTCCCTACCCTGATGCTAGTTACGATATTGTCATAATAGCCAACGCCCTTCATATAATGCCGGAACCAATCAAGGCCCTTAGTGAGGTCAGGAGGGTTTTGAAGACAGGTGGTATCTTGATATCCCCTAATTTTGTCAATATGAGCGGTGGCCTCAAGTCAAATCTTTGGACTAGCTTTTTAAGTTTGCTGGGGGTTAGTTTTGAGCATAAGTGGTCTAAGGATGGGTATGTTAGCTTTATTGAGGAAAATGGATGGAAAATTGAATATATGGAGATGGTTGATACACGAATACCTATGCTCTATTTGGAATGTGCAGATAAAAGATAGAATTTTTGGAATATTGATATTGAATAAAAGGATCTATTTAGTATAGGGGGGTATATTTTATTCTGTATGCCTCCTTTTTACAGACTTAAGTTTGTATTTGCGGTAAATAAGTTTTTTTATGTTGTCGTATTTGTGGTAAATAGATAGTTTTAAGTTGTCGTATTTGCATATTGCCGAACAATAGCCTTTGACAAGAGGTTTTAATTAAAGAAAATAATATAATTGAGCTAGAGGGAGAAAATTTATGTATAAGAGATTAAAGAAGATATGTATACTGTCAGTCTGCCTATTTATGGTGACGGGATGCAGTATAAATAAAAAAAATAATGAGGGTATGAGTAATAAGGACCAGTCATTATCTAGCAGTAAGTCTGGTTCGGTTGAAAAGGATGGTGCTAGCAGTGAATTTAAGGTTAATTATACAAATATAAGTGATAAGGCCAGCAGAGACCTGCTTGTCAAGTTGTTTGACCAGGCTGGCATATCAAGGTCTAGGCAAGATGTGTTTTTTAATCATTTAGACCAGTTTAACTCTAGTGTCGATAAGAAGTTCTTGTCAAATGGACTTGAGAGTGCTGGTGTTAAAGATGTTAAATATGATCCCTACCAAATGCAGGACCAATGGAAGAAGAAAAATGGTGACTTTGAGGGTTATAATTGTAGAATAACATCATATGGAATTTTCGGTGACTATATTAAAGTAGATGGAGACAAGATTATTGATAATACGGATGATATAGCTATCGACTTACTGTCTTTGGGTGACGATAATTCAGCCGCCAAGACTGACAAGGAACTTAATAGCTTTAAGAAGATATTTAGCGGAGTAAAGACTGTTGAGACCAAGGATATAAAAAAGCACTATCAAATATTAAAAAAGGAATGGGATGCTAGAGGTATTAAATTTGCCAAAAATGACAAGGCAAGCCTAGTGTCTGTGGTATTTCACAGCCAGATAGAAAAGGGCGATGACAAGTTATTTATAGGTCATGTAGGCATAATGCTCAAGTCCGAAGATGGAATTTATTTTGTAGAGAAGGTTGCCTTTCAGGAGCCATACAGGTTTAATAAGTTCAAAGATAAGGGTCAGTTGAAGAGATATTTAATGGAAAAGTATGATGTGGAATTTGACCAGCCTACATCCAAGCCTTTTGTGATGGAAAATGACTCTTTGATATAGTTTGCATATATTTTAGTGGGGAAAGTGGTATGGAAAACTTTATAAAGTCTATTAAGATTGACTGGTCCATGCTAGACCAAGATAGCTATATTCGTCAAATACCAGCCCTGAAGGGCTTTGATAGGCTTGACTTCGAGAGTCCAGTTACATTTTTTGTTGGTGAAAATGGCAGTGGTAAGTCTACCCTGCTTGAGGCCATAGCCATTAGTTGGGGATTTAATCCTGAAGGTGGAACTAAGAATTATTATTTTTCAACCTATGACTCTCACTCTGAACTTTACGATGCCATACGTATGTCTAAGGGGCTTAACAGGGCTGGTTGGGGATACTTTTTGAGGGCAGAATTTTTTTACAACGTGGCTAGTAAGGAAATGGATTATTCCGATAGTGCCCACCCATCAGAGAAGTATCATGAAAAATCACATGGTCAGGGATTTTTCGACCTAGCACAAAAGCAGTTCAAGCCCAATGGTTTGTATATTTTGGACGAGCCTGAAGCAGCCTTATCACCACAGAGACAGTTGAGTCTTTTATTGGAGATACAGATGTGTGTAGAGGCGGGGTCTCAGTTTATAATTGTCACCCACTCGCCTATTATTTTGGGTCTGCCTGGGGCTGAAATACTTCTGTTTGATGAGAATGGAATAAATAAGTGTGATTATGAGGATACAGAGTCTTATATTATTACAAAAATGTTTATCGAGGATAGGAAGAGGGTCTTGGACCAGCTTTTGAGATATTGATATATATTAGGCTTGATGAACATGGATGATACAATAATTAGTAGATTAGTAGATTAGTAGATTAGTAGATTAGCTATAAGATGCTTTACTTATAATTTGTATTATGTTTGAGGGGGTTAATATGAACAAGAATAATAGGATAAATTCGGTATGTCCAATGTTTATAGATTTTACCCAGAGAGGTGCAGTGAATAAATGAATTTAGATATTATAATTTTAGATTTTATACAGGCTAATATGAGAAACGGATTTATGGACTATATAATGCCTCCAATAACAAAATTAGCCAACCTAGGTATAATATGGATAATCCTATCCATATGCCTACTCCTACCTAAAAAAACAAGGAAGATTGGTTTTGCAATGATTATAGCCCTGGCAATGAACGTAATAGTCTGTAATATCCTCCTAAAACCAATGGTTGGAAGGATTAGGCCTTGTCATATAAATACATCAATAGAACTTTTGATAAATAGGCCCATTGACTTTAGTTTTCCATCAGGCCATACATCTATATCATTTACAGCAGTAGGAGTATTATTTTTCAGGAAGAACAAGTTGTTTTTGCCAGCCCTGATACTCGCCATACTAATAGGATTTTCAAGGCTCTACCTCTATGTACACTACCCTAGTGACGTCTTGGCAGGAGCCATCTTAGGAATTCTGTTTGGATATATTGGACATAAAATTATCCTCAGCAAAGACCATAACAAGGCCGGTAGTAGCCGATGATTTTGTGGACAATACAGGATAAAAAGGCCTATTTAAAAATAAAACACAAAATAACCCTTATTGATAAGAATAGGACTAGAATTAAGCAATATCAAAGCGAAGACGAAGGGAAAAATTCCGAGTACTAAGTACATTGGGATTTTTACGAGTCAAGCTTATGAAATTGCAAATTCTAAGTCTAGTTAACAATAAGGGTATTTTAGTGTTTAATTCAATATCAAAAATCAAAACTACAAAAGAATACTCCTTCTATCGATCCATTCCTGCATTTCTTCTGGTGATGCTTCTTCTAAAATCTTATCTATCTGTTTCAGTAATTTTTCCCTATCAGGTGGCACTATACCCTTTATATACATGGTATTAGAGTTATGAGCAGAAGATATTAGGGCGGTCTTTTCCGGCAAGAGATTATCTATAATCTCCCTAAGCTCTACCAGCCTATCATACTCACTGGCCTCTTCATACTCACCATTTCTATATAGCTCCCATAGTTCAGTACCAGGCACTAGGGTTACAGACATAGGGAACACTCCCCTAGCATTGACTTGACTGAGCATCTTGCCTGTTTTTCTACCATTTTCTATGGCCTTGTCTATGCCTCTTCCCATTAGACCTGTCAGGATCATGGCATAGTAGTTATAGTCAAACTTGTCCAGTCTCTTCATTTCCCTGATAGCCTCATCGACAGTATTGCCCTTGTTGATAAATTCTAGGGCATCCTGGTTGCCACTTTCCACACCGATATAGAGGTCATTGACGCCAGCTTCCTTTAACTGTCTAAGCTCATCATCCGTCTTGCTTTCAATGTCCTTTACAGCTGCATATGTGGTGATTACCTCCACATTTTTAAGGTGTCTATGGATTATTTCAGATATCTTTAAGAGTCTTTCTGTCTTTAGGACAAATGGATTACCATTTAATAAAAATACCCTCTTAGTCGACCTATAGAAGGGGTGTTGACTGGCTTCTATCACATCAGATTCAATTTGCTTAAGACTTTCCATTTTGAAGTTTGTATACCTGTACATACCACAAAACTTGCACTTGTTGTGGGTACAGCCACTAGTCACCTGTAGTAGGAGTGACTTGTATTCCTTTGGTGGTCTGTATATTTGTTCATCATATTTCATAGTATTTATTCCTTTCTAATTTTAAAAGGGAGCAGAGTCTACTCCCCCTTACATATCTACTTGTATTTTAGGTATTCGCCATCCTTTAGAGCTATGTGTCCACCGGAATAATTCTGTCCGTCTACACTTAATTTTACCTGTTCGACCTTGAATGTCTTTACTAGGCTGTTGGCGAAACACCTTAGTGTTAGGGATTCTGATGTTGCTCCTTGATCAAAGTTTACAAACTTGTCATTCATATCTACTACAAGAGTTTTAACTCCATTTATTTCTGTAACCTTGGCAGTTTTTACCTCTGTTCCAGCCTGTAGCATCTTTTTCTCTACCATGGCCTTGACTATATTTCCAACACTGACCTCGTCCACCTGCTTGGTATTTTCTGTCAATTTTTCAGTGTTGATATCAAATGTGTAATAGACTATCTTAGCTTGCTTTACGTTTTTAGTATTTTTATTGTTCTTCTTGTCAATTTTTTTGACATCACTCATAGGTTTCTTATTTTTTTCAGTTTGATCCTTTTTTTCTTCGTCCTTGGTATTCTGACTACTAGTGTCTATAGTTTCCTCAGCATTTGTCTGATTTTCACTTGTTTGAGTCTGGTCCTTGTCATTAGTAGTCTTTTGATTATCCTGGCATGCAGTTAGCAATACAGAACCAAATACTAGAGCAGTTGATAAAATTATCATTCTTATCTTTTTATTTATTTTCATTATTTATTCCTCCCTCTAAATTCATACATGATCTGGTAAAATTTCAACAAATATAAAAATATACAGCTTATAAAAATAAAAAATTTTCTAGGCTTATTTTTGACTTGAATATGCCAGATATAAGTATACATCAGATTCCTACACTTATATTATACCATATTACTCGACCAGTATAAAATTTATACAAAAAAACTATAGAATATTTTAGATTTAATGTTCAAATAATGGAAATATTATGATATTATATACCTATAGGTATGTAAGATGACTATACCTGTACAGTTTGAGTTTTGTTGTTTATATTCTAAGCAAACGTTTGGTTGCTATTTTATATGCCTAGAAAACGTTTTGAATACTGGTGACAAAGTCTCTGGCTCATGCTAATATAATAGTAAGGAGGACTAGTTATGCCACTAGATATTAAGGTTGGCAGTCTTGTTGAATTAAAAAAACAACATGCTTGTGGTTGTAAGGAATTTACAGTTACAAGAACTGGTGCAGATGTCAAATTCAAGTGTAATAGTTGTGGGAGGATTATTATGTTGGATAGGGAGACAGCAGAAAGAAGGATAAAGAAGTTCCTATAGCGAAGATAGTTTATGTGGCTTCTTTAGTAATTAGTTTGTAATTCACAAATTAATTCAAACACAGTTTGTGGATTAAAATATATTTTGTTTTTATTTAAATGGAGGTGCTTTTTAAAATGGCAGTAAAATTTGCAAAAAGACTAGAAAATGCAGAAGGATCAGCAATACGTGAAATCCTTAAATTAGCTTCTAACCCAGAAGTTATTTCATTCGCAGGTGGATTACCAGCTCCAGAGCTATTCCCAGTTGAAGAAATGAAGAAAGTTGCTTTAGCAGTTCTAGATGAACAGGGTCAGGCAGCAATGCAGTACTCTGCAACAGATGGTTACCCACCACTAAGAGAAGCTATAGCTGAAAGAATGAACAGAAAGCTTCATACTAACGTTACAGCTGATAGTATACTTGTAACTAACGGTTCTCAGCAGTGCTTGGACTTCATGGGTAGAGTATTCCTTGATGAAGGTGACAAGATAATCGTTGAAAGTCCATCTTACCTAGGTGCTCTTAATGCGTTTAAGGCTTATGGTCCTCAGTTTATAGAAATACCAACTGATGGTGATGGTATGATAATGTCTGAATTAGAAAAGGCTCTTTCTGAAAATCCAGATGTTAAGTTTATCTACGTTATACCAGACTTCCAGAACCCATCTGGTAGAACTTGGCCAATAGAAAGAAGAAAGCAGTTTATGGAAATCATCAACAAGTATGAAATTCCAGTAGCTGAAGATAACCCATATGGTGAACTAAGATTTGAAGGCGAAATATTCCCATCATTGAAGTCTTATGATACAAAGGGATTGGTATTATTCTTTGGTACATTCTCAAAGATATTTGCTCCAGGATTCAGACTTGGTTGGGTTTCTGCTTCTCCAGAAATACTTCAGAAGTTCAACATTTCTAAGCAGTCATCTGACTTACAGGCTTCTACTATTTCTCAGATGGAAATGGCTAAGTTTATAGAAATGTTTGACCTAGACGCTCACGTTGAAAAGATTAAGGCTGTTTACGGTAAGAGGAGAACTATTATGTTAGACGCTATGGATGAATACTTCCCAGAAGGTGTTACATTCACTAGAACTGACGGTGGTCTATTCACATGGGTAACTCTTCCAGAAGGTATAGATGCAGCTCAGTTAATGAAGGACGTAGTTCTTCCAAATAACGTTGCTTACGTTCCAGGTGAACCATTCTATCCAAACGGTGGAAATGCTAACCACTTCAGATTGAATTACTCTTGCATGCCTGAAGACAAGATTGTTGAAGGTATAAAGAGATTAGGTAAGGCTCTTCACGAAGCTATATCATCTCTATAATATAAAAAGTAACAAAATTTAATTTATGATATTAAACAGCACTGGATATATATTCGGTGCTGTTTTTTAAAATATATTTATTTTTACAAAAAGCTTATTTTTATTGTGATAAATGCCTATATTATGGTAGAATCATGACAACCTCTACATGATTAAATGGATAAGCGCTTTTAAGATGGTAAATAAATTTATTCCAAAAAATAAAAAGGTCTATATATAACTAAATAGTGTAAAACTATTGACTAATGTCTATAAATGTTGTAAAATAATTTGGTATGAGAATTTAAGCATTCTCGTCTCTGCTCCGATAGTTCTCGGAGCCGTATAGTCCAAAGGGAGGTGAAAAGAATGAAAGCTTATGAATTACTTTATATTGTAAAGCCAACACTTGATGACGAAGCAAGAGAGGCTGTACTAAACTCAATCAAGGATATCATAACTGAAACTAATGGCGAAGTTGGTGAAGTTGATATTTGGGGAAGTAGAAAGTTAGCTTATCCAATCCAGAAGTTTAGAGAGGGTGTTTACACACTAGTAAACTTCAAGGCTGATGTTGAATTTCCAAAGGAATTAGACAGAAGATTAAAGATAAGCGAAGACGTTATAAGACATGTCATAGTTGCACAAGATGAAAACTAATAGGTGGTGTTAATATGAATAATGTTGTTTTAGTTGGAAGATTAACTAGAGATCCAGAGTTGAGATATATTCCGGGATCTGGCACACCAGTAGCCACATTTACATTGGCTATTGATAGGGATTACAAGAATAGGGATGGTTCTACCACTACAGATTTTATACCTGTAGAGCTTATGGGTAAGCCTGCTGAATTCTGTGCTAACTATGTAACAAAAGGAAGATTAGTAGGTGTTCAGGGTTCTATCAGAGTTGATAGGTATGAAACATCTAATGGAGAAAAGAGAAGCTTCACAAAGGTCGCTGGTCGTAATATACAGGCACTGGAAAGCAAGAGTTCTGCTATGAACAAAAATATGTCAAACGCTGGAGGACAATACGATGCTCCTAAGTTTGAACCAAGTGGAGTAGTAAGTCCTTCTGAGTTCTCTGCTGTTGATGACGACGACGTTCCATTTTAATAAGAGGAGAGGTGAAAGTCATGATAAACAAGAAAAGACGTAAGAAGAAAAGAGTTTGTCAGTTCTGCGCTGACAAAAACACTAAGATAGATTACAAGAACGTACAGAAGTTAGAAAAGTACGTTACTGAAAGAGGTAAAATTCTTCCAAGAAGAATCACTGGTACTTGCGCTAAGCACCAGAGAGAGCTTACAAAGGCAATTAAGCTTGCTAGAAACGTAGCACTTTTACCATATACAGTTGAGTAATAGTAAAAAATCTAGGTTGTATAATATTTAGCGTTGGTGAGAGAAAAAATTCTCTCCCAACGCTAAATT
>OHAD01000147.1_pt1 | contig 85825 bp, 86 predicted proteins | sample 1577011 | NCBI WGS metagenome assembly OHAD01 (sample SAMEA3541510, study PRJEB24748) | human gut metagenome | biome: human gut; feature: human-associated habitat; material: faeces | place: China | collected 2012 | reverse complement strand
CCATGCTCTCCTGTTCATCAGCTAATAACAATAATGATATAAACTGCTTTTTATTTTCGTTAACTTCTCGAATTTTCATACAACTTGTTACTCCATCAATTTCCATCCATTTTAATTCATCAAACTGGAAGTTATCTTTTTCTTAATGGCAATGCTATTAAATTTCCCAATAATGCAATAACAGCATATCCAACTACATAAACCCATGCACTTGAGTTATAAAATATAAATATGGATGGCGCAAACATTATTGCTACAATCAAAATATACCAGAAGTTAAAACCATTCCTAATCCCATAAAAAACAGAGGTTATTAAACATATTAGAGGAATAATTACTAACATAACAATCATTGCACTTCCTGTGTCTTTTATAAACCAAGGAACGATATAAAAATCTATCAGCAACAGTAGGTAGAAAACCATGTTCTTTTTTAATTTATCCATCATATCATCATCCTTTTAAATTCCGATTTGTATATCAAATCTATTTCTACACATTATATCATCTTCATCTTCTAAATTCCATTTTTTTCTCACCTCGTCCATCTCTACTTTTTTCTCTCGCTGATACCTTTTCTTGTACATTTCCCATATACTCCCTAACGTTCTCATCCAACATTTCTTTAGCATTCTCCGCCCTGTCAACGGAATCTTTATACGCATCCATTTCCATTCTCTTTCGATTAAATTTTCTTATAACTTCGTCAACATTTGTACCATTTAATTTTTTCAACAACCTTTTTTCTAAGTCCTTGGCTGTTTTCTCCTGCTTTTCCAACTGCACAATTTCATCTTTTAACTTTTTCTTTCCTCCAAACATCCTGTATTCTTTTCGGTCCATTTGGTCTTTTGCCTCTCTTATTGCCATATGCACTCCGTTTAATGCTCTATGATTTTCCAATAATTCATCAACCATTTTTGCATACTGCTTATACTCCTTAACCGGTTGCGGTGGCTTTGGTGCAATTGTTCCTCTAAATATCCTAATTAATCCCTTTAAACAATCACATGCCATTTCAACGGCTTTTTCAAAAACTCCGGCAAATATTCCTACGCCTGCACTTTCCCTTGATGACTTGTTTTTCCTTAATCCACCAACTGTCTTTGTTTCCGTCTTTCCAAATTTATTTACATTCTTAAGTATCTTTTCCTCTTTAATGGTTCTGATGTATTTTCTTGGAACCTGATAAAACAGTCCTTCATCAACTGTACTGTTCCATTTAATTCTCACCTGATTGTTTTTTCTTATCTGCTCTGCTTTTGGATTATTTTTTCCAATCTTTTTTGTTGGCAGATAAACATCTTTATTGTTAAACACCTTTAGTTTGTCCTTATCATTTAAGAAGGAATTGATGTGCTCAGTGTACAGTGTTTTCATCCCCTTTAGAAATGACCTTGCCTTAAACTCCGCTTTCTTTTTTGAAAATCTGTTGTACTCATAAACCTGACCTTTTCTGATGATATTACATCCTTTTCTTACATTCCCATTGTCATCCAGTATCTCCTTTTTGGTCCTTACATGCTTTCCTGTTTCATCATAAAACATGTTTCGTGTGGCAATTTTCTTTATGCCGTTTTTCAATTCCTCTCTTTCCGAAAATATCAAATGAATGTGTAAGTTTGTTTTTGTCTTGTTGTGATGCATTGCTGCAATGCAGTTTACTCCGTAAGTTTTTCTAAACAGCTCAGTAAAATCTTCCAATACCTTCTGTTTGTCCATGTTACAGAATGGTTCGGGTAATGCAATAATAAGTTCTCTTGATTCGATACACTTTCCGGCACTTCCGCTTTTCTTAAATTCCAGTCTGTTACACCTTGCAAGATCATGCCAAAATGTATCGTCTGTTGTATTGTAAACTGCATACAGATTTTCCTGCCTTTTGGGATTTGTAATGTAATCTATGCGCCCTTTTAAATTACCTAACTTGCTTATCTGAATAAATGAATTTCTAGCCATATATTTGTTCCTCCTATTCTTTAATTTTTTATATTTAAGTAAAATAAAAGCCCCCTGCAAGGGCGAAATGCAAACCCTTAAGAGCATAAAATCGTAAGATTTTGTGCGATGGGTGTATTTCGCTCTCAATCGCCGAGGGCTAATCTGCTTTCCTTTTACCTTTAGTTTTTCCGTTGCTACCGCATATATTATTGCCGACTTGTCTGCTCTACCACCTGCAAGTGCCACTTGCAGGTCATTAACATTAAGCAGAAATTTACCAACGGAAATCCTCCGGGATTTCCTTTCTGTCAAGATAATCTTTTCTTGCATTTTCTCTCTCCTCTACCGATTCGGCAATCTTGCTTTCTGTATAAATGTTTCTCAAAATCATCTTATCCATCTTATCTTTAAGACCTGCTTTAATCAGTTCCGTTTCGTCCTCACGACCATATATAAAATACTGATATATCATTCTAAATAAGTCTTCATCTATTTTTATCTGTTTAACCTTTTCATACATGCAAATCTCCTTCCGTAAATTGAAAATGTCAATCGACTTTAAAAAACTTTATTTTTTTAGTTTTATTTAGCCAATTTACAATCTACGATTTACAAATTTCAAAACATCCCATAAATAAAGGGATTGAAGCCATTCTGATGTAAATTGGCTCTTTTTTTTACGTCATTTCCAATTTACAAATCCATTATTCTGATTTACAAACCAGCCAATTTACATAACAAATTTACATTCTTAAAAGTAACTGACATCATGTCACTTACTTTTTCTCTGCCATTTCATCAGATTCAGTTTTAAGATTTTCCAACGTTTCCTGCTTAAAAGGAATGTCCTCATTCTTCTCTATTTTCTCAAAACCCTTTGACTTTTTTCTCTTCCATGCAAGCTGGGTTCCGTACCCTTCCTTAATGAATCTGTGACTTTTTACCTCTTCCCACTGTTCTGCAAATTTAAGCCTCATGATACTCGTAATCTCTCTTGATTCATACTGTTTCGGCTTGCAGTTTTCGTGGTGCAGTGCTCTCTCGTAAATCATCTGAACGCATACAAACTCCTCATCCGTCATTTCAAGAAACATCTCAATGATTCCCACAAGAGTATCCTGAGGCATGCATTCCTTCTGAAATTCAATGAGTTCTTTTTCCAACTTCTTATTAAATACAAGTTTAGTGTTAATGCCCTTTTTATACATATTCATTATTTCAGCCCAGCACTGTTCTATGTAAGCCCTTGTTTCTTCCTCATCCTCCAACGGATGATGCAATGCCTTTTCCTTATTTACCATTACCGGTACAAATCTTCTGTTACCTGTTCGGTCAAATGGCAGGAAGTCGGCATTATTGGAAGAACCCACAAATATGCACTGTCTTGGTCTGTCCTCAGGATGGGTTTCATATGGTACCTTGTAAGTTTCACTTTGACGGCTTAAAAATGACTTAATGTCCTCAACACTTCTTGCATTACAGGTTGCAAGCATTTCCGCCATTTCAATAATCCAGTGTCCCTGAATCTTACGAAACACGTTGTCATCATCAAGTTTTCTTAAGTCATCCGAAAACCACTCATTTTCCATTGCAAGAAGTCTTAGAAAACTTGACTTTCCTGCACCCTGCCCACCTACAAGACAAACCATATATTCAAATTTACATCCGGGATGGTAAACCCTGTACACCGCTCCCATCATCATTATTCTTGTTGCTTCAAATATGTAATCACTTTCATCTGTTCCAAGATATCTTGGCAACAGATATCTAAGCCTTGATTTTCCGTCCCACTCCAGACTTTCCAGTTTGTCTATAATGGGATGATAATGGTTGTTATTTCCTACAATGTCAATTGCACGCTTAATATTTTTATCTCTTGTAATGCCGTAAAACTTTTCCATTCTAAGCATTATGTTATTAAAATCCGTATCGGTAAAAGTTTTTGAGCGTCTTCTCCAGTCCATTTTCTTAACAATGTCCGTCTTACATGAAAGTTCATTACGTCTTATTGCATCCTTTAACATTGGGTCCTTATTTAAAACCTCAATGACATTTTCAATGGTTTGTCTCGGACTTCCATCAGGACGTTTTTTAAGGCTATCCCTTATAGCCTCGATTTCTTTATTATCTGTGTCCTCCACATTGGAGGATTTATTCATTACTGTGTTATTCATTTTTCCTCCGTAATTTTAAAATTTTGTTGTTATTGGAGGTAACCCCTGCTATAATTTAATTGGTGATAAAAGTAGCGGGGATAACCTCCTTGTTACCTTGTAAGTCTTAAGCTTATTGCTTAGGGCTTTTTTCTTTCTTCAAATCCATCTAATATATCCAACATTGTTCTAATTGGGACAAATACCTCTTCATCAATTTCTCCACCAGCCTCAATCCTCTTTAACTGTGCTATTATTTCTTGGAGATATTTTCTGAAACTAAGTATCATTAGCGGATTTCCCACAGCTCTTATTTTGGTATAAAGTAATGATTGAACAATAAATTCCTGCTTTGTCTGAAATCCACTTAGTTTTGCCCTCATATTTATTTCTTCATTTTCTTCTGGTGACACCCTAAAGGCAACTGTTACATTTCTCCATCTACCTTTTGCATCATTGTTCTTCGCACTCATCTAATAAAGCCTCTCTTTCTGCATCCATAGTTTTTGCCATATCTGTTTGTACAGTTGGAAATAGATGTGCATATTTATAAGTGATGTCTACAGCCTCGTGGCCTAGTCTGTCTGCTATGGCAAGTGCTGTATAGCCTTTGTTAATCAAATATGAAACGTGGGTTTAACGTTCTAAAGGACACTTCGAGGAAAATAACGAAATAACCAGCTTAACTACATATATAATTTATTTGATTTGTATTTATTAATTTTATGGATTTTTATTATGATTAAAGAAAGGATTTTTAATATGAATAAGATTTACTTTGCCATCTATAATGACATAACTGACTCAATAGAAGTTTACATTGAAAAAAATCTAAAATTTGTACTAAACTGTACCAGATTAAATAATAATATTTGTTTTGAAGATTCGTTAGATATTGCTTATTTACATAGATTAGCTAGAGAAGAACCTTTTAATTATATTTACTTTGCTTTACAGCCTGACGGGCTACAGGGATATGTGGAGGCTATGAATGTATTTAACTAATCCTTTGTAAGAGTCAAAAAAGGGGCATATCACGTGATTGACAGCCCCTTTTTGACTCTTATAATTCTAATTCTGCTTTTTGTTTCAAATCTTTTATATTTTGTTTAAACTCATTAACTTTATCTGAATAATCTGCCAAATTTCCTGATGGTTCTAATGCTATACCTGCATATGATTGAATTTTTAAATAATAGTCTTTAATATGGCTAAATGTTTCTTCATCCGCACTCTTTATAGCTTTAATTTCCGACTCCAATTCTTTCAAATTCTCTGATATTTTGTTGCAATTATTACTATAATTTTTACATACATTGCAGAATCCTTCTTTATCTTCATCAAAAAATATCTTAGGAGAATTTCCTATAATAGTTGCGAAACCCATTTTATAAGCAACCTTATGTATATCAGTATCATAAACACCTCTACCCGTTAGATAGTTATGATAAATAACATCATCAAGAATATCTTTTGATGTAATCTCTTTCATCACGTCCAAGCATGGTAATATACGTTCGGGCCCTACTACATCCCATGATGTTAACACAAGATCAGTCACTTCATCACAACTTTTACTCGTTTCTTCCAATAAGTTCATAATCGTGCTTGTATCGACACTTTCAGCCTTTTTTTCACTCTTTCCGCACCCACTCATCATGGTTGCTAAGATCACTATTATACATAAAGATGTAATAACTTTATTTTTATTCACTTTTTTCATATTTCTTATATCCTTTCATCAATTTGGTTAAATTTTCTACTGTTCATATTCATAAAAAACTCCTATATTTTACTATTAATAATGCAAGTTAATCACCTGTTAAAACTCCTTTATTAATTCACAATTAGGTTCTTATTTCAGCATTTATATTTTCATAAATTCTATCAATAGCATCTTTACAATATATTTTTTTGCCATATAGTTTTCTCCTTTGAAATAATAGATTTTCCTCTTGATCAAAATACTTAAATATATACTTACCATCTATATTCTCAATCTTAGTATTGCATAAGTTATTTTGATTTATTTTTCTGCTTGCTACATACTCTTTAAAATATTCAAGTGCTTTTTTGCAATCACAATAATTATCGTAACCAATAGATGCACCTATTTCTTGAGAACCGTTATTACCAGGAATTAACTTAAAAAAGAATTTTCTGTTTTCCTTTTGTATAACAAAATAATATCCCATTACATTCCTCACCTCCCGTTCTAGAATTTATAAGTTTTATAACAACCTTCTGTTTCACAAATCAGACTTTTTGAAATTCATCTGATATAATCAATTTATTAGAAAAATAGGTCAGATTTTATCAAAAAACAGCCCATTTTAGGCTGTTTCAAAAAGTCTACTTTATGAAACACAAAAACTGGCAGGATTATCCACTATTTTCTTCCTTTTCCCTGCATCTTCTGTAAAAAGTAGAAGTGCTCATGCCGACTGCTTTTGCTGCCTCCCTGACAGATATTTTTTTATCTTTCCAAAGTCTGTGGTATTCTTCAAAATTCCTTGGTAAATCCAGCTTTTCTCTTCCAAACTTCACACCGTTTTTCTTTGCAATGGCAATGCCTTCCGCCTGTCGCTGTTTAATAAAGGCACGTTCCGTTTCTGCCACATAAGCCAAAATCTGCAATACCAAATCTGAAATAAATACCCCCGTTAAATCTCCATGTCCGGTTTCCGTATTAAGAAGCGGCATATCAATCACTTTGATGTTTGCCTTTTTGTTCTTTGTAATGACACGCCACTGTTCCAATATCTCCGTGTAATTTCTTCCCAGCCGGTCAATACTTTTTATCACAAGCAAATCTCCCGGTTTTAGTTTTTTCATCAGCCTGTTATATTTCGGTCTGTCAAAATCTTTTCCTGACATCTGGTCTGCATAAATGTTTTTATCCTCTATTCCTTCCTCTTTCATTGCCAGTATCTGCCGTTCAAGGTTCTGTTCCCTTGTCGACACCCTGACATATCCGTATTTTTTCATTTTCCTTTGTCTCCTTTATACTTTAATCATCTTTTATTAAAGCCGGAGAACTAAAGAAGTCCTCTGGCCCTTTTCCATCCTTTCACATAGTTTTTTATAATCCCTATCAGTGCATGAATGACAAATAAGAGAAGCAGCAGATTGACTGGCACAACCCTTTTGATTGGCTTCCCTAAAAATACCATTACTGCCATGCTTATCATCATTGTGGTTACAGTGATATAATCCGGTGGATTATTACTGTAGTAGTCCATGACTTTAACACTTATAAATTTGAGAATCAGTCCGACACTAACAATGCTTATTCCACATATCAGACATACAATAATCCAATACATAATCCTTTCTGCCATGTGACCTGAAATGTTCTCTGACACATTTGCGACAGCTACTGCAAGTTGAAAATCCTTCCTTATCAGAAATAAAAAAACATTAACAATCATTCTGAAAAAAGCACCCACATCCTGCACAAATATCTTTGACCTTACCGCTTCAAGGACTGTAACTGATATGCCATATGCCAGCAGTCCTTTTAGATAATGCTGTTTTATGGTCCAACGTTTTTCATAAATCCTTTTAAACTGCGCCGCCTTATTTGAAACTTTCATTTCAGCTCTTCCTTCAATCAGTTCTTCAAGATTTTCTCTCTGCATAAGCAGACATCTTTTTTCATTATTCAGCAGTTTATATTCATCATCTAACTGTTTTCTTTTCTCATCGGTTTCTTTTACCATAGCCATCATCTCTGATTTCAATTCGCTGTTCTGTTTTATTAGATTCTCGTTTTCTTTCAGTATTGAAGCGGCTTGGTTCATCTTTATGATTCTGTCCGCCAGTTCCCGTACTTTGGATTTCAGTTTCGATTTCTCTGAGGAAATCGTCTGTATCTGTCGTAAAAGTTCTGACTTTTCCAGTTTCTGACTTTCTATCTGTTCTTTGTAAGATTCCAACTCTTTCATCCGCTCTGACAGCTCCGATTTCAGATTTGTAATCGCCGCATCCTGACTCTCCAGTGTCTGAAGCATTTCTTCGATATTTACTAATTCGTTCATTTAATTCCCTTATCCTTTCTGTTATTTCTGATTTAATTCGATTAACTGCAAGTTCTGTTGATTCAACTTTTCGTTTAAGTTCAGCAATTCGCTGTTCTGTTTCTTTAATGTCATAATCTCCGTTTCCAGAAGTTTCGTAAACTCCGAAGCCTTTTGGTATTCCCCCTCCAGCTCCGTCAGAAGTTCCTGCTGTTCTGTCACCAGTTGCATAAACTGCTCCATCAGTTCCAGCTTTTCTGTCGTAAGTTTTTCCATTTTCATCACGCTCCTTTTCAAATCTCTGTTTTAAATTTCTAAACTTTTCAAATATGCCAGAGAGCAGAAGATGAATCTTTTGGGTTACATTGTTTTGATGTCTGATTTCTTCATTTATCCGTATTCTCTCAGACATCTTACCTTTTTCTTTCATCTGCCTTGCGGCATATCCTTCATGAATGGTCGGGATTTTCTCAATGCCCTGTTCCTTATAACTTCTGTGGTCGATATGTTTCTCCTCCGGCAGATATCTGTTGCATTCCTCCGCCCAGTTTTTCCGCCACTCGATTAACTGTGTTCTTGAGTTCCATTCGTTACGTTTTACCGTAACCCTTTTCCATTGAAGGTCATTTTTCTTTCCCCTTTTCTGCAACCCGGTAGCAGGATCAATGATAGGAATGCGGTTTCCATTTTCATCTCTTGCATAATCTTTTTTCTCCATCGCCGCCCACTTTCCCGATTTGGTAAAACCACGAACCGTAGTCATCACATGGATATGATTGTTTCTCTCTTTTTTGTGAAGTGCAAAGTCCGCAATCATTCCCTTGTCAACAAAATTTTTCTGAATAAAAGTTCTTGCAAGTTCAATCTGTTCTTCGGTAGTAAGTTCATTCGGCAGAGCCATTTCAAACATTCTGGCATATCTTGAATTGGATTTATTCTGAACCTTTTCCACCGCATTCCACAACGTTTCCCTGTCCTTAAATTCCTTTGGTGCATTTTCAGGAAGCATTATCTCTGTATAGACAACTTCCTCTTTTCGTGTATAGGAAAATGTCATTCCAAGCCGCTCATCATACAGTTTTCCTGCAGCAATGTAGGCAGCAGAAGCTATGGCACACTTTCCCTTTGATGCCTTAATAATGCTTGTAGTAAAATGATAAATTGCCACGATAACACCTCCATTTCTGTAATTTATCAACAGTAACAGTCAAGGCAGCAAGCCTGAATGTTACTGTATGCTGTCCGCAGGACCGTTCTCTGCGTAAGAGCCTCCATGGAATGGTGCTGTCTGCACAAGACTGCCGTCCGCACAGGACTCTCCATGAAATGGTGCTCCACGCACAGTGGTCCTCGAAGAGCGCACCCTGCAGAGCAGGAAAAGGACAGTCCCTGACTGTCCGTAAGTGCGCCCTATACGACTTTATCGGATAGGGAACAGGGGAAATATGCTTTTTATAAATTTCCGTTTTCATTTCCGGTATCATCATGTTTACCCATTGCCCTTGAAAAATACTTTCCATTAGCTTCCTGCCTTTTAAGAAATGCGATAAGTTTTGGCAAATCTTCTTTAGTCACAGGACATCCCAGAACTGATTCAACCGCTGCACCGACTTCAATCAGTCTGTGGGTTCTTGCCCTCGCCTCCTCATCTTTTTTTCTGCGTTCAAGCTGTTTCTTTCTCTCTTCATACTTCTTTGCAGTTTCAAGAGCAGCCTGTTCCTTAATTCTCAGCTCTTCAATTCTTTCTTCATAACTTCTTTTTGATTTACTCATAAATGCTCCTTTCCCAAGTCTTTGCCGCAATCTCTGTATTTACTAAATGCATTAACTTGTCAGCCACTGATTCCATAGCTGTTTCATCAAAGAATACCTTTACCCTGTAAGTGGTATTGCCGATACGTTTTGTAAAAGTATCTTTTGTTCCTTTTGTAAAAAGTTCTTTTGCCATAGTGTTGTAGGCAAAAATTAATTTCATCATCTGTAAGGTTTGCTGCTTAACATCTGTAAAATCAATATTGTTTCTTATTATTTCTTCCATTCTGATTCCTCTCTTTCTTAATTAAATTTTCTTCTTGTTATTCGAACGTGCGTTTGCTATAATAAAATTCACATCCGGTGGTTCACGACAGCAGAAACTATATTTCTGTTTTTTTAAATTTGACTTTGTAACCATTTTGTTTTTCTCCTTTTTGTTTTTTGGGAAGTAAAAGTTTCCCTTTCACTAATAGGAGAAATGCGGATACGGATTCGGAACCATCCGGAAAAATTTATTCATTTTTTTACAAAGGGGGTGAGACTTATGAAACAGGAGAACGTATTTAATGACAGTCCGGAAGATATGAACTTTGAAATTTTATCTGCCATTGAAGAAGAAAAGAGACTTAATAATAATTCTTATTTCCCTAATGATTTTTATAATAATGAAGAACCGGCAGACGAATCTTCGCCCCGGAAACTTTTAAAAAGGGACATCAGGCGTATGGCACTTTTAAGACTGGAGGATTCGGCAAGAACGGAAGAAGATTTTAAGGAAGTTATAAATATATGGGACAGAAATGATTCCAACAGAGAGCGTAAGGAACACTACCACGAAATCGGTCGCTCCGTTGTTCCCCTTGAATATGGTGCTGCTAAAGACGGCGTAATATTTCCACTTCCACATAACAAAGTTTTATGGAAACAGATATTAAAAGGAGACTTCATTGACACCATTTTCAACTGTCCCTTTGAAATGCATGAGCTGGTTGAAGATGAAAAACTGTCAGATACGATTTACAATCTGAAACCAGAGCATAAGGAACTTCTCTATTACCTGATTGTGAAAAATCTTTCGCCCCGGCAGATTGCAGCCATAAAGCAATGCACGGACAGGAATATCAGAAAAGTAAAAACTACACTACTTAATAAGTTACGATTGGAGGCAGGTTATGAACAATATATTTAAAAACGCAAGTTCCTACTGGGTAAAATATAATAAATACGAATGGAGAACGGATAAGGATAATGTTCTGTTTCTGACACCGGCAGACGGTTCAGAACTTAAAATGTATAATCCGATGGTAAATTACAAGGATATGATTCTTGAGGCATTAAATGTCGGAATTGCCTGCATGAATAAAGATACCGATAAGGAAGAATTGAAAAATAAGATTCTTGATTTTGTGCAGCACTACGGTCTGATTGGATTTATGACTGCACTTCCAACCACTCCTGATTTTATTACCTATAATGATGTATATCTTCCAAAGAACCATTACATTAAGAAAGAACGTTTATCCACGAAAGAGTTTCTTTCCTGTTTTTTCCCGTTTGAGGAAATCGACTTTGTTAAGAAAAAACTGGAATCAAGCTGGAGCGTAACGGATGCTTCAATGGGTGCACTGATACTGACATTAAAGAATGCACCACAGGCGGTTCTTATGAGTTTTCAGAAAGAGTATGCAGAAAGATTTGACTGGCTGATAAATGCTTTCTCTGACCTTGCATTTACATTTTTCTCGTCATTTTTGTATTATCAGGACTTTGATGTTTTGGATGAGGAACAGAAAGACTTATATAGAAAGGGCATGGCAGCATTTGGCGGCGTTGCCCCGACCTACCACATAGAACTTCGTGACACGCCCGTAATTATATGGGAATTCAATTCCCTGCTGTTGCAGATACAGATGATGTTAAGCCTTATGATAACGGATACGGATTCGGCAATCAGGGTTTGCAGGAATTGCGGAAAAGCATTTATCAGCAGACATAAAAATGCCGGCTACTGTTCCAAAGAATGCAGGGACGAATTCAAAAACAGGTAGGTATGGATTAAAACAAAAACTGCCAGTCAATATCAGAAAAAGATTTTGAAGATTGTATATTTCATGGTTCCGGTTTTGTATGGAGATTTCTCCTATTTATGAAGAGATAAAAATTTCTTCATAAAAAATATAGCCACAGCTGGGCAGACCATGTTAATATAAAAATGTAACTGTTCCAAACTGACTTTGCATTATGGATTTTTCCCTAACGCACTTTCCAAAGGTTTGATTTTAGTATCTGACTTTTCGGAGCAGTTCTTATAAAATAAATATATATGGTTGAGCCGGTTGTGTGAAAGGAGATTTTAAATGAAACAATCGGACAACACAAAAATAACAGCCCTTTATGAGCGGCTTTCACGTGATGATGAATTAAACGGAGAAAGCAACAGCATTGTAAACCAGAAAAAGATGCTTGAGAAATATGCTCTTGAGCAGGGATTTACAAATTTAAGACACTATTCGGATGACGGATGGTCAGGTACAAACTTTGAAAGACCGGACTGGAAAAGACTGCTTGATGATATTGAAAACGGTCTTGTAGGTACAGTCATTGTAAAAGACATGAGCAGAATCGGAAGAAACTATTTGCAGGTAGGATTTTACACTGACGTATTCTTTCGTGAAAAGGGAGTAAGGTTTATTGCCATATCAAACGGCGTTGATAATACCCGGAGCGACAGTAATGAGTTTGCCCCTTTTCTTAACATTATGAATGAATGGTATGTAAGGGACACAAGCAGGAAAATCAAAGCGGTAATACATGCAAAAGGTATGGATGGGAAACATCTTACAAGCACTGCAATATACGGATATAAAAAGGATCCGGAAGATTCCAATCACTGGATTATTGATGAGGAAGCAGCAAATGTAGTCAGACGAATTTTCAATCTTGTTCTTGAGGGAAAAGGACCGATGCAGATAGCAAGGATTCTCTATAATGACAAGGTGGAAAGACCTTCTTATTATCTTGCAATGCGTGGACTTGGAACATGTCGTGGCAGTTGTGATATGAACGAGCCATACACATGGACAGCATCCACAATATCTGATTTGCTTAGAAAACCTGAATATATGGGGCATACTGTCAATTTCAGAAACTACAAAGACTCCTACAAGGACAAGAATTCCAAACGTGCCGATAAAAAGGACTGGGTTATATTTGAAAACACTCAGGAGGCCATAGTTGATGAAAATACATGGAATATCGTTCAAAAAATCAGAGAAACAAAACACCGTCCTACCGTAAAAGGTGATTTCAGTCCGCTTACCGGACTTGTCATCTGTTCAGACTGTGGTAGACCACTGTACCATCATCAGACATGGGGATATGAGAAAAAAGATAAAGACGGTAATCCCACAGGTAAATGGACTAATGCACAGGATTATTACAGATGCTCAACCTATGGACTATCCTCCGGCAAATTTGCTACGAAGTGTTCAGGACACTATATAAGAACAGCCGTACTTAACGAACTTATTCTTGATACAATTAAGTACACCTGCAAATATGCAAAAGAGAACAAGGAAGAATTTGCAAAGAAAGTTGAAGATTCTTTTAATCTAAGGAGAGTTTCTTCCCTGAAAGGTATTAAATCAAATATTACCAAAAAGGAAAAACGAAGCATGGAACTGAATAATCTTATCAAAAAAATCTATGAGGATAATGTTAATGGGAAGTTATCTGATAAGAGATTTCAGATGATGTTATCCGACTATGAAAAAGAACAGGACGAAGTTGATAATGCCATTCTTGCCTTAAATGAGGAACTAGAAAAATATCAGACTGACAGTATGCGAACAGAAAACTTTATGGAACTTGTGCATAAGTATACAGATTTTACGGAACTTACTGCTCCAATGATTTATGAATTTGTAGATAAGATAATTGTCCACGAAGCAGACAAGTCAACAGGGGAACGAATACAGCAGGTAGATGTTTATCTAAAATATATCGGAAAGCTGGATGTTCCAATGCCGGAACTTACGCCGGAGGAACGTAAAGAGCAGGAACGTCTTCGCAAAAAGCGTGCCCAGAGCCGCAACTACCGTCAACGTCAGAAACTAAAGAAACAGGCTGAAAAAGAAGCCAGAGAAAAAGCCAATTCAGAGGCTTAAATAAAAGAAAAAAGGACACTAACCTCAAAGCGTCCTTTAGAACGGCAAGCATGTGAATGTCTTAAATCATGTATTCTTATTCTTTTAACTCCTGCAGCTTTTGAACCTCTTATCATTTCATGACGAAAATAGCTTTTTGAATTTTGAAATATTCTGTCATTTTCTTTGATGCCATATATACTTGCCAAATATTCCTTAATTTCTTCTGCTAAAAATTCAGGAATTACTATATCCCTTATGCTTTTAGGTGTCTTTGGATCCGTTACAATGTCTTTACCTTTAACTTTTTTATATGACTTTGTTATTTTCAAAACATTATTTTCAAAATCAAAATCTTTCGGTGTTAAGGCAAGAAGTTCACCAATTCTAAGCCCACACCAATAAAGTATTTCAAATCCATAAAATGATTGTGGTTTATCTGTTACCTGCTCAATAAATTTCTGGTATTCCTTCTGCGTCCAGAAATCAACGTTTCTATCTCTTGCGCTGCCCATGTTCCCAGCCTTACTTGCAACATTCCATTTAAGCCCATAATATCTGACTGCATGATTAAGCATTGCACTTAGCTGATTATGAATTGTTCCAAGATATGATTTTGAAAAGCTCTTACCATTTTGAGTTGTTAAGCTCTGAATTTCTCTTTGCCACTCAAAAATGTCCGTTACCTTTAATTCATTTATTTTTCTCTTGCCAAGATAAGGAAGAATTTTTGTTAAAATTATGTATTCCTTTTCTTCCCAAGTATTTGGTCTTACCTTATGACTTACATCTCTTTTATATAATTCAAAGAAATCTTCAATGGTCATATCCAGGTCCTGGTGGTCTTGCAGTTTGAAATGTCTTTCCCAATCAAGAGCTTCAGATTTTGTTCTGAAGCCTCTTTTGGTTTTCTGTTTTCGCTCACCTTTATAAGTTTTGTAATAACACCTAACTTCCCATTTATCTGTTTTGGGATTCTTAAAAACCATTTATTTCACCTCCTATTTAGTCTTAATTCCATAGATTCGTTCTTCAAAATACTGTCTGCTAAGTCTCCCCTGAACAGTTACAAAACCCTGTTCTTTAAGTTCATTATTAAGTTTTCTAATAATCTTATAAGCCATAGCTTCTGAAACTCCCATTTCCTTTGCTACATCGCTTGCTCTAACAAAAAGTGTATCTGCCATAATATCACCTCCTACCTATTTGAATTTCATTACTTTGTACAGTGCATTTATGAACTGTGTTGTACTCATTTTATCAGTTCACTTTTGTACTGTCAAGTAAAATATTTCACTTCAGAACTGTTTTGTATTCTTTATATTTCACAAATGAACTGTTTATGATATAATAAAATCAGTTATAAAATGATATGGAAGGATATGTTTTATGGAAAAAAATAAAAGAGAATTTTCTTTAAATGCTAAAAATCTTGCCTCAGCAAATTTAGGACAAAAGATTAGATTTTACAGACAAATCGCCGGCATGACACAAAAAGAATTGGGAGTTGCCTGTGGTGTAAATGAATCAACTATAAGAAATTATGAACTTGGAAATCGATATCCGGATTCAGACACTATATTTGAGATTTCAAATGCTTTGGAGATTTCTCCATACGTGCTTGCAACTCCTGATCCTATTTCAGCTGCAAGTTCTCTACAATACTTATTCAGTATGGAAAAAACTTTGGATTTGACTCCAACAACTATAGATGGAAAAGTTTATTTAGAGGTATCTTCCGACATAGACGTAAACGATGCCACTGTTGCTCCTCTTTCAAATCTTAAAAGAATGTTTAGCCATTGGGCAACAATGTATGAGAAATTTATCAATGAAGAAATTGACGAGGAAACCTACCTATTATGGCAGGCAAAGTATTTAAGCTTTGGGACCGATTCAGCTGACTTCTTATTGGATGCGGAAAATGAAAAAGCTATCGAAGTAGACAAGAATATCTCTGATGCAAAGAAGAGATTTAGGAAAGCTAATTTGAAGGATTAAATTTATATGTTTATTTAAGAGAGATGATAAAATGGGAAAAAATATCAACGAATATATCAATAAATTTATTGATAGTTACCATAACGATAAAAACGGAAGATATAGATCATATGATCACTGTAGAGAAAGTTTCTTAAAATATAAAAATGATGAAACCATGTACAATTATATAACATTAAATTTATATGCCTACCTAGCTAGTTGGGGTATGCTACGAAATTCTTTTTTAATGCAAAAAGATTATTTATTTAGTAAGCCTGTTGTCGAAATACTTTGTAAGGATAAATATTCAAATTTAATAAGTTTTAATCCTTTTAAAGAGAATATTATCACAGATCTTGAAACTATAATGAGTTTAAGAGATGAAATAAAAGAGTACTATATGGGTCAAACTTATATAGAAGATGGTACTAACAAAACAAAAACAATTTCCAATGTAACAGATACATTAATTACTAAAATCATATTAGGAACTCTTGGATGCGTTCCAGCATATGACCAATATTTTGTAAAAGCGCTACGTCGGAACAAAATAAATGGGGTTTTCAATTTAAATAGTATGAAGCAAATAATTCAATACGCCAAAGACAACAAAGAAGAAATCGAAAAAGCTTGTAATAAACTTGGTGATTTGTACACCCCTATGAAAATTATAGATATGTATTTCTGGGAAGTTGGAATTGAAAAATAGAATATTGGTATTTCAGTCATAACCACCCCTGCGGTGTCACTGCAGGGTCTTTTTATTTTATAAAGGAAAAATATGTAATTTTATCAGTTCATAAATGTACGCTTTTGAACATTTTTTATAAAAAATAGCAAAAAATATTGTCATTTTATTGTCACTCTAAAAAAGAAAAAACCTACAAACCCTTTATTTATGGGGTTTGTAGGCATATAGAATTTATTTTTGCATTATTCAAACTCTAAAAAGGCTGACGGTTAAAAGGTGTTTTTATTTGCTTTTTCTGTCCGTATTTCGCCCTTTCGTTTAATATTATTTTAAATTATTTTGACTTATTAAATTGTTGTTACCACAATGTGGTCATGCTGTATAATAGTACTAAGTGGCTTGCAACTACTACTTTGAATTCTTATAAAGAAGTTCTAATCCTTTTTTCAATACTTCCGATTTTGTCATACAACCTCTTTTAGCGAAATCATCCAGCTTCTGATATTCTTCTTTAGTAAACCTAATAGTAATTCTTCTTTCCATAGGATTGTCTACTTTAGGTCTTCCCATTTTAGCCATATGCCACTCCTCTCCTATTTGTATTCATTATACTTTATGTCTGACAGTTAGTCAACTAATCTCTCACAGCATTTTTATTCAATCAAATTATTTTGTAATCAAAGTTTATAAGATTACATTCTTTTAATCCATTATAAGTTCAAAATTCATAATACAAATAAGATACAATACTGTTGGCAGTATCCCTTGTTGTAAAGCAATATAGCTAATACTTGCATTTTCTTTTTTAAACTCTTCTTCACTTTTTATTTCGTGTTTTGGGCTTCGTTTCTTTATATCTGCTTTAACTAAACCACACAATCTTTTCATGTCATCACGCGTAATTTGCTTTATTGTCTCTTCAACCTGAGCAACACTAACCTCATCCATAGACAGTTCATTAAAAATCTTTACAAATTGATCAATTTCAGCAGGAAAATGATAATTGCAATTATATTGTGGTTTACTACATAATAATTTGTCCCACAATGAGTTAACGTCCTCACAAACAAATAATTCTTTTGGAAAATTCTTTTCGATATATTCTTTTTGTTTTCGATCTAAGTAATAAAACTTCACTTTTTTTATTTTATCATTTTCTAATATAGCATCAAAAATATGCGCATCATTATTAGGCGACATTCCTATAATACACAGTTCACCTTCCATTGAACAAAATTCATTAAAATGATAATCTGATGTTGCCTTCAGTTCTGGATGTTCTATCTTGGTTTTCACTTGCAAATACACATCTTTGTTAATCCTTTGTAATTCTTCTAATTTATTATTATCAGCCATACACTCTATATATAACTTTTCTAATGCCTTATTAGCTTTTTCGCATTCTTCAATTCGTTTTCTCTTCAATTTTCCACTATAGTTTAACAGTGCATTACAATAACAATGTCGAAATTCTTCTTGTAAAACAGTTTCCTTGTTTTTATTTCTTATAAATCCAACCACACTATCTGCATTTTCTGAATCTGCTAACACCGAAAAATCACCATGCAAATGTAGTACTTCTTTTCCTGTCAACAATTCAATGTTATTGTCATAATTCAATGTGAAAATCTTGTCAAAACTATACAAATATTTTTTGATTTTTTTATTCATATTTTTATATATTTTCTGAACTAATCCATCGTTATAGATTGCATCTAGAAGAAGTCTTTCAAACCCCTGAATTGCAGCCTCTCTATTCCTCTCCAAATCAATATTCTTCACAAAAAACATACGTACAATAAACAACCAATCTTCAAGCATAATATCTTCCGGGCTATTTATATGTTCTTTATATCTCCCCTTAAATTCCTCTAATGCTTGACTTAACTCATTATCATCCTTAGCATATATGTCATAATTATCATCTATTATAGAATTTGTTTCTATAACGAATCCATTTAATATATCAATCAGCTCCGTTGATGAAACTGTGTAGTCAAACAGTTCGTCATATCCATCCTGTAAAGCTTTATATTTAATTCGTTTAATAATATATCTACTTGTGCAAGCATCTCCACCAAATTGTATATCAATTCCATTTCCTAATAATAAATTTGTCAATTATATATTTTCCCCTTAGCTTTAATCAATAGTTATCTACTTTTCTCTTAACTTTATGTATATGCAGTTTTAGCATCAACTTTGTAATTAATAATATCCTTTAGCAAACTCATCACAACATTCTATTTTAAACTTTATATATCATTTACTATGAAGACTGAATAACCGCCATCTGTTCATTGGCTATTATATCTACCAATTCATCATATTCATATGCATCGTACATCAATACTGCTGCGCAACAATTAATGTGTGCTGGTATAACCTTTCTTAACTCCTTATCTTTAAATTTGGAATTTTTATTATTTTTTATAATAGCATCAACATACGCGTTCAATATATTGTAATTATTTGAAAGTGTTCTTTCTCCTATTGCTTTTACCGAATCAATAAATTCAAATGCTGTTTTGCATCTTTCCTCATGATTTTTTGCATCGAGAATTTCTCCCATATACCAATTAAATCTAAATCCTGTTCTATCCAATTTTGAAGGATCACATTCATTAAAATAATATCGCTCAACCTTATCTTTTTTTAAAGTTTCATTTTTTCCCTTACAAGTTTGCACATCTTTTTCAAAATATATTATGTATATTGCCTTTTTAAAAATTGTAAGATTTAAATATGTCCATAAATATCTGTCATAAACCAAATTTGTCGGTAAATTTAATTCCTCATTATTGAATATATTCTGAAACAACATTGCATAAGCTGCATTTTTTTGATTATTTGGCATTTCACTTTTTGCAATCTCATTTACGTAATCCATATCTACATCAATATTAATGCATTTGTCTTTCCAAATTACATCTTCACTAACTTTATCTATTTCTTCATCCGATACATTTATTTTCCCTTTCTTTTCATAATCACTAAGTATTCTCTCTTTTAAGTTTGCATATTCATTATCCATATGTTTGATTCTTTTTAACTTTATTTTCATTCGCACACCTCATTAAATATTCATTGTTGTATTTTCTCTTTATCCCTTTGTAAATTTATAAGGGATGTTTCTAATTTATTGTTCATCATTTTTTGTGTACATTCAAAAATTTCATTTATATCCATTTCTGAGTTTCCGTCAATAATTTCCATTATATCTTTTCCCTCAGTTGCTTTCTCAAATAGGTTTCTATAGCCCTCAAACCACTTTTTTTGAGTATATTCTTTTCCAGTCTCACTATTAAGAACAATTAATCCCGTATAAAATAATGCATTAAATAATATATTAGTATTCATATATGGTTCTATCACTTCAGTATCTGTCAACTTCTTAAAAGCATCTGCGTATCTATTTCCAACCTTAATAACTATTGCATCTGATTTTTCTAAGTTTATTTTTATACCTTTGTCATCTAATAACTCAGATTTTTCAATAGAAATTAAACTATCATCATACCTTTGATAATACAATTTGAATGCATTTGAAATAGCAAGTTGAGAATTTTTATTAACCTTTATTTTTCTGTATCTTTTATATATCTGCTTTAAATCTTTATTCCAATCAATTTCCATATTATCAGTTGCTAAAATATATGCCTGAATTGTAATATAATCATTTTCCAGAATTTTAAAAATTGGAAATTTAATTTCATATTTATTTTTTAGTTTTGTTTCCATTTTGTATGTAACAGATTTTGAGTATATTTTTGAACTCATTTTTACCAACAAATATGCCTGACTTCTTTCCATCATTCTTTCTAAGGATTTTGCTGTTAATTCAACATTCATATTAATATTCATATTTTCTTCATCAAAATTATGTGACATATAATTTATCTCAAATTTGCAACTATCCTCATACGAAGAATTTTGTTCCATTAAAACGGGGTACGCAAAATTATTCATCTCTTACCTCCTCATATATAAATAATGCTATATTATATGGCACCTTAGCTGCTGTGATAATTTCAATTTTGTGTTCTCTATTTCTTCCAATCTTAGTAAATGTATATCCACCATCACTACTATTTAATGTACTTCCATCTAATTTTATTGTCATAGGTTCTAAAACTTTAATTGCACTTTTATTAGGCTTATTTTCAAAATCTACCGGAAGCACCTTTACAATACCTTTTTTTACATTTTCTAAGGTTGAGAAAAGAATATCGTATCCATTATTGCTAACAAACACCATCGGTGACTCCTTATACTGTTCAAACAACTTATACTTTTGCAGCACTGGTGGCTTCAGTGGCTTTGGCGGTTTTGGTTTTACCACATCTACCTCATTTTTAACTATTCTAGCTGTTGATACTCTCCCCGGAAGATTAAGTAGTGAATCTAATCCCCTTATTTTTTGAACATCTTCTGCTTCAACTTTCGTATGTTCTATAATGTAATTTTGTATTTCTTTTTTTACTGCATTTAAAGCTTTTATAGCTCTTTCTGGATATTTAATTCCAGTATCATCTTTTACAGCGAAATCATCATGTGCCGCATTTTCTAATTCAAGTAATAAACTATTTAATTCATCACCCATAATTTTAACTACCGCACTAAATTCATGTTCACTATTTACCTTCTCATCCTTTATTTTCATTCCATGTGATCTTACAATAGAATAATATTTTTTTCTTTTTTCATTATTATCATCAAAATAAATATTTACTGCTCCTACTTTTTTATTATCTATCTCTATAGGTATTACAATAGGGTCCATTGATTGATATACCCTTTTATAATCATATAAATTTCCAACAAGCAAACACTTATTTGTTCCTGCTAAAATTGCACCTTTTTGTCGTTCGTAAAAATTATCAAAAACCATATCTATTGTTTGGTTGTTTATTACTTCTCCTAACACATTTACTTCCATACAACCATCCAAAATTGCCACATAAAAATTTTCTAAAACTTCATTTATATAGTGAATTTTAAACTTTTCCTCTTTTCCTTCGTAATCCAATGCTAGTGCTATAACATCTGTACCATAATCATCTGTTCTTAAAAAATATTTATCAATTAACTTATATTCATTATCTGTTGATTTTATTGCCCTAACTCTCTCTTCAGTTTGCAAATTAGTATCAACTATTCCATACCATCCATCTCCACACATTTTTTCCGAATTGTCATCATACCATGTAGAGAGCATATGCTTTCCCTCAAACAAACATATATCTTCACCTTTATTATTCTTATACTTTGTTGCATAATAAACCGTATTTGCCTCACTTATTATGAAAGTTGCTTTTTTGCCTACTCCATGACTCCCTGCCGCACCTTGTCTACTTTTTCCATAGGAGTTACCTAAATCATATACCAATGCTTTCCATGCTGATTCATTTTTTTCATCAATGTCTGCATTTACCCCTCTTGTATTTCTGTCTGATATTTTAAGGCAATATACATATTCTCTCTTCAGCAGCTCAAGTGCTGACTCATATTCTAATTTCGCATCACAATTAGCAATTTGTAAACAACTTTCTATTCGTTTTACCAACTCATCAATTCCTGGAATTTTATTTTGGGGAATTTTGTCTATTGATATACTTATCTCTACTGGATTTTTTGTTTTTACATCCAAACTATTTTGTATTACTTCTCTAATAAATGATGCCTTTCTATCCAAAGCAAACTTAGAATCCCCAAATACACTCTCCTGATTTTTTCCAATATTATAATCTGGAGCACTATACCATCTAGTTTTCATATATTACCTCCTCTACAATTTGAATTTTTTATTAGTTCTATCCTTAGCTAAGCTATATATTTTCTCCAAATTACCAACTTCCTTCTTTAACGCATTTACAACTTTGTCAAGATCCTCATTTGTATATTCATAAGCATTCGGATTCGATAGATTACCCAACAATTCAATTCCTTTAATCACAGACTGAGTCCTATTTTCTGCCAATCGTATGAATTTTTCTCTTTTAGTTTCACTCATATTACAACACCTCTTATGTTTTATTATATTTCCATATTATTCCAATATTTTGCAAATGTCAACATTATTTGCATATATTTGTTATATTTTCAAATATTTTCTATATATTTGTGTATTTTAAATATGTTTGAATGTAATTTTTTTTAAACAGTCTGTAAAAAAAAAGAGAGGAAAACCTCTCTTTATAAATAATCTATTAATGCTAACGCAATTGCTTTTGCCATTAAAGGCGGAACTGCATTACCTATTTGTTTGATTTGTTTTGTCTTTGGTCCACAAAAATAATAATCATCAGGAAACGACTGTAGCGCTGCCATTTCTCTTGGTGTTATAACTCTTGGCTCTTCATAATGAATGTTTGTAGCTCCATGATTCTCTTTTATTGTACATGATGGTTGATCGGGAGGGCACTTTTTCCATGAATCACTATAGTTTTCATATAAAGTTCCACCAAGTTCAACCTCAGCCAACCTACGCTGCATTTCCAGACTATGCCTTGAAAAAATATGATTTATTTCTGGTTGTTCACCTCTACCAACAAATCTTCCTATTTCATCTTCCACAGTTCTAAATCTGCTAACTGTTCTTAACGGAAACGGATTCATTTGTCCAACTCTATTTCCCACAAATATTACACGTTTTCTATGCTGAGCCACACCATATTCAACAGAATCTAGAATTCTCCAACTGATTTCATAACCTATATTATAATAATCATTTATGATTCTTCTTATCACATTTCCATCAAGCATACTTAATATGCCTGTTACATTTTCCATTACAATATATTCTGGTCTAACTACATTAACAATTTCCAACATATCCTGATACAGTGTATTTCTTTCATCAGTCGCTATACTAGTACCTGACAAACTAAATCCCTGACATGGGAAGCCTCCACAAATCACTCGTGGATGATTATCTGTAAGTATTTCTATAATTTCTTGTTTAACATCTGGATTTGTTATATTTTTTATTCCAAATTCTTGTTCAAGATTAAAACCGTATCTATTTCTAATATTATATTCATATGTTTGTGTTGCCTCAGCAAAATTATCTATGTAAGCAACAGGTCTATATCCTGCTTTAATAAATCCTAAGCTAATTCCTCCTGCCCCCGAGAAAAAATCAGCAAAAGTAAGTTCCGATTCTAAATCAACCAATTCATCATTGTTTATGTCAGCTACCTGATTATCCTGACCTAAATCAACATTAACTATTCTATCTTCATTATTAGTTTGGAAATTTTCTTCACCATATCCACCAAATACACTCTCTTGTTCTACCTGATCTAAATCGGGAATGTTTTCTTTCCATTCTCTATAAACTTCATCGTCTATCTCGTATATTCCGCTCATTTTTGTGGCAATAAGTGTTCCACCATTAATATGCCTAAGCACTTCTCTTCTCGATAATCCTGTGTCTTCAGATATCTGATTAACTCCGTATAAGCTCATTATCTTCCTCTTCCATTTACATTATGCCAATTTATTATTATAATTCATTATTTAAAGTTTAACAATATAATTTATTTACTATTTTCATTTTAAGTATGTGTTTTATATCTAAATGTAACTGTTTACTTCCCGATTACCCCATCTATTGTCCTCAAAAACAACTTCGTCAGTGTTTCCTTCATCTTAGGACTTAATTCCTTCAGCCTTTCATCCACTGATTCTTCATCCTTTTCCTTTATTCCTAATATCGTATTTGCATCTGTATCTAGTGCATCCATTAACCTATACAAAAGATCAATGCTCATTTTGTTACTTCCTTCTTCCAACTGATACACATGTGATTGACTTATTTTTGCTCTGTAAGCCAATTCAAATACAGATACATTCTTTTTTATTCTTAATGATTTAATTATGTTTCCAACTTCTAAACCTTTGTATTCCATTTATTCCTCCTGATTTTCTCCCCTATTGCAATGCATTGCATCACGTCTGATGCATCTGCAGTAATATAACACGCCAATAATTACTTACTACTTTGCTTCTTTCCTCTGACCGTCGCCAGTATATGTGCTGTAGCTTGCTACCATACTTCAGTATGGGTCACGGCATAGTCAACAACTTCAAACTTATAATTATAATAAGTAGAAACTATTTCATGCATTGCCTTAAAGGAGGTTTGCCCGGCTCATTTGAGCCTCTTTTAATATACTGTTTTTTAATATAAAATAAGAGTTAGTGGCACTATACCTTTTACTCATCATCAATAACCATACAACTTCTGCCTAAAACCAAATAATCAATCGTTGTATCTAATACTTCTGCCAAATAAACAAATGTGTCAATTCTGGCTCCATTTATTCCACACTCAATCATCTTTAAACCCTGACCTGAAATTCCAATCTTTTCTGACAACTTTTCCTGTGTTAATCCCTTTGCTTTTCTTAACTCTTTGATTCTTTTTCCACTTTCCTTAATATCGTAATAAAACATCTTTTTCCTTTCTGGAAAACCAGAAAGGTTCGTTGTCTGCACCTGACACTTTAATTACATATATGTTTTTCTATGCGCAAAAAAGACGCAAGGGAAATCCTGTAAAGTAAATCTACTTCTTACTGATTTTCCCCTGCGTCTCTGGTGCTCCTACAGTTACCTCAATAACTGTATGCCCTTATCAGGTGGGCCTATTTAATTTTTTATAATAAATTGTATTCAGTCATCCATAATATCCACATTCGTAATCATATGGTGAATGGTATGTTTTTTTCTTATGTAATTTGCTTAATTCATTTTTCGCAGCACTGTTCTTTGTTGCTGCTTCTCCGATAGTCTTATATAGCCTTGACTCTCTTAATTTAATTGAGCCTCTTCTATCCGTAAAGCAAACCTGATAGAAGCCATTAGCTATATTAACTATTATCACTTCTTTTATGTGCATTCCATTTTCTATGATATACACATGTTCTCCAATGCCATACTTGTAAATCAATTTTTACACCTCACACAAATAGTTTTCCGTTAATCATTCTCTCTGCTACATATTTCTCATCTATCTTTTTAAGTGTTAAAACTCTTTTGCATCTATTGCATTTGATAGACAAGTTTAAATTTCCTGCATAATAGTCAAACATTCTTCTCTTACAGTCTTTGCAACAGAATGATACCTTCATAGAATTGCTCATTCCTTTGTTCACTTCCTTTAATCAGTATTTTTGTTTTTACAATAAATACCTGCTTGATAAGGGAAATAAATCCTGCAGATAATACGCTAGTATTCCGTAGCATCAAATCCAATGCCCTAGCTAAGCTGATCTCACACCCCTTTTAAGAATGTATCTAAACTATAGCGAAAATAATTTTGGTTTTCTATAGCGTATACGCCATATTTCGAAAATATGTTCGTCTTAAGAATTTTCCTTACTTTCAACTGTTGATACATAATATCTAATATTTCTCTTGAAAAATTCCTGCTCTCTTTCATTTTTGATTTGTTCTGCAGTTTTCCTTGTATATAATTCATCAACCGAAACCTGTAAATATTTAGCAATAGCAAATAATGTAACTGCAGACGGATCAGACTTACCGGTTTCTATCCTGCTAATAGTACTGGTTTCAACACCAATTGCATTAGCAAATTGAGTCTGGCTTATTCCATGTTTCTTACGAATAGCTGCTATATTATTTATATAATTGTTGTCTTTCATTTTAAGCATAATTATCGCTCCTATTATGTACAAATTACTATATTTATTAGTAAATCTAAGGGGTAAAATTGCCCCACTATTCAAATTATACATTATAGGTTGTACGATAAACGGGACTTATGAGATAAAAAATTCTCCTTTAATTGAAAAATTTAACGCAAAAAATTCTCATTCTCCTTAAATCTCTTTTTACAAAAAAGAGTTCTTTATTTTGCATATAAATGTACATTCAGACATGTCCACCATTTTGTATTTTTCTTATAAATAGTTACTATATGTTGTTTCCCTTTAAATTGATGGTTATAAGTCAAAACATTAAGGGTTAAATAAAATATAATAGCTATTAAGAAGGAGGTGATAAAGTGAACTGGGAATTTGATCCGTCGGAAATTTTATTAGTATTTGGTAGCAATATTAGGAAATCTCGTGAGATGAAAGGATACACTATCTCTGATTTGGCCACTTCAATAAATTATGATCGTAATTGCCTTTCAGCCTTAGAATACGGTGAACAAAACATTGAATATTTGACCGCTCTAAATCTTGCTCGAAAACTTAATGTATCTTTTCCTGCTTTGTTTTCAAGAAACTATCTCTCGGACTTAGGATACAATAGTTTAAATTTCTCCGGTAACTTTATTGAGGATGACTATCTCCTTGTCTTTATTGAGAATTTTCAAAAAATTATGAAAAGTAAACAACTTAGACAGATTGAAATATATGGAGCAACCGATATTCAGCCAGCACTGATAAGTAGATTAGTAAACCGAAAGGCACTTAATCCTACAATTAAAACTCTTTACGCTATGGCTTATACCATAGACGTAGAAATGTACAATTTATTTTTAAGAAGTTCAATTAAGGAGGATATATGATTTTTACACCTTACTCAGATGAATCTAATGTGATTAATATGATACAACGCATACGAAACGAGGATTATGCATTAATACGTATGACATATACTATGATCGATAAAAATAACCTAGATGCAAATGCTATTCTTAGAGATCTCCTATTTGACTGGGGTCTTGTAGATTATGACCAACTAGAACATGGTGGCAAATTTGGCATATCTTATAATGCTTTATTTATTCAGCACGGTAAAACAGACTTTATTAAACTAAAATTTTACAGAGTTGCTAACACTCGAGGTGATAGACGTTTTTCCATCGAAACCATAAAACGAAGGATGGAAAATGGTGAAATCAATGAAGGGGATCTTCTTTATATTTCTGTTTTCCAACGAGCAAATGATACACCTTTAATTTACATAATTAACTTAACGCACAATATTCCAAGTGAAAGTGATTTAATTAATGCCATCGGTATGGATGCAATTACTAAATTGTTCCATGACATCAAACCTCGTTTGCATGAGATTATTCATGGTGGCTTTTTTGATAACTCTAAAGGATATGGTCCAATTGCTCCAAAGGATGTTGGTGACACTTTAGAATATCTTCTTGGAATAAACACGAATAACCGTTCAGATGCAGATTATAACGGTCTAATAGAAGTCAAATCAAAAGGTGGTGGCAGAACTTTAGATACACTTTTTACTTTACGACCACACTTTGAAGGTACAAGGGTTGCAGCATACGAACCAATAGATAGAAACAGAGTTTCCGCTTTTGCCAGAATATACGGATATGATTCCGATTCTCACCCTGGATATAGTAGTCTCTACATAACAATTGGTTCAATGGATGCACCTCAAAATAACCAAGGATTCTATCTACATGTAAATGATGAAAACAGACAAGTTAACATTATATGGTGCGATCCAATTACAGGTAAACCTGAAATAGCTGCTTATTGGTCATTTGACGACTTAAAACAGCAGTTATATATGAAACATCCATCTACATTATGGGTAAAAGCAGAAAGTAGAGAAATTTCTGGAATGGTTCAATTCAAATATAACGAAATTGAATTTTCCAGAGCTCCTCAATTTACAACTTTCCTCTCCCTCATTAAAGCTGGCTTAATTACTTATGATTGGCGGGGATATACTACAAAAGAAGGTAAATATGTTGGGAAAAACCACGGCAATGCCTGGCGTATTAAACCATATGCGAAGCAAAATTTGTTCGGTGAAATTGAATTAGTAGAATTATAAGATGATTTATAATCCATAAAGAATGGGCAATCTGAAAACCAGATTGCCCATCTAACTTATCTACAAAACTCTCATTATTTCATTAGCTACAGCTCTAGCTAATAATGGTGGTACAGCATTACCTACCTGAGAATATTGTGGTACTTCCACACGTCTACGCAATCCACCTGTTGTCCTCTTTCCAAGGAACTCAAAACTATCATCAAACGATTGTAATCTTGCGAGTTCCCTTACAGAAAACGTTCTTGGTTCAAACGGTGAAATATAATCATCTGCTATAGTCATAACTGTTGCTGATGGCTTATTTCTATCCAACCTAGTTCTAATATTTTTCTTTGTTAAAAGAATATCTACATTCTCTCTGCTAACATTTCCTGCTCTAAATAATTCTATAACCTGTTCTTGCTCCAATCCCATCGCATTAACACAATGGTTAATAAGCGCCGGATAATTAGAAATATCTATCCCTTCACTCATTACACGATTTTTCAGTCCTGCACCATCTTCACCTTCTCTAAATAAAGCAAATCTTTCAGCAATAATTTGTTGATGTGCAGATATCTCATTATTATATACTATTCCATTACTATCAATTGTGTTCCCATTAACATCCGGTGTGCGACCTTCTCTTGAAGCAATTTGAAAATCTGTGTCTGTATCGTGCACCTGATTGCGAATATTTTCATTTCTTATTAAATCGCTTATTGCATCTGTAATTGTTAACGCTGTATCATCGTCATGCGTTGGTTCTGGATATACAGGTGGCACCATATCGTTTCTATATGCCATAACAATTACTCTATTTCTTCTCTGTGGCACTCCATAATGTGCCGCATTTAGAATTCTGGGTTGCAGAGTATGATATCCTATTAATTGAAATTCATTTATTAATATATTAGGAACTATTTCACCATCTGGATATCTATGACCTGTTACCCCTTCAAAACCATAGAACCTCGTATCCATAAATCCTGTAACATTTTCTAAAACTACATATCTTGGACGAACTTCATTAATTACTCTTAAATATTCTCTAAAAAGCATATTTCTTGGATCATTAGGATCTCTACGTCCCGCTCTACTAAATCCCTGACATGGTGGTCCTCCAAAAACTGCATCTATCTCAGGGACATCTCGATTTCTGAATATTTCCAGATTACCTATTTTTTCATTAATTAAATTTCCTGTCAATTCTCTTATATCACCACGATGAAAATAAGTATTTACACCTTGATGTAATCCCAACTGCTCATGTCTGTTCATATAGGTTCTTTGAACATCTGGATTTATGTCACTTGAGAAAAGGATGTGAAAACCTGCTTGAATAAGTCCCTCACTCATTCCACCAGCACCACAAAATAAATCTATTGCATATGGCATTATTATTTTCCTCCTTTTCCTAAATTTTAACATTTACCTTCAAAAATGTCCAGGGTTTTATCTTAAGTAGATTTTAGAACATATGTTCTGTTTTGTCAATTTGTTTTTTACTATTCGAAAAATTCCTGCTTAATTCTATCATATATTCTTTCTAAATTCTACAAAACAATTATACATATATTTTTCTCATAAATTAAAATTTACTCTTTCATACTGAATTTATTTTTGCATATTAACTGTTTATTTCTTTTATTCTATGATGTTCTTAAATATATTTAATTTCATAAATACCAAGAGGCTGCCCTTTAGAACAGCCTCTTTGATTATTTCATATTTCCTAAATCTGATATATCCACTATATATGCTTTTTTATCAAATGTAATTAACATCTTATTTTCTTTTCCCATCAAATACAAATTCATGTTCTCCCAACTTTTGACCGGAATATTTATTTTTAGCCATTCCTTTTTTTCAAGATTTATCAAATACATTATTCCATTTGAGCCGGTATTAAACATTGCATATTTTTCTGATGCACCAATAGGTTCAATTGTTTTTTCATTAGTTTTAATCTTAAATTTAGAGCCTTCAATTATATTTTCAATTGTCATTACTTTTTTGTCAAAAGAATAAGTATGGTTGAAGTTTATATCTGTTTGTGTGCTGAAAAATTCCTTCTCAACTTTTCCGTTTTTCAGATTTATTAAATATTTACTATAATATTCTGTTTTGTCTTTTGTAAACGGTTTACCCAAAGTTAATATATGGTAATCATCCACAAAACTTATTTCATCAACTGTTGCGTATCCGTTTATAAGATTTTTGTTGAATTTCTTTTCAGTTTTGCTGTCCAAATCAAATATTGCCCAATATCCTTTTGATCTGAAATTACAAAGAAGTGTTTTTCCATTTGGAGACATAACAAAATTACAAATCATTTTATCATTTGATATTTTCACAATCTCATTTGTATCCAAATCAATTTCTGCAATTGCTTCATTGACTACCTTACCCTTTTCTTCCTGATACAAGGCTGCATAAATTGTTCTTCCTTTCATAATCGGAAAAATTTCACTTACAGCACCTTTATAATTAAATCCACAAATTTCTTTATTTCTTATAACATAGTCAAAAGAAAACGCCTCATTATTATACTTTCCCTGAAATTTGTTAACCTGTTCGCTAAGAAGCTTATTGTTTTTTATGGAATATACATTTTTAACATTTTCAGAATCATCTTTGCTGTATTCCAATATGAAGGTTTCATTCCTTCCCACAACTTCCATGTTATCGCTTAATTTAATTTCTCCTTCTGGTGTTTTACATTCTTCTGTTTTTTCACTGTTTGTTGTAGTCTCCAGTTTGACTTCCTGCACCTTTTTAATTCCAAATACTCCCTGTAAAAATTCTCTAAAGGAATCAGATGTGCTTGCTCCAACAGTTATTCCTGTTGCGCAAACCACAACTATTGCCAAACTTACTGCTACCCATTTCATTTTTCTTATTTTTATAAACCTACCATTGCTCTCTTCACTTGACACATTGATTTGCTGGTTAAGCAATTCTTTTTTCCAATTTTCCGGAGTTTTAATTGTATCCAATTTTTTTAAATTCATATTTGCCTCCAATCTCCAATTTTTTTGGTTATAATCTCTTAAACCTGCTTTTCTAAAATTTTTGCAAGTTTTTCCCTACCTCGTTGTAATCTTGATTTCACAGTATTAACACTTAATTGAAGAATATCTGAAATTTCTTTTGTACTATATTCCTGATAATAATAAAGAACTAAAACTTCACGATATTTTAAAGATATTTTTCTCAACGCCTTTACCAGAATTTCTGTGTCATTATCTAATTGTAGTCCATTAGTTGAATTATTCTGCATTCCTTCCAGCCTGTCCTTTTCTAAACCAACGGATACATTTCTGTTCCAAAAGGACTTATGATAATCGTTACACTCATTTCTAGCCACCTTAAGCAACCACGCTTTTAAATGTTCACTGTCATTAAATGTTTTTGAACTCTTATAAAGCTTGATAAATGTATTTTGAAAACAATCTTTAGCTGCTTCTTCATTTTGTGTCCATACCACACACATTCTTGTTATGTAATCAGAATATTTTTCTATAACTTCTTCATAGCTCATGCCGGCATATTCTTTATACATATAATTCCTCCCTTCTGATTTATTTGAAAGTTTTCTCTTTCTATATAGAACACGATTGTTTTCAAACGTTGGGTGCAAAATTTCAAATTATTGTTTTTTGGTTTTGTTTTTAATTTAACACACTAAATTTCAAATATTTTTTCATAATGTAAAAATAAGGAAGCCACCATGCTTCCTTATCATCTCCCAATGTTTGCTGATTATAAAACTTTATTGTGATAGTAGATAATTCAACAAACTATGTATTTCTAATATTTCACAATGTATCTTTTTTCAGCCACATTGTATAATCTTTATATTTCACTGTCAAGATTTATTTTTCTCAATCATAACTATAGTTATTTTCTGATTATGTAACTTTGTAAAATATTCATTTTAAGCTTTTTGTGATTTACTGTTTTAAATTTTTATCTAAACGGCAACTTTTCATCTCCAAAGTCTCTTATAGGTTCAAATCCTCCAATCTCTTTTTTCTGCTCCTTTACCGCATTGCTCTTTTTTATAATTTCTCCATAAAGCTGCTCCCTGAACTCCTTTGTTACTGGATAGCATACTTCTGAATACTCTGTTTTTCCATCTTTACCTTCGGTGGTTTTTGTCGGCATTGCAACGAAACTACCTTTTTCACCTTCAATTACTCTGACACCATCTATTACAAAACACTTGTCTATGTAAATTTTTCCGATGCTTTCTATCTTTTCATTAAAATTGCATGGGTACATTGCCACTGAAACACTAACCTTATCTTTTCCAGATGTTATATTAAGTTCCTTCGCATTGCTTTCATATGCCTTTATGATGTTATCGTACAATTCCTTTCTAAACTCTGCTGTTGTTGGATAAAAGTAATTTTTGTAAACTGGATTTCCCTGTTCATCCTTTTTACTTGTTTTATATCCTGGCATTGCCACAAATGTTTCTCCATTTTTTGTTTCCCTGATTGTAATGTCTGTTAACTTAAAGCTTTCTTCAAATACCACTGAAACAAAAGCCTTTGTACTCCAATTTTCTTTTTCTAACTTGTTTACTTTTATACTATAATTCATAGCTAGTCTCCTTTCCTTAATTCCTTTTTCTTATTTTTATAAATATAATTTTTTAACCATGTATGGTTATGATATATTAAAGCCATCTGATTTAAGAGTTAGTGTTGCTATACCTTAGGGTTCTTATTTTCCTGGTCTACATATCATCACCAATCCTCCATTATGATAATTACCCAAACATACTCCGTGTGCCTCATCCACAGCCTCAACCATTTTTCCGTTACCTACATAAATACCCACGTGGCTTATGTTTTTGTATCTTCCATTGGTTGTATAGCTATAAAATATCAGGTCTCCTGGCTGTATGTCCTTTTCCTTGACTGTTTTGTCCTTAAGTCCTTCTGCTTCCGCAGCTGCAGTTGTTGAACCATTAAATGATATGTCTACACCTGCTGATTTCCACCCATAGAATGCCAGTGAGCTACAGTCAAATGCTTTTCCACTGTTTCTTAAGCTCTGACTGTATGGATATCCAACCTTTGACAATACAAAGGATGCCACTGTCTTTTGTGTTGGATCTGTTATTTTGTCTGTTATGCTTGTTATCTCCTGTGCTGTAAGACTTCCCTGCAAGCCACTTAACTGACTTCCACCTGTCTGACCGCCTGACGGATTACTTGTAATGCAGGCACTCATCAGCTTATTAAGTGTTTCCTGTCTTTCCTCGTCAAACTGATACTCCACTGACATTTCCGTGTAGCTTTTTAATGTAATTCTCACTTCAAGGTACTTTTTCTTCTTTTTTCCCTTTTTCTCTGTTACCTTTTCTGTTGTGTACCTACACATGTCATCAAACACCGCCTTTAAATTCTGCTTGTTTGTTTCATTCATTTTTGTTGCCGTGTTTTCGTAACCGTATTTCACCATGTACACGCACATGATGTCATAGTAGTTTGATGGCTCGCTGTTCATTCCCTCGTAGTCCACATACACCTTTCTGCCCTCATCCGCATCCTTGTGTTCATCCACCAGTGTCTGTATTTCCTGATTAAATTCAGATACATACTGCGTTGTCACTGTCTGTATTGTATCTCCGCTTTCAAGTGGTGGAAGAAATATTGCAAATGGTGAATTGTAAAGAACTGCAATGATAGCGAACACAATTCCTGTTGCGACCATCACCACTATGAGAATCGGAACTACTAATGGTGCCAGTAGTGACATCACCTGCATAATTATGTATGCCACCTTGTTTTTTACAATGCTTCCTACGAGCTTAAACAGACTGTCATTTTGCTCCTCACCGGACTTTAGCTTGTCCATAAAATATTTCATCATTCTGCTCTTTTGCTCTGCCCTGTAAAATGTGTTTTCAATCTTCATTCCCACTGCTTCACCTGCAGCCATTCCTATTAAGGTTCCTTCAGGACCTGCCGCTGAACCAGCAACTGTAGTGCCGGTTTTTACTGCAAGTTTTGTACTTTCCTTTGTTGTATCCTTGACTACCTTTTTGGATGTTTTCTTTGCCACATTTCTTGATGTATTCTTGACTGACTTTTTGGCAAGTTCTTTACCTTTGGTCGATGCTTTCTTTCTGATTCTCTTGCCTGCCACTTCCTTTTGTAGTTTTGACGTGCTCACCTTTTTTCTAATTCGGTTACCTTCGCTTATCGCTCCCTTTACAGCTCTTATTGCAATGCCTGTTGCCTCAAATGCTCCATCAATGTTTTCACCACCCTCAACATTTTCAGTAATAGTTGATTCAGCCATTATTCCTGCTAAATTTACACTTCTTTTGGCTCTGGTTGTCATTGATTTGTTGTCAATTTTAGCTTCATTCTTTTTATGAATCTTTCCGGTCTTTTTCTTGTGTATTTCTGTCTTAACTTCTTGCTCCTTGTTTATTTTCATGTTGTCCTCCTTGATTTTGGGTAAAAAATAACGCCAGGCTAGCTTTATGCTAACTTGGCGTTTAGATATAATACTTTTAGTTTTCTATATAATTTGTAAATTGTTAAATTATTTAAACAGTTCCTTCAAAATAATATCTGCACATTCTTTGGGACTATGTATGCTAGTATCAACTCGCATTCTATATTTTATGCCCTTTGACATTATTTCATGTTGTTCTGCTGATTGCTCCGCATATCTATTCTCTCGTTCAATATTTCTTTGTTTGCATATATCTAAAGGACAATAAACTTCAATTATATCCAGTGGATTATCATTAAAAATTTCTAACATTTGCTTATAATGTGGTTTTATCTCATCTCTTTCGACTAAAATTCCATCAATTAGAACATTTTTACCCATATCGGAATATAATTTTGCTGTATGATACATCATTATTATCACTTCACTTAAATATTTCCAGTAATTCTCCCTTAAATATTTTTCTCCAATCATTTCTTCAAACAAATCATTTGCCACAACATAAAAGAATATATCGTCAGTATCCTGCAATGCCTCTACAATTGATGTTTTCCCTGAACTGGTTACTCCATTTAAGAAAATAATTTTTCCTTTCTCCATGACTTTTTTCCTTTCTTTCCAATATTTCTTATATTATCAATATAAAACTAACATTCTTTCTTATAAATTAACATTCCCTTGCCGTATGGATCGTCATCTGCATCAAATTCTTCTGAAACAAATGAATATGCATTCTTATCTAATACTCGTACCGAAGCATTATTTCCATGCATAACACGACCATATAAAATCTTTACTTTAAAGGTTTCACATGCAAACCTTGTCATTCCTTGCACAAGTTCTGTTGCATAACCATTTCCACTATATTCTTTACAAATTGTATAACCGATTTCTACCTCATTTGGTTTTCCATCAACTTCATTTATGCCTGTATCTCCAATTAATTCTCCATTTTCCTTTAATTCTACAGCCAATACAAATGGTAAATGCTTTTCATTAACACACTCTGCATAAAACCTTATTGCTTCCCGTGCCTCTTGAATGTCTGCATAACTTTCGTTAGGTATCCATTTTTTAACTTCTTCTTCAAGATGATTTTCATATAATTTTTGTGCATCTTGTATTTCAAATCTTCTAATTTTCAAGTTTCTTGTTTCAAATATATATTCCATTATTTTTATTGTCCTCACTCAATTTATTTGTTATCATTTCCATTTCTTATTGCTTCACAAATTCATAAAACCTATACATGCATTCTTTTGAATCATCGTAATCCTTCCACATTTTCTTTTCACACAAATAAAAATCTGTCTTTTCCAATAGTTTCCATGAATTTATATTATCATCTCGAATAGTAGCAATAATTTTATTTATTTGATATTGCTTAAAGAAATATTCTATATATGCTTTCAAACTTTCCAAAGCATAACCCTTTCCTCTATATTCCTTTCCTAAAAAATATGTAACACCTGTTTGCTCAAAATCATTGTACCATGAACACCCAACCGAACCAATAATTCTATTGTCTTTCTTGAGACAAACTGTATATGCCAAATAATCATTTTCCGGGTTATCCCTTTTATCATATTCAACGGCTTCTTCTATCCAATCTTCAATCCATTCAGAACAATTACAATCAAATCCTATTGCTTCCAAGCTACCATCTTGTGCCATCTCTGCAAAACTCTTCTCATCTCCGTACTGAATAGAACGAATTACTAATCTATCAGTTTCAATTTTCAATTTCATCACTCCCTCTAACGATAAACCGCTCTGGCAAATTAATGCTATAGCGATAAAATAATCTTTTTTATTTCGTCAACCTTTTCAGATAATTCTTTTGTCCCATCTATTACATAATCAGATGACGGCAAAATATCTTTTAACATTTGAACATAAGCAATTCTGGCATACTTTAGGTATGTCTCCATCTCTTGTCTAATCTCCTCACCTGTAGCGTTTTTCATGTCTCGCAAAACCTTTCTTGCCATTGCAATGTCTAATGGGGTATCTATGAAAATCGCACAATCAATATAGTTTCTTAAGGCTTTGTGACAGTATGCAAAAGGATAATCTAGCAATAGATATTCACAATCTGAATTTTTTATATCAATAACATCTTCTACCAATGGACTCAAATTCCATACATTATAATCTGCTCCTTGTTTCGTCCATTCATAAAAATTATCAACTTCACCTTCAAAAGAATAATCGTCAAAATACAAAGCTTTCGTATTTGCGATTTGATTCTTCAGTTCATTAACTATAGTTGTTTTTCCACCTGCTGTCACAGCAGCAATTGCTATTACTTTCATTTTACCCTCCTAAGATATGAGTGCAAATTTATGTTGCACTCATTTACATTCTAACCTACACAATTCTACCACACCGCCCATCTCCCAGCAATTATATTTTATCTACTCTCTAATAGATTTACTCATCCTTTTTGCGATTTTCCATCTTCTCATACAGATTAGTGTTATACAGTCTGTACAACTCGCTGTCCTTGTCAATCACATTGTCAAACGGCACCATTCTGCTTCCGCATTTTATCAGTCCGCATCCTGACGGTGAGTCTATCACATAGTTAAGTTGCTCCTCTGATATTTCCAGTGCCTCCACTATCTTTTCTATGTCCTTGCTTGACTGATTTAAAAGAAGTATGAATGCTGAGTTTGAAAGCATTGTGGTGCTTGTCTCACTCATTAAAAGGTCCACGATGTTCTGTGTGATTCCGGTACAAAGTCCTCCCTGCTTTCTTACCTTTTTCCACATCTGGCGTAGATATTCTGCACTGAACGGTGAATTTAAAAGTACATGCACCTCATCAATGTAAAACCATGTTGCTATTCCCCTTTCACCATTGTCGATTATCTTCTGCTGTATTGTTTCCATCATTACCAGCATTGCAAGTGGGGCAAGGGATTCTCCAAGGTCTCTTATTCCATACACAATAAATCTGTTATTTACATTTATGTTTGTCTGATGGTTAAAGATGTTTAGTGCTCCGGTAACAAATATTTCAAGTCCAAGTGCCACGTCTCTTGCTTCCTTGTCTTCCTGTTCAAGAAGTCTGTTGTACAAGTCTTCCATTGTGGGAACGTATTTTTCCCTGCTTCTTGCAATGTCCATGTACAAGTCTTTTACGCATCTTGAAATGATTGAACGCTGCTGTGGTGTTATTTCCTTCATTATCTGCTCACAGATGCTTAACATGAACTGGCACTTGTCCCTTACCCAGCCCTTGCTGTCCAATACATCAAGATTCCACACATCCATGTCCATGGGATTAATGTAGTTTCTTGTGTTTGTTGAAATGTTTATGTAAGTTCCATTGTATTTTTCAGTGACATCCTCATATTCATTCATTGGATCCACTGCAATTACATTGTCATCTGTTGAGAGTAAAACTGAGCCCATTTCCATCTTTGCCTGAAATGACTTTCCTGCGCCTGACACACCGAATATGAATCCGTTGCCGTTTAAGAGTTTCTTTCTGTTGCCGACAATTATGTTTTTTGATATCTGGTTTACGCCATAGTAAATGCCGTTTCTGTCACAAAGTTCCTGCACGTTAAACGGCATCAGCACTGCAAGACTCTGGGTAAGCATTGTTCTCATTGTCTCAATCTGTCTTACTCCTATGGGAAGTGTTGTGTTAACTGCTTCCCTCTGTTTGTACATGCATGTGTCAACAGCACATCCTACTCCCTTTGCAATGGAGTCCACTGTCTCACAGATGCTTTCAAGTTCATCCCTGTCATCTGCCATGACAATCATTGTCACTGAAACATAGTAGAGGCTTTCATCATTTTCCCTTACGTTGTTCATTATCTCCTCAATGTCCTTTTTCTTCTGTCTTGTTGCATATGAAATGTCTGATGAAAAGTCATTGTTTCTGTTTCTTGTTCTCTGCTGTTTTATTATGTCTGACTCAATGCCCAGATACTTTTTCTGCAGCATCTTCATTGTCAGGTCCTTGGGCACCGGAACCACATCCACACTTGTAACCGAATGTACCGGCAGAAATGTCAGCTCCGTAAAAAATCTGTCAGACAGGTATGTTGGATATTTCTTTATGAAAAGAACCCTTCCAACCTTTCCCTCATCCTCAAAGTAGTCAGGATGATATTTTATTCTTGTGTTGCAGATTTCATTTCTAAAGTCTGTTCCGGTAATTCTTCCCTGTCTTATGTCAAAGTTAAATTCATCCTCCCTTCCAAGTCTGTAATAGTCGTGAAGAATCTTTAATCTTTCATTTCCTGTAAGTGGTGTCAGCTTTGAACCAAGTTCGGCAAAACTTCGAAACATTGATGCCTCAATTGTTGCAAACTGCACCTTTGCCTCCTCAAAGTTCTTTCTCTCAATTGTTATGGTAAGATATCTTTCCTGCTCGATGCCCTGTCTTCCCTCAAGTATCTTTTCCTCAATGATTCTGTTGTAGCTTTCCCTCATCTTGTCGAATCCGTCATTTCTGTACTTAAGCATTACCTCATTTCTCAGCACATCCATGTCCTTGTTTTTATTGTTGACTGTTATCTTGAATGTGCAGTCAAATGAGTTAAGGCACCTGCAGTATCTCTGAAAAAAGCTTTCCTGTTCGTCCTCTGAACGTGTGGCATAATTGACATCACTGAATCTGTATGTCTTTGAATACTTTCCATCTGCCACCTCAAATATTCCGCTTTCAGATATCTTTAGTATTTCAATTGTTTCCTGCACCGACTTTGGTGATTTGTAAAGTGGCTCTGATGCCTTCTTTATTTCAGAAAACCTGTCCTTAAATATGTTCATTCCTGTTCCTCCGTCTGTTTTCCTGTGTTAAATTTTCCTTTATGTTTCTCATTTTCTGCTTTTGTTACTTCTCCTGTTTTTCTTTTTATTTTTTTTTCCTTTTGTCTTCCTTTTTTCTCTGCCGTTCCTCTTCCATTCTCATTCTTTTTATGGTTTTCTCACTTTCCTCTGAAATGTATGTAAGTGGTCTGTTCTTAAAAGCGAACCACAGTTTTCTTTTAAACATCTGTGTAAAACTCATTCCCTGATATGAATAAAATCCGTTTAATGCAAGTGGTGCCACCACGGGAATTGCGATGTATGCGCTTCCCGTAAGACCCACGTATCTGTATGTAAGAAGAACTATTGCCCCACCGCATGCAACTGATGCGATGGAAAATATCAGCTGTCTTGCAGTAAGTCCCATCACCACTGACTCCTGATATTTTTCTATGTCCTTGTTAATTGATATGTTCATCTGTTCCTCCTGTTTCTATAATCCCAGTGCCTTACTTGTAAGATTCTGTGCTCCCTTCACTGCTCCGACTGTCATTGCCACGCTGAATGTAAGTTCACACATGTACATCAGTGCCTTTGTCCAGTCCGCGTAATCGCTTGTAAATGTTGGTAGTCCTGCATTTAAAAATGCATTGCAGACTATTATTGCAAGTGCCATTGTCACTGCCTCCAGCACTATTGACAGAAAGTACTTTGCATAGCTTACTGCCGAATGACTTACCATTCGGTTTCCGCTTACTGTCGAAAACGCAAGTGCGCCAAATGGCACAACCACAAGTATTTTTAAGAATCTGAAATACACGGTGTATATGAGCATGAAACCGCAGAAGATGATTACAAGTGCAATGATTACTGCAAGTATCATCATTAAAAGGCTTTCTCCGAATCCAAGGTCCTTTATGATTGTCTGCTGTTCACTTGGTATCTTTAACTTGGTTGTTGTTCCCTGTGTCATGAGCCCCACCAGATTCCCAGCTGATGTAAAGAATGCCTTCATTATTGTCACGTTATTTGCAACAAGCCATTCAGCTATTCCTATTCTCATTAACATCCTTAGTATGGTTTCAAATCTTACCTCTTCCTTTACGTCAATGCTCTCCGAACAGAAACCTATTACAAAGAACAGAACCACCAGTGACGAACCAACCGCCACAAATAGGGGTTCAAGGTTTGCCACCACTGCCCAGGGGCCTCCGTTCTTGAAGCTTACCGGGGACTTCCCCAGCAGTTCAAAAACAAGAGACACCTTGTCATTCCAGAAATCAACAACCGTCTGCAAAAGATCAAGGATTACACCGCCTAAGCTAAATATGTCCATAATCTCTTACCTCCCTTCGGTAACGCCCCCTCGCTTCGCTCGTCGGCAAGTCGGTCGGTGCATTTAAAAACATTCACTTTGTTCATGTTGCACCTCCCTCTAGAATCCCAATATTCCAAGTACTGATGAAATGCCTGCCATCATTACTCCTGCAACAATTCCCTTAAGTGCCGAATTCATTGTTGATGAATCTTGTGCCTGATATGCCTGTGCAAACTCCATTACATTCTTTGCAAGAATGATTACGCCGATTGCCCCAATGATTGCAAGCACAAGTGTCTTTAAGTTATCAAGTGGTTTTGTAACTGAACTTGCATCTCCTGCAGCAAGTACGTTGTTTACCTGAAATACTGTCATGTACGTTGCCCCAATTAAACAGTTTTTTATATTTCCAATGTTTTTCTTAAATCTCTTCATATCTGATTTTCTCCTTATCTGCTTTGATATTTTTCTAGTTTCTCTTTCATTTCCTCAATGGATGTCTCTGGTTTTAAGTATTCAAGCAAATATTCCAAATCCATTTTTATTGCTAACGCTTTTTTTGTTTCGTACATTTGCTCTGCTGAAAAATCCATTGTGCATAGTCTTGTTGTAAGCTCCTCTCTTAAGTCTTCATCTGTTGGTTTTGTCTCCATCTGAAACTCATTCTCCTGTAATGCTGCAATCTCTTGTGGAGTCAAATCAATAATGTTAACTTTTTCTCCTGACTTCTCAACTTCTTTGATTTCTCTTTCACTGTAAATTTTTAATCCATCCTTAATTTTGTTACTTTTCCTAATATTGTGTGTATAAGGCTTTGCCCCTCCATCTTCTGTTCGTTTAAAATTCTTATGGTCAAAAGGCCAATATTTTTCATCAAATATAGGATTAAATCCCTTTATGAAAATAAGGCAATTTTTGTTATCCATATTTCTTACTTCATCAGGATTCATAAGGGATCTACCAAGCACATCATAGTTTCTTGATGCCGAACCATGTACACCTCTTGTTTCACCTGTTGACCTTTTGTCTATAGTGCCTTTACCAAGTAACTCAGATATATATTCATGCGTAGACTTTTCATTTCCACCAAGATATACAAGGGTGTCACAGTTACCTGTAATAGTTTCCCAGGTTTCTTTAAACAGTGCTTTTATCTGCGCCAAATTCTGAATAATGATGATTGCGCTGATTCTTCTACTTCTCATAGTTGCCAGTAACGAACAAAAGTCATCAGGTAACGCCACGTTGGCAAACTCGTCCAACATAAGTGTGACATCAAGTGGAAGCTTCCCTCCAAACTTAAAGTCAGCCTGATAATAAAGTTCCTGAAATAGTTGTGTATAAAGCATTCCAACCAAAAAGTTGTATGACTTGTCTGAATCGGGTATTACACAAAACAGTGCTGTTCTTTTTTTCCTGTTTCGTTTTGTCCCTATTCCCAGTTCTTCAATATGAAGGTCATCCTTTGACAAAATTCTCAATATCTGTGGATTTTCTAATAATGCTAATCGTGAATTTGCTGAAATAATAATCGACCTTACAGTATCTCCTGCACCTCTTACCACTTTCATATACTGCCTATATGCCGGATGATGTTCACCAAGCGGACTTGTATCTACAAGTTTTTTCATTCGGATAGTTAATTTTGAATCTTTCTTATCATCAACCTCTGCCTCTGACAGCAACTTTAAAACCGATTGAAAGTTCTTTTGGTTTGGTGGCATCTCAAGCCATACATAATAAAACAACGCCTGAAGTAACATCCCCTCCGCATGTTCCCAAAATGGGTCTGTAGGGGCTGATTCCTTTGGCGTTGTATTACTAATTAAATTTGTGACCAGCTTTATCACATCATTTTCTGTTCTTATATAATTGAATGGATTGTAGCAATCCGACTTAGCCATATCTATCAAGTTAAGTACTTTTACGTTATATCCGTTTTTCTTCAACATCCCACCGGTTGCTCTAAGCAGCTCACCTTTTGGATCTGTTGCGATAAACGAACCCTTTGGTAACATTTGCATTATGTTTGGTTTTACAATATAAAATGTTTTACCTGCACCTGAACCACCGATTACAAGCATATTGTTGTTTAGCTTTGTAACTTTAGTATCCGTACTCATCCTTACGTGTTTGCTAAGTATTCGATTTTTCTCATCAGACTTATCACTGATAGACTTATTTACCTGCTGTATATTTGCAAAGCTTGCAGTACCATACTCTTTTCCATGCATAAAATTTCTTCTGCTTGTAATATACAAAAGTACTGCAATTGCATAAATAAGTGTTCCGACTATCATAGCCTTTAAACTATATTCAGTCCAATAATTTTTAAATGGATGACCTATTGCATCATTCAACCTATTAAGTAAAGTTATTACATCCATTCCTTCTTTCCATACACCACTTATAATGTATGAAATAAATAAGACAAAAAGTTCTCCTGCAATAAGAAAAGGAACTAACATCTTGTTATTTCTTTTTTGCAATAGGCTTACTTTCCCTTTCCTGATGTTTCTTCACTTTTTCCTTTTTCTGTCTTTCTTTGTCCCTTTGCTTATTCGCTCTCTTTCTTATCTCTTCTCCAACTTTGTCATAATAATTGTCCCTCAATTCCTCACCACGTATTTTTCCTGCCGGTTTCTTATTTTTATCAAGAAGTTCATATTCCTGATTTTTGTTTAAAAATATAAGAAATGTCTTTCCTCCATTTATTGTTATTATGTCTTCCTTTTTTATAGTAAGATATTTAACATTTTCTCCAAACGTTCCCGGCACTCTTGTTACGAATAAATCTCTTTTTTCACTTTCAACAAGATTCTTTGAAATTGTAATATCTGTTTTTTCAAGGTCATTAATATTCTCGTTATACTTAATATTCTTTTCTGCATTTACAATTTCTTTTTTTCTTTCTGCTGTAACAGATACTGGTGCTTCCGGTAATAATTTTTTCTTCTTAAGATAGTCCATTGTATTCTTGCAGTTTCCATCTCCATTTCTTACATATTCTGCAATATCTTCAAGCTTGCCATTACCTAGTTTTTCTATCAATGCATTTATTCTTGGAGTTGCCTCTACTGGAAAGATAAATTCTTTCATGCCATCACCTTTGTTTATATCCGGCATTTTTGAATACAAAATTCCATATTTTCCTGTCAATTTTTCAAATTCCTTTACATCTTTTTCTTTTATTTGAAGTACTTGAAGATTACCACTATTTTTAAGCATCTTTTTAAGACTTGTTTTTCCTTGTGTTTTCTCATGATTTAAAAGTCCAACAATAAATATTGTTAGATTTTTTGCCTCTCTTATTGATGAACCTGTTACATCTAATCCTAACTTTATACCATCATATCCAAACCTTAACATTTGTATTGCTTCCATAATTTCATCTGCCATTAACATTTCACCTCTTTCTGATTCATCTTATTAACATTTATAGCAATGTCTATTATCACAGACATTCTACTAGCATCTTTTTTACTATTTATAATAGAATTAAGTTGCTTGTCTGAAAGACCACTTTTGATTGCTCTATTAATTTGCTTTAATTGTGCAACAGTAAGTTCTCCTGCTGACAATTTTCTTACAAGACTGTCATTGTATTTCTTTGATAAAAATACCTTTTTTAATAATCCAAATTTTTTCTTGGGTATCTCCGTTTTTTCAATTCTTAATCTTTCAGATTTCTTTCTCTCGTTCTGTGCATTCTTATATGCACATTCAAACTCCTGTCCCATCTTTTCCTCCGTTCACACTTTACGACATTATGTCGGGAAGTTATTTTCTTCTACTTTGCGACATCGTGTCGTGAAGTTATTTTTTCCTGCTTTGCGACATCATGTCGTAAAGTTTCTTTCTGTTCTCTGTATCTAATGTCTTTTAAGATTCCGTAAGATATTCTCATATCTTTTTTTAATTTCTTAATTGTTCTGTTGCATTCATCAATTAACGATTGATAGTATGCCTCTAACTTTTCTGCTTCCTTGTAAGTAAGTTCTTCGCATTTTAAAATTTCTCTTGCCTCTTCTACAAGATTATTTTGTTTTTCAAACGTTTTGTCTCCCAGCTTATAAAATGCTGCTGCCTGCTTTTCTTTCTTAATCGTTCTTACTGCTTTGAAGATTTCTTCACGTTTACTATTTTCCTCTATCAAAATCTTTTTTGCCTTATTGGTTGTCTGAATCTTAGCCTTTATTAACTCCTGTGCTTTTTCTAAATCCTCCATAGTCTCTATGTCATAATTTGAAAGAAATAGATATTGTTTCTGCAATATATTCAACTTCTTAATGTCATCCTTATATTTATAGTTATTAGAATATGAACGCTTCTTAATCTTTTTTAGTTTATACAGTATGGCAAAATACTGTTTCTGTAATCCTGTGAGTCTTTTCTTTCTAATATGGCCTCTGTAACTTTTAATCCTTAGTTCTTTTGACATATCAATAGGTTTGTATACAGCTATACTTTTCTGTAATATTCTTTTCCTAATCATTTCCTCCGAATAGTTTTCTCCCAGAGTTTTAAGCCTTCTAAACCTCTCCATTCCCTTAGGCTTCACAGAAATGTACTTGCCATACTTTATTGTATAATCCTTTTCTTCCATCATCTGTATAAACATATCAAAATCTGTTGCCACAATAATGCATTCATCAACATCTTTTTTTATCTGCTCATTCCAAACAAACGGACCATTTTTAGAAACATCCCATTCCTTTTCATCATCTTTAGCTTTATTTTGTTCTAGTGTGTGAAGTCCATATTTCTCACAAATTTCATCTACTAACGGCTGAATGTGTCTTTCCCAGTCTCCCTTTTCGTATCTGTATTTGTAACCATCTGTAAATCTCACACTGTTCCAGATGATGTGACCATGAATGTGGTTGGTATCATTATGTACTGAATAAACAGCCTCATAATTATCTGCCAAATACCTGTTAACAAACTCTTTTATTATTTCAAATGCTGTCTCAGGATTTGTTTCTCCCTCTTCAAATGAGATAATAAGATGATATGCCTGTCTCTTATCAGTTTTGCCATATATCTCCTTGGTAGTTCGCATACATTCATATGCATTTTCCACCATACAATTAACAGCTCCCACATAAAGTCCATTCATAGTCTTTTCACTTTTTGTAATGTAATTTAATCCGGTTTTTAAATGATAAGTTTCCGAATTCATATGTGGATTAATATGAAGAATTTTGCTTATAGCCATTCTGTTTTAAAAGACTTTCTACTTTTTCGTTTAAAATTCTCATATATTCCATTAATCTTGCCTTATCAATTTCAGAATACAATTTACTGTTATTGTTTTTTACAACCTGATTAATGTTATGACCTATGTAGTTGATTTCATTTGCCAGCTTATAAATTGCTTTTATAAATTCAGGATCCATATTCTTATCAAGCTTTGTAGCATATCTTACATAAGCCGAAAAATTCATCTTCTTCTTTTTAGCTTCCTTCATAATTTTTCTGCATTCATTTTCTGTAAGACGTACACGCTTTGTAATATCCTTGTTGTTCTTTTTCAATACAATCACCTTCTTCATTTTTTGTATTATTAGCTAGACAGGTAGCGGGTATGTATATTGCAAGATACGCATTTGTAGCTACAAATGCATTCTTGTTAGGAGGTATCCTAAAACCTCCACCTAGCTAATTTGTTATTTTTCTCTGTCAGCTGATTTAAATTAGGCTCTTTAAATTTTAAGAATTCCAGGCTAACCTCATAATTTACACTTTTGTTAAACTTAACAACTTCCTTCATTTTCATACTGAAAAATTCATCTCTGTTGGGACCTACAATAATGTGGTCCAAAAGTGGAATTCCTATCATGTCACAAGTATCAATCAGTTTTGACGTTGTTTTTATATCTTCTGTTGAAGGAGTTAAAATTCCTGTTGGGTGATTATGCAAAATCATTATGTTTGTTGCATTTGAAAGTATTGCTGATTTTAATATATCCCTTGGAACAGCCAATGACTGATTGACTGTTCCAACACTTACTACATTAAAATTTATTGGTTGTAATTTTGAATTAAAATTAACAACACAAAGCACTTCTCTATCCATATTTCTAATAAAATCACCTACAATTTTTGCTGCCTTTTTAGGCGTATCAAGTTGTTCATCTGATACAAGTGGTGCATCATTTATCAATCTAATAGATACTTTATTCAACTTTGTTTTTTCCATGCTTTATCACCTCAACGCTTATATATACTTCCTCATCTTCTTTTAAGCCTTGTAATGTGTTCTTAATTATTTCAATCACATCTTCAATTTCTTTAACTTCAATTTTTTTGTTCATTTTTCTACCTAGCCTTTCCCTCTTCAATTTCCGGTGTTTTTTCCTTAATGTCATCAGAGATTGTTCTTTCAAATTTGTTTGTTGCAAGTCTTAATGTTCTTGCTTCTTTATCATAGTGGTAAACCTGATTTGACAATCTGTCACTAAGGTCAACCTGATCCATATTGATTTCATAAACCATATCCGCAAGCTCATTGGCATCTCCAAACTTGTCACTAATAGCAATCACCTCGTGCGTAGATGATGGCAATATATAAAGGTCCGAATCAAGCTGCTGTGATAAATCATATAAATTTTCTTCATAAAGCATTGCTGCCGCTCCAAACAATTTTGACTTGTTTGTAATAACATACATTGATTTGTCATCCGGTGTTTCTGTCATCATATTTCTGAACTCTTCATCTTCCGGCATTAACTCACCATCTTCTCCAAAAATAATTTCACTTATAACCTCAGCCATATTTCTAACTTCTGACGGGAAAATCCTATTAGTGTTTTCCTTTGCAAGACCATATAATTCTTCTTCACTTTTTCCAATTTTCTCAGCAAATTCATTAGTCACTATGTTGGTATATAAACCATTACTGTCAACTCCTACATTCCAACGATATATAATTGCCAAATCTTCAAATTTCCTATGTGGAACATTTTCAAGAAGTTCTTTGTTCTGCTCTGCGTTTACTAATGTAAAAATAATATTTTTATCTACATTACTAAAATCTAATCCATTGTTTAATGGTGACTTTTCAAAGCCTTCAATAGCCTCCTTAAAAGTTTCGCTTAATGCTTCCATAACACCTTCAAAGTCACCTGTTTTTTCATAATTCTCAAAAATGCTCTGTAATGATATTGAAGGTGATGCAAAATCATTTCCCGGAAGATTTAACAATGACATCTGATCTACCTGCATATTAACCTTTGTTACTTCTCTAATAAATATTTCTGCGTCCTTGTATTCCTCTCCAAGATAATTTTTAAATTCATTCTGAACTTTCTGTTTGAATTCTTCGTAATTCATCATTTTGTCTTCCTCCTGCTAATATGAATTTTGCAAAAAGAAAAACGCCAATGAATGAACTTAACTCACTAAGTTCATTCTTGGCGTTTCTTAATTTGCTTATTAAATTGTTATGTATCAGTCCTAGGCTTCTGATAGATATATAATATCATGGAGATGGGTAATTACCTAAAAGTAGGAGTGTTAAATTTTGTGGGAAATTACAGTTAGGATGATAAAATAATGATTCATAAGATTTACTATACTGTTACAAACCATATTATCTAGAAGTTGTCATAATAACTGCTTCTCAATAACAATAATTGGTTCTTCATTTTCACCAATCATCTCAACAGATATCTTATTCACCACTACTATGAATTTGTTATCTATGTTTCTAATGGATTCAAAAGCTTTATTAAGTGCTTGTGCATCATCTAACTTGCCAACTGTAATATGTGGTTAATCAATATTGTCAAGCTCTGGAAATATCATTATTGTTTGCAACATACACCCTTCTACAAATTCCGACTTTTCCATCCCTGAAATTTGGATTTTATTGATTTCTTTTCAGCAATAAAATTTACATCTTCAGCAACTACTTTCTTAACCATTCAAGAACTTTTCGTGCAATTTCTGCAGGAGTTCCATTAGTACAATCTAACGTGTCATACTTTGTATCATCCAAAATATCATGGGTTCTGAAATAATTATTATAATCTACTGAACTCTGAATCCAACCGGCATCATCTATACCTCTTCCTTCAGTCATTCTCTTTCTAATAGTTTCTGGTTCTGCCGTAAGTGCTAAAACTTTTATTTCAGAAAAAAATCTTTTTCCATAAGCGCGAGAAAGTCTATCTAAGCCACCAGCCATTGTCCATACCACTGCTTTTTTACTTTGAGAAATATCCTTTGTCAAATAAAAAATCTGCTCTATCAAATTATTTTCTTCTTCATCATTTTGTGGCCAGGCAACATTGCGCAGCCAATCTACGTCCAAAATAACATATTCATCTGTTAATTTTTGCAATTCAATTGCTGTAGTTGTTTTTCCAACTCCACTACAACCAGTCAAAAAATATATGGGTAACTTTTCAAACTTCCATTCATAACCACATTTTGGACATTTTATTGTATTTCCATCAACCTCCTTATCCCATTCATGATTTCCACACTTAGAACAAATTTCTAACATTTTATAATCTCCTTTAATTTCTCATAATCATCTTTTCCTGTTGTCCACACAATTGCCGGAATAACTTTTACATTCTTTTGTCTAAACATTTCCAATCGATGTCTTCCATCGCATACATAAAAACCATTATCACTTCTAAACTCAATAATAAGTGGTGGTGGATTCCAATAAGCTGTAGACTCGACCATCTCATCAACTATACTAAAAAAATAATCTATATCATCTTTTTTACTTAAATACTCTGGAGCGCCCTCTTTAATATTATGTAACAAAGTAATATCAAACTGAACTATTCCTGTATAGAATCGCTCTTCTATTAACAATCCATCTGCTAACGCAACATTATGTCCATCACAACGAAGGAATTGTTGTATCCATTCCTCTGTTCGATTTCTCTTACAATATTCCATTGCAGTTTCTAAGTTTCCATATTTAATATTTTCTATCATTTTAAAATTTACCTGTCCGTTTAAATTCTTATCATCGTCGAGGGCACTAAAAATCATCTTAATCCATTTGCAAAAACCCAAGAGTAAAACAAATCTTTAGATGGTTTTTCATATTCATATTCTAATTTTGAACATGTTGCTTCTATAATATTTACTGCTTGTTCAAGTACTTCCTCTATTGTTTTTTTTGCAACATCAATTTCCACTTCATTGATAAGAGGCTTTCTTTTGATATTTTTATCATTCATCTTTTCCTGCAATTCATAATCTATAAGCCCATTATTCGGACGATTCTTCATCTGTTTCTGAATCTGGCTTAAATCACTTGATATAAGCTTAACTATAATATAATCAGTTCCTTTGAAAACAATGGGAATATCTGCTGTTCTTAAATCATCAATATCAGATACTATTATATTTTTATACCCAAGTTTATGAAAACATTTTAACATTGCAACCTGATTTTCCCAACATGTAAGCTCTTCTAGTTCTCCTGTCATTTGCTCCTTACCATCTCGTGAAATAAATTCCGGTATCATATGCTGTTCTACACATGTTGTTTTATAGTGTGCAAGCAATCCATTGCACAAGGTAGTTTTTCCCACTCCACTAGCCCCAGTAACAAATATAAAATCTTTCACTTTTTAACCTCCACAATCCAATTTATACATAACTTCATCTATTATATATCCTTTATAAATTACAACTTACGACTATCTAAATATAAATAACCATCCTATAATTCACATTCTAAAATTTCATTTTCCGATTTAAAGCCATTCCTTGTATACCAATCAATGGCCTTATCACTTGGCCATACAATAATATTTTCACATCTGTTTTGTTTCAGGTAATTTTTTATGTAAGATAATATGTCTGTTCCTATTCCCTGATTTCTGTACTCTTTTAAAGTGTATACATTTGTCAAATATGCTATATATGATTCTTTTTTATTAGGTTTTGGAACTTTTCTAATCATTGTTACAAACATTGCTGCAATTATCTGTTCATTCTTTTCCATTATAAATATTTTATATACGCTCTCTGTTTTTAAAAAATTTACATATTCTTCTATGAATTCATAACCATCTATTCCTGTGATATTATCCTCACCATATGTAGCATCATCTTCTTTTTTATGTTTCCATCTCATATGAGCTAACTGTAAGAAATCTTTTTCTTCTGCTAACCTAATCACTTTATCATTTTCTCCTAACTAAAAACAAATTTATTATGCTGATTAGACAATAATCAACGACTACATTCTAATAAGTAGCATTGCTCCTATTTTGAAATAACATCAAGGAAACATATTAACCATTCAATTTCTCACATAATATTTCATACTCAAAATATTTCTCCTGAAACTGTACCTGTTCTTCTATCTGCTCTTTAGAATATAGTTCATCTTCTGATGCCACAACCCATTTATCTTCAACATCATTTAACCTATGAATTATCGCAATTACTTTCCCTGTAAATTCTTCAACCGGTTTATTTACACCCAATATATAAGCATCTTGTTCTTCTCCATCAGGTGCCATTATTCCTTCGATATATCCATAATTTATCGGATAATAAATATCTTTATGCTTTGGGTGATATGTCCCCATTGGTCTATCAACCGTAACTTTTACAATCTTTCCTAACATATTATTTCTCCAAATAGTATTCGATATTGCAAATACTATGCAATTCTGCTTATTTTTAGATTCACAGCTCTTATTCTTTTATAATATTATCATATACATTTAGCTATTGAAAGAAAAAGCCGGTTTTGAATTCACAAAACCGACTTGCATATAATTCCTATTTTAAACAATTTATCGAAATCTCATTTAACTCACTTATTAATTTGTCATCTTGCAATTTCTTTACAATAGGCATAAATATTGCTATTGTTTCTTTTGCTCTTTTCTGCCTCTCACGTTCTTCCATATACTCTATAGTTCTCATGTTATGAAGTCGTTCTGCAATCTTTAAAACAGCACATTGTTCATCTTCAAGACCTACTTTTTCAATATCATAGTCCTTTAATCTTATTAAAATCTGCACCACGCTATCAGGCAAATTTTCCTTTAACTCATCAATTGCTATATTAGTTTTTCTAAAAACATCGCAAAACATTCCTGCATAAATAACACTTTCTTCCGCTTCCATTTGTACGAGCAACAAAGATACATTTAATAAATGCGTTACATAATCATCACCCGAATATCTTTTTCTGCCTCCATATATACTCTGACAGAAATTATAAATATTATTTAGTTTTTGATTATCATATCCATATTCTATTATTTTTTCGTGCAATACTTTAAACAGTTCTTCTTTTGATAAATGTTCATCCATTATTTTATAAAAGTTACAATTGTTCATATCTCCACCTCCAAAATGCATTATTTCTAATTTCATTGCATACAAGAGTGAAGGTGAAAAACCATAATAACTTTTGAAAGCTTTAATAAATCCGCTGTGCGATTCCCAGCCATATTCAATTGCCACATCGAGAATTTTGTTTCCATTTAAGATTTCTCTGGTTGCATATATCATTTTCCTTTCCCTGACATATTCCATAACAGAAACTTTCATTTCTTGTTTAAATAGTCTTGAAAAATAAAATTTCGTATAACCTATATTACCAGCTATTTCCTCAATGGTTATTTTATTCTTTATGTTGTTCTCGATATAGTTAAGACTTTCTGTTATTATTGTTTTCCTATCCATATATCTTACCTCTTGTAATTAAATGATATATTAAAAATATCATCTTGAATGGATATTTGCTTTTCCAATGTTGCTCTAAATATATGGCTTAAATTAATTCAAATTTTTCTTTCCAAAACTTCCGGTTTTGTGCATATCTTATAATAGTTTGCTCTACATAAGATTTATAAAATCCTCTTTTAGGTAAAACTACATCTTTATTCCATTTATATGTAATTTTATTGATAATAGCATTAGAAATAGATAGTTTTGGTAAACTACCCCCGCTTGCTTCACTGTCATGAATCTCTTTTATTGATTCAGTAGACAACTGTGCAAGTTCAAATAATAAATCATCCATATACATCTCTTTATCTCCTCCATAATATAAATAGCTAGGCGTAACACTGAAAATATCTGCCAACATCATAAGATTGGGAAGTGTAGGGGCCATACCATTTCTATCTTGTTCATAATTCTGTATTGTTTTAACTGAAATGCCAGATATATTAGCTAACTGGACTTGGCTCATATTTCTTTCTTTTCTAAGTTTCTTTAAGTTGTTTGCAAATTCTTTCAATAATTCGTACCTCCAAAATAATTATAGCATATTTTTCTATTATCATTGTACGCAGACAAGCGTACTTTTATTATAATATAAATTCTATTATTACTAAACATCCCTATTACTATAATGCCATATTTCTTTCCCAATAACCACAATTCTCCAATCATCCCCTTTTCCATTGTCACAAGTAGACAACATCAGCATCTGCTCTCCATACTTAGGCTTATCCCCCTGTCTCCACAAACTATGCTCCTCCACCTTGTCAACGAACTCATCATACTCTTCCTTATCCCTTGCCATTACAAATTTCCAATATTCAAACTCATGTATGTTAACACTCATAACTGCAAACACCTCATACTTTCTCTTTTTATCCGTTGTAAAATATATCTTTCTGTGCTTATTAAAAAACTCCTTATCCTTATACTGTTCCAGTGCTCCAAACATTTTTCCTCCGTTTATGTTATGACCGTAAATAATCAGGTTGTCTGATTTTTCCACATTACAGTATGCACTTAAATACGGTGTTCCATAAAAACTGTAATTCCTGTTAAAATCATGATTCAAATAAAAATCCGGATTGTCCTTTGTCTGCATAACAGGGTAACTTATGGTAGTTCCCGGTATTTCCACATAACCTATGCAGTCCTTGTTTTTCTTTACAAGATCATTTACATCAGACCTCTTTTCTGTCACACTTTCCTGTATGTTCTTAAAATCCTTCTCATACTTTCTCTCTTCTCGTTTTTCCTTTAAAAAAGGGACAGCTGCAATCACAGCCATCCCCACTAAAAGAAGTATCAGAAATATTTTAATTATTCTCTTCATCGTCCTTCTCCTTTTTGAAATTGTATTTTGACTTGTCTTTTGCTCTTACGCATGCAAAACATCCAAGTGCAAGTAATAATGAAATAAGTGAAACTGTCATTCCTGCTGTCTTTCCATTAATGCCTGTCTGTGGCGTGTCAGGTACCACAGGGATTCTTTCATCTGTAACTGTAAGTTTCTGAACCTTTCCAGTGTCCTTAATTCTTATTTTTTTATCCTTTGCAACCTTGTAATGCTCTGGTGCATCCACTTCTTTAAAGGTGTAGGTTTCTCCTGCCTTAAAGATGCCTTCTATGAATTCTGCTTTCTTTCCGGTTGTAAACTCATATACCTTCTTGCCCTTGCTGTCGTATACCTTGTACTTTGCACCGCCAAGCTGCTTCTTTGTGTCTGATGCAATCTTGTTAAATTCAACCTTGATTGTGTCATCAACCATGTTTACTTTTTGGATATCTCCATTGTCAGCTATTGCGAACTCAATACTTGTTGCTGTTGCGTATCCGTCTCTTGGTTTTGTTTCTGTTAAAAGATAAGTTTTTCCCACGGCATATTTTCCTTCAATCACATGACTTTGTCTTGATGAAACCCATTCATCCATTATCTTTCCTGTGTCTTTATCAGTTACCTGCATATTACATCCCGGAAGTTCCTTTCCGTTGGTAATGTCTGTCTTTGAAAATTCAATCTTTGTTGTGTCATCATACATTATCACCTGATTGTCAACATTCTCAGTGAAACTGTCACCATTTTTAACAAGTACCCTTGTCTTTGCATTTTCATCATCACTTTCCACAAGTTTAAATGTACTGTCATTTGCAGTTACAAAACCGTCTGCCGGCTTTGTTTCTGTTAATGTGTACTCCCTGTCATGAAGTAAACCGTATATCTTAACTGCATAACCGTCACCTTTTTCTACATGAACATTATCATATCCCATCTCATCAATCTTTTCATTTAACTTAACTGATGAAATGTCGCCTGTTATCCAGCTTACGATTTCGTTACCGTTTTCATCACTGATTTTTAAATGACAGTTCTTAATCTCAACTGATGATGCAATCATCCTTTTGCTGATTACTGTTTCAGTCTGATCTTCCTTAACCACTGTCTTGGCTGATACAACTGCAGTTTCCTGATTATTGTATTCAAGATGTACCTGATGTTTTTCTCTGTTAACGTAATAACTGCCGCTAACACTTTCTTCAAGGAAATAGTAATTTCCTGAATTTAATTTGCCTTCCGTCTTTCCATAACCTTCATCCATTACAGGCACATCAAATGGGATTTTCGCCTTTCCTTCCTTGTCAGTTGTAACTGTTGCAATCTTTTCACCTGCAGCAACAATCACATTTCCATTCTTGTCATAAATGTTGTCCTTTAAATAAAATCCAAATCTTGCATTTCCAACAGGCTCGTTAGTCTTTGAATCCTGCTTTTCAAGTGTAATGTCTGTCTTTACCATGTCATTGTGTATGTCAATCTTTCCATCTTTTGAGTTTTCAGAAATGTCTAACACATACTCATCATCCTTGCTACTCCATTTAAAACTTAAGTCCCAGAATGACTGTTCTGGAAGAACATAACCATACTTTGTCTTTTCTTCCTTTAAAGTGTATTCTCCTAGTGGAACATTAAGTGTCATTGTTCCGTCATCGTTTAATACGTAGCCACAGATACCATTACAATCATTTGTAAACTCTGCCTTTTCACCTGTTGTAATTTTTGCAACAACTGAATCCTTCTTAAACAATACTGTTCCCTGATTGTCCTGTGACATGATATCTTCTTTTGCAGTAAGTTCAAATATAACACCATTTAGCAATGTATCCTTGTAGTTAAATGGATTTACAGTAATGTCATTTGACATATTGCCATCATCATCCTTCTTGCATAATTCAGGACCAGTCTTGTTTATTATAAATTTTCCGTAAGTCACATCGTTATAGTACTCACACTCTGCATACAGATATTCCTTACCAAGCCTGTCCACCATTGTCTTGTATGAGTTACTGTTAATCTCAACCATCACCGGCTGTCTGTTTACCCTGTATCCTTCCGGACCTTCAATTTCATAAACCTTGTATGTGCCGGCTTTTAACTTTTCGTAAGTAATTATTTCTCCTGTGTCATCTGTTACAAATCTGTCCACAATCTCAATTGCATTTCCATTGCTGTATGTCTGTGTAACAAGAGTTTCACTGCCATCCTCATTTACCTTATAAATCTGGTATGTTGTTCCTTTCTTTAAAACAGTCTGGTGTGTCTTTGAATCCTTCTTTACAATCTTTAAATACGCATTGAATTCAGGATTGTTTAAAAGATACTTATATGTCTTTCCATTTTCCTTTACATTCACATAGAAGTCAGGACATTTTTCAGTGTTTGCAGCTCCAACAGTCTGATGAACCACATATGTTCCGTATGGCATTTTCTTTGACTTGGCATAACCTGTTAAGTCTGTTGTAAGAATGTCCCTTTCGGTAGCCTTTGCCTTTTCATATGAACTTGCACTTGCAAGATAAATCTGAAACTGTGCACTGTTCTCAGGTGAAACAATTCCCGGCTTTCCGTTGCCCATTCCCTTGATAATTGCCACATCACCTTTTACCACGTCTTCATCAGCCTGTGTTTCTGCAGAATTATACTCATTTGTAAACTGCTGACCGTCTTTTGTGATTGTGTATACCTTTTCATTTTTAAGGTAGCCTTCAGGCGGTGTAATTTCCTTTAAGTACATGTTTACACCACATCTGTAATAATCTGTTTCAAATGTACCCTTGGCGTTTGTCTTGTATGACTTTACAAGTTTTGTGTATGCTGCATCTGAATATACGCCATACACTGCACCTTCCAATGTTGCATCTCCCTGTGCTGTACTGCCTGTTTCGGAATCCTTTTTCCATACAGTCATTTTAACTTTCTTATATTTGTCCTTAAGAACTGGTTTGTATGCAAGTCTATAATTACTGTATGACTCTTCTGCAGTTTCAGGCCACTTTCCGTCACTGTTCTTCTTCCATGAATCAGCCTTTGTGAGTGTTACTGTAACCTTGTTTGCTGACTGCCTTGTAATCTTGTTCGAACCAGACTCAACAATAAATGATGTAAGAATGTTGTTGTTACCTGATGAGATTTCTTCAATTACGTAATTGTTTGAGATATCATCCATCTGGTCATTGATGTCATTCTTTATTAACTTTTCTGCTCCTGCTTTTGACAAATCTGATGCATAATCATATCCCTTATCGTCTAATTCGTCCTTAATTTGTTTTTTATCACTTGATGACATATCCTTTAACTCTTCATCTGCTACATAATAATAACTCTTAGAATTTAGTTCGTACGTAAAACGAAATACGATTTTTCCTTTAGAATCTGTTTTTACTTCCTGACTAAATTTGTTAGCATCATCATCTACATCTTCCTTAACAGAATCTCCCCAACCATTGTACTGATAAGAGTACAACTGCTTTATATTCTTTGCTGTAAATCTAAAAGTAACCTGTGGAAGTTCTTTTCCATCTTCATCACATTTTTGTAATGTAATTCTCTGACGATAATAATCTCTTTTACTAATAGGAGTGTACTTGTATTCTTTTCTGTTTCCTACAATCTCCATTAGTTCCTGAACTTCATCACTATCAGTTTTTCCGCTGTATTTCCATTTTGTAATTGTACACTTAACTACGCTTGTACTCTCAAAAATATCAGCATAAAGGCTATCATTTGCATAATATCCTGTATTGTTTTTAACTTGTTTAATGATATCCTTTAATCCGGTTTCACTTGTAATTCCTTCTTCAACAGCCCATATAAGACACTGTGCATACACCCATGCCTTGTTTGAACGCGTTTTTGTTTGATCATACCAATATCCTATTTTAGCCTCCAAAGCATTTTTCTTATTAGAACTATCACTTGATATTGTACTGTTGGATGCAATATAGGTATATCCGGTATGACATGCCTTTCCTAAATCTAAGCAAAACACATCATTTCCATCAACTAATGTTTTTACCCATATTCCACTTTCACTCTTTGACCCAATATTTACTGTTCCAAGTTTTCCAAGAGTTACTATACCTGCCTGCTTCTTTTCTCCATTGCCTGCTGCTGCAACATTGATTATAGGAATTGATGTTACTACCGTTGCAATTGCTAATATTGTTGCTGTAATTCTTTTTAATTTACCTAACATTTACTTTCCTCCTGATAAAATAAAAAACGCCAAGACTAAAACTCACATATAATGAGTTCATCTTGGCGTTAATCTATTAATTTGTTTTTTGTCATTCCCGGTTACTGACAATTATATTTTAACATTGATTATCTACTTTACCTAAAAGTCATACTGTTAAAATTAAATTTATATTTCAGCAGGAGTGTAAAAGCAAAAAATAACTTCACGACATTATGTCGCAAAGTTATTTTTAATTACTTTTTTATTTCCTTATCTAAATCCACTCCACCAAATATTGCTACCCAATATGTTTTTCCACCTTGTTTATAGCAAGCAATGGCACCTGCTCTATGTTCTTCGTCTATGAGGTTTCTATAATGTCCCGGACTACTTTTCCATCCTTTCATAGCAGACTTATATGTGTAATATCCCATTGCAATATTTTCAGCATTTGCATACATATGATAATGTATATAACCATCGTCTCCCTCGTAAGGTATTCCATCATCTTTTAATCCATACTTTTTTTCTAATAGTTCTGTTGATGTACTTATAAATTTATTATGGCTAAAATCTTTAACAAGTTCTTTTGCCCTTGCCTTACATATTTCATATAAAACATCCGACCAAACGATACTTTGTTTTCCAACACTTTTTCTATATTCATTCTGCAATACAAAAGCCTGTTCTGCAGCATATCTATCATAATATTTTCCCGGCAATTTATAGTTGTTATTTATTTTATAAAGTGCTGAATTTGTTTTTATTGTTCTCTTTTTTGACCAGTTACCGTAAACTTTTTCTCCATTTATTTTTCTATAAGCCCGTACTTTAAATTTAAATTTGTCCTTTTCTAATAAATTGGTAAATACATAACTTGTCTTTTTTGTATCCTTAATTTTTCTCCACTTCTCTGATGCAACACCGTAAGCATATATCTCATATCCATCTGCATTCTTCACCTTTTTCCATGAAGTTTTAATTCCATATTTGTATTTAATTTTCTTTTTTCTCATATCCTTGGCACTAACTATGCCTTTGTAATATTTATAAGTAGTTTTTGTTTTTATTGATTTTACTTGTCTCAAAGTATCAGCCTTTACCTGAATATTTGTGCCAATTCCCATCATCAATACAAACATTCCCACAACTATCAACGTTCTTTTTAATTTTTTTATCATTTAGCAAATCTCCCAAGCTATAAATAACTGTCTTTAATTATACTCTACAACTCTTATTAAAGAAAACACAATTTTAAATGCTGCTATAGTCAATACTAAAAATATCTTTAACAAACTTCCCAATACTGCAATTGTCACTCTGCATATAAACATTATAATTGCTATTATGTATTTCACTAAACTTTTTGCTCTATCCATAGCCTTACCTCCTAGATGCATACTGTGGCATATCATGATTTACTTCTGCTGTATAATACCCATTAATTGTTGATGGTGCATTAAACAATGATGCCAGCAAATATTTTTTGATATTTTTCACTTTAGTTGTATTTGATTTAAAGCAACTCATAACATACTCTAAATGTGAAAAATTAAGTTTAAGAAATCTTGATTTTACAACTTCCTTCGGAAACGAATTGCTCGCTATGACAATATAATCATTTGTGCTAACTGTAACTTCTGTCATCATTTCAACTATTCCATCTATAAGTTCTGCATCAAGTGGATAACGTTCTTTTAATGCATCGTATTCAATATTATCTTTGATCAAATCCATATAAAGTTCATATTCAGATTTTTTCTTATCGAATCCCATCCTATCTGCTTTAGGCATAGTTATGCTAAGCCCTTTTTTATGCATCCAATTATCTGCACCTGTCATATCTGGCTCTTCGCCTTCTGTTAGCGGATAAGATAAGATATTAGTATCAATATTTTTAGTATTATTTATATTAGTATTATTAGGGTCCAATTCTTGAACCTCTTGAATTTCATTTTCTGAACTGCCGGAAGTATAATTATTGAACTCCTTGTAGTTCAATTTTTGAACTTCCTGAGTTTCAATTTTTGAACTTCTTGAAGTATAATTGTTGAACTTCTGTGTATTCTTCGGCATTTCTGGTGTATTTGTATACCTTCCACCAAAAGTTTTTTCTTGTTCTGTGCTTTCTTTTTCCACAAGAAAACTTTTAACATATAATATGTTTGGAAGCCCCAAACCTCTTTTCTTTTTTTCAACCAATCCAAAATCTACCAGCTCCTGCAGATATTTCACAGCTGTTGCTCTTGCCATATTCATATCGCTCATAATATCTTTTATCTGATAAATAATATAAACCCTATTTTCTTCATCCAGCCATCCATTTTTCATAGATAAACTCATTCTGTCTAAAAGCAAACCATATAGCATCTTAGCGTCCACTGATAATCCAATGAACGCCTTATCATGTACTAACAATTTAGGTACTTTTATGAAACTATATTGGTCGGCTTGTTTTCCATAATAATATTCAAATGCCATACCCTAATCCTTTCCTTTCTTCCATTCCTTTAGCAGTGAATAGATTATTTTCTCCATTTCTTTTTTTGTGTAAGTCGAATCAAAAAATTCAGACAACTTGTTTTCTTTAAGCGTCACATTGCATATCTTTTTTTGTACCTTCGCCTTGTCAGCAAAGAGTATTTGACTTACCTCTTCTAATGACAAATTTTCCTGATTTTCTCTAATCATCCGTACATTGTCTTTACTTACCTTTTTACCTTTACAAATGTTTTCATAAATTAATTGTTGATATTCCGTTTTTAAAAATGAAATCTCTACACCTAGTACAAATGTTATTTGTTTATCATCCACCAATTTGCTTAACTCTGGTATTAGTTCCGTAAGTCTTATGTATCTTTGAACCTGTCTGTCTGAAATTCCTGCCAACTGTCCTATCTTTTTTGCCGATGACATTTCATCTGAACTTTTTCCCTGATGTGCTAAGGCTTCCATTTTCATTTTATAAGCTTTTGCTTTTTCACTTGGTAATGTATCTTCTCTTTGAAAGTTTGCATCAACCATAAGTGGTATAGCCTCTTCATGACTTATATCTTTTATAATTGCTGAAACTTTTTTCTTTCCTGTAATTTCACAGGCTCTCTTTCTTCTGTGTCCTGAAATTATTTCATATTCACCATCGCCCAAAGGTCTTACCAATAAAGGTGATAATATTCCATTGTTCTCTATTGATTTAGCCAGCTCAAGCATTTTTTCGTTATCAACCACACTGAATGGGTGATCTTTAAATTGATGTAATTTGTTTATATCTATTTCACTAATCATATCATTGTTTACGCCAAGTAATTCATTGTAACTTGTCAACTTAATTTTCTCTCTTGTTGCCATGTTCTAAAACCTCCTTTGTAACTTTCACATAACTTTGTGCTACTTTTCCTTTCGGATTATGTTTAAATATACTTGTACCTTTAATTGGCGTTTCTGCTGCTCTAACAGACATTGGCACTATGCTCTTAAATATTGGAATATTTGTTGCATATGTTTCATAGATTGCTGTTGAAATGTCCTTTGCATAATTGGTTCTATAGTCCATCATTGTAAGCAAAATTCCTTCAATCTCTAGTTTGGGATTAATCTGTCTTTTTACTCTTGCGATTGTCTTTATCAACTGTTGTAAACCTTTTACCGGTAGATATGAAACCTGCACTGGTATCAATACTGTATCTGCACAGGCAAGGGCATTAATTGTAATAATTCCAAGACTAGGCATACAATCAATTAAAATATAATCGTAATCATCTTCTACTTCTCTTATAAACTCTCTAATTAGCAATTCTCTACTCATAACATTTACTAAAGAAACTTCTATTCCTGATAATTCAATATTTGATGGCAATATATCTATCCCTTCTTCGTGCTTAACTATTCCTTTATTTGCTGGTAGTTCTTCTTCGTTTACTATATCCATAAGCACATTTGCAAGTGTATAATCTAACTGGTCCGGTTCATTTATACCTACACTAATTGTCAAACTTCCCTGAGGATCCGCATCTATTAAAAGGACCCTCTTCCCTTCTCTTGCTAAACCCACTCCCAAATTTAATGTTGTTGTAGTCTTTCCTACTCCACCCTTTTGATTTGCTATTGCTATTATTTTACACATTTGTTCTCTCTCCTTCGTCTTTAAAACTTTTTAACTTTCTGTTTCCCATACTGCTATTTTTAAGTCTTTTTTGTTCTGCCATTTTCTTTTCAAAGTTCTCCACTCTCTGCTGCTCTTTTAGATTCTCGTTTTCCTCTATCTTTAAAAGAATCATTGAAATTACTTTAATCAATTCCATTAATTCATCATTTTTAGGCGTAACTTTATCCAGCCTTTTTAATTCTTCATATACATATGTAAGTTGCGCCTTAAGGGCTCCAAACACACGAATGGAACCCTTTACAACTACTTTATGGTCTGTTGTTTTCTTTATTAAATAATCCTGTTTTGTAAGTCCTGATATATCTACAAGTCGGTTTAATAACTCTGCCTCTTCATCAGAAACTCTAAATGCAACTACTCTGCTGCGCCATCTTCCTTTGCTATCCAATTTTCTATCAGACATCTCCTAATTCTCCTTTAATTTCATCCAGTTTATTAATCATCTCCAACTGCTTAGATGGGAACAAATGCGCATAGTGATATGTAATTCTTACACTTTCATGACCCATTCGTTCTGCAATCTCCAATGCTGAAAATCCCATATTTATGAGAAGTGAAACATGACTGTGTCTTAAATCATGCAATCTGATTTTCGGCACTCCTGACATTTCACTGCCTCTTTCCATTTCATGTTGAAAATATCTTTTTGATAATGGAAATATTCTTTCTTTTCCATCAGCCTCATACAAACTATTAATCATGTCTTCCATTTCTTCATTTAAAAACTCCGGCATATATATTGTTCTTACACTTTTTGCAGTTTTAGGAGTTAATATTAGTTTTTCACCTCTTACTACCTGATAATTTTTAGTAATGGAAACCGTCTTCTTTTCAAAGTCAAAGTCTTCCGGAGTTAGTGCCAATAATTCTCCAATTCTTAATCCACACCAATAAAGCATTTCAAATCCATAAAATGATAATGGCTTGTCCATCACACATTCAATAAATGCTTTATATTGTTCCTGGGTCCAAAACATTATGTTGCCTCCTCTTTTGCTTCCTATACTGCCGGCAATCTTTGCAGGATTGTTCTTCAAATCATAAAATTTTACAGCATGGTTGAATATCGCGCTTAACTGTGCGTGTAATGTTGCAAGATATGACTGGGAATATGACTTTCCTTTTTCATCCTTATACTCAATCATTTCTTTCTGCCAATGTCTTACATCCTTTGCAGATATTTCTATCATTTTTCTTTCTCCAAAGAATGGTATGATTTTTGCTTTTACCATTGTTTCCTTGTTTTCCCAGGTTGTCTCCTTAACCCTATGTCTTACATCAGCCTCGTAGATTTCATAAAATTTTGAAAATGTCATATCAAGATTAAAATTTCTTTTCATCTTTTCAGCAGTTTCCCATTCACTTGCTTCTCTCTTTGTTGCAAATCCGCGTTTAGTTGTCTGTTTCTTTACTCCGTAATAATCAACGTAACGAAACTTTACATACCAACTGTTTCTTTTTTCATCTTTGTAAACTGACATTTTTTCCTCCTACTCTTCGTTGTAAATAAGTTTCTTAAAAAAGTACTTTGTATTTACTTTTCCTCGAACTACGATATATCCTTTTTCTTTTAGTTCAGCATTAAGCATTCTTATGATTTCATATGCCTTTCCTTCTGAAATATTTAACATCTCTGTTACGTCCTGAACTTCCATAAACATCTTGTCTGTCATATTTGTAATCTCCTTTCTCTCTTTTGATTAACTTGTTCTTGTTTGACCGTAGTTCTACTTTAGTCCTTTTACTTTCCAAATAGGAGTTAGTGGCACTATACCTTTTCCTTTAATAAACTTCTTCTTTCTCTTGTAACCAACATTAAACAAATTTGTTTTTTTATCAGGCTTAAAGTTCAAATTCCCTTTATTTATCGGCTTTTCAAGCAAAAAAAGAAGAGCTATTTCAACTTATTAGTCAAAATAACTCTTCTTATTCTTAATTTTGTTCTCAAAATGTTCTCATAAGAGACTTGTATTCGGTACTTTCCCTTTGTTTACGGGGTATTCGAACATATGTTCACTTATTCAAACTCTATAGTTCCAGGTGGCTTACTTGTCAAATCGTACATTACTCTATTGACCCCGCGCACCTCGTTTATGATTCTACTCATTACCTTTGACAATACTTCGTAAGGTATTTCTGCAGCTTCTGCTGTCATGAAATCTACAGTATTTACTGCACGAAGTGCAATGGCATAATCATATGTTCTTTCGTCGCCCATTACACCTACGCTACGCATATTTGTAAGTGCTGCAAAATACTGTCCTATTGTTTTATCCAATCCGACATTTGCAATTTCTTCACGATAAATTGCATCTGCATCCTGTACCATTTTAACTTTTTCGGCTGTTACTTCACCGATGATACGGATTCCAAGTCCCGGACCTGGGAAAGGCTGACGGTATACTAAATATTCAGGTATACCCATTTCTAAGCCAGCTTTTCTTACTTCGTCCTTAAATAAATCACGAAGTGGTTCGATTATTTCCTTAAAATCTACACAGTCAGGTAATCCACCTACGTTGTGATGTGACTTAATTACTGCTGATTCGCCACCTAAACCACTTTCAACAACGTCAGGATAAATTGTTCCCTGTACAAGGAAGTCAACTGCTCCGATTTTCTTTGCTTCTTCTTCAAAAACTCTAATAAATTCTTCACCAATTATTTTACGCTTCTGTTCAGGTTCTTTTACTCCTGCTAACTTGCTGTAGTAACGTTCCTGTGCGTTTACACGGATAAAGTTTAAATCATATGGACCGTCAGGACCGAATACTGCTTCTACTTCGTCACCTTCGTTTTTACGAAGTAAACCATGGTCTACGAAAACGCATGTAAGCTGCTTACCAATGGCCTTAGAAAGCATTACTGCCGCAACTGATGAATCTACACCACCTGACAATGCACATAAAACCTTACCATCGCCAACTTTTTCACGGATTGCCTTAATTGATTCTTCTACAAATGAATCCATTCTCCAGTCTCCTGAACACTGGCAAATTCCACGAACAAAATTGTATAACATCTTTGTTCCTTCCTGTGTGTGAAGTACTTCTGGATGGAACTGTATTGCATAAAGTTTCTTTTCTTCGTTTTCTGCTGATGCACAAGGGCAATCCTTTGTGTGTGATGAAATTTCAAATCCCGGTGCCACCTGTGATATATAATCAAAATGACTCATCCAGCATACTGTTTTTGGTGAAACATCTGCAAAAATCTTTGACTGAGTCTTGTCTATTAATACTTCTGTCTTACCATATTCACGTACATCTGCACGTTCTACTTTTCCGCCTAACACATGCATCATAAGCTGTGCTCCGTAGCAAAGTCCTAACACTGGAACGCCTAATTCAAATAATTCTTTTGAATATGTTGGAGAATCGGCTTCATAACAACTATTTGGTCCACCTGTTAAGATGATACCCTTTGGGTTCATTGCTTTGATTTTTTCAATGTCTGTTTTGTAAGAATATATTTCACAATATACATTACATTCACGAACACGTCTTGCAACCAACTGGTTATACTGACCACCAAAGTCAAGAACGATTACTAATTCTTTCTTCAATGTATTTCCTCCTAAAATGGTGCCTGCACCATACTACTGTAAAAGGTAATTGCTATATAAAATCTAATTACCTGCTAATTTTTAATTCTACCCTATTTTTCTATTTAAAACAAGTACACTGTACTAACTTTTATAATTCCCATAACTTATAACCCGACTGCTCTCTATATACAAAATATTTTTAAACTTATACATCTTTCAGACTCATAATATACTTTCACACGTTTCTAAATTGTAATATCATTTCAAGTACTTATAACGAAGTAAGAGCATCTGCCCTACTTCCTCGTATGACAGATGCTCCCTATTTCAATACCTTAACTTTACAATTTTGTTAACAACCGCAGGTACTTTTTATTAAATGAATCTTCTCGGGAATTCCTTCCTTGTACAATTCGTCTCGATCGCATTACGAATATTTGTACATTAAGATTATTCCTTACTATTTGTCCTGCTTCGACTTCACTATCTACCTTAACCATAAGATGTTATTCTTCATTGAATTTTCGTTTTGAATAATTCCTATCCTATCCAATTCTTTGTAACACCTCATCCAATAATCACTACTTAAACAATCTTCCGTTGATTGCCATGTTAGCAGATATCACTGGGTAAAACTCCTTTCACCACTAAACTTAGATACTGTTGTTATTAGGTTGACATCTAATAACAAGTGGGTCGTTAACTTCTTTGTAGAAGTCTTTTTAGGTATTTAATACGTTTTTGTTTGTATGTTCAATATAGCACAATTTTCCCTTATTTTAAAGGGGGTTCAAGCACTTTTTTCATCTTTATAAACATTGCATAAATGCCCTTTTATTTAAACATTTTTATGAATCGTTTTTTTATAAAAAATGACTATTGTCTCTCTAACATCTGCTTAACATACTTGCCGGTATAACTTGTTGGATGTTCTGCAACCTGCTCAGGTGTTCCTGCAACTACAACTGTTCCACCACGGTCACCACCGTCAGGTCCCATATCAATTATATAATCTGCCACTTTTATTACGTCCAGATTATGCTCAATAACCACTACTGTATTACCTTCATCTGTTAATCTGTGAAGAATCTCTACTAATTTATGCACATCAGCAAAATGAAGACCTGTTGTTGGTTCATCCAATACATATATTGTTTTTCCTGTGCTTCTCTTACTTAATTCTGTTGCAAGCTTAATTCTCTGTGCTTCACCACCCGACAATGTTGTTGACGGCTGTCCTAATTTTAAATAGCCAAGACCTACATCATACAATGTCTGTACCTTGTTAAGAATTCTAGGCACATTCTTAAAGAAATCCAATGCTTCTTCCACTGTCATTTCAAGAACATCATAAATAGTCTTACCTTTGTAGCGTACTTCCAGTGTTTCCCTATTGTAACGCTTTCCGCCACAAACCTCACATGGAACATATACATCAGGAAGAAAATGCATTTCAACTTTTAAAATTCCGTCACCTGAACACGCTTCACAACGACCGCCTTTTACATTAAAACTAAATCTTCCCTTCTTGTAACCTCTTTCTTTTGCATCGGTTGTTGCCGCAAAAAGGTCCCTTATCATATCGAACATTCCCGTATATGTTGCCGGGTTTGAACGTGGAGTTCTGCCTATTGGTGACTGATCAATATTTATTACCTTATCAAGCTGCTCCATTCCCTCTATCTTCTTGCATTTTCCGGGAATTGTTCTTGCCCTGTTTAATTTTCTTGCAAGACTCTTATATAATATTTCATTAACAAGTGAGCTTTTACCTGAGCCTGAAACACCTGTTACACATGTAAGTACCCCAATTGGCACCTTTACATCAATGTTCTTTAGGTTATTTTCCTTGGCTCCAACTACTTTTAAGAAACCTTTTGGTTTTCTACGTGTTTTTGGAACAGGTATTTTAATCTCTCCACTTAAATATTTTCCTGTAATTGAATTAGGATTTTTCATTATATCCTCTGCAGTTCCTGTAGCAATAACCTGTCCACCGTGTTCTCCTGCTCCCGGACCTATGTCAACCACATAATCTGCTGCACGCATTGTATCCTCATCATGTTCAACTACAATCAAAGTATTTCCCAAATCTCTTAAATGCTTCAACGTTGCAAGAAGCTTATCATTATCATTCTGATGCAATCCAATACTTGGCTCATCCATTATATAAGCTACACCAACCAAGCCTGAACCTATCTGAGTTGCCAAACGTATACGCTGAGCCTCTCCACCTGACAAAGTTCCCGTAGCTCTTGAAAGACTAAGATAATCAAGTCCAACGTCAACTAAGAATTGAAGACGTCCTTTAATTTCTTTCAAAATCTCTTTTCCTATCTTTAACTGAGTTTCAGTCAATTGCAATTCATCCAAATACTGGCGCAAATCTCTTACAGACATTTCTGTCATTTCATAAATATTCTTTTCTCCAATAGTTACAGCCAACGATTCCTTTTTAAGTCTCTGTCCGTGGCATGTTGCACATGGCGTAAATCTCATATATGTTTCATATTCTGCCTTTGTTGACTCTGCGCTTGTTTCACGATATCGTCTTTCTACATTTTTAATTAATCCTTCAAAAGCAATATCATAAACTCCAATACCTCTTTGCCCCTTGTATCTTACGGCTACTTTTTCACCATTTGTTCCATAAATCAAAATATCATGTATCTCTTTTGGATAATCCTCAAAAGGTGTATCAAGAGAAAAATTGTATTTTAAAGCCAATGCCTGAAGTATTGCATTACTAAAACTCTTTCCGTCATTTGCACTCTGCCACCCCAATACTACAATTGCTCCCTGATTAATGCTTAAACTCTTATCAGGAATAATAAGGTCTTCGTCAAATTCCATCTTGTATCCCAAACCATAACAGTCAGGACAAGCCCCAAAAGGATTATTAAAAGAAAAACTTCTAGGCTGTACTTCGTCAATACTTATTCCACAGTCAGGGCAGGCAAAATTCTGACTAAAAGTCATCTCTTCCCCACCAATAACATCTACTATCATTAGTCCGTTGCCAAGCTTTAAAGCATTTTCAACAGAATCTGTAAGACGCTTTTCAATTCCTTCACGAATGCTAAGTCGGTCTATAATAATTTCGATACTGTGCTTTATGTTTTTTTCTAACTTAATCTCTTCAGTTAGTTCATACATATTGCCATCAACTCTTACTCGCAAATAGCCACTTTTCTTAGCACTTTCAAATACTTTTTCGTGACGTCCTTTCTTTCCTCTTACAACAGGTGCCAATATCTGAAACTTAGTACGTTCTTCCAGCATAAGAATACGATCTACCATTTCATCAACTGTCTGTTTCTTTATTTCACGTCCGCATTTTGGACAATGTGGAATACCTGCTCTTGCATAAAGCAATCTCATATAATCGTATATTTCTGTTACTGTTCCAACTGTTGAACGTGGATTCTTGTTTGTTGATTTCTGATCAATTGAAATAGCCGGTGGCAATCCTTCAATACTTTCAACCTGTGGTTTTTCCATCTGCCCTAAGAACTGTCTTGCATAGGAAGATAATGATTCCATATATCTTCTCTGTCCTTCTGCATAAATAGTGTCAAAAGCAAGGGATGACTTACCTGAACCGCTTAAACCTGTTACTACCGTAAATTCATCTCTTGGTATATCAATATCAATATTTTTCAAATTGTGCTCATTTGCACCTTTTATATGAATATATTTTTTATTGTCTTTCATTTTATTTTCCTATCTTTTTTCTATCTTTGTTATTTGGTTATTTTATATCTTTTCCAAATAAATTCCGTTATAGATTTTTAGTTATCTTCCTGCAACTTTCTTAATTCCGCCAACTTATCTCGCATTTCAATAGCCGTTTCAAAATCAAGCTCTGCTGCAGCTCTTTCCATTTTCTTCTTAACCTTTTCGATAAGTTTTTTAAGTTCCTTATAATCCATTGATTCAGGATCTTTCTCAACGTCGCTAATCTTTCTGTCCACTTCTTTGGAGATGCTAATAAGGTCTCGAACAGCCTTCTTAATAGTTGTTGGAGTAATGCCGTGCTCATTATTGTATTTCTGCTGAATCTCTCTACGTCTGTTAGTTTCCGTTAAGGCTTTATCCATTGAATCAGTAATATTGTCAGCATACATTATTACGTGGCCTTCTGCATTTCTTGCAGCTCGTCCAATAGTCTGAATAAGTGATGTTTCTGAACGTAAAAACCCTTCCTTGTCAGCATCCAATATTGCAACTAAAGCAATTTCCGGTATGTCCAAACCTTCTCTTAAAAGGTTAATACCAACCAAAACATCAAAAACATCCAATCGCATATCTCTGATAATCTGAGTTCTCTCTAACGTATCTATATCTGAATGAAGGTATTTAACCCTAATTCCCACATCCCGCATATAATCTGTCAAGTCCTCAGCCATACGCTTTGTCAAAGTTGTTACCAAAACTTTATTCTTCTTGGCAACTTCCTTATTAATCTCAGTTATAAGGTCATCAATCTGTCCTTCAACCGGTCTTACTTCAACTTCCGGATCAAGCAATCCTGTAGGTCTTATAATCTGCTCTGCACGACCTAATTCATGTTCCTGTTCATAAACATTCGGCGTAGCTGACACAAACATCATCTGATCAATCATGCTTTCAAATTCTTCAAAATTAAGTGGTCTGTTATCCTTAGCCGAAGGCAGTCTGAACCCATAATCAACTAAAGTAGACTTTCTTGACTGGTCACCGGCATACATTCCTCTAATCTGTGGAATCGTAATATGAGACTCATCTACTATTATTAAGAAATCATCTCCGAAATATTCCATTAATGTATGAGGTGTGGCTCCCGGCTCCAAACCTGCCATATGTCTTGAATAGTTCTCTATTCCTGAACAAAAACCTGTTTCTCTTAGCATTTCCATATCAAAATTAGTTCGCTCGGCAATACGCTGTGCCTCTATTAATTTGTCTTCTGATTTAAAATATGCTACCTGTTCCTCTAACTCTTTCTCTATATCCTTAATGGCACGCTCCATCTTTTCAGGTGGCACAACATAATGAGAATTAGGGAATATTGCTACGTGTTCAAGCACGTTCTTAATCTGACCCGTTAAAGCATCAATCTCTGAAATTCTCTCGATTTCATCATCAAAAAATTCAACTCTAACTGCACTATCCGTATACGAAGCAGGAAATATTTCCAGATTCTCTCCACGAACCCTGAAAGTTCCACGTTTAAAGTCCATATCATTTCTGTCATACTGTATTTCAATAAGCTTATGAATAATCTCATCTCTATCTCTAATGGTATTCGGTCTTAAAGACACAACCATGTTCTTGTAATCTATTGGGTCTCCCAAACCATATATACATGAAACTGAAGAAATAATAATTACATCTTTACGCTCCATTAAAGCCATTGTTGCCGAATGACGTAACTTATCTATTTCATCATTAATTGATGAATCCTTCTCAATATATGTGTCTGTGCTTGGAACATAAGCCTCCGGCTGATAATAATCGTAGTAGGAAACAAAATATTCCACAGCATTATTAGGAAAAAACTCCTTAAACTCACCGTAAAGCTGAGCTGCCAAAGTCTTATTATGAGCAATAATAAGTGTAGGTTTATTTAATTGTTCAATAACATTCGCCATTGTAAAAGTCTTACCTGAACCTGTTACACCAAGCAAAGTCTGGAATTGTTTTCCTTTCTTAAAACCTTCAACTAACTCTTCAATAGCCTGCGGCTGGTCCCCGGTAGGCTTATACTCTGAAACTAATTCAAAATGATCCATATGATTTCTCCCAATTAGCTCTAATCAATATTTGAGTATTTTCAAACCCAAATCATTTATCAACTACTTTTCTTAGTATTGTTACTTGTCAAGTATATCATTCAAAAGAACAAAAGTACAGAGCAAAATCGAATGTTTGTTCTGTACTTTTGTTATTCTTTTATTATTCCTCTATTAACTTTTCATATTCGTCCGTAGGTATTGGCTTTGAGAAATAATATCCCTGAATCACTTCTGCTCCAATTGATTTTAAGAAGTTAACCTGTTTTTCTGACTCAACACCTTCTACTACTACCGAAATATTTAATTTCTTGGACAATTCTACAATAGACTCAACAATTATGTTGTTTCTTTCATTTTCATTATCCAAATTTCGCATAAACGCCATATCCAATTTAAGTACGTCTATAGGCGCATCCTTTAACATATTAAGTGATGAATATCCACTTCCGAAATCATCCATCAAAATCTTAAAGCCTTCTTCCTGCAATTCACTTATTATTGAATATATTACCTGCTTTTCCTCAGTATATACTGTTTCCGTAATTTCAAGTTGCAAATCCTTTGGTTCCAAATTATATTTTTCAACCAGTTCCAAAAGATTTGATACCAGATTAGTTCTATAGAAATTTACTCTTGAAACATTAACAGAAATAGGAAGTACACTTCCGTTTTTGTCCCTTTTTTAATACATCCGTCTCTATAATTGCATGTTATATTATAGCATTTTAACGTCACGATAACAATGTGAAACCCAGCCTATTAATATGATTTTTAGACAAATAAATAACCAAAACTTTCGTAAAAACTTTGTCTATTTTGACACTTTACAAATTTAATTTTTTCATAAGCATTTGTCAAAATAAAAAGGAACATTTTTCATTTACCCTTTTACTTATTTTATACAGTTATTCAAAGCATAGAAAAAGACCATACATATATCTTCGTTTGCAAGATATATGTATGGTCTTTCTGTTCATTATTTCATTAATTCCATAATGGTTTCTTTTGCCTTTTCAAGCTGTGTATCGCTTGTTGCATTTTCTTCCAATTCTGCTTCAACATCAGGAGTTATTCCCTTTCCGTGAATGTTTTTGCCACTTGGAGTATAATAATCCTGAACTGTAAGTTTTACCGCTGAGCCGTCGCTTAATGGAAGAATTGTCTGTACAATTCCTTTACCAAATGACTGTGTGCCTACGATTTTTCCTGCATTAAAGTCCTGAATTGCACCTGCAAAAATTTCTGATGCACTGGCGCTGTCCTTATTCTGCAAAACAGCCATTGGCATTTCAAGACACTTGCTGTCTGAAGTCTGCTTTTCCTCATTTCCATATTTATCCTTAGTTGAAACCAAATTTCCTTCAGGAAGTATTTCATCAAGCATCTTGCAGACTGTCTCATATAATCCACCCGGATTGCTTCTAACATCAAAGATAACAGCCTTCATTCCCTGCTTCTTCAAGTCATCCAATGCTTTCGTAAACTGGTCATAAGTAACTTCTTCAAACTGACTTATCTGTATATAACCAATCTTTTTCTTCTTATCAAGCATCTTATATTCAACAGTAGGCTCATTAACCTGATCTCTTGTTATTGTAAAGTCAATGTATTTCTTTTCGGACTCTCTGTAAACAGTTATGTCAACTGTTGTTCCTTTTTCGCCCTTCATTTCAGTAACAACATTGTTAATGTCAACACCAGTTACTTCTTTGCCCTTTACTTTATAAATAATATCTCCGTTCTTTACTCCTGCCTTTGCAGCCGGTGCATCGGCAAAAGCCTTAACTACCGTAATTATTCCTGTTTCAGCATTCTGAGATACCAAAGCACCTATTCCGCTGTAAGTTCCTGACGTCTGTTCCATCATTTTCCGGTATTCTTCTGCCGTGTAATAAACAGAATACGGATCATTTAAGCCTTCCAACAATCCTTTGTAAATTCCATCTTCCAAGTCAGATTCATTAACCTTATTTAAGAACTTAGCATCTATAAGTTTATTTATATAATCAAGCTTTTGTGATGTTTTTTCACTGATTGTTTTTCCGGATGTGTTCTGGTTTGCAAAATACAAACCTGTTCCAACACCACCTACCACAACTGCCATGGCAAGCATTCCAAAAAAGAATCCAAGTAAAAAACGGTTCTTATTCTTTTTCATCATGACTCCTTAATTCAAGTTTATTTTAAATAATCCCAAGGATTAACATATGCCCCGTTCTTACGTACTGCAAAATGTAAATGGTTACCCTGTGATGCTCCTGTATTTCCTACAAGTCCAATGCTCTGTCCTGCGCTTACCTTTGTTCCTGCTGAAACTAAAAGTGCAGACATATGCATATATACACTATATACACCATTGCCGTGATTAATACCAATCCAGTTGCCTGCTGTTGTACTATAATTAGCCCACTCTACTGTACCTGAACCTGCTGCAACAATAGTGGTTCCTGCTGATGCCGGAATATCAATACCCTTATGAAATTCAGAACCTCTATATCCATATCCTGAAGATATAGTTGTATGTCCCGGAAGTGGCCATGTAAATCCACCGCCTGAAACTGTTCCACTACTTCCTGAATTTCCACTGTTTGAAGTATCTGTTGTATTGCTTCCTGTATTTGATGATGTATTGCCTGTACTACTATTTGAACTAGCTGCCTGCTGTTTCTTTGCTGCCGCCTCACGTCTTGCTTTTTCCGCTGCGGCCTTACTTGCCTGCTCAGCAACTGCCTGGTTTTTGCTCTGTTCTTCAACAGATGCAACTCTCTTTTCCTGTGCACTGATTTCTGCTTCCAATTCATCAGATGTGGCCTCATTATGTGCTATCAAATCTTCATAATTTTTAAGTTCCTGCTGCTTTGATTCAGAAAGATTAGTAAGCTTAGTCTGGTCACTCTTCTGCTGTGCCTGTATTGTCTGAAGATTCTTTTTCTCAGTTACAAGAGTACTCTTTGCAGAAGCTATTTTCTCTTTAGTCTTCTTCATCTTATTAAGCATATCTCTGTCATACTGTGATAACTCTGTTATGTACTCTGCCTTATTTAAGAAATCAGTTATGCTCTTTGAATTAAAAATCAAATCTATCATCTGAGTATCACCATTCTCATACATATATTTGATTCTAAGCTTCATATCTTCATACTGCTCATTTATGCTAACCTGAGCATTGTTCAATTCCTTCTGAGTCTTAGATATCTTGTCTTCTGTTTTTGATAATTTCTGATTAGTCTTGTACATCTCTGTAGCCAAATTAGTTAACTTCTTATCAACTGACTGAATGTACTCCTGTGCATCAGACTTAGATTTCTGTAGTTTATTATTTTCATCCTGAGCCTGTTGCTTCTGATTCTGCAAATCTGAAAGCTTATTCTTCTCATCGCTAACTGTTCCAAACGCATTAATTGGAATAGCAGTAACTGCCAATGCTGCCACGAGAGCAAAACTTAATACTTTAGATTTTCTCATTACTTTCTCCTTATCTCTTTTCCTGTTAACTCAATTAACTTTATACCTTTAAGTGCTTTCTCATTGACACAATTGATCCTATTAAACCAATACCTGCTCCAATTCCAAGTCCTAATGGAACAAGCACCAAAAAAATCTGATGAACTGACGCAAAAGGAATACTGTTGCCAAGTACACCAAATTTAGTCATAATAAGATCAATTAATCTGTCATAAACAAGTCTTATTATAACAAGCGGAATTATTGAACCTAATAAACCGATTGTTACACCTTCTATAATAAATGGTGCTCTTACAAAACTATTAGTTGCTCCAATAAGCTTCATAATTTTAATCTCGTGTCTTCTTACTGAAATACCAATCATAACCGTGTTGCTTATAAGGAAAATACCAACACCAAGCAAAATAATAATCAATGCAATAGACGCATATCCTAACATTTTGCCAAAGTTTGTAAGAAACTCTCTTGTTGGGTTTGAATACTTAACCTGTCTTACACCTTGAACCTTTTCCATTGCTGATGCAAATGCCTTCTGATCATTAATACTCTTTAAATACACTGTGTAGGATGCTGAATTAGCCAATGGGTTTTCCTTTGAAAATCCCTCTGCCAAATCAGGATTATCTTTAAAATAATTCTTTTTGAAACCTTCCCAAGCTTCCTCTGCTGATGTATATTCGTAGCTCTTTACACGGGAATCTGACTTAATTGTTTTTCCAATATCATCTATTCCCTGCTGGCTTAACCCTTCGTTAAAGAATATTGTTACCCCAACCTGTTGCTCAACTTTCTTTTCCATAAAGTTAACATTAATAATAATTGTAAAAATTACACCTATTAAAAATATACACGCAGCAATAGTTCCTATTGATGCAAGGGAAAACAGTTTGTTTCTCTTTATGTTTACAAAACCCTGTTTTAAACAGTAGTTTGCTGTTCTAGTATTCATCTGTCTGTTCCTCCCCTTTGCTGTCCTCTACTTTTACACCTTTCTTCATAGTTATGACACGCTTGTTCATAGCCTTAACTATTTCCATGTTATGTGTAACAACAATAACTGTTGTTCCCTGCTCATTAATTTTTTCAAGCAGTTTCATAATCTCCCATGAATTTTCAGGGTCAAGATTTCCTGTAGGTTCATCAGCCAAAATATACTGTGGTTTATTAACAAGTGCTCTTGCAAGGGCAACTCTCTGCTGCTCACCACCTGACAATTCTGACGGATTGGAACGATATTTTTCTGAAAGTCCCACCAAAGATAATACTCTTGCCACATTCTTTTTAATCTCTCTTGGTGACGCCCCTATTACTCTCTGTGCAAAAGCAATATTTGAGTAAACATCTCTATCCTGTAACAATCTGAAATCCTGAAAAACAACTCCAACCTTTCTTCTATACTTAGCTGTTCCTCTTGATTTAAGTTTTGATAAATTAACATCATCTACCACTATTGTTCCCTCTGTGGGATTTAACTCTTTAAGAAGCAGTTTGATAAATGTTGACTTTCCTGAACCACTGGCTCCAACAACAAATACAAACTCTCCTTCCTCTATTTCAAGATTTAAATTGCTTAACGCCGGTGCACCGTTGCCATAAGACTTACTTACACCTTCTATTTTAATCATTATATGCCTCCTAATATTCTGCTCTAAATAGAAATATATAACACAAATGTGTTTTTTTTGTGGGTGGGCAAAGCACGTAACAATCCTTGTAATAAAATTTTAATATATTTCCGAATTGAATTTGCTCCACTAGCACAATATGAAGGTCCACAGGGACCTTCATATTGCTACATTTTAACTATTTATTTTCTAAAAATCTGTGTTATCCATGTATTTCATGTACTTAACAACCATAAGGGCAATCTTAAATGTAATTGCATCCTCAAATACTCTTAAATCTAGTCCTGTACTCTTCTGCAACTTGTCCAGTCTGTATACTAAAGTATTTCTGTGAATATATAGCTGTCTTGATGTTTCAGATACATTCAAGCTGTTTTCAAAGAACTTATTAATTGTTGTCAATGTTTCTTCGTCAAATTCATCCGGTGACTTTCCTTCAAAAATCTCGCTAATGAACATCTTGCAAAGTGGAATTGGTAACTGATAAATTAATCTTCCGATTCCAAGATTATTGTAAGCAATTACGTTCTTAGTGCTAAAGAAAATCTTTCCTACATCAAGGGCCATTCTTGCTTCCTTGTATGAACGTGATACTTCCTTAATCTCCTTAACAATAGTCCCGTATGCTACAGTAGCCTTAACCATTGCCTCTGTGTTAAGCATGTCCACAATTGTCCTTGCTATCTTTTCAATATCTTCATATCCCTGTTTTTCGTCTAACTCCTTAACAAGAATAATGCTCTTTTCATCTACTGCTGTAATAAAGTCTTTCTTATTACCTGAGAACAATGTTCTAACTGTTTCTAAAGCAACACTGTCCTTTTCGTTCTTTGTTTCAATAATACAGACACATCTTCTTGCATCCACATCAATGTACAACTTCTTTGATCTATTATAAATATCAACAAGGAGTAGATTGTCTAATAATAAGTTTTTGATAAAATTGTCTTTATCAAATCTTTCTTTATATGCAACAAGCAGATTCTGAATCTGGAAGGCAGCCATCTTTCCTACCATAAACACGTCATCGCTTGTTCCCTGAGCTATCAGAATCAGTTCTAACTGGCTTTCATCATAAACCTTAAAGAACTGGTATTCCTGTACTGACTGGCTGTCTGCCGGAGAAGTAACAAAGCTAATTATAGCATGTTCAAACTCATCTCCTAACTGGGAAGTACTGGCAATAATCTTTCCGTCTGTATCTGCCACATGTAAATCTACCCTTGAAATACTTTTTATTCCTTCTATTGTGTTCTGTAAAATCTGATTTGATATCATAGGCCACTCCTTGTTCTAAAAAATTCGTACATTCTGTCAAACTATATTTTAAACCAGTTTATGACAAAAAACAAGAGAAAAGAGCTAATCAATAGTACTTTTATCTTGTAATTTTTGTCAAAATAACCAACTATTTTACAGCATCAAAAAAATCCTTTATAATATCGTATGATTTTTTTACCCCCACTCTTGACAAAGAGCCTAATAAAAACTCCAAAGGAATTTCTTATTAAGTAAAAAAGACTGCCCAAATCGGGCAGTCTTTTGATAAATATATATATTAGTTTGTGATAACTTTTTCTGTATCCTTATCAAAGATGTGAAGTTTTGTAAGATCCATTGCCATAACAACTTCATCACCAGGTCTAGCTGTTGTACGAGCATTAACTCTTGCTGTACAATCGAATCCTTCAAGGTCAAAGTATAAGTATACTTCAGCACCAAGTAATTCGTAAATTCTGATTGTTGTCTTAAATGCACTATCAGGTGACATTTCGATGAAGCTTTCTTCATCATGAATATCTTCCGGTCTGATACCCATAACAACTGTCTTACCAACATAACCACCGTCAATAAGCCTTCTAGCCTGTTCAGCCGGTACTGTAATGTATGTTCTAGCCTGTCCAATGTGGAGCTTAATGTCAGCTCCTTCCTGTTCAACTTCTGCATCGATGAAGTTCATCTGTGGTGAACCCATAAATCCTGCTACGAATAAGTTAACCGGCTTATCATATAAGTTCTTAGGTGAATCTACCTGCTGTACAACACCATCCTTCATAACTACGATTCTTGTACCAAGTGTCATAGCTTCTGTCTGGTCATGCGTTACGTAGATGATTGTTGCGCCTAATCTCTTATGAATCTTAGCGATTTCCACACGCATCTGTACTCTTAATTTAGCATCCAAGTTTGAAAGAGGTTCATCCATAAGGAATACCTTAGGGTTACGAACGATAGCACGTCCCATAGCAACTCTCTGTCTCTGACCACCTGATAAAGCCTTAGGCTTACGATCAAGTAACTGTTCAAGGTCAAGAATCTTAGCTGCATCCTTAACTAATCTTTCCTGTTCAGCCTTAGGTACTTTTCTTAACTTAAGACCAAATGCCATATTATCATATACTGTCATATGTGGATATAAAGCGTAGTTCTGGAATACCATTGCGATATCTCTATCCTTTGGTTCAACATCGTTTACTAACTTATCTCCGATGTATAATTCTCCTGATGAAATTTCTTCAAGACCTGCAATCATTCTAAGTGTTGTTGACTTACCACAACCAGATGGTCCTACGAAGATGATAAATTCTTTATCCTTGATTTCAAGGTTAAAATCTTTTACTGCACAGAATCCGTTTGGATATACCTTGCAGATATTTCTTAATGATAAACTTGCCATTTTAAAAATTCCTCCTAGTATTGAAATAGTTTCTCTATCTCGCGTCTGATTGTATTCTAAATCACTGACACTAAAAATGCTATATTGTAAATAAACAAAATAACAAAAAAATCTTTGTTAATATTGCATACAGCCCCTATTATTTATTTAAAAATATGTTACTTTCGCCAATGATTATACGGTGTTCTTTGAGCAATCTGCCGATAGCTCTTTTAAATTCACTTTTGCTCATCTGAAAATCTTCTCTAATTACCTCAGGTTTAGCCTTATCTGTATATCCTAACTGACCACCGTTATTCTCAATGTATTTATATATTTTTTCGGCATCTTCGTCCATTTGTAAATATGCTTTCTTTCTAAGTGAAAGGTCTAATTTGCCATCAGGTCTTACACTTTTTACTCTTGCCTGAATCTGCTGACCGATTTCTAATCTTGTTGTAAGCTCTTTCTTCTGTACAAGTCCGTGATACTTATTATCTACAGCAACAAAAACACCGTACTCAGGATTGTAGTTATAAACTGTTCCTGTTACAACATCATCAGGTTCATATGTTGAGGTACATTTTAAGAACTTATACGCCTTCATTGTTGCACATAATCTGTTACTTTTGTCCAAATATACTCCTACTAATACCTTGTCCCCTGACTTAATTGAAACTGTCTGCTCCTTGTATGGCAAAAATAAATCTTTTTCTAAGCCCCAGTCAAGAAATGCACCATTCTTTGAAACTTCCTTAACTGTTAAAACTGCTGTTTCGTCTAATTCAACTAAAGGCTTGTTTACTGTTGCTATAAGTCTGTCCTGTGAATCTCTGTAAATAAATACCTTTACTTCATCACCAACATTTGCTCCTTCAGGAACCTGCTTCTTTGGAAGAAGCACCTGTTCTTCCTCTGTGCCAAGATATGCACCAAAATCTACCATTCTTACTATTTCTAATTTTTGTGTTCTTCCTAATTCCATTTTTTGTCTCTCCGTTCTATTTTTTATAGTTTACCTGATATTAGCACTTTTATAAAAAAGAGGTCAGACTTTAACGCCATAACCTCTTTTATCATTACATAAGCATTATTCTTGTAAGTGTCTCTCCACTTTGATTTTCGAAGCTAATACCTATTCCATTTTCTTCGCTATAAAGATATGGTGTAATAATTTCACCTTCCATAGCTTCTTTATTATACACAATATCTACCTCATGGCAAGGAAAATTTGTTGGTAAAAATTCTTCAGCCGCCCTTAAATAATTAGCATTGTTCATATGACCATTGCTGTCTATGTAAGTTTTTAAAACCTTAAACGACTCTAATTTGGTTCTTTCACTACTAAACCTAATCTTTCTTGACGCCTTTATATTATCAAATATCGGTTCCGGTTTATAAACACTTGAATCCTCTTCAGTAATTCTTAAAGGTTTTCGTGTCTGAATATCAATAAGAACCCAGAGACTGTCTGCCTGAACAAGATAATCTCCATTTTCATCTTTTATGAAATACTGTCTTGAAGCAAACATGCTGCTAAACTTTGAAGGAGATGTGCCTATTGTTATTTTCTGTCCAAACATAATAGGTCTGTTAACTATAACTTTGTATGCAACAAGTACCCACGCCCTGGCCTCTCTTTTCATATAACTTACGCCATGACCAATATCTTCTGAATGAAAGGTGGAGCAATCCTGCAAAAGATTTAATATCTCATGCATTGGAACTTTTCCATTTCTGTCTGTTCTGCTGTAACTTACTGTTGTCTCATATGAAAACATTTATTGCCCCTCTTTCTTCTATTATTTACTTAGATGTTGTTGTTTCCGGTACAGTTGTTGTCTCAGGTACCTTAGTTGTTGTCTCAGGTGCCTTAGTTGTTGTTTCCGGTACCTTAGTTGTAGGCTGTGTTGTAACAGGCTTTGTTGTAGGCTGCTGTGCAACAGCTTCTACTACAACTTTAAGTGTTGCTGTTCTTGCAGTGTATGCCTGATTTGAGTACTGTGCCTTATATGTTAATGTATATGTTCCAGGTTTCTTTGTATCAACCTTTCCTGTAACTGTAACGCTGTTCTTAATATTTAAAGCATTACCCTTGTAATCCTTAACTGAAGCTACATAATTCAAAGGATTAAATGTGCTGTTCTGTTTAACCTTTACAGTTGTATTCTTCATTGTGAGACTTACCTTGTGGTCTTTTACAACGTATTTAATAGTCTTCTTTGCTGTCTTCTTATTTGTGCCCGTAACTTTATATGTAATGTAATATTTGCCCTTGTTTGCAAACTTAACCACACCATTCTTAATCTTAACTTTCTTCTTATTATACTTAACAGTAACTTTTATTTTCGAAGTAATATTCTTGCCTGCTGCTGTCTTTGCAGTAACATTAGACAAAACATTAACTGAACTGTTTAAAGCTACATCAGGATTCTTTACTGCACCTGAAATAATAGGTTTCTTTGTATCTACTACCTTAAATTTTAAAATCTTAGTCTTTGAATTTCCTAAGCTGTCTTTTACTTTAAACTTAATCTTATACTTTCCTAATTTATATGTTTTAATCTTACCAGCTGTAGTAATCTTTACATTTTTTTTGGTAAGAACGTTGCCTGCTCTGTCTTTTACTGTAATTAAGTCAGACAATTTAACTTTTGTTCCATACTCAATAGTCTTTACTTTTGCAGTAATTACAGGCTTATTGCTCTTGTATGGATTCTTAGGATCAGGATCAGTTGGGTCCCAATCTGTAAACTTACCGTTTGTAATAGGTGTAAATGAAGGTCTCTTAATAGGATCATCCTTCTTTGTTCCTCTAAAAATTATAACCTTTGTTCCTAATGCACAATGATCATAAATCCACTTAGAATCTTTACATAAAAGTCTTACACAACCGTGTGATGCCTTCTGTCCCATTACATTGTATGCCTTAACTGACATTGTTGATTTATCACCATTCTTGTAATACCAAACTGAATGGAATAAGATGCTGTCTGTAATTCTTGTACAATACTGTGCATAACAATTTCCTATCATCTCATGCCATCTGTATTTAACAGGTGTATAAAATGTTCCTATAGGTGTTTCGTTGCTTGGTGAACAAATCATAGCCTTTATTGCTTTTCCATTTTTGTAAACTGTTGTACAGTTTGTTCCTAAGTTAACTTTAATAACATAACCTTTGCTTTCTTTAGCTTCTGTCTTAACTGTTGCTGTGCCTGAAATACCAAATGCCATAACAACAATCATTAATACTGCTACTAATTTTGATGTGATTTTCTTCATATCATTACTCCTTTGCTTATTTTGAAGCCCTTTACGGCTTATTCCCTTTAACAGAATTCGCCCTTATTATACTATTTTATTTGGCAATATACAATCACAAACACCTATTTAGTTGTTTTTCATAAGTGGTTCATATATAATGTACTTAAACGTTTTTATTTCACAAAAACATCGTATTTACTTAAAATTTATATTTTATAATCAAAGAAAATGCACATAATATTATGGAGGCTTTTATGCTCAAAAACAAATTTAAACTTTTTATTTTTATGCTGGCAATTGGTTTCGTTCTCATAACATTGGACGTTAATGTTACAACTCCATTTAAATATCCGCATAAATATAACAATTCAGGTTCGGTAATCGGAGAATTTCAGTATTATAACATTGCATCTAACTATAATGCCTGGTGCGATTATAAAGTTATTAACACAAGTTCAGAAAAAGCTGATGAAAATTCACATTATAATGCAATAAATGATAATAGCTCAACCAATTCATCAACAAACACCGGTCAGAGCACGGCAAAAGTTATTGACCACGTTTATTTTGGAAATATTTCAGTAGATATTTTCAGTGATGCTTTAGGTTTTCTTCTTATATTTATTGCATGCTTAAACTTAGCTAAAGTTAATAACCGTTTCAAATACGGTTCAGTTACGACATTGTTCGCCTTAATTTTGCACATTGTTATTTTGGCACTTCCATTCTTCCTTAACGGAATAGTTCTATGCAATACAGCTCTCGTTTTGGGACTGGCTTATCTTGGAAGCAATATTATAACTACTTTTATGTTCAGTAGCGGACTTCTTAAGATGTGCACGGACATTTGCTGTAGAGATGAAAGAAAATGGTGCAAAATGACTTGGTACGTTACTTTTGTTCTACAGATTTTAGTCACATTTGTTTTCTGGATAGGTTCAGATTTCAATATGCTCCTGGCTGTGGGCAGATTCTTTGAAGGCGTACTTGTATTTATGGTAATTGTTTTTTGGATTATCCTGAAACGTACATATTATTATTTAGAAAGGACATGGCTTAATTATGAAAAACAAAATTAATTTAGGAACAAAGTTTATTGCATTTCTTGCTCTTTTTATGTTTAGCATTTTGGCAATTAATGTTTCTGCCAAAGCAGGGCAAATGAAAATGCATGCCATTTATGTTGACAGGGGTGATGCCATTGTTATCGAAAGTAACGGACATTTTATGCTTGTGGATTCAGGTATTTCACAAACATCTGAAAAGGTACTTGCATATCTTAAATCTTTAAACATTCCGAATAAAAAAATTGACTACGTTATATCAACCCACCCTGACGGGGACCATGTTGGCGGTTTTCCTGCTGTTTTCAAGGAATATGAAATAGGTCAGGTAATTTACTCACCATGTACAAAACCAAGCAAAGACTACCTTAGTTTTATAAAAACCGTTAAGGAGAAAGATTGTCCTTTCAGGATTCCGGTGGAAGGTGAAAAATTCAAATTGGGCGATGCAACTGTGGAAGTGGTTTATGACGGTTCACAAGGTTCATCCTATAACGAAGCCAGCATTGTTATGCGTGTCACATGCGATAACAAGTCTATTCTCTTAACCGGCGACCTTCCATCTACCATGGAAAATGAACTTCTTAAACAAGGTTATAATTTTAAGGCTGATGTTCTTAAAATAGGTCATCACGGTGCTGCCGCTTCTTCATGTGCCAACTTTCTTGACGCAGTTGCTCCACAATACGCAGTTGTTTCCTGCGGAACTCCTGATATATGTGAATTTCCTAAGGAATCAGTACTTCAAAGACTTGCAAGACGTTTTATCAAATTATATAGAACTGCAGATGCTAATGTAGTTATCAATTTTAACAACGGTGTAATTTCTACTTCCAATAAAGAAAACAATCCTTTTGTTTCAATAAAAAAAGGTACGATTACATTGAGTAATAACGTTTTCTACGCAACAGGTAAACAAATCAAACCTACTGTCAATTTGTACGTTGACGGTCAGTTAGTTCCTGCATATCATTACAAGATTACTTATTCATCTAACATTAACACAGGTGTTGCCAAGGTTAAACTTACTGCAACAGAAGTTAAATACGTTAGCGTATGTTCAACTACATTTTTGATTTTGCCTAAGAAAGAAACACTGAAAGGTTCCGTTTCTTCTTATAACAGTGCACATTTAAGTTGGAACAAGCAAGGTTCCGCAACAGGTTACACAATAATGTATTCCACTGACAAAACATTTAACACGGCATTTAAATATAAATACATTACAAAACCTGAAACTATAAATACTACTTTCAAAAATCTTAAATATAACACAAAGTACTATTTTAAAATCAGGGCATATAAAACAAATGTTGGCTACGGAAAATGGAGTAAAACAGTTAAAATAAAAACAAAAAAGAACCCTGCTCCTGCAACTGTAAAAATCAAGTCAGCAAAGAAATATTCAAAAACTTCTATTTATATAAAATGGAAAGCTCAGACTGCCCGCGGAAAAAGTGGCTACTATGTCCAGTACTCCACTAACAAACGATTTAAGAAAAATACGAAAACACTAAAGATAAAAACAACTTTGAAAAACTCAGCTACAATTACAAAGTTGAAGAAAAAGAAAACATACTACATACGTGTTCGAGGATATAATAAGCATGGAAAAGGTAATTGGAGCAAGACAATGAAGGTGAAGCTGAAGTAAGAGATAAAAAAATACGTGTCATAGAGCGTTTTAGCTATATGGCACGTATTTTAATTTCTAATCAGAATTGCAAAATTAATTCTGATATTCTCCTGAAATAATAGTTTCCCACCATTCTTTATTGTCAAGATACCATTTGATAGTCTTCTTAATACCGTCAACAAACTTAGTTTCCGGCAACCAGCCAAGTTCGTTGTGAATCTTAGTAGGATCGATTGCGTAACGCATATCGTGTCCCTTTCTGTCAGCGACGTATGTAATAAGGCTTTCAGGCTTGCCTAATTCCTTACAAATAATCTTAACGATATCAATATTTGTCATTTCATTGT
>OHAD01000146.1_pt1 | contig 85835 bp, 70 predicted proteins | sample 1577011 | NCBI WGS metagenome assembly OHAD01 (sample SAMEA3541510, study PRJEB24748) | human gut metagenome | biome: human gut; feature: human-associated habitat; material: faeces | place: China | collected 2012 | reverse complement strand
GTTGGGCAGCAAGATATGGTTACGAGCATACACCGAAGGCAATCATGGACAAGGCAAAAAAGGGTGGAAACGGTCGATATGCAGCTGTGAACCTTTGCAACTACCACACAGTGGAGTTCAGACTTTTCAGAGGCACTTTGAAGTACAACACGTTCATTGCCACCATTCAGCTGGTCAACCGTATCTGTGATGCCGCTAAGTACAACACCGATGACAGCATTTCGAAATTGTCGTGGTCTGACTTTGTGGCTGATGTAACAGAACCAGAATTGATACAGTACTTGAAAGAGCGTCAGTTGTACATCAACGACAGAGTGGAAGAAACGGAGGAATATTGATATGTGTGCATTATTTGGATGGCTGGACTATAAGGGCATTGTGTCGGACAGGCTGTTGAAAAAACTAACACAGGCTCTGGCAAATGCGGCGGAAGAACGAGGAACGGATGCGTCTGGTATTGCCTATGTGAAAAGCGGTAAGGTCACTATCTACAAAAGACCAAAGCCTGCCCACAAGATTCATTTTAATGCACCTAACGGCACAAAAGCGGTTATGGGACATACTCGCATGACCACACAGGGTAACGAGAAGTTCAACTACAACAATCACCCGTTCTATGGTCATGCCGATGTCAACTTTGCCTTTGCCCATAACGGTGTGCTGTACAACGACAAGGAACTCAGAACAGAAAAGCATCTGCCGCAAACGCAGATCGAAACTGACAGCTATGTTGCGGTGCAGCTGTTGGAACAGCAGGGCAAGTTGGACTTCGACTCGCTCAAAAACATGGCGGAATCTGTGCAGGGTAGTTTCTGCTTTACTGCCTTGGACGAGAACAATACGCTCTATATCATCAAGGGCAGCAATCCCATGTGCCTGCTCCACTTTGCACAGCTGGGACTTTACGTTTATGCCTCGACGGAAAGCATTCTGAAAAAGGCATTGCAGAAAGCCGGTTTCCACAAGTATCCGTTTGAAGTGTTGCATGTGGAAGAGGGCACGATCTTGAAGATTGACCGCTATGGCTTTCTGACCTGCTCCACCTTTGAGGTACAGGAAAGTTTCCGGTTCGGCAAGTGGTACAACTGGTACGACGAGTTGGAGGAAGAGTATTACTCGCAGCAGGAGGAATTGCTGTTGGAGATGTGCAATTGCTACGGCGTGACAGAAGATGACATCCTTTTGTTGCTGGACTACGGCTACTCTGCCGATGAGATCGAGGAGATGCTGTGCGACAGCAACTTGCTTTTGGAAACGCTTTGTGCGGTTCGCTGTGAAGAGTAGTTTTGCTGCGAATAGGACAAATCACACACTGCTGACAAAAAGAAACTGCTTTCCCACAAGGAAAATGGTTTCTTTTTTCGGAAACAAAATTTGAAAAATACAACCGCCCAAACAGTTGGATAAAAAAGAAAGGTGGTGCGATACATGAAAAACAGCAAGTTATAGCAGCATATTCTGAATTTGCAGACGTAAAGCAATATCCCAAATTCCAACGAGGAGGAAATCACAATGGCTATGAAAAACAAGCAAAAACACATTCCGCTCCAGAAAACCATCTGGTGCAAGATTCGTTACTGGCAGCTGCTCCACGACTGGACAGATGACGAGCTGGCGATGTATCTGAACTGTTCCACAAGAACGCTTCAGAACTACGATCATGATGCGAGAGGACTTACGCTGAAAATGGTGGACACGTTCCTCTGCATCAACGATCTGACACTGGACGATCTATTGGCGGCGTAACACACAGAGCAGGCTACGTTTCAACCAGCCTGCACATTTTGAAAAGGAGCTTATGAAAATGAAAAAGACAAAACTGGTCATTCAGCAGGCAGAAAACGGCACATATTTCACCCAGGTGTCCAAGGGCGTTCGTCCGGACGGCAAGCGAAACCGCAGAATGTTTACCGGCAGCACAGAGGACGAAGTGTATTTCAAGGCGACAAAGTGGCTCAAGGGCATCGAAGAAGAGGAACGAAATCCTTACACTGTGAGAGAAGCCATGCTGCAGTTTATTGACAGCAGAAGCAGAGTGCTGGAACCCACCACCCTGTGCTGTTATCGGGAAATGCTCCGCAACAAGCTGCAGTACATCATGGACATCAAAATCGAAGATCTGACTGCCCGTGACATTCAAATCGCCATCAATGTGGACGCCCAGCGTCTCGGCTATAAGTCCATCAAGAACGCAGTCGGATTCCTGCGTGCGGTGCTGAATGCCAATGATATTACCATCAAAATGGGCAGCATTCGCCTGCCGAAAAAGGAGGTGCGGGAACGAAGACTCCCGTCCGCAGATGTGATCTATGCCATCGTCAAGGGGACAAGCAGCGAACTGCCAGTATTGCTTGCCATGTGGCTGTCACTGCGCATTGGGGAAGTGGCTGGTCTGCAGTTCTGTGACATTGACCCGGTGCAGATGCGGCTCTATGTACGCCGGGAGATCGTCAAGGTGGACAGCGGCTGGGCAGAGATCGACCACTGCAAAACTGTCAAGAGTATGCGCTATGTCAATCTGCCGGCATACATTTATGCACTGATACAGCAAGTGCCCCATCAGTCGGGAACCGATCATATTGTTCCGTTCACACCAAACACCATCCGCAAGCGGTTCAAGAAATTGCTGGAGGCACACGGTCTGGAAGAGATTCGTTTTCACGATTTGCGGCACATCTTCGCCAGCACCACGGCAATGCTGAACATTCCAGAGAAATATGCCATGGAGATGGGCGGCTGGAGTACACCGGATGTGTATAAGAACGTGTACCAGGAAACCTTCGACAGTGAGCGCAACAAGGCGGACAGCGTGATCGACGGCTATTTCAACGAGATTATTCAGAATCACTGAAGATTTGCGAGGCTTTTGGGATAGAAGGAAAGGTCTGCCTGTTGGGGGCAGGCTTTTCTTTTTTTGTGATTATTTTGACAAATTCGCTGTAGTGAAATCTGACAAGTGATTATATTTCATTTGACTTATATGGTTGGATATGATATAATGAAAATGCAAGGAGGTGTCAGTATGTTGTACGAATATTTACTTGATACGTTTGGAACAAATGAGCCGATTTCTGTAAGTGATATAAAGTATGGAGGTTATTCAAGACCCTGGATAGATAAAGAGCTTTCTAAATTATGCAAATCGAAAAAGATTGTCAGATATGAAAGAGGAATTTACTATATTCCATCGCAAACGCCATTTGGTGCAAGTGTTTTGAACCCTAATAAAATAATCAAGTATAAATACATTGAAAAATGCGGCAAGATAAACGGATTTTACATGGGACTTTCTGCACTCAACAGATATGGACTCACAACGCAAGTCCCGAATACCACAGAAATTTGTACGAATAACGAAACCTCTAAACTTCGCAGTGTAAAGGTAGGCAATATGAGTGTTATATTGCGTAAAAGCCGAACGGCTATTACAAATGAAAATGTGGATATTCTAAGCTTTCTTGAATTGATGAATAACCTATCAATGGATTCTTTTGATGATGAAAAGCGGGATATTCTTTGCAGTTTAGTACAGGAAAAAGGCATCAACAGACAACAAATATCACGATATGCCCCACTATTTCCTGATAAAGCGATGAGAAACCTAATCGAAAGCGAGATCATATATTATGTTGCACAATGATACAGAAACTTTTGAACAGCTGATACTTCGCACATCAGAATATCTAGATATAAAGCCTGAGATTATTGAGAAGGATTATTTTGTAACTGTTTTTCTTGGCAAGCTCGTTAGTAAAGTGCCTGAAATTGTATTCAAAGGCGGAACATCACTTTCCAAATGCTATGGCTTGATTGAACGATTTTCAGAGGATATCGATCTGAATATGCTGTCTGAAACGAAACCTTCGGAAAGTAAGCGAAAAAAACTGAAGGCAAGTATTATGGAAACAATTGGCGATTTCAATTTTACTTTAGTGAATCCTGAAAATGTAAAAAGCAGGCGAGAGTTTAACCGATATATCATTGATTACCCGTCAGTTATGTCGGTAAATTACTTGAAAGAAAAATTGATTATTGAAACAGCAATTTATCAGAGAACCTATCCTACAAAACGTATGATGGCCTTCAGCTTTATTTACAGATATTTACATGAAAATGGATTCGATAATTTTGTTACAGAAAACGGACTGGAACCATTTGAATTGAATGTCCAGACGGCTGAACGAACATTGATCGACAAGTTGTATGCTCTTTCAGATTACTATTTAGGTGATACCATTACAGAACACTCAAGGCATATTTATGATATTTATAAGCTTATGAGTATTATTCAGATAGATGAAAATCTAAAATCACTTGCTATGCAAGTAGCAGAGGAAAGAAAGCCAAACGCAAGGTGCTATAGTGTTCAGGAGGGAGTAAATATAAAGAAGGTCCTGACTGAAATTCTAGAGAAAGAGATTTACAGACAGGACTATGAAGCGATTACCAAACAGCTTTTATTTGAAAATGTATCCTATGAAACTGCAATATCAGGGTTGAAAGCAGTTGTTGAAAGTTCGCTGTTTGATTTTTGAATAGTTGCAGGAGGGCGGCTGGAGTACACCGGATGTGTATAAGAACGTGTACCAGGAAACCTTCGACAGTGAGCGCAACAAGGCGGACCGCGTGATCGACGGCTACTTCAACGAGATTATTCAGAATCACTGAGGATTTGCGAGGTTTTGGGATAGAAGGAAAGGTCTGCCTGTAGGGGGCAGACTTTTCTTTTTTTGTTATGAAGTCAAGCTCTATTGGAAGAGGAGACATATAGGAACATCTGCCAAGAAAAATCACGCATATGAAAGCCCCCTCTATAGGGTGCAAATCCTTATTATATATATTGCGATTGCGAATAAAAATATGAGCCAGAGTTGCTTGACAATGGGTATGGCCGCAGCAGGTGAATGGATGAGTTTCACTATGTCGGAAAAAAGAGCGGACAACCATCAATTGTCCGCCCTTTCTCTCATACAAATTCAATTTTCAAAGTCTTTCCAAGTGCAGCTGCAAGTCGCTGCAGCGTTTTGATTGAAGGATTGGCATTTCCATTTTCCAGTTTGCTGATATCTCCTTGTGCGATACCGGATTTTTGCGATAATTCTTTTTGTGTAATTCCGGCAGACTTTCGTGCGTCAATAATCGCTTGAATGATTGCAAATTCCGGTTCCAATTGTTCATATGCTTTCTTGAATGCTGGATCTTTCATCTGTTGGGTGAGATAATCGTTGAAGTTTGTCATGTCAGATCACGCTCCTTTCTGCTCAGATACTCTGCCCTATATTGTTTCGCACGTTCCAATTCTTCTTTTGGCGTTTTTTGTGTTTTTTTGATAAAGCCATTTGTCAGCACTACTTTTTTGCCGACAATAAAAAAGTACAAAACTCGTGAAATATCGGAACCAACTTTTGCACGCAATTCTAAAATACCTTCATTTAGCATTTTTGAATACGGTTCACGCAACTCATAGCCATTTTTTTGCAGCATTACAATTGTGCGGATCATTTTTGCCCTCATTTTTACGTCCAAGCTGTCCAAAAATTCTTTCACAGGTTCCGTGCCATCTGGCTTATCATAAAATATGATATCAAAATCCTGCATCATTATTCTCCTTGTATAGGATTTATCCTATATTCATTATACGATATATGCTTGATCCTGTCAAGTGGATTTGCAAAAAAATTTGATAAGTGTTGGATTCTATTGCAGATTTTTTATAGAACGAAGAAATACATCTTCTGCATTTGTAAAATCCAAAGTGCGATTGCGAATAAAAACTTGAGCCACCTCACTAATAAAAAAGTGAGCCAGTTTTAATGTAACCGCCAACCAGACCAGCGGGCAAAAAAAATGAGCCGAGGTTGATCTGGTTGGCGGTTACTGAAAAAAAGATTTCTACAAAGAAAAAGTGAACCGCAGTTCGGTTTGTGAGCTGCGGTTCATTGTCTACAGAATAACGGCATGATATAATAGCAGAAAAAATCGAAAGAGGTCGAATTATCATGAATCAAAACGAAATTGAATTATTCGTAAAGAACTACATTCGAGCTTATCTGCTGCAAATCAGAGAACAAAACAAGTTTTCACAAGAGAAAGTGGCGAATCTGCTGGATACGTCACGCAGAGGCTACGTAAAATTGGAATCTGATGAATCTTGCTGCGATGCGGTTACACTGATCCTTATTCTCTTTGTTGTTGAAAAAGATCCAAGAGAATTCATTTCTAAAATGAGGGAAGAGTTTTTTCGTACAATTGAGGAAATCGCTGCCGATCCTATCCTTGTCTGATTTGTTTGAAATGAAAGGAATTACTCCTCAGGAATATAGATACCCGCATCAAAATGCCCATAATAAGCATCCTTCTCAGACTCTTTAGATAGCCAGAGTCTATATATTCCATTTTCCGTCTCATCATCTGTATTCGATACTTCTACAAAAAATAGGACATATGTTTGTTTGTCAGTGATGACGGTGTAGTCGGCTTTCACAGTAGTTTTTTTGCTCTTTCCGTTAATATTTTCTTCGGTGGAAGTCGTTCCTTTAAATGATTTCAAGCTTCCTTCATAATGTTCTATAATATATTCTATTTCATCATCTAAATCTTCTGCTTCTTCTATTGCTTTTTGAGAAAACATTGCTTTAATCGCACTACTATCCTTATTCTCAAGTGCAGCAACAATATCTTCACATCTTTTTTCAGCGAGCTTGTCAAGGCTATCATCTTCCAGCCAACTGCTGTGCGGATATCCCGAACAACCTGAAAGAGAAAAGAGAAATGCAATTGCCGATATAATCACACTCACTATTTTCATAAATCTGTGTCCTTTCATTACTGCTACCATCTGAGTGTTGCAGTATAATTTTCAGAAAAAGTCCATTCAGAATATTCTCCATTATTATACTTCTTCTCAAAGCCTTCCCATAAATCTTGTTGATTTGAAAAATCTATGGTCACAGTTGCAACCACATCAGTTGCTTGACGATTTTGCTTATTAGCATTAAATCCATTAATCCACCACTGATTATCAGTTGGGCTATATGAGAAAATATTACCGCCGCCATTTGCATAATCTAATCTTAATGTCATAGGCATAGCACGTTCTGGCTGTGATTCCCAGTGATCAGTCTCATAACCAAATACGGTTTTTCTTTTGTATATTCCCAACTCGGCTCCTGCTCCAAGATTAATATAATCGCCCTTCCATGCCCATAAAATATATTCAGAATCTCCAACATAAAAGTTGTATTTTTTCCTATCCATCGATGTGCCAGTCAGGCTAGTGGCTTTTGCAAATACCTTATCATAAAAATCATTATATCCAAAAGGCTCTTGATAGCATTTCTGTCGAATATGATATATATCATTAGTATTTTTAGATGCACTAAGCGTTTTATCTAAAACCAAATCCAAATTACCTTTTCGTGTCTGCTCCTTGATTTCAGATACTCCCCAATCAAAAGCTTGTCCGGCTTTTTTCTTGCACCAATTAAAACCTGATTTTGCAGCGTTTCCGATTTTGCTCCAAATAGAATGCCCTGTTTGATCGTGAAAATAAATCGGATTATTATGACAATACGTATACAGATTCAAACTCAGTGGATCAGAATTCTTACCTGCATAAGAATCTCTTGAGATAAACCTACCCGTACTCGGATCATAATACCTAGCCCGCAGATAAATCGTGCCGCTTTCCGAATCGTAATATTCACCACAATACCGGAACGCATTCGTATCAGTGTCATCGATATTCTTCTCCACACCAAACGCATCATAGGTGTAGGACTTGGTAATTGCACCTGTTGAATCTGTCAGGTTAACCACATCACCATGTGCATTCTGCGTATAGTAGGTATATCCGGACTTTTCGCCATCGGTAAAGCCAATCAGCTGATTCAGACCGTCATAGGTGTTGGTCTTAGTCTCGTTAAGCTTTCCATATTACTGAATAAAAACTATTTTTAGCTAATTATCACTGATTTGCATATTATTTTTAGATGGTCTCCGGAGTTGAGCAATATATCTATTCCAATATATTCTGATAAATCCATTATCGTATTACTTTCAGAATTAGATTCTGCTTTTTCTATTCTGTCGATTCTCAATAACTTATCGAAAATTTCAGTTGTATCAAATTTTGACCAGCAAATCACATTATATCCGCAGCCCCAAAAATCGCAACAAGTCATTTCATAATACAGCACTTCATGAAAGCTCAAATCATAATCAGTTTTTTCCCATTCACTTTCTAACTCAACATTAATTACCTTATTGGAATGATTATAGATTACATTTTCAATATACGCATCATGCAAATTGATATTTTCAATTTCACGAATATTATTACATGATATAATCATACAGCTTCCTCCATAAACACCGCTTTAATATCCTTTATACCATGATGCCCATGGTTCAGGCATTATTTGACCAGCATAATAATGCACTACTTCCTTAATATTCAAATCGATCTACGCCGCCGAATTTCACCTGGCATCGCTTCTTACAGAAACAGATACCATACTTCGAAACATTTCGGTAAAGCTCATCCTGCAGCCCTGCGATGTAGTTCTTCTTCTCGATCTGCCGTAAAGCTTCATCACATTTGGCAGACATCTCTTTGTATGTCTTTGCAATCTTGAATTCCAATATTGCAGCATATTCAGCGTCAGAACGCTGTTTCACAACCAGGTCAAATCGGCCTTCACCAGATTCGATATTAGACAGCACTTCATAATCTGCAAATCCCGAAACAAGCCCTGTCACAAAGCCGTGATAATAGCTTTCCTGCTCATCATGATAACTGATCGTAGTAAGCAGCCAGTGCCGCAGCTGCTTTTCCAGTTTTTCTGGTTCGCCGTAAATAATGGATTCGATGATATCCGTTCTGCTGTCTGCATTGATCTTCTTCTCAAACCAGGCACGAATGGTGTTTTTGTAAATGCTCTTTACCTCAGTGTTTGGGATCACCATTTCATAATAGGTCTCGTCGCCGATGGTTTCGTAAGCGGTCACTTTTAGGTATCCTGTAAAAAGCAAAAAGCTCCAGATGTACTCGCTGTTCACATCTATCGTTCCATAAGTGATATCCTCATAAATCTGTGCTCTGACAGGCGTGCCGTTTATCAGTTCTTCTATTGCATTTTTCGTCCTGTCGTTGGATTCTTCAATCAGACGCTTTACGATTTCGTTTGAACTGGTGTTAGACCAGTAGGGTTTGCATAGAGCAGAACTTTTTTCAACTGCCTCTGACAGGTAATTCAAAACGCTCCACGGGTTATAAATATCAACATCGTTGAATTTGTAGCCATCATACCAATGTGCAATATCTGAGGATTTGTCTGTTAAATCATAGCATTCAAGCATGACGTTGATTTCTTCTTGGGTAAATCCGAAACTGTCATCAAATTTTGTGCTCATGATTGAAAAAATCTGAAGATTATTCAGTCCAGTAAAAATACTCTCCTTTGAAACTCTCAGGCAGCCTGTCAAAAACGCACGGTCAAGGGAGGGGTTGGTTTTCAGTGCTGATTCAAATACAGAACGAATCAGGTTCACCATATCCGTATAAAATCCCTGGTGGAATGCGTTTTCAAGCGGAACATCGTATTCATCGATCAAAATGATGACGTTCTTATTGTAATATTTCACCATTATGTCCGATAAGAATTTTATGGAATCAAGATAAAACGCATCCTCTGCTTTTTGAGTTAGGATACTGTGAAAAAGATCTCTTTCTGAATCGGATATTTTGCCGCTTTTAAGGATGTCCTTGTGTCTGTCATATTCTCTTGCAATCAAAACTTTGAACATATGAAAGGCATCTTTATAGCTTCCCTGTTTCATACTCTTCAGAGAAATGCTGATGACAGGGGATTGCCCCTGATACTGCATGCATTCGGGATATTTTGAAATCTTTAATCTATCAAACAGATACGCATTGCTTTCATCTGTCTTCTCAAAGAAGCGCTGAATCATGCTCATATTCAAAGTTTTGCCGAATCTTCTTGGTCTGGTAAAAAGTCCGACCTTTACCTTGTTTACAATCAAATCTTTTATCATGAGGGTCTTATCTACAAAATAATACCCTGAATCGATTACTTCTTTAAAATCCTCTATGCCAATTGGCAGCGGTTTTCTTTCCATCATTTTCACCTCAAATTCTTATCAAATATCTTTTCTTCACGCCTTTACGATCTTACATCTTTTCTTATAACAAGCCACACCATACTTATAAATCGTCTGCACCTCATCGTCTTCCAGAATCGCAGAATAGTTCATGCGTTCGATCTGTGCCAGAGCATCTGCACAGCCCTTGTCCATGTCGGCATCTTCGCCGTACTTGACCTCGATGATCATGCCGATTTCATCGTCGGGAATCTTGATGACAATATCGCTGTACCCATCACCAGATTCCACATTGGACTTTACGATCCAGTCATCTCGGTAGGAAAGCAGACCGAGAAGAATCCCATGGTAGAAATTCTCTTTCTTTGCAGCTTTTACATAGGTGTCACGAATGCTGATAGTTTTCCTGAGAAAGGCAGTAAACTGTTTCTGTGCCTCTTCTGCATTGCCGTCTGCAAACGCCTGGCAGAGCAAATTCAATGTGGAAGAGTCTTTCCGGCTGAAATCCTTGAACCATTCGTAGATCTGCCTTTGGAAAATCTTTCGTATTTCAAGATTCGGGATTGCCAGTTCATAGGTGTCATTTCCCAAACTGCGTCTCTGCGTGAGGTATCCCGTCATAAAAAGCGTGCTCCAGATGTTCTCAATCGATGTGTATAATTCAGAATAGGTCAGCTCCTGGTAAATTTCCTTTACTACTGTATCACCTGCAATCAGCGACTCGATTTCGGATTTTGTGGTGGAGTTCGCCATTTCAATGAACTTGCGAATAATATCGTTACCGCTGGAATTGATCCAGTATGCTTTCGGTTCGGCATCATCAGTATGAACAACAGTGTCACAATGATTTAGTACGTCCCAAGGACAGTAAATTTCTGTTTTACCGAATAAATATCCGTCATACCAGGCCTTGGTTGTTTGATATTTGTCGATAATACCATAATATGAGAGCATTCCTTTTACTTCCTCATTCGTAAATCCAAAGTAATCAGAGAATCTGGCGTCGGTTATCGAAAATACTTTGAGGTTATTTATACCGGTAAAGATGCTTTCCTTCGATATTCTCAGACAGCCGGTTACAATGGCAAATTCTGTGTTGTCATTGGTCTTTAATGCTCCGCCGAGAAAGATTCGTATGAAGTTGATCATATCATCATAGTAGCCATTTAGAAATGCCTTATCCAGAGGAACATCATATTCATCAATTAATAATATGACTTTTTGATTATGATGTTTGTATAGCAGGCGTGTCAGCGTGCGAAGTGAATTTTCCAAATCTCCTTCGTTCAGTGACATACTTCGGATTCTGTTGAATTGATCTTTTTCTACCAAATCAAGAACAGTACTGTTGGCTAAGTAACTGTGACGCTGATATTCTTCTGCAATAAGCTGCTTTATCATGCTATAAGCGTTTTCATAAGTGGAACCAGCCGCACCCTTTAAGCTGAGAAATACAACGGGATATTTGTTCTGGTGCTTCTCACAGATGTCAGAATGTCTGCTGATGGCAAGCCCATCGAACAGCGATGCGTCCTGCCCGATCTCAAAGAATGTTTTCAGCGTATCCATGGTCAGTGTTTTGCCGAATCGCCGGGGACGGGTAAACAGATTTGCATCCCCATGATTCTGGAGCAGGTCTGCAATGATCTCTGTTTTATCGACATAGTACATATCGTTTCTGCGAAGCTTTTCAAAGTTTTCAACGCCGATGGGGAGCATTTTTCTTTCGGAACGCATGGTGTAACTCCTTTCATAGTCTTATAACGATTTCTCACTTGCATTTATTATATCATGAAACAGCGTGAAAATCAACTTGAATGCAGGCACAGTAAGAAAAAAGCCTGCTCTGAGCAGGCTTTCTCCATGTACCACTATCCCTTAATACTTGTCATCATAAGGCAAAATGGGGAATTCTCCGGTTTCTGTGTTCAAGAAATCAGTATCTATCGTATTCGCATCAATATAGAAATGGGAACTTTCGTCATAGTAAATCCCGTGAAAATGGGGATTTTTAGCAATCACGGAAGTGGAAATATATCCAGGGCAAATTAACCCGTAAATGCCCCATTGATATACATTTTTTCCAGGTTATGTGCTTCTCGAATTTCACGATCAGTTGAATCATACAGGTTTGTGATTTTATTTTTTGTCATTAAGAAACAGCAATCTGGTCTTGTAAGACGATTTTGCATCAGATAGGTGTTGTGTGTGGTAAGCACGGACTGAAAACCGGACTGCTCATTCAGTAACTGAACAATCAGCTCCGCAGATTCATAGTGGAAAAAAGCATCAAACTCATCAATGAACAAAAAAGAGATCTTAGGAAAAGCTGCGACGCTCCAGGCAAAGTAGAGGAGCAATGCCTGCGTTCCAGTTGATGCCAGAGATAAAAAAGGCGCTTTTTCAGTGCGTTCTCCGTTGCGATAATAAGCATATAAGATGTATCCATCATTTTCCTTCTCAAATCCCAGTTGGTAGTCAAGACCGTTTTGTTTTAAGAAGTATTGAAACTCCTCCAGCTTATTATTTTCACGAATCATTTCTGTCAATTCAAAATTTCTTGTTGTAAAGCCCATGTGAGAATTTCCTTCGGACAGACTGCGATACCACAACATGTTTTCACAAAAATGGATCAATTTCGTTACTGGGGAAGAAGAATTCGTAGGCGTGTTGCGATAGATATACTTCAGTACAGATAGTTTATTATCCGGCAGGTCAATATTCAAACTTCCTTTGAGCGTACTGTCCACAAATCGTTCCGTTTCCGACTGGCTAAAGTAATCGAATCGCACCAGTTCCTTTCCGTTTAACTTCAATGTCTCTTTTCGCAAGTCGTATTGATCCAGCTTTATATATTCGTAGACAATATCATCGTTTCCAAATTTGAAAAAGTAGCGAAAAACCACTGGCTGATCCAGATGCTCCAAGTTTCTGTAATTCTTTTTCTGCAGGCATTTGTTGTCTGTAAGGTGACTGATAATATCAAAAAGTGCAAAGCCAAGCACACTTTTTCCAATGCCATTTCTTCCGTATATGATTGCCTTGTTAACGATTCCATTATAAACCAGGTTTTGATTAAAGCTATAGTCACGGGAAGTCAGATCAAATACCAACTTTTCCGAAAAACAACGGTAGTTTTCAACCTCAAATCGCCTTAACATCGAAAATTCACTCCCCAAATGCAAACTCTTTATCATGATTATATCAGCTTTCTTCCTCAAAGTCAATAACTGTCCGTAAGAAAATTACGGATACGAATTTTTTATACGGTTATAGTATGTTGAAAAAAGGCTGGTTTATTCGTTGCAGATGCTTTTGGGCATCGTTTTGTTTTAGCACAGGTCATTCGACACCTGCTCTAAGATACAAAAAATCCTGCCACTTACCCTACTCCTGCAAAAGCAAGACGAAACGTGGCGGGAATTTTTTGATCCAGGTTTATTCCAGCAAGCCATACACCCCAAACCAACAAACAGCATCAAGGGGGAACATCACACAAGCCATCCACAGAACCGCACTTCATTTCCAAAATATGCCCAGTGCTGCCTCCCAGGAGAAGTCCAGCATATACCGAACGGCATAGCCGCTTTCCCAGACAGACGCAATGATGATGATCGGCATCAGAACACAGGGAAGTCCGATGTAAGCCAGAGACTGCGGTTTTCAGTCCGGTTTTTTACCAGTGCAGCACAAAATGGCATATAAAACCGCTCATGCTATCCTGTGCGAGTAGTTGCAGAATCCCTTGCGTCATTCGAAGTGCTTAATAGCTTTTCCCTGATTGTGCTGTTACTTGACTTGACAGTCTAACTTTTTAAAAGGAAATCGATCACATTTATGATCTTGATCCCATCTTCATCCATCGGCATTTCATCCATTGTGATGATATACTTCGGATAGTTATCACGAATCCGCTTTAACGGCGTAATTTCTCTGTTGAATGTATCTTCGCTCATAACAGTAGCAGAAACCTGATAGTATGCTGTCTCTCCGCTGCGTTCTGCAACAAAGTCTACTTCCAGTTCACCCACTTTACCAATGCTGACATGGTATCCTCTGCGAATCAGTTCCAGATATACAATGTTCTCAAGGATATGTCCGATGTCACGTCTGCGGTTTCCAAGCAGCAGTTGACGAAGTCCCATATCGACGGCATAATATTTTTTCAGAGATTTTAAATGCTGTTTTCCCTGTATATCATAGCGTTCAGCTTTGTAAAGAATAAATGCTTCTGTTAAAGCGGTTACATAGTTTTCAGCCGTTAAAGATGTGGTTTTTCGTCCAAATGAAGTCAGACTGTCTGCGATCTTCTTGGAGGATACAATATTGCCGATATTGTCGAACATAAACTTGATCACACTTTCCAATAAACTGATGTCATTGATTCGTTTACGGGAAGCCACATCCTTGATCAAAACTGTGTGATAAATGCCGTCCAGATAATCATGCCGAATGGCATCATCATCAATTTGTACGGCATATGGAAACCCGCCGTTCTGAAAATACTTCTGCCATGCAGAATGCTTTTCAAGACCGGATAATTCCAGATATTCCGCAAAAGATAAAGGCAGCATAGGAATCTCAATATATCTTCCAGAGAGAAGTGTTGCAAGCTCACCAGAAAGTAAGTATGCGTTAGACCCGGTAATATAAATATCCGTATTTTCACGAAGAAACAGCGAATCTACCGCTTTCTGAAAGTTCGGAACCGCCTGAACTTCATCCAGAAAAATATAAGTCATCTTACCGGGAACCAGTCGCTCTGTCACATAAGAATGCAACGCATGATAATCCAGCAAACCCTCATTTTCAACATCTTCAAAATTGATTGCAATGATCTGTTCTTGTTCGACTCCAGTGTTCAGAAGATACGACTGAAACTGTCTTAGCAACGTTGATTTTCCGCATCTTCGGACACCTGTCACAACTTTAATGATCTGTTGGTCCTGCAGTTTTTTGATTTTATCCATATAGATCTTACGTTCTACCATACAATCACCTCTTTTTATAGTATACCATAAAATGATAGAAAAAATCAAGAGTTTTTTAAGTGCACTATAAAAACTTTTGACTGTAAATAAAGAGGTGGTATGCTTAATGCTATATTACATAATATCTCTCTTAATTTCTGTTGTAGCAGATGAGATTTTATATCTCTTCTACAAGTGGCTGAGCAGGAAGTAGCCCGACAACAGCACAACATTTTGCCTGATTCTTGTATGGGATAAGGCGAAAGCCCCCAAAGGTCGCAACTCTGGGGGCTTTCTTATTGCGTGACTGCATTGCCACTACATTATTTCTTTTCGTTCTCATTTTACCACAATTGCAGTACCTTGTCAAGACCTTTTTCCGATGGAAAAGTTGCTTGCCGCACTTCCTTGTTGGGAATCCAGGCGGTTTTTGTATCGAAGTCGTATGTCAGATAGCCCAGATGTACCAGCAAAGTCAGAATATCATCTGCTGTTTCAAAGGTACACATATCGTTCTGAAATGTTTTTGTATTGATGGAAATATGCTCTCCGGCAATCCTCCGAATGATCTTATCCCGCAAGCCGTTCTCATTGCGGACGATATACATTTTCAAAGCCTCATAGGTTTCAGTCTGTGTCCAGTAATTGTCAAAGATGCCGTTCATCATCGCTGATGTTACAGATCTTGGATTATAAATGGATATACCATTGACAGTATAGCCATCGTACCAATCTTTCGTTTGTTCAAAAGACATATGATAACGTTCACAGAGCTGACGAACTTCCCTCTCTGTAAAACCAGTGAATTTTGCGAGTGCATATTGATTGGTCATAGCTTATTCCTTGAACATATTCAGTGCAGAATGTTGACCGTATTTCTTGATTGGGAGAATGCCTGTCATATAGGCAAGTGCCACATAGGGCTGCCCTTTCAGAAGATCCCGCAGAAAATCCAGATATTCCTTTGGAGCAGTTGCATTATCCCGATGTACCCGGAAAATGGAATCCCATTCGTCAATGATAAAGATAAACTTTTCCCGTTTCTGCGAAAAAATATCTTTTAATGTCCTTACCAAGTCTGTTTCATCAAACAATGTAACATCCGGCATTTCCATTTTCACATCAAACAACAATTCCTTTGTTAAGCGTGCCACCATGTCTTTTATCACAGGATATTTGCTGACAAACTGCTGGATATCGATATGAATCACATTGTACTGATTTAGGGCAATACCGCACAAAGATTGTGCGACAGATGCGTTGTCAAATTTTTCGTCAGATGGAACAAAAAGCGGAGTGAATACTTGCTGTATTCACGAGCATTTTTGTGAAATGTGACGGGACTTTGCAAACACATGGCGTGCAAAGTCGTCAGACGCTCTTTGTGTGGTATTGCCTTATAGTCATACTCTTTCATTCCTGCCTGTTTTTATTGACATTTTTGGAAATCACAAAAGTCAGAATAACAAGCACAAGTGGAAAAATACAGCCTGCAAGCACGCCCTTGTGAATATCATCTCCTGCACTTTGTGAAATGTTTCCTACGATACCCGGACCTATTGCACCGCCAAGGTCGCCTGCCATGGCAAGAAGGGCAAACATTGCTGTGCCGCCTGAGGGCATTTTCCCCGAACAGATGCTTATGGTTCCAGGCCACATAATTCCAACGGAAAAGCCGCATATTATACAGCCTGCAAGCCCAAGCATGGGAATATCCGACAGGGAAGCAACAAGATAGCATATCAGGCAAAGCATGCCTGAGCCTATCATAAATTTTATTAGGTCAAGCCTGTCGCCGTATTTTCCATACAGTGAGCGACTTATTCCCATAGTCACCGCAAACAGGCAAGGCCCGGCAATATCTCCCATAGCCTTTGAAAGATCCAAAGCAGATTCCGCAAATGCAGATGCCCACTGTGCCATTGAAAGCTCCGACGCTCCCGCACATATCATCAGCAGTATGGAAATAATGAACACGGGGGTTTTTAAAAGATTTCCGATACTCATACCTTGCCCGTCCTCGGCAGGGTGTTCAATGGGACAGGTGATGAAATTAAACATATTATACAGCGGAATTATTGCCCAGATACAAGCAAGCCATTTCCAATTGCCTATACCGAACACCGAGAAAAATACTGTGGAAAGCAGGATAACTCCTACCGAGCCCCAACAGTAAAAGGAATGGAGCAAACTCATTGCCGCCTCTTTATGCTCAAAGGGACAGGATTCAACGATAGGGCTGACAAGCACCTCCGTAAGACCGCTGCCCACCGCATATACAATTGTGCTGATGATTATTCCCATAAACGGGTCGGGCATTATCTGAGGAAGAAACGCAAGTCCCAGAAGTCCTGCTGCCGAAAACAGCTGAGAACCCACAACGCATCTGCGGTAGCCTATTCTGTCCGCAAACTTTGCACAGAGAATATCCACAATAAGCTGGGTGATAAAGAAAACGGATGATATGAGCGCAATTTTTCCGAGAGGGATATTGTAAACATTGTGGAATGTGAGAAATAGCAGCGGTGCAAAATTTGCTGTAATAGCTTGTGTAACAAATCCAAGATAACAGGCAATAAGAGTTTTTCTGTAATTCATCTTGACGTTCCTTTCGCTTTTTGATATAATTGTATCATATCATAACAAACGGCATATTTCAATGTACAATATCACATTTTTATTACACTATATCGCAAAAATGGAGGATAAATTTGAAAAACCTAAACGACGGCTACGCAAAGATCATCACTGACGAAACTCTTCGTGAAACCATAAGTCACGGCAGTGAGGAATATCCCTTTCGATATTATTATGAGGATATATGGCTCTTTGACCTGCACTGTATTGACTGGCACTGGCACCCCGAGGTTGAGTTTGTGCTTGTAGAAAATGGGACGGCAGATTTTTTTGTGGGCAGCAGCAGATATGTACTTAACACAGGGGAAGCAATTTTCATCAACACACAGGTGATACATCGGTTTGAGAGCAGCGAAAGTACAATTATTCCCAATATGGTCTTTTCTCCGCTTCTGATAGCCGCAGAAAACAGTTTGATATACCGCAAATATATAAAGCCTGTGCTTATGTCCTCAGTTGAATGCCTGATAATATCGCCGACAGATGAAAAGCAATGTGAGATGCTTGATACAATGCGAAACGTGTTTGCCATACAGGAATCGAAAAGCATATCCGAACTGAAAACAACCGAACTTATTATGAAGCTATGGGGGCAGATTTACGAAAGCATAAGTTGGAACGACACTCAAAACATAAACAAAACCTCCGCACAGGCACAAGCACAGCTGCAGATAATGATGCAGCATATCCACAAAAACTATTATCGTCGGATAACCTTGGAAGACATTGCAAGATCTGTTTCTATAAGCAAAAGCAGTGTGCTGAATATTTTTAAAAGCTATCTGCATACATCGCCCATTAATTATGCTCTGGAATATCGTTTGAAGCGTGCTGCCAAGTTTCTTACGGAAACTGAAAACAGCGTTTTCGTTATAGCTCAGACAGCAGGCTTTGAAAATGTGGGATATTTTTGCCGCAAATTTAAGGCACTCTATGGAATGACGCCTAAGGAGTACAGAAATCACAGGCGGTCGGAACGGAAATAATAAAAAGCAAATGACTTGCTGCGATTGGCAGTGACAAATCCTTTGCCTATTTTATTTTAAGGCAATACCGCACAAAGAGCGTCTGGCGACTTTGTACGGTATTGCCTTAAAAGTTTTTTTGGTCCTGCAGTTTTTTGATTTTATCCATGTAGATCTTACGTTCTACCATACAATCACCTCTTTTTATAGCATGCCATAAAAAGATAGAAATAATCAATAGTTTTTTAAATGTACTATAAAAACTTCCAACTGCGAATAAAGAAGTTAGCCGGTTTTGACAAGAAAAATCGTCGCAGTACAAATGTGTCGTGACAATTTTGAGGATCACTTTTCAAATTTCCACCATTTCAGTATATTTCCTCGTACATTCAGAATTAGAGGGCGAATAATCTCCAAGAGGCAATTAACCCCTTTGAAACCGAAAAGCATTATGCAAATCTCAAATTTCTTGCAGCAGTTTCAGCATCTAAGCAAATTTGACAGCATATTGCTTGATGTGATATAATTATCAGGTCGGCTTCTTCCGTCAGGAAGGAGGTGGCTGTATTGTTATATTACATTATTTCCCTTTTCATTTCTGTTGTGGTAGACATTATCTTGTATAAGGTCTACAAATGGCTAGACAGGAAGTAAGCCCGACAAATAGCCTAACATTGCCTGATTTCGTATAGATAAGGCAAAAGCCCCCAGAGGTCGCAACTCTGGGGGCTTTCTTATTGCGTGACTGTATTGCCACTACATTATTTCTTTCCATTCTCATTTTAGCACAATTGCAGTACCTTGTCAAGACCTTTTTCCGATAGAAAAGTTACTTGCAATCGGAAAAAAGTCTTTGGAAATTAGAGAATATAAACCAACGGGAAACTATTCTTAAGTGCCGAATTCTTAATGGGCAAGCCAGAATTATTACGAAGAACGTCCTTTGGCAAATTTTGGCGGCAACATTTGCAATATAAGCAACTGACTTGAATGTACAATGCAAAATGCTGTCTGAATTCAGATATTCATAATCATATCTCAGAATAAGCCCATATTGAAATGAACACTACCATTATATCCGAGTACTTCTCAAAAATCAAGGCTTTTTGAGAAGCGTCTCACTGATTTTGAGAATCACTTTTCAATTTTAACAATTTACCGGAAGAATTCGATAGCCGCATATGAAATGGATTTCGCAGTCGGTGTAGCAGGAAGGTTGACAAAATCACACCAAATCACGCATAATGATAGATATGTTCTCCCACAACATCAATAACGCCTTCCAAATAATACGGCTGCATCGTATCCAAATGAATGACAAAAAACCGAAAATCGCAGACTTCAATTTCCAGCCAATGGTCATGAAAGAAACACATTGAGGGAAAAGGCTCTATTTCGTCGATGGCTGGGACATTCAATGTCTGAAAAGCGTGCATCACTGCATCGACAGAAAATTTCTTACCGTCTGACATACGCTGAAATGCCGCATGATTATAGGTATACAGATCCTCTTCCGAAGAAAGTGCAATGTATTGTTCCGGGTCAGCTGAAACAATGCAATTGTTATGCGATGCCAGATCGTATCTCATCAATGTAGATTTCGATTCCTCCACGAGTTCGTAATAAATACATTTCCCAACCCATGTATCGTACTCAAAAGAAAAATACTCTGAATCAGCTGCAATAATCTCAACTCCACTGCGACAATATCGAATCATTGCATCGTGTGCGTTCACTTTTTGAAATGAAGATTCATGTGCGTTTTGAATTTCCATGGAGTTTCCTGACGCACGAAATACCATTTCATCTTGAGAAGACCAAATCGGGCGAAATAGCGTGAAGTTTCCACGCAAAAAAGGCAGAGGTTCCAGATACAATTCTTTTTGGGTTTGGATGATTTTGAAATATCTCCAAAATGTAGTTTTTGTATCCAAAATTCCTGCATAGAGTGTTGTTCCGTCATATTCCATTTGTATTCTGGGGCTTGAGAAACAATTGTGTGACCATTTCACAGGAATCTCACAGTTCTGCCATGTGTGGTGTTTCATCTCAAAACAAGAAAGGATACATTTTTCCCCAGACAGAGCGAGTGAAAAAACACACGATTTGATAGGATATATCTCAAAAATACGGCAGCTTTTTTCATATGCGATCCAGTCTGGGGGAGTGACAAGCCTGGATTTTTGGGTGTCAAAAAAGATCAGAGATGTTTTTGCCTGATAACCACATGCATTCATGTCCATCATGAGAATGATATTCTCATATCGATGCAGGTAACGATATAGAAAACCACTTTGATTCGGATAGGCTGGAAGTCTAATGACGGGGTCTATAGGCTGTATGCTTTTCATATTTTTGTTCAAATCCATTTGCCTTCTTTCTTGATTGGACAACGCTGCCAACTCTAAAAATTCCAACAACTGGCACAAACTGACCGTTTTCCACTTGCCATTTTACTTGCCATTTGCCCGTATTTACTTGCCATTTTGGGAAAAAACCTGTTTTTCGCAAAACACCCCAGGTAACGAAAAAAGGCTGAATTACGAGCTTTTTTCGTAATTCAGCCTTCTGCAATTGGTCGAGGTGACAAGATTCGAACTTGCGGCCCCTACGTCCCGAACGTAGTGCTCTACCAAACTGAGCCACACCTCGATTGGCGACTCATATAGTATAGCACATTTCCGGACGCTTGTAAAGCTTTTTTCGACACTTTCAAAAAAAAGAAAGTTTTTCTTTTGAAATCTTTGCAAAATAAAATAGATATCTTTGATTTTAGAACAAGCCGCAAATAAAAACAGCCAACAAAAAAGCGGCATCTCTGCCGCCTTTTGTCTGAATGCAGAAAAATCCCGGAGAATTTACTGCGTTTTTGCTTGATTGGAGCGAACGGCGCTGACAACTGCATAGCTGTGTGCCGGCAGAATGACAGCATCGCCGTCACAGATGCCGCTGATTACTGTGCTGAACGCATACTTCTCAAAGCACTTGTCCCGGAGAGAGACCATGGCAGTCTCATCGCTGCGGTTCATCAGCACAACAGCGCTGGAACCGTTCTGCAGAATGTATCGTGCAAAGCCCAGCACCTTTTCCTCCAGTACCAGGAACTCCATAGCGCCCTCTGCAAAAGCCGGATGCTCCCGGCGGATCTTCGCCATCTGACGGGTGTATTCCACCAGTTCCGTATCCTCATTGCCCCACGGATAGCAGCGGCGGTTGAACGGGTCTTTCCAGCCCTGCAAGCCAGCCTCGTCACCATAATAAATGCTGGGGACGCCGGGCAGGAAGAACTGGAGTACCATAGCGCCCTTGAGCAGAGCCTTGCCACGGTTGTACTCGTCCGGAGACAGTTCGTTGGATGCCATCCAGTCCTTGCTCTTGTCGTCGCAGGGCTGACCGCCGAAACGGTTGATGGCACGCTCGATGTCGTGGGTGGAGACAAAGTTCATCAACACATCCACCGTGCATTTCGGATAGTTTTCCAGGATCACCATAATGCGGTCCCGGAATGTGGTGGCAGCCTCACCCTTCATGTAGGCGATGATCGCCTCACGGAACGGATAGTTCATTACGCTGTCCAGCTGGTCGCCCAGGAGATAGCGCCGCTTGACGCCGTAAGCCTCCTTGTTGGACGCATCCTCCCAGACCTCGCCGATGACGATTTTTTCCTCATCATACTTCTTGACGCAGGTGCGCAGATTGTCCAGGAACTCGTCCGGCAGCTCATCTGCCACGTCCAGACGGTATCCGGCGGCGCCCAGGCTCATCCAGTAGTCCAGTACGCCGTCGTCGCCGCAGATGTACTTGGTGTAGCTGGGGTTGTTCTCGTCCACATTCGGCAGGGTGTCGATGCCCCACCAGGACTCGTACTCCTTGTTGCCCCAGAAGTGATACCAGGAGTAATACGGGCTGTTCTCGGACTGATAAGCGCCGGGCGTGTTGTAGCGTCCGAACTTGTTGAAATAGATGCTGTCTGCGCCGGTGTGGGAGAATACGCCGTCCAGAATGACGGAGATGCCCCGTACCTTTGCCGCCTTACACAGCTCCCGGAAGTCCTCGTTGGTACCCAGCAGCGGGTCTACATTCCGGTAGTTTGCGGTGTTATAACGGTGATTCTCGTGGGATTCGAAGATCGGGTTCAGATAGATGCAGGTGACACCCAGGTCTTTCAGATAGTCCAGCTTGCTGCGGATGCCGTCCAGGTCGCCGCCGAAATAGTCGTTGTTCCAGACGTGACCATTCTGGTCGGGCTTGTAGTAGGGGAGTTCTCCCCATTCCCGCATCACGCGGTCAGACGGTACATTGTCATGCATTTTGCCGCTGCTGCAAAAGCGGTCGGGGAAGATCTGATACATCACGCCGCCCTTGAGGAACTGGGGTGTCTGATAGTCCTCGTTGTAGACTGTCAGCTGGAACATTTCTCCCTGATCCAGTGTGCCGTGGCAGGCATCGCCCCGCTTGATATAGTGCCGCACACCGTTGGAGGTGTAGGAGAAATAGTAGTAGTGTACGCCGGAGTACTTGGGAATGAGATCTGTGGTGTATGTGACATAGCCGTTTTCGTGTTCTTTCACGTTCATCGGCAGAAAACGTTCCTTGAAGCCGGTGCGGAAAACCACCAGCACCGGAGAAAAGTCCAGCGGCGTTTCTTCCGGCAGGCGAATGGTGAACTGACAGCTCTGGTTCCGGGCGATCGCACCGAAGTGCGACTTATACGCCGGATCCCAACTGTTGTAAAAATAACGCATACAGAGATGCTCCTTTCTTTGCGGAGTGGGAGAGTATTCTTTTCAAAGGGATACTTCCTGTATTAGGTTAGGCTCCCTTGAAAAGGCACCCGAAGGGCGTGCTTTGTGCTGAGCTGGCAGCCGCAGGCTGACTGAGGGATTTTTTCTGTGAAATTTGCAGATAAGGAAAAATTCATTGTAATTCCTTTACCAGCTTCGCTGGTTCAAGGAAGGCTTATTTCTATAGTTTTCACTACAATATAAAGCAGGGATACCTCACACAACCCATCCCATTCAAGAAAACGGAGCAGGGTTTGTGCTGCTCCGTTTTCGTCAGATTATATCAGAATGTGTGATAACACGTTCTCAGATATTCCAGATATCCTTTGCATATTCGTTAACTGCACGGTCAGCGGAGAAGATGCCTGCGTTGGCAATGTTGTGCAGGGACATCTTGGTCCATGTGTCCTTGTCGGTGTACAGCTTGGAACTGTGTTCCTGTACCTGACAATAGCTGTCGAAGTCTGCCAGAACCATGTACGGATCCAGTGTCCGCAGAGAGTCTGCCACTTCAGTGAACTTGCAGCCGTTGATGCCGGCATACATGCGGTCGATACAGCTCTTGATGACCGGATTGTTGTTGTAATAGTCTTCCGGACGATAGCCGCGGGCCTTGAGGGTGTTGACTTCCTCGGTCTTCATGCCGAAGATGAGGATATTTTCCGGACCAACTGCATCGCCAATTTCGATGTTTGCACCGTCCAGTGTACCCAGTGTAATGGCACCGTTCAGCATCAGCTTCATGTTGCCGGTACCGGAAGCCTCTGTGCCTGCCAGAGAGATCTGCTCGGAGATGTCGCAGGCCGGCATCAGCAGTTCAGACATGGTAACACAGTAGTTTTCGAGGAAGTATACAGACAGCTTGTCGGAAATGCGGGGGTTCTTGCGGATCTCCTCGGACAGAGCCCAGATCATCTTAATGATCTGCTTTGCCAGATAGTAGCCCGGAGCAGCCTTTGCGGCGAAGATGTAGGTCTTGGGAGTAAAGTCCATATCCGGATTTTCCAGCAGGGCGTTGTACTGTGCCAGAATGTGCAGAGCATTCAGGTGCTGCCGCTTGTATTCGTGCAGACGCTTTACCTGAGCATCGAAAATGCTGTCGGTGTCCAGAACCAGACCGCTCTTTTTCTTGACATACTTGGCGAAACGCTGCTTGTTTTCCTTCTTGATCTTCCGCAGCTGTTCCAGAACGGCCTTGTCGTCTGCGAAAACGTCCAGCTTCTTCAGCTCGCTGCCGTCTTTCAGGAAGCCGTCGCCGATCTTGTCACGCAGCAGCTGGGTCAGACCCGGATTGGACTGATACAGCCATCTCCGGTATGCGATACCGTTGGTGACATTCTTGAACTTGTTCGGCGTATCCAGATATTCTTCGTGGAATACGCTGTCCTTGATGATCTCCGAGTGCAGCTTGGAAACGCCGTTGACACTGTGAGAAGCCATGACGCACAGGGTAGCCATGTGGATCTGGTTGTCCTTGATGATAGACATGCGGGTGGTCTTTGCACTGTCGCCGCCGTTGCGTTCCATCAGACCGGTACAGTAGCGGTTGTTGATCTCCACGATGATCTGGAAGATACGCGGCACGATCTGCTTGACCAGATTCACGTCCCACTTTTCCAGAGCCTCTGCCATAACGGTGTGGTTGGTGTAGGCAAAGGTGTTGGTGACGATGTGCCATGCGCGATCCCATGTATAGCCGCAGTCGTCCAGCAGCACACGCATCAGTTCCGGAATTGCCAGTGTCGGGTGTGTGTCGTTGATGTGGATCGCTACCTTTTCATGCAGGTTTTCCAGTGTGCCGTATACGTTCATGTGGTGGTTGACGATGTCGCCGATAGCTGCGGCACACAGGAAGTACTGCTGACGCAGACGCAGGGACTTGCCCTCCAGATGGTTGTCGTTAGGGTACAGTACCTTGGAGATCGCATTCGCCATGGAGTTGCGGGACAGAGCCTGTTCATAGTTGCCCTCGTTGAATTCCTTCATGTCAAAGCTGGGTGCCTGTGCCTTCCACAGACGCAGGGTAGAAACGCCGGCACTGCCGTAACCGGAAACGTACATGTCATACGGGATCGCGATAACGGTGTTGTAGTTGACATGGGAAATATAGTGATAGGAATCCTGCCAGTATTCCTGGACATTGCCCTCGAAGTGGACTTCAATGGCTTCGTCCGGCTTCGGGTCCAGCCATACGCTGCCGCCCGGCAGCCAGTTGTCCGGTTCCTCGGTCTGCCAGCCGTCCTCCAGGATCTGCTTGAAGATACCGTACTCATAGCAGATGGAGTGACCGGTTGCCGGGATCTCCTGGGTTGCCATAGCGTCCAGATAGCAGGCAGCCAGACGGCCCAGACCGCCGTTGCCCAGACCTGCGTCCGGCTCGCACTCAAAGATGTTGTCCAGGTTGATGTGATAGTCCTGTAGGATGGCACGAACATCGTCTGCCAGCTCCAGGTTGTACAGGGTGGTCTTTAGGGAACGTCCCATCAGGAATTCCATAGACAGGTAGTATACGCTCTTGCCGCCTACGGAATTGGTTTTGTTTACAAAGTGCTGACGCTTGTGCTTCAGCTTTTCTACCATCAGTGCGGACAGCACCTGATAGATCTGCTTATCAGATGCCTCGTCCGGAGAAACACTGCACTCCAGCTGAAGTCTGTCTACAAATTTCTGTTTCAATTCTTCTCTCTGGGGATTTCCAGTTGTTTTTACTGCCATGTTATCCTCCTCAACAGTTTCGGCGGAATCTTCTCGTTCCCGGCACACAGAAACCGTGCCGGAATCCCATTCGTACCTCTTTATGGTGCGCCGAACCACCATAATACAGACTGCTCCGCCAGGTTGGAACATATCTAATACTATTATACCGGATTTTGGTCGATGTTGCAATAGCTTTTTTCACGAAATATTTGAAAAAACAATGGCGGGATTCGTCATATGTGATTGAAAGAAGTTGCATGCGGGTAAATTCGGACAGCCATTCGCCGGAGATGCCGCTGCAAAATTTGGAGAATCAGAAAGCCGTTTGAATAGACTTCCTGATTCTTCCTCTTGCTTTTCAAATATTATATAAAAAATGATATAAAATTTCACGGATAATCAGTATAATAAAGTTGTATCAGAGCGATTTCCGTGATTTGTGCCAAAATGTTCTTTTGATTGTGGAAACAATTGAACAGCTGAAAGCGGCGGAGTTGGTGGAAATTGCCGTAAAAAATGTGGTATGTATATCGTTTTTGTCGATGTTGCTGCCACGGTGCAAAAAATCTGAGGAAACGCCGTACAAAGTTTGCACGAAAGAATGCAGAACAGACTGCGTGCAGCGTTCCCGCAATGAGAGGAGTTTTTTTATGCAGGCAGAAAAAACAAGGCATATGCGGGCAAGCGTGATCAGCGTCTTGCTGGCAGTTTTGATGATCGTGACTTGCATTCCGTCGGCGTTCTTTGCGTCGGCGGCAGAAAATGCGAAAGCGAGCGGACCGCTGGTATTGACAAATTCCAGCATAGAATTTCGGGACAGTAAGTACAACCCTATTCCTGATCCTGAGAAAGGCAAAGAAGGCGTAGAATCCGGCGATCTGTTCTATCTGATGGCGACGATCTCCGGAAACAATGTCAATGAGGGTGAAGAAGACACCTATCGGATCGAGATCACCGACCAGAATCTTCTGCTGCCCAACTTTGCCGGAAACGGTTTCCGGGACGGCGCAGTGTACAACGGATATGTACTGCACGTCAATCCGGACGGCAGCCGGTATATTACATTCAGTATTGACAACGGTCAGACCAAGCAGATCCGGCTCCAGGCGAAGTTCCGGAACGGCAAAACGCCGAACGGCACCGTCGCAGAGGTGCGTATCTCACAGGATGGCTCCGGAAAGAGCGTGTCCAATACGATCACCGCAATTGCAGCCATGAACTGGAATGCGTCCAAGAGCGAGGACCGCACCAGTCTGAAAGCCAGCGACATTGCAGGCGGCACTTCGGTGAACTATACGCTCAGCGCCTCTTCCAACAATGCGTCCCAGAAAAAAGGCGCAGAGTGGGTGAAGAGCCTGACCTTCCAGGATACGATCAGCCTGGAAAACATGACATTCCTGGACGACGATGCAGCAGATGCCATCCGGAACGCCGTAAAGTCGGCGATCCAGGCGGCAGGCTATGATGCAGAACCCACCGTCACCGTAAAAGGCGCAAAGGCAGACATCTCTTTTGTGCTGAACAGCAAGAACGAGAACGCCGAGATGCCGGCAGTGCGTCTGAATGTGGCACTGCCGCTGAACAGCAGTACCGTAAAGATGAACGGTACAGCAGACGGCAAGGTCACCAACGATCTGAGCGTTTCCGGCAAGCCCTACGGGGACAATGCAGCGGAAAAGTCCATCGGCGGAAACAGCGTGGAACTGACAGTCAGCGCACCCAAGGGACCGCAGTTCAGTCTGAGCAAAACGGTGGAAAATGAAAAGGCATACTACTTAAAAGGCGATAAGGTCAAGTTTGTCATTACCGTGACCAACACCGGCGATATGGATGGTGATATCGATATCACGGATACCCTGCCGGACGGACTGACACCGACCGGGGACACTGCCTGGACAGGCATTGCCGTACCTGCCGGAAAGAGCGTCACCAAGGAAATCGAGTGTACCGTGGACAAGGACGAAACCGTGGCGCTGACCAATACCGTTACCGGAAACCACGGCGAAAAAGCGGAAAAGACCATCCAGGTGAAAAAGGATGAGGCTGTGATTGAAACGCCGGTGAAGAGTGGTTCTGTTATCTATAATGGTAAGAACCTGGGACAGAAGTACTACACAGACATTTCCGGGCAGACTGCTACTTATACCATTTCTGTCACCAATTCCGGTGCAAAGGATGCGAAAGATGTTGCTGTTTCTGATGCGAACTTGCTGCAGTATCTGGAAAATATGACTTATAAGGTAGATGGTGCTGCAGTGGCTGATTTCCCGGGCAAAATTGACGTTCCGGCAGGAAAGACAGTACAGATCACGGTAACTGGTACAATCAAAGACGGCGTGAACGGAGAAATTTCCAATGTTGCAACCGTAGACGGAAAGCCGTCAAATAAAGTGAAGTTTACACCGGATAGACCGAAAGCACAGCTGGGAATCACGAAGACGGCAGATGTCGGCAATTACACATTTGGCACGGCAAAAGATGTTGTTTACACAATTACAGTAACGAATAATGGTGAAGCAGATGCTGAAAATGTGAAAATAGAGGACATCTTGCCGGACGGCATGACATTCCGTGAAAATAGTGGTGCATATGGCATTTTGACCTTATCAGACGGCACCACAAAAAATATTACTTCCGTTGATACAAAAACATTGACTGCCGGCGGAACGATTACTGTTCCAAAAGGAAAGTCAATTACTTTGACAGTATATGCAAATGTGGAAGATTCTGCAACAGCCGCAGCACTGACAAATACCGCAAAAGTATATGAAGGTGCGGAAGTAAAGGGTACTGCGACGCATACTATTTACGGCGGTGAAGATTTAAGCAAATATAGCTTGCAAAAGAAAATCATTGCAGTAAATGGTATACCAGCAGATGATACAACAGAAATTGTAAATGGTGATAAGCTGACATATCAGGCGACTTTTACCAACCACGGAACCACGACCATGGAAAACCTGTACTTATATGATTATGGTACAACGTTGAAGTGGGAAGCTTCTGATGTTCTGAAAGTCGTTGCAATTAACGGCAATGCGTCTAACCCCAGAATTCAGACTGTTACTGTAGAGCAAAATAAAATTGATGGTGGAGGCTATGCGGTTGAAACCTTTAATATTATGGGAATCAATCTGGCGGCTGGCGAATCAGTGACAGTGGAATACGTGGTACTTGGAAACGATGTCACTAATACAAATAATGACTACGCTTCTGAAAAAAGGGGAATTCAGGGGTATGGTGATGGTACTAATCTGAATAATAGTGCATTGATGCAGACATTAAGTGCATTTGAAACAAAGTTCGGAACACAGAGAGGTGTCTATAACTATACCGCAGTAGGCGGTCTGACTGTAAACGAACACGGAAGCAAAACTGTAACTTGGTATGCACATGACATGATTTTGAATCCAGTAAGCAATACTGTTTTTGAGGCGAAAAAGTCACTGACAAATAGTGAGGACAAAACGACCAATATCGTTGGTATGACAGCGGCAGATCTGGAGAAGAAAACATTTAGCTACAGCTTGGCACTTTCTGGTTCAAATAATGACTATGCTGGGAAAACGATCGTTGTAGAAGATACGCTGCCGGACGGCATGGAATATGTGCCAAATAGTGTAGAGGGAACTGCAAATTATACAGCTTTGAGTGGCATTCAGGCAACTCAAGTTGGACAGACGCTGACCTTTACATTTGTTTCCACAGAAAAATTTGCAGATCAGTGGGGCGTTGGCGTAAAGTTGACTTACCAAGCCAAGCTGACCGCCGACAAGGCACAGGAACTGGCAAACAGCACGGCGAAAAAAGTCACACTGACAAACACCCTTTCCAAGGTGACAGTGGTGGAGGGCAGAAATGACGGCAGTGACCGTGTGATCTCGCCGGAGGATAAGGTGGACATCTCCTTCACCAAAACCACTCCCGCACCCGGTTTCGCCAAGCTGGCAGTGGCATCCTTTGCAGGACAGACCTACAATGCCGATGACGTACAGCCGGTAGAAAACGGCTACATCACCGCCGGTGATACACTGATCTGGCAGACTGTGCTGTACAACGGCAGAGGCGACTCCACCGATGTGGCAGACTTGAAACTGGACGGCGTGACGCTGACCGACAATCTGCCGCCGACATACCAGTTCAGCAATGAGACCGGCTTGCAGATGACCTACCAGGAACTGACGCTGACGCATAACAGCGACGGCAGTTCCACATTTAAGGCAAACGACAAGACTGGTCTGCTGGAAAGCGGCACGCCTGTTCCCCGCGATGCCTACAAGATCGACGGTTCGAAACTGATTATTTATGCGGACAAGCTGGGCAAGGCAACGCTTGCACCGAACAAGTGCCTTGTATTCCAGTTCACCACCACCGTCAAGGACGGTCAGGAAAAAGAGGGCGTCATCACCAATACCGGCTATGCCAGCGTGACACAGCCGTTCTCCACCGAAGATACGGTTGCCGGCGAAAAGCGTGACGACCAGATCTGGAGCTACGCAAACTATAACATCGTTGGTCTGACCACCGAATCCTGGAAGACCATTACCTACACCAACCAGAACCACACCGGCACACCGCACACGGACCCGGCTACCGATACCGGTTACAGCCGCCAGCCTACCCACAACTATGTGCAGGGTATGCAGGGCGAAGATGTGACCTATGAACTCCACATCAAGAACAACTCGCCGGTAGATCTGGAAAACATGACCATTATCGACCGTCTGCCCTATGTGGGAGACCTGGGTCTGGTTTCCGGCTATGAGCGTTTCTCCGCATTCGGCGTGAAATTCAAGAGCATTGATTCTGTTGTGGTGAACGGAACAGATGTAATTGACAAAACAGTACGCAGCTACTCCACCGACAAGACCTCCGTCCTGGATGAATATTCCAAGGACTGGCTGGGACAGAATGACGTGATGAACTGGACGGGCAACTCCTCTGCGGATACCGTGAACTTCCGTATCCAGCTGAAAGATACGACCGTCAAGGTCGGTGAGGAAGTTGTTGTCAAAGTTACTGCAACCGTTCCCAGCTATGTGGCAAAGACCGGCGAGGAGAATATCGCATGGAACAGCTTTGCGTATTCCTATCAGAATACCAGCATTCTGGGCGATACCGTCATGGTGGCAGAGCCGGCAAAGGTCGGCGTCTGGGTACAGACACCGGACACCACCATTGATGTGACCGTCAACAAGACGCTGACAGAGGCAGAGACCAAGGATGCAACCTTCTACTTTGCCCTGTTTGCTGACGAAAATTACACCACACGTTTGAGCGATGTGATTTCCGTCACCGTTCCGGCAGGACAGACTGCGGCATCCGTCACCATGAAGGACGTAGACCTGTCCTCGATCAAGCAGCAGAACAACGCCAACAACATCTATCTCCTGGAAACCGACGCCAAGGGCAACCGGATTCAGAATTACACACCGAAATATACCGATAATGTAATTTCCACCGATGCCACGGCGAGCCAGACCGTCGGCGTGACCAATACCAAAAATACGGGCGATATCAAGCTGACCAAGAAACTGGCAGGCGAGAACGTCACCGGTGATACTTTCTATTTTGCCCTGTTCACCAAGAATGCAGCCGGGGACTATGTGCGCTATGAAGATGTGCCGGTACAGTCTCTGACATTCACCGAGGCAGGCAAGGACAGCGTAATATTTGAAGATGTGCCCAAGGGCGTGGATTTCTACGTGCTGGAAACCAATGCCAACGGCGTTCTGGCAGATACAGACTTTGCAAAATACACCTCAGACAGCGGTATCCGCTATACCTCCGAACCGGCAGCACCGGCGGCAGTACAGGCAGACGGCAAAACTGAGATCACCAACACCGAGGAGATCGACTACAGCATCACCGTCAGCAAGGTGCTGATCGCAGATGATGTCAAGAGCACACCCGCATTCTCTGTGGGACTGTTCACCAAGAATGGTGACACCTATACACAGATCGATGCAAAAACTGTTAGTGCTGGTTCTAGCGTGACCTTTGACGGTCTGGACGCTGATACCGAGTATTACATCTTTGAGATGAACGGCAAAGAGCGTGTCGGCGCAGGGAAATCCTTTGTCCAGAGCGTCGTAACAGATTTCAAGGATCCCACTACGAAAACAGATACGACGTTCTACGTTTCCTATAATGGCTGCGGTGAGCAGGCAATTCTGCTGACCAAGGATGCACCCAGTGCGGATGCGGTCATCACCAATGCCACCGAAAATCCCACAAGGATCAAGGTAACCAAGATCGCTACCGAGGACGGCAAACCGGCAGTTGACCATGCAATCCAGGTGGGACTGTATACGCAGAATGCAGACGAGAGCTATCAGCTGGTTGAAAAGAAAGACATCAACATTACTGCCGGCGACAACGGCAGTAAGTCCGTCACCTTTGAGGGACTAGACAGCAGCAAGACCTACTACGTCTTTGAGCTGGACAAGGACGGAGACACAATAGTTCCGGACGGCGGCATGACAGAAGTCGGCAAAAAGACCTTTGTCGCAAGCTATTCCAACGGCAACATGGTTACCATGGATGCCGGCATTCCGGGCGATAAGACCATCACCGATGCGTACCAGAGCGATGTAGAGATTTCATTTGCAAAGGTAGATGTAGACGGCAGGGAAATGGCAAACTGTGCGTTTACGCTGACAGGCCCCGGCGGTTTTTCCAAGACCTTGACAGCACCGGAAACCATTGCAAATCTGGCAAAGGGTGAATACACTCTGACAGAGACTGCAGTTAAGGGCTACGCACCGCTGAGCGTGACATTCAGCGTAGATGAAAGCGGCTATGTGGTTGCCAATCATCCGGACGGCAGCCCGATTGAAAATAATAACTGTATTTTTGCGGCAAATAAGGTTACCGCTATCAACCGTTCGCAGATCAGCGTGGACAAGCAGGACATTGCAGATTCCGCAGAACTGGCAGGCGCAACCATCAAGATCACCCGGACAGACGGCAGTCTGAACGCAGATGTGCTGGAGGTCAAGCGTGGAGAAACTTCGCTGACAAAGGCAGACTCCCTGGAGGACAACGCCGATTACGGCAAGTACACGCAGACATCCGATACCATCACCTTTGTTTCAGACGGCAAAAACAAGACTGACATCATCGGTCTGCCGGACGGCGAATATATCATGGAAGAAGTCGCTGCACCGGACGGCTACAATAAGGTAAGCACAAGCTTCACCTTTACCATAAAGAATGGTCAGGTAACACAGACTTCCGCCGTTTCTGAGGAATATGACGTTTCCGATAATGAAATCGTCATGAAGGACAGCATCAAGAAAACGGTTTCTGTTAGTAAGCAGGCAGTCGGCGGCGGCGAAGAACTCACCGGCGCAGAACTGAAACTGACTGCACCGGACGGCGTTGACCTGTCCAAGGTGGGTTATGCTTACGGCGACAAGTCTACGGACGGCATTGAAAACGATGGCAAAACCATCAGCTGGACATCCGACGGCACAAAGGGCAGCGTAGAGCTGACCGATCTTCCGGCAGGCACATACACCCTGGAAGAGATCACTGCTCCGGACGGCTTTACCAAAAAGACTGAGACCATGACCTTTGTGGTCGGCGCAGACGGCAAGGTCGAAACCGTAAACAATCTGACGAAAAAGGATGATAAGACTGTTGTCATGGAAGATGCACCGTCCGAAGTATCCATCGTAAAGGTGGGCAAGGACGGAGACGCTGCACAGGAACTGTCCGGCGCAGATATGAAACTGACCTATGAGGGCGGCGCAGATCTGTCTCATGTAACCGCAGAAAACGGTAAGATCGAAGGCAATGCGACTGGCTCCAAGGTCATCACCTGGACATCCGGCGACAAGGCAATTCTGCTGAAACAGCTCCCGGACGGCAAGTATACCCTGGAAGAAACGATTGCACCGGACGGCTATGAACTGACCACCAAGATCATGTTTGAAGTGGTTGACGGCAAGGTACAGAACGTAGAAGTCGGTGAGAGCAAGACAAACAAGTACGATGAGACCACCGGTCTTATCACCATGTTCGATGCACTGAAACCCGGCGTTACGATCGGCAAGCAGAGCATCAACGGTACAGAGGAACTGGACGGCGCAGAACTGAAACTGATCGCACCGAAGGATGCAGACCTTTCCAAGGTAAAAGCCTCTTACGGCGATGACAGCGTGGCTGCGATCCAGGTTAAGGACAACACCATCACATGGACTTCTGACGCAGCCAAGGGCGGTGTCACACTGGCAAATCTGCCGGCAGGCACATACACCCTGGAAGAGGTTACTGCACCGGACGGCTTTACCAGAAAGACCGAGACCATGACCTTTACGGTGGACGAACACGGAAACGTGACAAAGCGTGAGGGCCTGGAAGAGGGCGAATCTGCCAACGCAGTGATTATGAAGGACGCACCGTCCGAAGTATCCATTGTAAAGATGGGCGAGAATGGAGACGCTGCACAGGAACTGCCCGGCGCAGGTATGAAACTGACCTATGAGGGCAGCGCAGACCTGTCCCATGTAACCGCAGAAAACGGCAAGATCGAAGGCAATGAAGCTGGCTCCAAGGTCATCACCTGGACATCCGGCGACAAGGCAATTCTGCTGAAACAGATTCCGGACGGCAAGTACACCCTGGAAGAGACTGCCGCACCGGACGGCTACGAACTGACCACCAAGATCACATTTGAAGTGGTGGAAGGCAAGGTGCAGAACGTAGAAGTCGGTGAGAGCAAGACGAACAAATACGATGAGACAACCGGTCTTATCACCATGTTCGATGCACTGAAAAAGGTGACATCCTCCAGCTCGGAAACCAGCAGTTCGTCTGAGACAACAGTTACAACAAAAACCACATCGGTTTCCAGCAGCGTGACATCCGGCAGCAGTTCCTCTTCGGAATCTGCATCCGGCACGCAGACAACGGAAACCTCGACCGTATCCGCAAGCAATACTACGGCAACCTCGACCGTATCCGCAAGCAATACTACGGCAACCGTATCCGGTACAACTGTATCGACTGTTACCGTTGTCACCGAATCTTCTACATCCGCTACAACCCAGACCAATACCGACACTGTCACTGTCACCAGCAGTGCAACAGTATCTTCCACTAGTGCAACACAAACCAGCGCCGGACCCACCAACACCACGACCAGCGGCACAACAGTGACCACATCCGGCAGTGCGTCGGGTACTGTCACATCAACCACAGGTTCTACAGAATCCAGTGCAGGTCCGACCAATACCACCACCAGCGGAACAACTACCTCTGCGGTAAGCACATCGTCGGAAAGCACTTCGGAAACCGGTTCTGAGACGACAACATCTGTCAGCGCCGATACCACGACTGTTTCTGCAACGGAAACGGAGACGGATACCACAGCATCGACCGAGACGACCACCGTATCGGAGACCGGAACGGAAACAAGTACTACTACGACCGCAGCAACAACGACCACAACCACAGTAATCACAACAACCTCTGAAACAGAAGATACGACTACCGAAGAGACCACAACCGAAGAAACGACCACAGAAACAACAGAAACCACCACCGTTACCACAGAACGTCCGAACGGCTATCTCATCCGCAAGTGTGACGCAGGCGGCAAGGAGATCGGCGGCGCAACGCTGACGATCACAGACCAGTCGGGCAATGTCATCGACCAGTGGGTATCGGAAGAGGGCGTGTCTCACGTCTTTGCCAACATCGAAACAGGCGTACCGTACTGCCTTACCGAAGTCCTCTCTCCGGCAGACTATGCAATTGCAGAGCCGATCTACTTCCAGCTGGATGAAAACGGCGATCTGCTGCTGCTGACAGTTGCCGTCGATGAGAACGGCGCACCTGTCGTCCAGGAGGACGGTACATGGCAGATCGTAAGCACCGCATATAGTGCAGACACAAAGGCAATCGTCATGGTGGATGAGTACATCGGCACAGAGACGACCACTTCTGAAACCGAAGGAACTACCACCACAACGACTACGACAACCACAGCCGAAGAGACCACGACCGAGAGAAACACCACCGCCGGAAATGGAGAGCATACGCCGACCACAACGGCAACCCTGGTGACAACCGACGGCACCGGCACGGACAGCAGTGATTCTGCATCCACCACTGCCGGCAGCAGCCAGACGACGACCACTACCCGCAGCAACAGCAGCGGCAGCAGTTCCGGTTCGTCCTCCGGCAGCACAAGAGTCTCCTCAACGCCAAAGACCGGCGAGGCACTTCCGGCACTTCTGATCCCGGCAGGCGCTGCACTGGCTGCAGCGCTCGTGACAGGAAAAAAGCGCAGAAAAAAGTAAAACGTAACGACCGGATAAGGCACACATTTTCCGTGTGAGCTGTCTCCGTCATCGTGAAAGACCGTCTCGGTAGGGCATTCCTGTCGGGGCGGTTTTTTCGCCCTCTTGCCAATCCTGCCGAAATATGCTATAATAGGACAAGAAACGATTCCGTCAACGGATTCCAAAAGAAAGAGGTACAAAAATATGCGTAATACCACAAGTTATGAAAGTCCGTTCTGCACCCGCTATGCCAGCGAAGAGATGCAGCACGTTTTCTCCGCAGACAAGAAGTTTTCCACCTGGCGCCGTCTCTGGGTGGCTCTGGCTCGTGCAGAGATGGAGCTGGGTCTGCCGGTGACACAGGAGCAGGTGGACGAACTGGAGGCAAACATCGACAACATCGACTATGACGTTGCCGAGGCAGAGGAAAAGCGCCGCCGCCACGATGTCATGTCCCACGTGTACGCTTACGGCCAGGTATGCCCGAAGGCTGCCGGCATCATCCACTTGGGTGCAACCTCCTGCTATGTGGGCGACAACACCGACATCATCATCATGCGTGATGCACTGGAGATCGTGCGCCGGAAGATGATTAACGTTCTGGCGAACCTGTCCCGTTTTGCCCTGGAATACAAGGCAATGCCGGCGCTGGCATATACCCACCTCCAGCCGGCACAGCTGACCACAGTGGGCAAGCGTGCTACCCTGTGGATGAACGAGCTGCTCATGGACTTCAACGAACTGGAATACCGTATTGCAAATCTGAAGCTGCTGGGTTCCAAGGGTACTACCGGTACACAGGCATCCTTTATGGAGCTGTTCAAGGGTGATACCGACAAGGTCAAGGAGCTGGAGGCGAAGATCGCCAAGGAAATGGGCTTTGACGGTGTCGTTCCGGTTTCCGGTCAGACCTATTCCAGAAAGATCGACTCTCAGGTTCTGGCAACCCTCAGCGGCATTGCACAGTCCTGCAGCAAGTTCTCCAACGATATGCGTCTGCTCCAGAGCTTCAAGGAGATGGAGGAGCCGTTTGAAAAGACCCAGATCGGCTCTTCTGCAATGGCATACAAGCGCAACCCCATGCGCTGTGAGCGTATCACTTCTCTGGCACGCTACGTGATGATCGACAGTCTGAACCCGGCATTCACCGCAGGTACCCAGTGGTTTGAACGTACTCTGGATGACTCCGCAAACAAGCGTGTTTCTGTTCCGGAGGCATTCCTGGCAGTGGATGCGATTCTGAACATCATGCTGAACGTCACCGACGGTCTGGTGGTTTATCCGAAGATGATTCGTCAGCGCATCATGCGTGAACTGCCGTTTATGGCAACCGAAAACATCATGATGGACGCAGTGGAAAAAGGCGGCAACCGCCAGGAACTCCATGAGAAGATCCGCACCTATTCCATGGTTGCCGGCAAGCACGTCAAGGAAGAGGGTCTGGATAACGACCTGTGCGATATGCTCCTGGCAGACCCGGCGTTCATGATTACCAAGGAAGACCTGGACAAGATTCTGAAACCGGAGAATTTCACCGGCCGCAGCGAACAGCAGACCGAGGAATTCGTGGCAGAGTGCATCCAGCCGATTCTGGACGCAAACAAGGATATCCTGGGCGAACACTTCGAGATGAAGAACTAAGGCAACCCCATTTCTTTGAAAGTATAATCGATTTCACATAATGAAACAGCCCTCAGCGGAATTTGCACCGCTGGGGGCTGTTTTGCGCCAAAAGTCTTGACAATCCGTCTCAAAAGGTGTACCCTAGACAGAGAATCACCAAAGGAGGAATCACCATGTCCATACAGATACGCCCGGCAGTCCCGGCAGATGCCCCGGCACTGCTTGCCATTTATGCGCCCTATGTGGCACAGACTGCCATCACCTTTGAATACGACGTTCCCACCGAGACGGAATTTGCCTGCCGCATTGCGGATACCTTAAAAAAATACCCCTATCTGGTGGCAGAGCAGGACGGCGTGCCGGTGGGCTATGCCTACGCCGGAAAATTTCACGACCGTGCTGCCTATGACTGGTCGGTGGAGACTTCCATCTATGTGGAACAGCACCAGAAACGCCGTGGCATCGGCAGACTGCTCCACGATGCCCTGGAACAGGAACTGCGGCGGCGGCATTTCCTCAATATGAACGCCTGCATCGCCTGCCCTATGGGCGAAAGCGACCCCTATCTGACACGGGACAGCATCCGGTTCCACGAAAAGCTGGGCTACCGGATGGTGGGCGAATTCCATCAGTGCGGCTATAAGTTCGGGCGGTGGTATCACATGGTCTGGATGGAAAAGCACATCGGTGACCATGCAGATACGCCGCTGCCGGTGGTGTGGGGATAAATAAACAGAGCGACAATGTCGCTGCATTGCCGCTCTTGCTGTTATTCTGCATCAGAAATATTTTTTTTGTATTGCTTCTGTGAGTGCGCTTTCTGGAATGGAAATCATAGTATCGTAATCGCTGCCGGGATAGGTGTAGGTAATTGCATCAATTGTTTTTGATATTCCGGTTTGAGGGGATTCCACAGCAGACGAACCGGAAATGTTCAACAGGTCTGTGACGAGCAGTTCTTGCTGTGTTTGCGAACCAGTGATTAAAGCCTGATTTGTCCAGTTCCCATCTTCTAAATGAAATAGTCCTTGATAAGCATTCGTAAGGAAAAAGTTGTTGTTGTCACTTACTTTGCCGAAGTAAAGAAGTGTGTCTCCGGCGCTTGGAATATATACGTTGCACCAGTCCCAGTAAAGTTGTGCGTTATTGATTTCAGATTCAGAATAACTTGATGTATCGAAAGGCAGAGCGTCATCGTTCTCTTGAAAAATGGGTGCGTTTTGATACTCTGCGCAGCTAATATACCCACCGTACATATCGAAAGTCTCGCCATTATAGGTGCCTTTATATATCTCCAAAATTTCTGGGGTAATGGAAGTAACGACAGAATCAGTGCCTTTGTAAACACAGGAATCAACTTTTTGGACGTTAACTTTTGCAACAATGTCTGAAGAGTCGATTAGCTCTTGTAAAGTTGTGGCTTGATCGACAAAATCGGCTGTGCTGGAGACTGTAAGGACAAGTCCCTTTTGTGTCTGCGTGGATTCAGTGCTGTTTTTCGATGTTCCACAAGCAGTTGAAAGAAGGGAAAAACAAAGGGCAAAGGTTAAAACAGCAAAATGTTTCTTTTTCATATAGATAACCTCCTTTGAAAACATAGTATTATGATACAGGATTTCGGCGATGGTCAGATGTAATAAGGTGAATATTTTTTGTATATTAAAGTAAACTCTGAATAGGATGGCTTTGCTGCAACTCTATTCATGCCATGAGGACACGTAATTGCGTTTCTGTGTTTAATAATATGGTTAAATTGTATATTTTTATTATAAAACAAGGAAAACATTTGTCAATATGATTTTTTGTCGAATTTCATTCAATTTAGATAATAATCGTTTTTTAATTTGCACCTTAAAAATTGAAAAGAGATATTGACTAATCCGCCGTTTTCGGTTATTATAGAAAGTAGGAAATTTTTGCAGTCTCCCTGCAATGGAATACGGAGGACACACACATGAAAAAGCGAGGACGGCTTACGGCAGTATTGCTGAGCGGCGCCATGCTCTGCGGCATCGGCACCGGCTGTACTTCGGGCAGCGCCCAAACTTATACCTGGAGCAATGTTGCCATCGGCGGCGGCGGTTATGTCACCGGCATGGAGTATAACCCCAAGGAAGAGGGTCTGGTCTATGCCCGTACCGATATCGGCGGACTGTACCGCCGGAAAAAGGACACCGACTGGGTGCCGCTCACCGATTTTCTGGGCGCAGACGAGTGGGGCTATATCGGCATCGAAAGCATGGCGACCGACCCGGTAGAACCGAACCGGGTGTATTTTGCCGGCGGTACTTATATGAGTGACGATGCGGCGCTGTTTGCCTCGGACGACTACGGCGAGACCTGGACACGCTTTGATGCGCCGTTCAGCTGCGGCGGCAACCAGTCCGGACGTGGCTGCGGCGAGCGGATGTGCGTCAATCCCAACGACAACAAGGAGGTCTGGTTCGGCAGCCGTGACAGTGGTCTGTGGAAAACCTCTGACTACGGCAAGAACTGGGAAGAGGTCACTTCGTTCCCGGTAAAGGGCAACTATAAGCAGGAGAGCAACAGCATCGGCATTCTCTGGGTGACATTTGACCCGGCTTCGACAGATATGTACGTGGGTGCAGCCATGACAGACGGCACCTGTATCTATAAAAGTACAGACGGCGGCGAAAGCTGGACGGCGCTGGCGGCAAACGAACCGGGAATGTATCCCCTGCACGCATCGTTTTCTGCGGACGGCAAGCTGTATCTGGCATATTCCGACAACTGCGGTCCGAACCTGTCTCCCACTGCCGGCGCAGTCTGTGTGTACGATACCAAGGCAGACAGTTTCACGGACATCACGCCTGACCTGGGCGACGGTAGACAGGGTGGATTCGGCGGCATCTCGGTAGATGCCCAGAACCCGGATGCCGTGGTGGTCTCCACCCTGGGCTGGTGGTCGGACAACGGTGACAACCTGTACTATACCACAGACGGCGGCAAGACCTGGAGCGGTCTGTTCAACTTAAATACCAAGGAAAACAACTACCAGATGGACACCTCCCGGGCGGCGTGGCTGGACTGGGGCAGAGGCGAGAACCAGGCGAAAACCGGCTGGTGGGTGGCAGATGTGAACATCAACCCGTTCAATTCGGATGAAGTGATGTACGGCACCGGTGCGACCATCTATTCCACGGAGAATATGACCAAGATCGGCACAGAGCCGGTGACCATTGCCTTTGATGCTTACGGGCTGGAAGAAACGGCAGTGTTCAAGATGCTGGCACCGCCCAGCAAGGACAATTCGCCCCAGCTGTATTCCATCATGGGAGATCTGACCGGTTTTGCCCATGAGGACGTGACGAAATGCCCGGACGATGCCCACTTTATGAAGAACGGCAAGCCCACCGATCTGGACGTGGCGTTCCAGAATCCCAACACGGCGGTATACCTCAGCGAGGAAAAGACCACCACCATCAATTTCACCACAGACGGCGGCGCAACCTGGGAGACCGTAAAGCATAAGCCCGACCCGGCGACCGGGGGACAGGTGGCAATGTCCGCAGACGGCAGATCCACCATCTGGGTGCCGAACAGCGTCTCCGGAAAGCCCTATGTGACCACTGACCTGGGAGAGACCTGGTATTATGTAGAAGGTCTGGGCTTTAACGCCAAGATCGCCGCAGACCGGGTGAACCCCAAGGTGTTCTACGCCACCTGTGACGGACTGTTCTACGTGTCCAAGGACGGCGGCGTGACCTTCGAGTCCACCGGGCAGATGGTGGCAGATGCCGCAGAGCCGGTGACCGTGTTCGGACAGGAGGGCAACGTCTGGATCTCCAGCAGCACCATGATTATGTACACCGAGGACGGCGGCGAAAGCTTCCAGACCGTAAAGACCCTGCCCACGGTAGACAGCATTGGTTTCGGAAAAGGTAAAAAGGACAACAGCTATCCGGTGATTTACGCAGAGGGCGATGACGGCGAAAACGGCTATGGCATCTATAAATCCGAGGACAAGGGCAAGACTTGGCTCCGGATCAACGATGACCAGCACAAGTTCGGCAATCTGAACCCCAAGTACATCACCGGGGACAGCAATGTCTACGGCAGAGTTTATTTCTGCACCGATGGACGTGGCATTGTAATGGGTGATATTGCCTCGTGAGAAGAAAACATTACGGAAAATACATTTTCCGCTGGATCATGACCCTGCTGGTGCTTGCGGGGCTGGTGTTCGCCTTTGTGGGCGGCAGACGGCTGCTGCACATCTATCTCACCAGTACCGGACGGCAGGCGGCAGATGTACCCAGCAAGCAGGATTATCCGGTGCGAGGAGTCGATCTGTCCTACTACCAGGGGAACATCGACTGGGACGTGCTGGCATCCCAGGGCGTGGACTTCTGCTTTATCAAAGCCACCGAGGGCATCGACCACAACGACAGCCAGTTCGCCCAGAACTGGGAAACGGCGCAGTCGGCGCAGATCTATGTGGGCGCATACCACTTTTTCCGGTTCGAGGACAGCGGCAGGGCGCAGGCGGAAAACTTCATCCAGACCGTCCCGGTGACGGAAAACACCCTGCCGCCGGTGATCGACGTGGAACTCTATGAGTCCCTGGGCGGCGTGATGCCGGATACAGATACTGCAAAGGAGAATATCCGGGAAATGCTGGAGCTGCTGGAAGAACACTACGGGGTAAAGCCCATTCTCTATGCAGCCCCCAACACCTACCGCACCTATATCAAAAGCTTTGCGGACGAGTATCCCATCTGGATCAGCAACTATTATTATAAACCTTATTTCGACTGGACATTCTGGCAGTATACGGACGACGGAGAACTGCAGGGCTATGACGGCTATCAGACCCATATTGATCTGAACGTCTATGCCGGCAGCATGGACGAATTCCGGAAACAGTTCGGACTGCAGGAATTTTAGAAAGGAACCATTATGACAGAACCGATTTTTTTGCAGGGGATCTGCAAGGACTATCTCTGGGGCGGAAACCGCCTGCGGGAAGAATACGGCAAGAAAAGCGATGCCGACAAGATCGCTGAAAGCTGGGAGCTTGCCTGCCATAAGGACGGCAGCAGCATTCTGACCACCGGGGCAGATGCCGGAAAGAACCTCCGGGAATACCTGGACGAACACGGTACCGGTTTTCTCGGCACAAACTGCGCCGGCTGCACCACCGTTCCGGTACTGATTAAGCTGATCGACGCCAAGCAGGATCTGTCCATCCAGGTGCATCCAGATGACGACTATGCCATGCGGGTAGAAGGCGAGCCGGGCAAGACAGAGATGTGGTATATCATGGATGCTGCACCGGGCGCTGCGCTGTATTACGGGCTGAACCGTGCGGTCTCCAAAGAGGAGTTTGCAAAGCGCATCCAGGAGCAGACCCTGACCGAGATCCTGAATCGGGTAGAGGTCAAGCCGGGCGAGCTGTACTTTATCCCGTCCGGCACGCTCCACGCCATCGGCGCAGGCATCCTGCTGGCGGAGATCCAGCAGAACTCCAACACCACCTATCGGGTCTATGACTATGGCAGACGTGGCGCAGACGGCAAGCTGCGTCCGCTGCACATCGAAAAGGCGCTGGATGTGACGAACCTCAGCCCCATCGCACCGACCGCTCAGTATCCGGCACAGCCGGTTGACGGCGGCAGTGTCCGCCGACTGGAGTCCTGCAAGTACTTTATCTCGGACGTGGTGGAGGTTTCCGGCAAAGTGCATTTCACCGTGGGAACAGAGACGTTCCGCCACCTGCTGGCGTTGGACGGCGAGGCGGTGCTGGAAACAGCATCCGGCAGCTATCCCATGAAAAAGGGTGACAGCGTCTTGCTGCCTGCCGGTCTGGGCGCATACAGCGTAAAGGGCAGCGGATTCCGGTATATTGTCACCGGCGTGGAAGAAAAGTTAGGTTAACAATTCCATACAATGGATTTGAATATTTAGGAGGAAACGAAATGAAGTATTACATTGGTATCGACCTGGGCGGCACAAACATTGTTGCCGGCGTGGTCAACGAGAGCTATGAGATCCTGGCAAAGGCAAGCGTCAAGACAAACCTGCCCCGTCCGGAAGAGGAGATCGCCGCAGATATGGCGAAGGTTTCCAAGGAGGCAGCAGAACAGGCTGGTCTGACCATGGCTGACATCGAGTGGATCGGCGTCGGCACACCGGGCGTTGCAAACAGCGCCACCGGCGTGATCGAATATTCCAACAACCTGGGATTCCACAACACCCCCATGGTAAAGTACCTGGAAACTGCCCTGGGCAAGCCCACCTTTATCGAAAACGACGCCAACGCTGCTGCATACGGTGAATATGTTGCCGGCGCAGCAAAGGGCGCAAAGAATGCAGTCTGCATCACCCTGGGTACCGGCGTAGGCGCTGGTATTGTGATCGACGGCAAGATCTACAGCGGCTCCAACTTCGGCGGCGCAGAGGTGGGTCACACCGTGATCTCTGTAGACGGTCCGCAGTGTACCTGCGGCAGAAAGGGCTGCTTTGAGGTATACTCTTCCGCTACCGGTCTGGTGCGCATGACCAAGGAGGCACTGGCAGCAAATCCGGACAGCGCCATGAAGGACGAAGAGCGCATTTCCGCACGGACTGCATTCAACTATATGCGTGCCGGCGATGCAACTGCAAAGCAGGTAGTAGACGACTACATCAAGTACCTGGCAGCCGGCATCACCAACACCATCAACATCTTCCAGCCGGATATCCTGTGCATCGGCGGCGGCGTCTGCAACGAGGGCGATCCGCTGCTGGTTCCCATGAAGGAAATTGTCAAGAAGGAAGTCTACACCCGTGACTCCGCAAAGAATACCGAGATCGTGATCGCCCAGCTGGGCAACGATGCCGGCATCATCGGCGCTGCATTCCTGGGCAATGCACACGACTAAGACGCTGCGTTTGCACGATCTGTGCAGCCGCTGACAAAACAGCACTTCACCCCGAAAGCCGGTTTTCCGGTTTCCGGGGTGATTTTTTATAGGAAAGCGCCCGGCGGCGCATAAACATTCTGTACAATTCTATGAAACACGATTTGTGCATTTTGACGGTTTGTACTAAAACCACCCCAGTGATTGGCGAAAATCTCTTGACAGCTTGCACAAAAGGTGGTAGAATGAGGTGGATAAGGTGATGCCGCAGCGGCAGCAGAGGGCTGTCGGCTGCGCCGCACGAAAAACGAAGGAGTTCGATAACATGAAGTTTATGAAGAAACTGCTCAGCACCATGACGGCTGCAGCAATCGGGCTGTCCATGACCACTGCACTGTCTCTGGGTACTTCTGTTGCATCTGCAGCAGACAAGACCGCTGTGGAACTGGTCGAGGATATGGGGCTGGGCTGGAACCTGGGCAACGCCCTGGATTCCACCAACACCTGGGACAGCTCTCTGACACCCAGCAAGATCGAGACCGCCTGGGGCAACGTGGTTACCACGGAGAACATGATTAAGGAAGTCAAGAAGGCTGGCTTCAACACCGTCCGTATCCCTGTCACCTGGTGGGATATGACCGGAAAGTCCGGCGCAGCAAATATGAACAGCTTTGACGGCACGGTAGGCGATGCGTACCTGGCAAGAGTCAAGGAAGTGGTAGACTACTGCATCGACAACGATATGTATGCAGTCATCAACACCCACCACGACGAGGACTGGGAAAAGGATACCTCCAAGATCGGTACCTTTGAAAAGCTGTGGACACAGATTGCTACTTATTTCGAGGGCTATGACGAGCATCTGGTATTCGAGGGCATGAACGAAGTCAACTTCTCTACCAGCGATGCCATGACCTATAACCAGGCATTTGTAGATACCGTCCGTGCAACCGGCGGCAACAACAAGGATCGCCTGCTGATCTGCCCGGCAGACAACAACAACACCGCAAAGGCACTGTCCAGCAGCTTCTCCATGCCGAAGGACGACTCCAATATGCTGGCAGTTTCCGTACACTATTATGAACCGTCTACCTTCTGCGTAGCTGATACCACTTCTTCCTGGGGTCACCGGGAGACATGGGGTACTGCCGCAGATCTGACCAAGGTAGAAAAGGACTTCGGCGAACTGAAGTCCAAGTTCACCGATAACGGCTACGGCGTTGTCATCGGCGAATACGGCGTCTGCAATGCCGACAAGTACGGCGTAAACAAGACCGCCTACAACAAGGACGAAGAGTCCATCAAGACTTTCTATCAGACCATCACTTCCACTGCGTACAAGATGGACGGCATCTGCCCCATCGCATGGGACGACTCCGACTCCGGCACGATCTGCCTGTTCAGCCGCAAGAACATGAGCTGGTATGACGAAAGCCTGAAGAGCATCTTCACCGACATTGCAAGCGGCGGAAATGTAGATCCGGGCAAGCAGAAGACCGACCGTGTCACATTCCAGGCAAGCGACATCACCGAAACCGATAAGGACGGCAAGCCATATCTGAATGTGGATCTGAAGCCGTACAAGGAACTGGGCGTACACGTAAGCTCTGTTGTCGTAGATTATAAGATGACCTCTGCAAAGAACTCCTCCGAGTGCAGCGGCGACATCAACATGAGCTTTAACGTGACTGATGAAAACGGCGAAAGCCAGTGGGCATACCTGGACAACAGCATCGGACCGAAGGAAACCACTTCTACCTTTGATGTTCCCGTAGGTTCTCACGAATATGTTCTGGAAAAGGACGACGACGGCAATGTTACCAGCAGCGTGACCGGTACTCTGGAGATGGATTATCTGAAGCTCCAGAACTGGTGGACATGGTCCGGCGCAACCGGTGACAAGGTGACTGTCGATATGAGTTCTGTTACCGTGATCTTCGACGACTACTTCTATGTAGACGACAACCCGGATCAGACCACCGAGACCACACAGACCACCACCGCAACAACCACTTCTGAAACCTCCACTACCACTGTCACATCCAGCGTACCGGAGGGTGACGCAATCGGTAAGGCATACTTCATCGGCGGACTGGGCGCAGATCAGAACTGGACTGCCGGCGAAAACGAAGGCGCAGCAATCACACCCATCACCGGCGACGGCACTTATACCGTTTCCTGGGATGTTACCGGAGGCGGCGGTACGAATACCGTACAGTTCCTGGCAGTTGTGATCGCTCCGGACGGCGAAACCGAAAACTTCACCACTGATACATTCGAAGACCTCAAGGTTTCTCTGGATGAAGTATGGATCGACGGCGAAAAGCTGGCAGATTACACCGTTGGCGCAAAGTCCATCAACACACGCTATTATGAAGAAGGCTCTGCCGGCGTAACACGTCTGTACCTGCACGATGACTGGTCCACCAAGATCAAGGATCTGCCGGGCAAGACAACCATTACCCAGGAAGTCAAGGTAGTATTCACCATTTCCGGTACTGGTCACGAAGGTCCGATCGTAACTACCACAAGCGAACAGCCGACAACTACGACAACATCCGCAACCACCACCACGACAACATCTGCAACCACAACTACCACTACTACAACTACAACAACGACTACCACCACCACTACCACTACCACACCGGAGCCTACCACGACAACTACTGCATCTACAACCACCACTCCGGAAACCACAACTTCTACGACTAATGTGGAATCCACTACTACAACTCCTGCACCTACCACTGCAACCACAGAGACAACTACGACAACATCTGCAACAACCACTACCACTACAACAACCACCACGACAACGACTACCACTACAACCACGACAACAACAACAACTACCACAACGATCACATTCATCTCCAACGACATTCGTCCGGCTACCATCTTCGGCGATGTGAACCAGGACGGCAGCATCAACATCTGCGACGTCGTTCTGCTGAACAAGATACTTTCCGGACAGGTCAGCGCAAACGAGGCACAGCGTGCAAATGCAGACGTGAATGCAGACGGCGCTGTGGACGGCACCGACTCTGTGATTCTGGTGAAGTTCCTGGTTCGTCTGATCGTGGCTCTGCCGAACAACGATATTGCTTAAACAACAGGTGACTTTCCTGTAAAAAGACAGCGGGGCTTTGCCCTGTAATATGTAAAATAAGCTGAAAAAACGCCGTGTCTGTGAATGCAGATACGGCGCTTTTTTGCTGGCACAAGAAAAAAAGGTTTCGCAAAGTAAAATTTGTGAAAACTGCTGGAATCGGCGGAAATTCCGGCAAAATACATTGTAAAAATACGTTTCTGCTTAAAAATCGGCAGTCCGGGGAGACGAATACTTATCATTTTTCTGAAAAGTGTCGCTGATTTGTGAAATGTGCAACAAAAGTAGAAAAGAAACAAGCGGAAATCGTCATGAAAATAGATTGACTTTTTGAAAAAATCGTCCTATAATAAAGAAAACGGTGCTAAACACACTGTTGATTTTCCGCATTTCCGGCAGATTGGAAAAGAGAGGAAAACCTGCGGAATTCCGCAGAAAAGTTCCTTTTTCAGATGCCGGAAAACGGAACAGGAAAAGGTGGTGGATGCAATGGGTGAAGAACTGCAGGAACAGCTGCAAAACAAGATCCTCTGGGAGAGTCCCTTTGATGTGCCGCTGCTCGGACCGATCCACATCAGCGAGTCTGTTGTGATGACCTGGTTCATTATGGCGATCATCATGGTGCTGGTACTGATTTTGACACGAGATCTCAAGATCGTTCCCGGAAAACGGCAGGCGTTCCTGGAAATGGCAGTCACATGGCTCACCGATTTCTTTGTGGGCAACATGGGCAAAGCCGGAAAGCGCTATGTACCGTACCTCAGCACGGTGATTATCTATCTGGGTATCGCCAATATGATCGGTATGTTCGGTTTCGGCATGAAACCGCCCACGAAGGACATCAATGTCACGGTGGCGCTCGCAGTCATGAGCATCGTACTGATCGAGGTCTCCACATTCCGGGCGCAGGGCGGTATCAAGGGTTTCTTGAAATCCTTTACCAAGCCGATGGCGCTTTTGACGCCGCTGAATGTGATGGAGCTTGCGATCCGTCCGCTGTCGCTGTGTATGCGACTGTTTGGTAATGTGCTGGGTGCATTCGTTGTCATGCAGCTGATCGAACACGTCTGCGGACTGATTGTGCCGATGGTGTTCAGTATGTACTTCGATGTGTTCGATGGACTGATCCAGGCATACGTATTCGTATTCCTGACATCACTGTTCATGGCAGAGGGCATGGAAGTCGAAGAAGAGGAAAAAGTGCCGAAATTGCAGAGAGCATAAGGACAATGCCGCACAGGGCTTGTGCGGTGCAGTCTTGAATTCGGCAGCCACAGAAAGGAGCGTTCCGCTATGATCGGAGCAGGTATTGCAGTATTGACAGGTATCGGTGCAGGTTTTGGTATCGGCATCGCAACATCCAAGGCGGCAGAGGCCATCGCAAGACAGCCGGAGGCTGCCGGTGCGATCAACAAGGCGCTGCTGCTGGGCTGTGCGCTGGCAGAGGCAACCGCTATTTACGGTTTCGTTGTAGCACTGCTGATGGTAATTATGAAGTAAGACCCTTCGGGTCTGCTTTCAGAGCCTGGAAAGGCTCTCAGAATCTGAGAGAAAGGAGCGCAGCTTTCATGAGAAAGCTGTGAGAGTGGATATGCTAGATTTTGATATTTGGACCATTGTGTTTTCCGTCATCAATATCCTCGTGCTGTTTTTCTTTCTGAAAAAATTCCTGTTTGGCAGAGTCGGCGCTATGCTGGAAAAGCGTGCGCAGATGGTGCAGGCAGATATGGACCAGGCAAAGCAGAAGGCGGCAGAGGCCGAAAAGCTCAGAAGCGACTATGAGGAGACGCTGAACGGTGCAAAGCAGGAGGCAAAACAGATCATTGCCACCGCAGAACAGAATGCACACGCCCAGGGCAGCGAGATCACAGCCAAGGCACAGCAGCAGGCAGATACGCTCCTCAAAGAGGCACAGAAGGAGATCGAGCGGGAGCGCCGGCAGACACTGGACGGCGTTCAGGGCGAGATCGCCGATCTGGCGCTGGCAGCAGCATCCAAGCTGATGGAACAGAAGGTGGACGACCAGACCAACCGGGATCTGGTGAATGCGTTCCTGTCTGAGGAAGGAGCAGAAAAATGAATGGTGCAGTGACATCCTATGCGAATGTGCTGCTGACGCTTGCAAAGACGTCAGCCGACGTGGCGGATGCACAGACAACCTTTCAGAACTGCCCCCAGCTGACGGATGCCCTGAGCAACCCGACGATTCCCGAGGCGGAAAAGTTTGCGGTGATCGACCGGATCTTTCCGGCGTCGCTGCGCACCTTTCTGAAGGTTGTCTGCCAAAACGGTCAGATCGACAGCATACTGGATATTTTTTCAGAGTATCAAGCACTGGAACGGCAGCAGCGCCATTGTGCGCACGCCGTGCTGGAATATGTAACACCGCTGACAGAGGCGCAGCTCGCAGCGATGAAAAAGATGATCTGCGCAAAAACCGGCGAGCCGGAGGTTCAGCTGGAGCTGAAACAGAATCCGGCGCTGCTGGGCGGCTTTGTGCTGCATATCGGGGATGACGAGTACGATCGGAGTATGCGTGCATCCATCCGCAATATGCGCAAGAGCCTGATACGGAGGTGAGGGTAAGACATGAGTACCATGAATGCAAGTGAGATCATATCGGTCTTGAAAAGCGAGATCGAGGACTTCGACCGGAAGTCCGGCGTGCAGGAAACCGGTACAGTCGTTCGTGTGGGTGACGGTATCGCAACGGTATTCGGTATGCAGCACGCTATGTACGGCGAGCTGGTAGAATTTGAAACAGGTGTTCGGGGCATTGTCCAGAACCTGGAGACAAAGACCATTGGCGTCGTTCTGCTGGGCAGCGACTATGGCATTACAGAAGGGACTTCTGTTGTACGTACCGGCAAGCGTGCCGGCATCGGCGTGACCCAGAAAATGATCGGCAGAGTTGTCGGCGCACTGGGCAACCCGATCGACGGCGGTGATCCGCTGGAGGCAGAGGACTATTTCCCCATTGAGCATGAGGCACCGGGCGTTGCATACCGGAAATCGGTCAACGTGCCGCTGCAGACAGGTATCCTTTCCATCGACTCGATGTTCCCGATCGGTCGTGGTCAGCGTGAGCTGATTATCGGCGACCGTCAGACAGGTAAGACGTCGATCGCAGTGGATACCATCATTAACCAGAAGGGTCAGAACGTGATCTGTATTTACGTTGCGATCGGACAGAAGTCCTCTACCGTGGCAAAGATCGTTTCTACCCTGAAGAAAAACGGCGCAATGGACTATTCCATTGTAGTATCCGCATCCGCCAGCGAACCGGCTCCGGTACAGTATATCGCACCGTATGCCGGCACGGCAATCGCAGAATATTTCATGAGCCAGGGCAAGGACGTGCTGATCGTATACGATGATCTTTCCAAGCACGCTGTGGCATACCGTGCAATGTCCCTGCTGCTCCACCGTCCGCCTGGGCGTGAAGCTTATCCGGGTGACGTATTCTATCTGCACTCCCGTCTGCTGGAGCGCTCCTGCCGTCTGGACGATGCGCACGGCGGCGGTTCTATCACCGCACTGCCTATCATCGAGACCCAGGCAGGAGATATCTCCGCTTATATCCCGACCAATGTTATCTCTATCACAGACGGTCAGATCTTCCTGGAGAGCGAGTTGTTCAACGCCGGTATGCGTCCGGCAGTCAACGTCGGTCTGTCCGTATCCCGTGTCGGCGGCGCCGCACAGACCAAGGCGATGAAAAAAGCGTCCGGTCAGATGCGTGTGGATCTGGCACAGTTCCGTGAAATGGAAGTGTTCACCCAGTTCAGCTCGGATCTGGACCCGGCAACACAGGCAATGCTGGATCACGGCCATGTGCTGATGGAACTGCTGAAACAGCCGCTGTATCATCCGCTGGCAATGTGGAAAGAAGTTGTGATCCTTTCTGCGGCATCCAACGGACTGCTGGACGATGTGGCTCTGGCAGACCTGCGGTCGTTCCGTGAGGGTCTGATGAACTACGTTGAGGCAAACGGCGCAGCCATCGTAAAGGAAATCAACGAGACCGGAAAGCTTTCGGATGAATCCAGAGAAAAGCTTCTGGAACTGGTACGTACCTATAAAAAGCAGGTGAACTAAAATGGGCAATATGCGTGAGATCCGTGACCGGATCAAGAGCATCAACGACATTATGAAGATCACCAACGCCATGTATCTGATCTCCTCCTCAAAGCTGAAAAAGGCAAAGAAGGATCTTGCGGCAACACAGCCCTATTTCAACAAGCTGCTGTATGCGATGCGGAGTATTCTTTCCCGTGCGCCGGAGGACATCGATATGCGGTATTTCGACCGCCGGGAAGAGATCAAGCCCGAAGATCGAAAGGTCGGCTATATTGTCATTACAGCAGACAAGGGTATGTGCGGCTCCTATAACCACAACATCATCAAGCTGACGGAAGAGAAGATGGCGGCGCACAAGCAGAGCCATCTGTACGTCATGGGACAGGTGGGAAGAATGTACTTCCAGCGCCGTGCCAGAGCCGGAGAACTGGACGTGGATACCGAGTTTATCTATACCACCCAGAACCCGACCCTCTATCGTTCCCGCCGCATTGCGGAACAGATGCTGAAAGCGTTTGATGACGGTGATCTGGATGATGTGTATATCATCTATACCGATATGGTTTCGTCCATTACCTTTGAACCGAAGATCCTACAGCTCCTGCCGCTGGATGCAGAGCATTTCGTACAGAGCGAGGGTGAAATAACACGGCACCACGAGGCTGTGTTCTCTCCCAGCCCTAACATCGTTATGGAACATCTGACCCCGAACTTTATGAAGGGCATGATCTATGGCGCAATGGTAGAGTCGTTCTGCAGCGAACAGCAGGCGAGAATGTCCGCAATGGACTCCGCCACCACCAGTGCAAAGGATATGCTGCAAAATCTGTCGCTCCAGTATAACCGGGCGAGACAAGCAGCGATCACCCAGGAGATCACAGAGATCGTCAGCGGTGCAAACTCCGCAGAAATGTGAGGCGCTGCACCGAGTAATATGAATTGGAAGGCTTGGCAGCGGCGGAGTTCTGCCGCCGCCGTCCGGAAAGGAATGATGATATGGAAAAAGGGAAAATCGTGCAGGTTTTAGGACCTGTCATTGATGTGGCATTCCCGGGAAAGCTTCCGATGATCAAGGATGCACTCACCGTCGACAACGGCGGTAAAACCTGCGTGATGGAAGTTGCGCAGCATATGGGCAACGGCATTGTCCGCTGCATCAGCCTGTCCTCCACAGAGGGCTTTGCAAAGGATATGGAAGTCCTTGCGACCGGTTCCTGCATTAAGGTGCCGGTAGGCACAGCGACCCTGGGCAGAATGTTCAATGTGCTGGGTGAGGCGATTGACGATGCCGGTGAAGTCAAGACCGACGAAAAGTGGCCGATTCACCGTCCGGCACCGTCTTTCCGTGACCAGAGTCCGGTAGTTGAGATCCTGGAAACCGGTATCAAGGTCATCGACCTGCTGGCACCGTACGCCAAGGGCGGTAAAGTCGGTCTGTTCGGCGGCGCCGGCGTTGGTAAGACCGTCCTCATCCAGGAACTGATCCACAACGTCGCAACGGAACACGGCGGCTATTCCATCTTCACCGGTGTCGGTGAGCGTTCCCGTGAGGGCAACGACCTGTGGAACGAAATGAAGGAGTCCGGCGTTATCGAAAAAACCGCCCTGGTGTTCGGTCAGATGAACGAACCGCCTGGATCCCGTATGCGTGTGGCACAGACCGGTCTGACCATGGCGGAGTACTTCCGTGATGAAAAGCACCAGGACGTGCTGCTGTTTATCGACAACATTTTCCGTTATGTCCAGGCAGGTTCCGAGGTTTCGGCGCTGCTGGGACGTATGCCGTCTGCCGTTGGTTATCAGCCGACTCTGGCAAACGAAGTCGGCGAACTCCAGGAGCGAATCACTTCGACCAAGAATGGTTCTATCACCTCTGTCCAGGCAGTTTATGTGCCGGCAGATGACCTGACCGACCCGGCGCCGGCGACCACGTTCGCCCACCTGGATGCGACCACGGTATTGTCCCGTAAGATCGTAGAGCAGGGTATCTATCCGGCGGTAGATCCGCTGGAATCCACCTCTCGTATCCTGGAACCGGATGTTGTCGGCGAAGAACACTATCGTGTTGCCCGTAAGGTACAGGAGCTGCTGCAGCGGTATAAGGAACTGCAGGACATTATCGCAATCCTGGGTATGGAAGAACTGGACGAGGACGACAAGCTGGCAGTTTATCGTGCCCGTAAGATCCAGAAGTTCCTGTCTCAGCCGTTTAACGTGGCAGAGGTCTTTACCGGTTTGCCGGGCAAATATGTTCCGGTGCGTGAGACTATCCGTGGCTTTAAGATGATCGTCGAGGGTGCAATGGATGAACTGCCGGAAAATGCGTTCTTTAACGTAGGCACCATTGATGAGGCGATCGCAAAGGCAGAGGCGATGAAGCAGGAATCCAAGGAATCGTGAGGGATGTAGTATGGCGAATACATTTCAGCTGGAGATCCTGGCATCCGACCGTCCGTTTTATGTTGGCCCGGCAGAACAGCTGGTGTTCCCGACAGTGGATGGTTTGATGGGCATTCTGCCCGGACACGAGTCCATGGTCACGGTCGTCAGCCCGGGAGAACTGAAGTATCTGGTGGACGGACAGTGGCACTATGCCGCCATCAGCGACGGCTTTGCCGAAGTGCGCCGGGACTATGTGCTGGTGCTGGGCGATGCCATCGAGCTGCCGGAAGAGATCGACGCCAAGCGTGCCGCTGAGGCTGCGGAGCGTGCCAAGGAGCGTCTGCTCCACAAGCAGAGCATCATGCAGTATTATCACAGCCAGGCTGCGCTGAATCGTGCGATGAACCGTCTGAAGATCTCCAAACGGCATAACCATGAAATATGACTGGCGCTTTGCCGGAACGAAAAAAGTACCGCTTTCCGAGAGGAGAACGGTACTTTTTATTTGCATAAGGTGATTGCCGGAAAGAAGTTCCGCACAATATCGTATCCCAGCACGATGCCGACGGTGAGAAACAGCAGGGCATTGCTGCGTGGCAGGATGCGCCGGGGCTTTCCCACGGCGGTACAGACCAGCTCTGCATACAGGCAGGTCAGCGCCGCAAACAGAGTGAAGATCATAGGATTATAACCGATGGAGCGCAGCGGATGCCCCTGCAGCAGCGCCAGCACGGCACGGGTGTTGCCGCAGGCAGGGCAGAGAAAACCGGTGAGCTGGTGAAAGCGGCACTGGGGCAGCGGCAGCACAGCCAGCCAGTGTCCCAAGGGCTGATGCAGGCACAGCAGGACGGCTGCACCCAGTCCCAGCCCGATGCTCCAGCCGGCAGCCAGGCGGCGTGTCACTGCCGCAGCGGCGTCCCCGTGTTGTCCCGGAAACTGCCCAGCAGAATGGTGATGAGGTCAACGAGCGTGCCGATGCCGCCGAGACCGCCGGTGAGCAGCCAGAGCAGTCCTGTGCCGATTTTTCCCACATAAAAGCGGTGCAGTCCGCCCAGCCCGAAAAAGCCCAGAATGCACAGGATCAGTGCGGTGAATTTGTGCTTGTCGCTTGTGAGGGTGACATATTGTGCCATAAGATCAGATCCTTTCTGAAAGGAAACGGTGTTTTTCTGTATCATACCAGATTTCCGGGGAAATGTCAAGGTGTTGGAGGGTGGGACTTTCGATGTTGCCTCCTCATCATTTGGAAAACGCATCGTAGGGGCGAACATTGTTCGCCCGTGACTCCACCGGCACTGCGTGCCACCTTTTCTAAAAGAGGAGGCTTTACACATTGTCCCCCTTGAAAAGGGGGATGTCAGCGTAGCTGACAGGGGGATTTGTAGGGGCGAACGTTGTTCGCCCGGTAATCCTTTGCTATTCCGGAAAACACTGCCCTAGGGAAAACTCGTTCAACCCGTCCGGCGGAATCGCTCGTTCCTCGCTGTCCGCCTGGGGCTTGCAAACGCTTTTGTTTGCCCTTTCCTGTATGTGCAGTGTTGGCATTCTGGGCGTTTGCTGCAAAAGTCTCCTCTTTTAGAGGAGATGCCCGACAGGGCAGAGGAGTCGATTTGTTTCCCTTGAAAAGAGAAATGTAGGGGGCGATGCCCAGCCCGTCGCCCAGCGGAAATGGCGACGGCAGACTTGCCCAAGGATAGCAAGCCACATCGCCCCGTCCCCTTTTTTCAAAAGGCTCACCGTAGGGGCGAACATTGTTCGCCAGAGACTCCTCAGTCAAGCCTCTGGCTTGCCAGCTCCTCTAAAAGAAAAACTCGCCTCACACGAATTACTGCCGTCTATGCAAAAAGCACGCTGTTCTCCGCAGACAACAGCGTGCTTTTTTATCTTATGTGCAATACACGATTAAAGTTCAATTTTCTTTTCCAGATAGCCGACCAGCTCGTCGATAGGCATACGTACCTGTTCCATGGTATCACGGTCACGGATGGTAACGCAGTTATCGCTCTCAACGGTCTCGAAGTCTACTGTGATGCAGAACGGTGTACCGATCTCATCCTGGCGGCGATAGCGCTTGCCGATAGAACCGGTCTCGTCATAGTCGACCGGGAAGTGCTTTGCCAGAACCGCATAGACCTCATGTGCCTTTTCGCTCAGTTTCTTGGACAGCGGCAGGACAGCAGCCTTATACGGTGCCAGAGCCGGGTGGAAGTGCATTACCACACGGGTGTCGTTCTTCTCAGCGTCCACAACTTCTTCGTCATACGCCTCGGTAACGATGGACAGGAACAGACGCTCTACGCCCAGGGACGGCTCGATAACGTACGGGATGTACTTGGTGTTGGTCTCCGGGTCGAAGTATTCCAGAGACTTGCCGCTGTGTTCCTGGTGCTGTGTCAGGTCGTAGTTGGTTCTGTCTGCAACGCCCCACAGCTCGCCCCAGCCAAAGGAGAAACGATACTCGAAGTCTGTGGTTGCCTTGGAGTAGAAGCACAGCTCTTCCTGGTCGTGGTCACGCAGACGCAGGTTCTCTTCCTTCAGACCCAGATTCAGCAAGAAGTCCTTGCAGTAGCCACGCCAGTACTGGAACCATTCCAGGTCGGTGTCCGGCTTGCAGAAGAACTCCAGTTCCATCTGCTCGAACTCACGGACACGGAAGATAAAGTTGCCCGGTGTGATCTCGTTGCGGAAAGACTTACCGATCTGAGCAACGCCGAAGGGCAGCTTTTTCCGGGTGGTGCGCTGGATGTTGGCAAAGTTTACGAAGATGCCCTGTGCCGTCTCCGGACGCAGATACAGTTCCGACTTGGAATCCTCTGTAACGCCCTGATAGGTCTTGAACATCAGATTGAACTGGCGGATGTCGGTGAAGTCCGTCTTGCCGCAGTTCGGGCAGGGGATCTGCTTTTCCCGGATGTAGTCCATCATCTGCTGGTTGGTCCAGCCGGCAGGATTGGTGCCGTCAAAGTCCTCGATGAGGTTGTCGGCACGGTGTCTGGTCTTACAGGACTTGCAGTCCATCAGCGGATCGGAGAAACCGCCCAGGTGACCGGATGCCACCCATGTCTCCGGATTCATGATAATGGAGGCATCCAGTCCCACGTTATACGGGGATTCCTGGACGAACTTTTTCCACCATGCACGCTTGATGTTGTTTTTCAGCTCTACGCCCAGAGGACCGTAGTCCCAGGAGTTAGCCAGACCGCCGTAAATTTCAGAACCCGGGTATACAAAGCCACGGGACTTACAGAGGTCTACGATCTTATCCATGCTCTTCTGTTCGTTGGTCAACATTTTTGGTATTCTCCCTTGCTTGCTGTCCGCCGCTTTCCAGATGCGGCAGGCGCTTTTGAATTTGCTTGCTGTTTCCAGCAATGGTATCTCTTATATTGTAGCGGAAAATGGCGAAAATGTCAAGGGTAACGCAAACAAAAATGTCTGTCCTGCGAAATCGTTCAGAGTCCCAGCAGATCCTTGACGGAAATCAGTTCTTCCTGGGTGCCATTTTCGCCGTCATCCCGCCAGATCATCAGCGCATAACCTGTGCCGCTGTCGGGCATAATGCCGTATAGGGTGCGATCTTCATTGTCGGGATAGTAGTCGATGCGCCAGTATTCATCCTGTACAATAGTTTGTCCTATGGTGCTGTACTGGCTCAGATCGTCCAGCCGTTCCTGCATATTGTTATAGTGTGTCGTTGTACCGATCTCCAGGAAGATGGTGCGTCCCTGCTCGGCATCGTAGAAGGTATAGTTATAATACGTGTTATCAATGATTCCCTGCCGGAATTCCCAGCTGTCCAGGACTGCCTGCGGCGGCTGGTATTGTGTAGCGCCGGGCTGTTTTTTGGGAAAGTCTGCAGTAAGCGCATCCAGCGTTTCGTATACTGCGTAGGTGACGGGGTCTGTGTAGACGACTTCTTCGGTGGTTTCTGTTGTGGCTTTCGTTTCCTGCACCGCAGAGTCCGCAGGTGCGTTTCCGCATCCGGCACTTGTGAGCAGAACGCCGAAAAGAATCAGTGCAGTCCATTTTTTCATACGCATTCCCTCCTTTGGAGAAAGACTCATATTGTATTTTCCTGTGGAGAACAGCAACGGTTCTCACCTTAATTATAACAAAATCCACGAGAAAAATCAATATAAATATCAATATCAAAAAACAGCTATCTGCACAAGGGCTGCACCACAAAATGTACACATGATACAAAAAAGCGCATACACGCCGCCGTGTATACGCTATGGTTATTTGGAATCGTGCCGGGATTTGGGGAAATTTCCGCAAATAGAATACCACTGGCAATCGCCGCAGATGTCCTGTAACAGTCCCGGTTCCAGGATGTGCCGGCTTACCCGGTCAGTGAATTCGCTCCACCGCAGGACACTGCCCACAGAGAGACCGCAGAACGTGAGGACGGCGCTGTCATAGCGCTGTACCTTTTCTGCCGCATCGCACACATGGGACAGGCTGTGAGGACAGCTGGCACAGATGCAGTCCGTGCCGCCGGTCAGGGTGATGTACGGGTCATCCCGGCGGAAGAGCGCCAGCTTTTCCGTCATGTTTGCGGTGAAAGCATCACTGTAGCCGTGACCGCAGAAAAAGGCGGTACACAGCCCGTGGTGGGGACGCAGCTTATACACGCTGGATCAGCCGTTTCGGGAGGCGCTTTGCAATGAGGATCGCCAGCGCCATCTTTACGCAGTCCGGCAGAATGAACGGGAATACGCACCAGCCCAGTGCAGTCAGCAGTCCTACAGAACCGGAGTTCTTAGCATAGACGATCATGAACCACGCCGTACCAAAGGCATAGCACACCGCCAGTCCCAGCACCAGCGCCAGGATCATGACCGGCAGCTTGTCGCCCAGGAAGTGGGTGATGAGCCAGTAGAGCAGTCCGGTGAACAAAAAGCCGATGATATAGCCGCCGGTCGTGCCGAACAGGATGCCTACGCCGCCGGTAAATCCGGCAAACACCGGAACGCCCACAGCGCCTAATACAATATAAATGAGGACGGAGATCGTGCCGCCTTTGCCGCCCAGCGTTGCCAGAGCGCAGAATACTGCAAAGGTCTGCATGGTGAACGGTACGGTCATGGGAATCTGGATCCAGGAGCATACGGCGATGATCGCTGCAAACAGGGCGATCTGCACCATAGCGACGATCTTCTGATGCTGGGTCTTTTTCGCCGCCATTTCTGATCCGGCGGCAGGATTGGTCTGAACTTGTTCTTTCATGGAAAAATTTCCTTTCTGATTGAGATTCGCAGGGCGCAGGCACGTCTGCTAAGGGTGTGCTAACGCTGCAACGTCCCTATTATAGCACAACAATGCTGTTATGTCAACCTTTTTCGAAAAAAATTAGGTGACAAATCGAGAAAATGCGGCGCTGCTCATGAAAAACAGCACAAATTATACATATTATTTGCACTGTATTTGTGCAACTCTACAAAATTCAAAAAACCGCTTGACATTCTATCGGAATCATGGTAAATTTATATTAGCACTCAGAGAGATTGAGTGCTAACACTTCAAAAGTGAATCTGCCAGAAAGGATGGTTACAGTGGATGCACGAAAACGCAGGATCTTATCGGCGGTAGTCGATCTGTATATTCGGACCGGTGAGCCAGTGGGGTCGAAGACCATATCACAGTTGCCGGATATTCACGTATCTGCGGCGACCGTTCGGAACGATATGGCAGTATTGGAGGAGCTGGGGTATCTGGAACAGCCCCACACCTCCGCAGGACGTGTGCCGACCTTCAGCGGCTATCGGATGTATATTGAAGAGATCAGCGCCGGCGGTTCGCTCCCGGAGGAAGAGCGGGAGCGGCTGGACGAGATGCTGGGAGATGAATCCCAGCTGACAGAGGATCTGATTTTACAGAGCGCCACGACGGCACTCTCTCAGATTACAAAGTGCGCAACGGTGGTCTCCAACTTCGCACCCAAATATTCCGTGATCTCCAAGGTGGATGTGATCCCGACCGGCAAGCGGATGTACGTGGTGCTGCTTATCACATCGGATGGCAAGATCAAGAACCGTGCCTGCCGCTTACAGTTTGATCTGACCCATGAACACATGGATTTCTTCAAACACTTTATGGAAGAGAACCTGGAGGGCGTTTCGGTCTCGGATCTGTCCGAAGAAAAGCTGGATCAGATGGTGACCGCCATGGGAACCTACATGATGACCCTCAGCCCGCTGGTACAGGGCATCTGCGAAATGTCCAAGGACTTGCAGCAGAATGAGCTGTATGTCACCGGAGAGCAGAACCTGTTCTCCTGCGACGACCTGGATAAGGCAGAGGTGGCAAAGTTCATCCTGCATAAACAGGAGCTGTCCGGACTGCTGGACGACTCGTTCCAGGGCATCAAAGTGATGTTCGGAGAAGAGGGCAACGATTTTGTCATCGGCAACTCCAGTATGATCGTTTCCAAGTATCAGAAAGGTGACCACACCGCTGGCTCACTGGGCGTGATCGGACCGGTTCGGCTGAATTACGCCAAGGTGATACCTTATATAGAATATTTTACCGAAAAGATCTCACATCTGATCTCGGAGGAGGACAAAACGCCGCCGCCGGAATTAGAGATGATCGAAAAATCAGACAACGATTCGGAACACAAGCCGGAACAATAGAAAGGACGTGTTTTTGATGGCAGACGAAAAGGAAACCAAAAAGCCGGAAACTGCTGCGGAAAAGCCGAATGCTTACGATAAATTTATTGCAATAGTGCAAAAGCCAGAGGCAGAGAGAACACCGGAAGAGACTAAGTTTGTAAATGACCTTCTTGCACTCTTCCGTAACAACGACGCAAAGACAGAGAAAGCGCCGGAAGAGGCTGCTGCACCGGAGACCAAGGCAGAAGAAACCAAGGACGACAAAAAGAAGAAGAAAAAAGACTTGAAGGATGCACTGGCGCAGAAAGAGGCAGAGCTGGCAGATCAGAAAGACCAGCACCTGCGGCTCATGGCTGAGTATCAGAACTACCGCAACCGCACCACCGAGGAAAAGAAGAAGATCTACGGGGATGCAAAGATGGACTGCGTGAAGGAACTGCTGAATGTCATGGACACCTTTGAACGTGCGCTGGAGGCACCTTGCACCGATGAGAATTACAAAAAGGGCGTGGAACTGACCTTCGCACAGATCCAGAAAGCTTTCGAAAAGCTGGGTGTGACAGAGATCGCCGCACTGGGCGAGACTTTCGACCCCAATCTCCACAATGCCATCAAGCAGGTGGACGACAGCGAGTATGAGAGCGACAAGGTCTGCGAGGTGTTCCAGAAGGGATACCTGCTGGGTGACCGCCTCATCCGTCCGGCAATGGTTGCCGTTTCTGTGTAGGCAGGAGGCAGGACAGTGAAGAAACACACAGCGTCTCTCATGACGGCGGCGATGCTGCTGACACTGGCGTGGATGACCGGATGTGATTCCGGAAAGACCGCAGAATCCAGCAAGGCAGCCACCACCACGGCACTGGAAACCACCGCAGAGGTCGTGACCGATGCGGCAGAAACTACGGCGGCAGAAGAAAGCTCCGCCGCAGATGCACAGCGCTTTGACAACTATGCAGATTTTGCCGCAGCGATGGCAGAACAGCATCCGGAACTGACACTGTATACGCCGCCGGAAAGCGTGCAGCAGCAGTGGGAATGGAAGTCCATCATGCTGGGACAGACCAGCTATCAGTACGAGATGTACAGCGCAGAAAGACAGGCAACGGTGAATGTCCTCATTGATATGCAGCCGTCCTTTACCGATGCGCAGGAGATCGTGGATACCCTGACAAGCATGGGTGTTACGGCAAAACTGATCGACGATGGCTGCTGTTTGTTTGAGCAGGACGGTGACGGAATGTATGCCCTGTACGGCATCACCGGTGACGCCGGCGAGAACTTTGCCGCTACGCTGGAATATGATGACGGCACAACGGCAACGGAAGATGAGCTGAAAGCACTGCGCAGCGAATTCTGGTTATAAAAATCCCTGTCCGAAAGGACAGTTGAAATAAATCATATTTATTTTGAAAAATCTGCCCGTTTTTCCGCAGGGGAAACGGAGATACAGAAAGGAAGAATTTATCATGGGAAAGATTATTGGTATTGACTTGGGTACAACAAACTCTTGTGTTGCCGTTATGGAAGGCGGCAACGCAGTCGTAATCCCGAACGCAGAGGGTGCAAGAACCACCCCGTCTGTAGTTGGTTTCTCCAAGACCGGCGAGCGTCTGGTGGGTCAGACCGCAAAGCGTCAGGCAATTGCAAACCCGGAGCGCACGATCTCTTCGATCAAGCGTCACATGGGTTCTGATTATAAGGTAGATATTGACGGCAAGAAGTATACACCGCAGGAGATCTCCGCAATGATCCTCCAGAAGTTAAAGACCGATGCAGAGGCATATCTGGGTCAGCCGGTAACTGAGGCAGTTATCACCGTTCCGGCATACTTCACCGACTCTCAGCGTCAGGCAACCAAGGACGCAGGACAGATCGCAGGTCTGACCGTAAAGCGTATCATCAACGAGCCGACCGCAGCTGCGCTTTCTTATGGCATTGATAAGGAAGACGACCAGAGAGTTATGGTATACGACCTGGGCGGCGGTACGTTCGATGTTTCCATCATTGAGATGGGCGACGGCGTACAGCAGGTACTGGCTACCGCAGGCAACAACCGCCTGGGCGGCGATGACTTCGACCAGAGAGTTATCAACTGGATGGTTGAAGAGTTCAAGAAGACCGAAGGCATCGACCTTTCTACCGATAAGATGGCTGTACAGCGTCTGAAGGATGCCGCAGAAAAGGCAAAGATCGAGCTGTCCTCTACCACAACCACAAACATCAACATTCCGTTTATCACTGCGGATGCAACCGGCGCAAAGCACCTGGATATGAATCTGACTGTTGCCAAGTTCAATGAGCTGACCAAGGATCTGGTAGACGCTACCATGGGACCGGTACAGCAGGCACTGTCCGACAGCGGCCTGTCTCCGTCTGATCTGAACAAGATCCTGATGGTCGGCGGTTCTTCCAGAATCCCGGCTGTACAGGAGGCTGTTCGCCAGAAGCTGGGCAAGGAACCGTTCAAGGGCATCAACCCGGATGAGTGCGTAGCACTGGGTGCTGCATACCAGGGCGGTGTCCTGGGCGGCGACGTCAAGGACGGTCTGCTGCTGCTGGATGTTACACCGCTGTCTCTGGGTCTGGAAACCATGGGCGGTGTATGCACCAAGATCATTGAGAGAAACACCACCATCCCGACCAAGAAGAGCCAGATCTTCTCTACCGCAGCTGACAACCAGTCCGCAGTAGACATCAACGTCCTCCAGGGTGAGCGTGAGTTCGCAAAGGACAACAAGCAGCTGGGTACCTTCCGTCTGGACGGCATCGCACCGGCTCCGAGAGGCATCCCGCAGATCGAAGTTACCTTCGATATCGACCAGAACGGTATCGTTCACGTAACTGCAAAGGATCTGGGTACCGGCAAGGAGCAGGATATCAAGATCACTGCATCTACCAATATGTCCAAGGACGATATCGACAAGGCTGTCAAGGAAGCAGAACAGTATGCCGAAGAGGATAAAAAGCGTCGTGAAGAGGTTGACTCCAAGAACAACGCAGAGAGCCTGTGCTTCCAGTGCGAGAACGCACTGAAGGAATTCGGCGACAAGGTTCCGGCAGATGAAAAGTCTGCGATCGAGAGCAAGATCGCTGATCTGAGAAGTGCAGTCGGCAGCAATGATGCCGCTGCGATCAAGGCAAAGACCGACGATCTCCAGCAGGCATTCTATGCACTGTCCTCCAAGATGTATCAGCAGAACGGCGGTCAGCCGGGCGCAGACCCGAACATGGGCGGCGCAGGTTTCGGCGGTGCTGATCCGAATATGGGCGGCAATCCGAACGGCGGCGCAAACGATGACGGCGTCGTAGACGCAGACTTCAAGGAAGTTTAAGAATGAAACGCAGCGGCGTGGAACGTGACGTACCGCTGTGAATAGAACGGCGGTGACGGGGCAGGTTTCGGCTTGTCCCGGCATCGTTGTATATGGGAGTGAAAGATATTCCCATGATCCATACAGACAGGAACAGCTGCTATGCGTCTGTTCCAGGGAAAGGAGCCAGCAGACATGGCAGAAAAACGGGATTATTACGAAGTGCTGGGGCTGAAAAAGGGTGCTTCTGAGGACGAGATCAAAAAGGCGTTCAAGACCATGGCCCGGAAGTATCACCCCGATCTGCACCCGGACGATAAAGAAGCAGCGGAAAAGTTCAAGGAAGTCAACGAGGCATACGAAGTGCTTTCCGATTCGGAAAAGCGTGCCAGATATGACCAGTTCGGTCATGCCGGCGTAGACCCCAACTATGGCGGCAGCGCTGGTGCAGGCGGATTCGGCGGCTTTGGCGGATTCGGTGATGTAGGCGACATTTTCGACAGCATCTTTGGCGGCGGATTCGGCGGCTTTGGCGGCAGCTCCAGATCGGCGTCCAATGCCAATGCGCCCCGGCGTGGCGGCGACGTCAACAGCAATGTGACCATTGATTTTATGGAGGCGTGCAAGGGCGTCAAGAAGAAAATGCGCATCACCCATATGGTGAAGTGTGAGCAGTGCGGCGGCACAGGCGCAGATGCCAAGACCACCAGCACAACTTGTACCGAGTGTCACGGTCAGGGTTCTGTCCGTGTGAACCAGCGGACACCGTTTGGCGTGATCTCCACCACAAAGGTATGCTCACGCTGCGGCGGCAAGGGTAAGATCGTCACCAATCCGTGCAGCAAGTGCCGTGGCAGCGGACGCTATCGCTCTACCAACGACATTGAGCTGAAAGTGCCGGCAGGCATTGACAACGGACAGGTGCTGCGTGTCAGCGGTCAGGGCGATGCCGGCTTGAACGGCGGTCCGAACGGCGATTTGAACGTATCTGTCAATGTACGGCCGCATGAACTGTTCACCCGGAACGGCGTGGACATCTACTGCGAGATCCCTATCACCTATGCACAGGCTGTTCTGGGCGATAAGGTGACAGTACCTACCATCAAGGGCAAGGTGGAATATGAGATCCCCGAAGGCACACAGAGCGGCACGAAGTTCCGCCTGCGTGGTGAGGGTGTAAAGTATCTGGGCAGAGAATCCTACGGCGATCAGTATGTGACCGTTGTGGTAGAAGTGCCGAGAAAGCTGACACGCCAGCAGAAAGAGCTGCTGCAAAAGTTTGACGACAGTCTGGAGGAAAAGAACCAGGCAAAGCGGCAGAGCTTTTTTGAAAAGTTAAAACGGCGATTTGAGCAGCAGTAAACGGCTGCATGAAAAAGCCTCATCCGATGCAGAAATGCACCTGGATGAGGCTTTTTTTATCGGCTGCTGTCGTCGTTCTCGTCCTTCTGGGAGTCGTCATCGCCGCCCAGAATGTCACCGGCAGCATCGCCGGCATCCTTTACCGCATCGCCTGCGGCATCTCCTGCGTCACGGACTGCGTCTCCGGCATCGGTCACGATGTCACGGACACCGTCCTCTGCATCGCTGACAATGTTGCCGCCGTCGTCCTTGCTGTCATCTTTGCTGTCGTCCTTGTCATCCCGGCTGCTGTCGTCTGCGGCAGAGCTGCTGACAGAATCGTTCATGGAGCTGTCGTCCTTGCTGCCGCAGCCGGTGAACAGGCTGCCCATCAGCAGCAGTGCCATCGGCAGCGCCAGATAGTGCTTGATTTTCATGGTTTCACCTCATTTTTCAGAGAGCATATCGGCGTGGATGCGCCCATACACTCCGAAGATTGCAGAAGCATCGCTTTGCAAGATTAGTGTTTCCCACAACTGCGGAGATATTCCCTTTCCACATTTCCACGGCGTTTTTTCTGCGAAATTTCGGGGATTTTTCCGGTATGGCGCAGGTTTTGCCGAATATTTCCCCAACTTTTCAACACGGTTTTCCACACAATGCGGAAAACTTGTTACAACGGGGTGACGAAATTCGAACTTTCCGCAGCGCTCCGCTGTCGCATTTCGGCGTAATGTGTAATGATTGTAACCAATTGCAGAAAAGCACCGGAAAAACAGCAGTTTTTGTTTTCCACAAGTTGTGGAAAACGTGGTGGAAAGATCGGGAGAACTGTGGAAATACGGAGATCATCCGGAAAGAACGGCACAAAAAAAGACACGGCGAACCGTGTCTTTTCCGGATATTTGTTGTAAGATTAAGCAGCCTTTAGTCTTTCTGTACGGCGTCGTACAGGTCGCTTTTCCGGTGACCTGTCTCTGCGGCAACGGTTTTGCACGCCTGGGTCAGTTTCTGCCCGTCTGCCACATACTGCCGCACCCGTTCTGCCGCCTCTTCCAGGGTCAGCTGTGCCTCCTGCTGCGGTACTGCGCCGGCAACCACCAGCACAAACTCGCCTCGTGGCGGTGTGTTTTCGTAGTAGGCGATGGCGTCCGCAAAGGTAGTCAGACGCACCTCCTCGTGGATCTTGGTCAGCTCCCGGCAGAGAGACAGGCTCCGGTCTCCGCCAAAGACAGCCGCCATGTCCGCCAGTGTGCGGCAGAGCTTGTGGGGTGCCTCATAGAAGATCATGGTGCGCTGTTCCTGCCGCAGCTGTTCCAGGTGTGCGGTGCGCTGGTTGCGGTTCACGGAGAGAAAGCCCTCAAAGGCAAAGCGTGCGGTGTGCTGTCCGGAGACGGCAAGGGCGGCAATGGCTGCCGACGGTCCTGGAACAACTTCCATCGGCACGCCCAGCTTGTGACAGAGCTGTACCAGCGGCTCGCCCGGGTCGGAGATGCAGGGCATTCCGGCATCGGTGACAACGCCGCAGGATTCGCCGGCAAGGATGCGGTCGGCGATGCTCTGCGCCACCGTCAGTCCGCTGTGTTCGTGATAGCTGACGATGGGCGTGTGGATGTCATAATGGGACAGGAGCTTTCGGGTCACACGGGTGTCCTCTGCCGCCAGAAAGTCCACCTCACCCAGCAGCCGCAGTTGACGCATGGTGATGTCCTCCAGGTTGCCGATGGGTGTGCCGATGATGTATAATGTACCGCTCATGTTGGCTCTCGTGTCCTTTCTCAGAAAAACTGTTTCATTTCCAGAATGTCGTGGATGTGTACGGTGGCAGTGGCGCAAATCTCTTTCCAGACCGGCGCATTCTCCGGATCAGCAATGCCGATGGTGAAAAATCCGCCGTTTTTTGCGCCTTCCAGTGCGTGGAGCGAGTCCTCCACCACGGCGATCTGCCGTCTGCCCAGGTGCAGTTTCTGCGCCGCCAGCTGAAAGATCCTCGGCTGGGTCTTGGGTGCGCCGGCATTCTGTTCCGTGAGCAGGAAACGGAGCCGTTCCCAGACGTGCAGCCGCCGCAGCGCCGCCTCTGCCAGTTCGCCGTAGGTCGCTGTGGCAACGCCGTAGGGGATGTCCTGCTGATCCAGCCAGTCCAGGATCTCCGGGACGTGGGGTTTCAGCTGCAATTTTTCCCGGTATTCCTCAGCGACCATATCCGCCACCTGCTGTGCGATCTGCTCCGGGGTCACCGGAAGATCGAACTCCTCTACAAAAAACTGAGAGAATTCCTCGATGGACATACGCTGTACCGTTTCCGACAGATCCGGCGGCACTTCCTTGCCGTAATGCGCCATGAGTCTGCCGTCTACCTGCCGCCACATCCCGGTGGAGTCCAGAAGTGTGCCGTCCAGGTCAAAGATCACGCCCTGCAGGGTGTTGTGTTCCATAGTGTTCCCGTTCCTTAAAGCTTTGTGAATCTCGGCTGGTTGTCGTGTGCTGTGCCGGTGAAGATCGACTTCGGCATTGCCCAGACGCTGCCGTCCTGTTCCTTGCGGTAAACGACCAGCTCTTCCTGTGTCTCTGCGTGGCGTGCAGAGGGCTGGAGCAGTTCGCAGACGGTGCCGTCCAGAACGTCCCGGTACTTGGCGCCTGCCTCCAGGACGGTAGGCTCCGGAACGGCAACTGCCTCGGTTTCCGGCTCGGTGTTGTTGACGATGTCATCCTCTACCAGGATCATAGCGGAGAACGGTGCAACACGGATCCATGCGCCGCCGTTTTCCACCTGTACCGGCTGACCGCTGACAACGTCTACCAGAGACGGCACGTGTGTGCCGAAACGGAACTCGCTGGGGCAGTCCTCCAGGTTCAGTGCAACATAAACGGTTCTGCCGTCCTGTTCCTTGGCGAACAGCAGCTGGCGGTTCCGGACCTCTACGGTGTAGTAAGAGCCGGTGCGCAGTGCCGGATATGCGTGATAGATTCTGCCCAGCTTTACCAGGTGGCGGTACAGATCCAGATTGCCGCTGCGGTTCAGATTGTCCAGATCCAGGCAGGGGCGCAGACCGTCGTCCGAGTTGTTCTCGTGTCTGCCCATGACGCCGTATTCGCTGCCGTAGTAGATGGACGGGATACCCGGCATACAATACATCAGCGTGTAGCACAGGGGCAGATACCGCTGGTCGGACAGGGTGCTTGCCAGACGGTTTACATCGTGGTTGTCCACGAAGTTGTACAGCGCAATGCCCTGATAGATGCCGCCGTTTCCGAACTGGCGGTTGATGCTGTAGTTGATCTCGAAATAGTTCTTGTCGTTGTGTGAGGAATAGATGCCCTTATAGCACTCATAGTTGGTGACGCTGTCCAGCATCTCCGGGTTTGCCCAGCGCTTATAGTCGCCGTGGATGATCTCACCCATGAGCCAGAATTCCGGATTGCGTTCCTTGCAGAAATTGTGGATGCGGCGGAAGAAGTCGAAGTCCACGCAGTCCGCAGCGTCAAAACGGATGCCGTCGATGTGGAACTCATCCATCCACAGTTTTACGGCGTCGATCAGATAATCGCATACGTGCCAGTTGCGCAGATTCAGCTTGACCAGGTTGTAATAGCCGTTCCAGCCCTCATACCAGAAGTTGTCGCCGCAGGGACTCTGACCGCCGAAGTTCAGACCGGCAAACCAGTCGCAGTATTCCGATGCCTGTCCCTTTTCCTGGACATCCTTGAATGCCCAGAAGTTGCGTCCCACGTGGTTGAATACGCCGTCCAGGATGACCCGGATGCCGTTTTTGTGCAGTTCGTCGCAGATGTGGGCAAACATTTCGTTGGTGCCCAGCCGGCGGTCGATCACCCGGTAGTCGGTGGTGTCATAGCCGTGTTCCACAGACTCGAACACCGGTCCGAAGTAGACTGCATCAACGCCCAGTTCTTTCAGATGCGGAATCCAGTCCAGCACCTTTTCCAGCCGGTTCACCGGTTCGCCGCCTTCGTTGTGCTTCGGCGCACCGCAGAATCCCAGGGGATAGATGTGATACATTACCGCATTTTCATACCATTTCATTTTTCTTTCCTCCTACTCCTATTATATCACAAACAGGGCGAATTCCCTGTTGGATTGCAATTAAGGCAGACCTGTTTCAAAGCAAATTTACTTCACAGACCCTTCCAGATAATACGTTGCCTCCATATCCGCCACATTGACCGCCAGCGCCAGAGGGAACATCTCCAATGCTCTGCCCACGCTGTTTTTGTCCTCGTTTCCGGAAAAGCCCATGTGATAGCGGATGGCGAACGCCTCGTCCCGTGTGAGCCGCATAAAGCTCTGGATCATGTACACGGATTTTTCCCCGTGTCCGTAGGGCAGGGTGTCACGCACGGTGTAATACGGCACCTTTTCCCATACGCCCTGGTCGTTTTTGGCATTCCGGTAGTCCACCGCATAGAACCCTACCTTGCAGATATCGTGGAGCAGGGCTGTCACTGCAATGGTCTCCGGCGTATAGTCCATGCCGTACAGATCCTTGGTGCGGGGACGGGAGAGATAGTCCTTGAGGCATTCATACACATTCAGACTATGCTCCACCAGACCGCCCTCATATGCCCCGTGGAACCGGGTGCTGGACGGCGCTGTAAAAAAGTCGCTGGCGTCTGAATCCAGCCACTCCAGCAGCCGGTCTGCGCCACGGCGCTTGATGTTTTCCTGATAAACGGCAATAAATTCTTCCCGTTTTGTCACGGCATTCCACCGCCTTTCTCTTCACTGTTGTTTATTATACCACATATCCAGAAAATTGGCAAGCATTTTGAGAAGTCCATCCGGAAAGTTTGTTTCGAAACCATGAAAAAGCCGCAGGCGGAGAAAAAACCTGCGGCTTTTTTCAAAAGGGATGAACTGACAGACGGAAAAAGCATCTGCCATGGGAAATGTCAAAGTCTGTTTTATATCTGACGTACACAGATTGTTTTTCAAGAGATGAAAGTAAACTCTGTGCGGTAGAAATCACTGGGAAGCAGATTCTTCATCAGGCATTGGTGGGATATACTGCGTATAGTTCTCTGCCAGATCAAAGTCATTGATCGTTTGTGTCCGATAACCTTTGTCAATGGGAACAGTAAAAACGGTACCTGCTGCGTCCAAGTTGTTTTTTCCTTCCGGAACAATACGAATGGTCAGTTCCGTAGCATCAGTCAATGCTGCTTCCCATACAGAATTCTGAAAGGAAATGTCTGTATCAATATTCGCGTCTATCATATCATAAGAGTTACCGTTCTGATCCGTGACATACATCACATCGTAGTCATCAAATACAGTATCCTCAGAAAAACGGATCTCTGTGCTAAACGGAGAAACAGTCACAGATTCCAGCGTATATCCGTCTTTTGTTTCGGTAACTGGATAGATGTCCGTTCGGCTGGTATCCGCCTGTATCTCCGCAGTCAGAGTAATATCCACAGGAATAACACCCAGAGATCTCGGTTCACAGCTATATGCCGTATCACCCTTGGCGGATACGCCGGTTTCAAACCATGACCAACTAGTTGCATCTATTCCCTGTAAGAACGAAAACGAAAGCTGCAACGGCAGGCTTGCTGTAGTGTTCCCCTGAAATATCTCACTGCATTCCGCCGAAAGCACAATACTATATTCCGCATCGCCAGACTTCACAAATCCGGCAATGCTGGTATTTTCCTTGTCATAGTATGCACCCTCTGCCTGTTCAGAAAGCGTTGCCAGCCCACCGGTTTTTGTACTCATAGTATATGTACCGGTACTTCCGATAAATGACAGCTTTTGTCCATTCAGTGTGCCGGTAAACTCCGATTCAATTCCGGTGCTGTTCTGCAATGCTTCTGGCAAATTCGTTAATCTTAGCGTTACACTCAGGTGGCTGCCGTCGCAGTAGATGTTTTCCATGCGAATCGTACCGTCTTTCGTTTTTTGCATTTCGTCTGTTTTTTCCGCATAGGAAGTCAGATCGTTTTTCTCTATGGGACTTTTTGTGTAATATTTTTCATTGCTGAAAAAGGCATAGATCCCCTTAACAGCATCGGACGAAGCCACTGCCGGAACAGCGATTGCAATGCTCAGCACGCCGGCAGCTGCCACAGCGAGAAAAGTGCCGACTTTCTTTTTTGCAGAACATCTGGTTCGCATCATTTTTCGCTCCATTCTGTGTTTTCTTCTCTGGTATGCCTTGGAAAACTGCGGTTCGGCCGCGTCCGCTGCAAACGCTTGTTCTACAATTTTTTCCCATTCGTCTTCATTATAAGGAAAATAGCTGCTCATAAGAAGTTACTCCTTTCTGCTTTATCATGGCTTTTCTGGCACGTTCAAAGCGTTTCCGTGCCGCCGCCTCCTTGATGCCGCACTGCCGGGCGATCTCCCGGAACGAGAGGTTTTCCTGACAGCGCAGCAGAACGATCTTCCGGTCGGTCTCGTTTAGGACCTCCATCATCTCTGCCAGCACTGCCTGCCGCATCGCCTGTTCCTCCTGCTGTTCCAAGGGGCATGGCGGCGCATCCTCCGGAATTTGCAGAAATTTATCGTCCCACGGAGAGCGCCGGTCGGATTCCCGGGCGTTTTTCCGGTACTGGCTGATGGCAGTGCTGCGGATGATCTGTATCATGTACTGCCTGGTCTGCGGACTCTCCGGATCGCCGATCTTGTGCAGATTGGCGATCACCCGGCAAAATGCCTCTGAAACGGCATCTTCGGTTTGCTGGGTGTGGTGCAGGATGGCGTAGGCAATGTGGTACATGGGCTTTTCGTAAATTTTATACAGCGTGTGCAGTTTTTCTTTTGCCGGCTGCATCTGTTTCATCTCCTTCCCCATTTATCGGACGTCCTATCAGATATAACGCACAAGGACGGCGATTGTGACAGAACTATTTTACCGGACGGCGGCAGCGGATGTCAAGAGAAAACCATTTGACACAACTGGGGAAATATGCTATACTAACTTATATCACACTTTACATTTCATACACATTCATGTTGCCGGAATATGGCAGGAGGAATTCATGAGAAAACGAGATCGAGTGCATCTGGGGCGCATGGGGATGGCGCTGCTGATTGCAGGATGTTGTCTGCCGTGGGGTCAGATCTCTGCTGCGGCGCAGCCGGCGATGCCGGAAGTGCTGGAAGAGACCTGGAAGCAAAACGACGGCTTGCTGGTGCCGTCAGAGGAAATGGCGGAGACGCTGCCGGATTCCACAGAGGAGGATGCGGCGCTGGACAATTTCCAGGGCGCATCGGCGCTGCCGTCGTCCTATTCTTTGCTGGATGTGGACGGCGTCTCCTATGTCACTTCGGTAAAAGACCAGGGCAATACCGGACTTTGCTGGGCATATGCGGCGCTGGGTGCCTGTGAATCCAATATTATGTACCAGGGTCTGGAGATCCCGGACCGCTGGCGTGACAGCAACGGGGAACTGAACTTTTCCGAGGCATCGCTGGGCTGGTATCCTTTTACCAACCATCTGCTGCCCGGTGATACCGCCAGCGGCGACTATATCGTCATGGCGCAAAAGGGTATCAGCGGCGGAAATCCCACCATTGCCGGCTATGCGCTGGCAGCAGGCATCGGCACACAGCTGGAACAGTATGCGCCCATGTCCCAGTGGAAACAGGGCTATTCCGAGTATCAGCGGTATAACTCCTATTACCGGATGAAGAGTTCCGATGTCTTGCTGCAGGTAAACAGCAGTTCCACGGCGACCATCCAGCAGTGGATCATGGAGAGCGGCGCAGTCAGTGCGGCATTTTATTCCAAGAGTACCTTCTACGACAACGGCGAGTCCATCGCCTATTATCAGAACAGCCACAGCGCCACAGATGCTGACCACGCAGTGCTGCTGGTGGGCTGGGACAACAATTATTCCCGGAAGAATTTCCGACCCGGAAACCAGCCCAAGTTTGACGGCGCATGGCTGGTGCGGAACAGCTGGGGCGATGATGATGCGGACGGCGGCTATTTCTGGCTCTCTTATGAGGAACTGTCGCTCTGCGAGGCGGCGAGATTCCTGATGACCGATGCCAGCGAACACACCACCTGCTATCAGTATGACGGCAGCGTCTCCTATGCCAACGTGAAGTTCCCGGCGGCGGCGAACGTGTTTACAGCAGACCGGGACGGTGTGCTGACTGATGTCATGTTTCCGTTTTCCTCTTCCAATCCCCAGAGCGGCTATTATATTGTGTCCGTCTATCGGCTCCGGGAGAATGCCAAGTCGCCCATAGACGGCGAAAAGCTGTGTACCCAGCGTGGCACGGTGCAGTACGGCGGCTATAAGAGTATCTCCCTGGAAAGCCAGGGCATTACGCTGAAAAAGGGTGACCGTTTTTCCGTGACGGTGGAGCTGAACCGTGCCAAAAGCGGCAGTGACCGCCTGTGGCTCTCCTTTGAGTCGGTGAGCAACGATGTGCTGGAACGCCACTGCTCCGTCCAGCCCGGACAGTCCTACATTTATGACGGGGACGGGGAGTGGATGGATATGACGGATGTCCGCACCTGGGTGAACAGCAAGGGAAACCAGCCGTATTCCAACCTGGGGAATGCCGCCATCAAGGCAATTGTGCAGTCTCCGGATGCAGAGGTAAACCGGAGTCAGCTGGATGCGGCGCTGGCATATGGTGCGCCGGATGCCGGAGCGAACGCACTGTACCGGAGCGCTTATGCGGCGGCGTCCGCTCTGGACGAGACTGCTACCCAGGCAGAGGTGGACAATGCGGCGCAGAATCTGCTTGCCGGTCTGGAGCAGGCAGGAAAGCTCCGGTATCCCCAGAACATCTACACGAAAGAAACCGCAGAACCGTCGTTCCTGCTGGGCGATGCAGACGGAAACGGCAGGCTGGATGCGTCCGATGTGTACCAGTCCATGCTGGCACAGGCGCTGAACGCCGTGGGAGAATCCAGCGGTCTCACCATGTCCCAGGCTGCCGCAGCAGATTGTGACGGAAATGGCGTTATCAATTCCACAGATACTTTCTATCTGATGCTGTACTGCGCTTACCGTGGTGTGGGGAAACCCATGACCTGGGAAGAGATCTTAAAGATATAGGACGGCATTGTAAAAATACAGAACCAAAAACAGGACAGCATTCCCAGAAAAAAGGGACGCTGTCCTGTTTTGATTTGTGCATTGCTGTAGGTTCAGAACTCGTTTTCACAGGAAAGACGGTCGAATCTGTCCGGAAAGACGAGTCTCTGCGGTCAAATGGTTATCTGCCGCAGCCGCATCCACAGTCGTCATCGTCGTCGCCCTGCTGGTTCCGGCAGTTCTGTGCAGACTGGTTCTGCTTCTGCTGTGCCTGCTGGTTCTGGCGATTCTGGCTCTGCTGCTGCTGACGGATCTGGCTCTGATTCTGGTTCTGCTTGGACATTTCTGTCTCCGTTTCTCCGCACACGGGCTTTCTCCTGCGATTTTTCCGTGTGCGGAGAAAGAAATCACAGGGCAGCGGCAGATTTTTGCCGCTGAGGATAGATTGCCCGGAAAAGGGGAAAATATGCGCAGATACGGAGAGACTGCCTGCGGATGCTTTTCAAAAAATAAAGTTTACCAGCCGCACCGTCCAGGAAACAGCGCCGCACAGCAAGATGCCCGCCAGTGTGGGAATGCACCACGCCGCCAGCGTCCACTTCCAGCTGCCGGTCTCTTTGCGGATGGTGAGACAGGTGGTGGAGCAGGGAAAATGGAACAGCAGAAACAGCAGCATACAGAGCGCCGTCACCGGTGTCCAGCCGTTTGCCGTTAAAATCTCGTGGATGCGGCTGAGGTCGCTGGTCTCCGTCAGTGTCGTTCCGGCGGTGTAACCCATGAGAATGATGGGCAGAACGATCTCATTTGCCGGAAATCCCAGGAGAAATCCCAGCAGGATCACGCCGTCCAGCCCGATGCACTGTCCCGGCAGTTCCAGGAATGCGGCGCAGTGGTCGAACAGGCTTTCCCCGGCGATGGTGCAGTTGGTAAAGCCCCACAAAAGCGCTCCTGCCGGCGCAGCCACCAGACAGGCACGCCCCAGCACAAAGACAGTCCGGTCTAACAGTGAACGGAGCAGGACCTTTCCGATCTGAGGTCTGCGGTACGGCGGCAGTTCCAGGGTAAAGGAAGAGGGAATGCCTTTCAGAATGGTGTGGGAGAGCAGCCGGGAAACGCCGAATGTGCAAAAGATGCCCAGCAGGATCAGCCCCAGCAGCAGCGCAGCCGAGCTGACGGTGCGGCAGAGTCCGCTTCCGGCGGCGAAGAACAGGGAGATGCAGGTAATCATGGTGGGAAATCTGCCGTTGCAGGGAACGAAATTGTTGGTGAGGATGGCGATAAGCCGTTCCCGTGGGGAATCAATGATGCGGCATCCGGTCACGCCGGCGGCGTTGCAGCCGAATCCCATGCACATGGTGAGACTCTGCTTGCCGCAGGCACAGGCACGCTGAAAGGAACGGTCCAGGTGAAACGCCACACGGGGCAGATACCCGAAGTCCTCCAGCAGTGTGAACAGGGGAAAGAAGATCGCCATGGGCGGCAGCATCACGGCAATGACCCAGGTCAGCACGGTGTATATGCCGTCCAGAAGAAAGCTTTCCAGCCAGCCCGGCGCAGACAGCAGTTCCAGCAGCCGGGAAAGCACCAGCTTTAGCTGTGCAAACCCGGCAGCGAGCCAGGCGGACGGATAGTTTGCGCCTACGATAGTCAGCCACAGCACCAGTCCCAGCAGCAACAGCATGACCGGAATGCCCCATTTCCCGGCAAGGATCCGGTCAATTTTCCGGTCGGCGGCATCGGCGTGTTCCGGCTGACGGACGACCCGGGCGGCAATCTCTTCGCTGTGGGTGACAACGGCGGCGATCATGGCATCGGCGCACTGTTCCGGGGAGACCAGGCACTGTGCCTGCCGTAGCGCGTCGGCGATCTCGCCGGTCTCCAGAGAAATGCCCAGGTGTGCGGCGATTTTTTCGTGCAGTTCCGGTTCGGGTTCTAACAGACGCTTTGCCGTCCACAGCGGCGGCAGCCCGTTTCCGTTTTTCGGCAGGGCAGCCTGCACCAGTTGCAGCGGTTCTTCCAGCTGTTCCGGAATGGGAACCGGACAGGGTGACGGCGCATCCTCATGCAGCAGAGCGTGGAGCCGTTCCTGCAGCTGTGCCAGCCCCTTGCCGCTCCGGGCGGCGACGCCAACCACCGGAATGCCCAGGCACTGTTCCAGCCGGGGCAGGTCGATGGTGATATGCCGCTTTTCCGCCTCGTCCAGGAGGTTGACACAGAGCAGGGCTTTGGGACAGGTCTCCAGCACTTGCATGACCAGCAGCAGTCCACGTTCCAGACAGGTGGCATCACAGACCACTACCGCCGCATCCGGTTTGGCAAAACAGAGAAAGTCCCGTGCCACAGCCTCTTCGGCACTCCTGGCACGGAGAGAATAGGTGCCGGGCAGATCGGCAAGCAAAATGGTCTCGCCGCAGCAGACAGTTGTGCCGACGGCGCTGGCTACGGTTTTTCCTGCCCAGTTCCCGGTGTGCTGGTGCAGCCCGGTGAGGGCGTTGAACACGGTGGACTTTCCCACATTGGGCATTCCGGCAAGGGCAACAACAGGTTGTTCCCGCTGGGACAGCTCCGGCGGCAGTTCGGCAGATGATGTGCGCATAGCAAGATTCGTCCTTTCGATAGCATGGTTTTTTGCAATTCTATGCGGAAAGGAAAGAAAAAAGACCGCCTGTGAAAAGGCGGTCTTTTTCAAGTGTGTTCGCATGGTTTGCGAAGTATTCAAAGCATATCTTGCATACTTAGCATACAAAAAGAAAATCCTAATTCTGTTCTGTATTGCTCATCCAAAATGAAAATCAAAATTTTCCAATATATCCATATATTTTTAGGACAATACATCTCAACAATACGAAAAAGAATTGGGACAAAATGAAAGAGTGCCATTAGAGTATATAACTATTATGAAATGAACCAGAATTCCTGTTTTGAATCTAGTAGAATGAGATTTTTGTGTTTCAATAGGCTAAGGTTATCATTAAGGCTATCTATTGTACTTTCATGTTTTTATTATACTATGTTTTTCTCTGTTTATATAGGAGGTTTTTAGAGATGTCCTCATGTAATATTAACTGTATAAGGCAGCTGCATAGCCTCCACTTGCTGTTTTACAGCCATCATATCATCATTACCGACAAATAAATACATTTCTTTTACCGAATCCAATTCGTCAAGAATTGAAAAATCCGTATTGCTGTCAATTGGGACATTCACTATAAGGTACTTTGCATCATTAAAATATGCTACATCTGAGAAGGATAAGAAATTTTCATTCAATGAAAATATCCGTATGCAACTAAAATCATCGAGTTTTTCTTTGTTTTTACCCATATCATATATGTTGCTGAACGATACATAATTTGTGTCCATATCATATACTATTTCTACGGTAATTTCATTAAAATCATTGATTTCACATTGAGAATTATCAGATATGTATCGTGAAACATATGAAGAAACAGCAATTGAATCTTCAATCCATTGATCTTTATCTTTTTCCTGAATTTTTAACCTGACAGAATACTTTTCTTTTTCACCATACTGAGACGGACTGTGCAACGGTGAAATGCTATCTATCTTTACGTTATCAAATTCGTTGATAACATCACTCCATAAATCGCCTCCACAGAATTCATCCACACTATTCTTATCTATTATGGGATATATCGGTATTAATCCTTTAAAAAATAAAATACAAAAGACGAGAAAAGCGATTATACAAAATAAAGCAATAGAACAGGTTATTCTTATTGTAACAGTTGCAATAGTTTTTGATAAGAATTTTGTGATCTTCATAATTTTATTTTAGTTTCTCCTGAAAAAAATAGTCCCAATTCTTTTTCGCATTGTTGAGATGTATTGTACTAAAAATACATGAATATATTGGGGAATTTTAATTTTTATTTTAGAGAAGCAATACAGAACAGAATTGGGATAAAAGAAATAACCGCCCCTGCTTGCAACTACGGGCGGTTATTTTAACCACATTGTGGGAGCAGACCGTCTGCTGGTATGCTCTCTTCACTTTTATTATATGCGATTTTTTCCGGTTTGTCAAGTGCTTTTTTCCAAAACAACCGCAGCTGTCCTACTTTGTCTCCTCTACCAGATTGCTGATCCAGACGCCTTTTTGAATGAGGATATAGCCGATGACCACTTTTAGAATATCCGCCGCCTGGACAATGGCATAGATGCCCAGGATCGGCAGGCTGGTAAAGTGGCACAGGATCAGCGCCGTGGGCAGCGGCACGCACCAGGTAAAGACGCTGTCAAATAAAAAGGTAATCATGGTCTTTCCGCCGGAGCGCAGGGTGAAGTACAGGGCGTTCAAAAATCCCTGAACAGGGAAGAAAGCTGCGGTAATGGTAATGAACCATCTGCCGTAGTTCCGGACTTCCTGGGTGGTGTCATAGGCTTTGGGGAACACGCCGGAAACGGAGATCAGGATCGCCGCCAGCAGCAGACAGACGCCGCCGGTGAACCACATCAGACTGAACGAATCCTTTTTGGCACGCTCGTATTCCGATGCGCCCAGCGTCTGCCCGATGAGAATGCCCACCGCAGAACCCAGCGCCACAAATACCACATTGAGCAGATTGCAGATGGCGTTGGAAATGTTCAGTCCTGCCACCACTTCCAGCCCACGGGTGGAATAGCACTGCGTCAGCGCCGCCAACCCGGCAGACCAGAGCAGTTCGTTGCAGAAAATGGGCATACCCTTCCGGATGACCTTTTTCGCCAGAGTACCGGGGACAAGCAGCGTGCGGTAAATGCCCTTTAGGAAAGTGTGTTTGTTCCGGCACAGATGCGCCCAGATCACTACAATGCTCATTTCTGCCACACGTGCCAGCACAGTGGCAATGGCTGCGCCACGGACGCCCAGTTTCGGCATTCCGCAGTTGCCATAGATCAGCAGATAGTTGAGGACAACGTCTACCACAACAGATGCCACGCCGCCTACCATAGGCTTGACGCTGCTGCCGGTCTCCCGGAGACTGGTGGCATAGACCTGGGTCACCACAAAGAACGGCAGCCCGATCAGCATAATGTGCAGATACTGCTTGGCATAGGTCATGGTGAGCGCTGCATCGACCGTGGCGCTTTCTCCGTGGAGATACAGCCCGATCAGCGTCTCGTCTCCCAGCAGGAATACCAGCAGTCCGCCGATGAGACAGGCGGCGCTGAGCCACAGCTTGATGCGGAATGTACTTTGAAAGCCGTACAGATTGCGCTGTCCGTAATATTGTGCGCCGTAGATGCCCGGTCCGGCGAGTGCGCCGAAAATGGCGAGGTTGAACACGAAGATCAGCTGTCCGGCAATGGAAACGGCGGTCATTGCCTCGGTTCCCTGGCTGCCCATCATAATGTTGTCCACCAGGCTTACCATATTGGTGATGCCGTTCTGGATCATCATGGGGACAGCCAGCATCAGCGCCCGTTTGTAGATCGGATTGTTTTTTCTCATGTGGGTTGTTCCTCCTGTGATGTCAAAAAGATAGTCATGCAGATGATAGAGCGTTTCAGGGAAGATTTGCTACCATTATAGCAAAAGCGATCGTGTACTTCTAATACAATTTCTGTTTGTTCTGATACAATTTCTATTTTGCGGTCATATCCGTGTTGTCACACCGCTGCCGTCTCCCACAATGCGCTGAGGCAGCACATTCAGAAAAGGATTGCCGCCGCTTCTGCCCTCCAGCAGGAACAGCCACGGCTGTGCGTCCGGCGCTTTCGCCACAAACTGCAGCCGCTTTGGTTCGATGCCGTTTTGCCGCATGGCATCCATGCAGTCTGCCAGCCGTTCCGGGCGGTTGCAGATGCAGAGTCTGCCGCCGAACCGCAGCAGCCGTTTTGCCGAGCGGCAGATATCGTAGATGTTGCACAGCACCTCGTGCCGTGCAATTTTTTGTGCCGTCAGCTGGCTTTCGATGCCTGCCTGGTATGCCTTGTAAGGCGGATTGCAGGTGACCAGATCCAGCTGTCCCAGGGGTGCGCCGTCCCAGAGTTCTTTCAGATCGGTGCAGACCGGGTGCAGGACTGAACCGATGCCCATGCTTTCGGCGATGCCCTGGCACATCTGTGCGATCGCCTCCGGCTGAATGTCTACGGCGTAGATCTCCCGGGGCGGTGCGGTGCGCTGCATCAGAATTGGGATAATGCCGCAGCCTGTCCCCAGGTCGCAGACACGGTCCTTCTGCCGGTATTCGGAAAATTCAGTCAGCAGCACTGCATCCGTGCCGAACCGGTGGAGCTGGCTGGTGCAGACGATCAGGTCGTCTGCAATGGTTTCATAAGAGAGGACGGGCATATGCGGCATGGGAATACCTCCTGTTCGAGTGATGTCGTTGCGTGTGATTCCGGGATAGTGTGACTGCGGGTCGATGTGGGCATATATTATTGCGCATCAATCTCCGGCATTATCGTTACCGTCTCTGTCTCCGTCTCCCCGGACTGCATCTTATCCGGGTCACGGATGACTACCGCCTGCTGGTACACCAGGCTGTACCGGTCTTCGAATTTGTCCAGGTCGTAGTCCACTTTTCCCTCCAGCGGATCGCAGACCGTGACGGTGTTGGCGTTCAGATCATAGCCGCACAGCAGCACGCAGTGTTCATTGATGAGAAAAACGGCATCCTCGCCGTTGGGCGTGGTCCAGTAATAGCGCTCTTCCACATGGCTGGTGAGGTTGATGGTCACCCAGGTGATGACCGGCGTGCCGTTTGCCACCTCCCAGAGCAGCGTCTTGAGGGAACATCCGGTGAGATTCTGCACCACCTCGTTTCCGCCCTGGGCGGCGATGTAGTTCTGCGCCGTCTCCACGATGACCGGGGCATAGCATCCCCAGGCGTTGCTGTTGTGCGGTGAACCAACAAACGCCTCGCCGAATGTGGTGAGATACGGGTCGGACTGGATCAGATACTTGTCCGCCATAGTCACCTTGTCCACCGGATAGCCGGCGTAGTTCAGTGCCGCTGTTAGCGTCGTGACTTCACAGCCTGTGGGCAGTTCCGGATTTTGCAGCACCGGCTGGGCATCCAGCTGAACCTGGTCAGCAGGCAGAGATGCTGGTTCGGTGGGCAGTGTCAGTTCTGTTTTCATGGGGATTGTCCCCTGATACAGGACGCTGGGCGGTGCTGTGGTCTCGCCCGGCGTTGTGGTCTCCAGCGTAATGCTGGTCTTTTGCGTAATGCGTTTGGTCTGGCTGCTGTCGGAACGGAAAAAAATCAGATAAACCGCTGCCGCCGCCAGTGCCAGGATCAGCAGCAGCGCCATGCGCCGCCGCCGTCCCAGCCGTTTTTTTGATACTTTCTCCATCTAAAATACTTCTTCCCAAAGCGGACGCCGATTTCGAAACAGGTGCGCCGCTGTTATGATTGTGATTCCGGTGCGGCGTGGTGTGTGCCGCCGGAAATGGTGATCTTTCGCCGGAAATCGGATTCTCCCTGTCCGATCACCGGTCGTGCCAGCTGGTAGATGTCGGTTGCCTGGGATTCCAGGGCCGCACAGCGTCCTGCCGTGGGGCTGGTGTGTGCCAGTTCTGCCAGCGAATGGGAAAACGGCAGCAGCCGCTTTTCCTTGGAATCTTTCAGAATCTCCCGTCCCGTGTCGTTGAATGCCAGAATCCTGCCGTATGCCGGATAGTTCTGGATGTCAGCCGTGCGGATATCCAGCAGGATGTGCAGCAGGATGCGCCGCAGCCGTGCCATAGGATAGCGCTTGGTGCGGATGGTCTGGAGCAGTTCTTCCAGGGATGCAGAGCGTTTTGCCTTGTACAGCCGGTGTTCCAGACCCTGCCCGATCTCGGCGATATCGTGGAGTTCATCCGGGTCAGTGGTGCGCAGCTTGTACAGAATGAGCCGTTCCAGATACGACATGGAGGCAACGTGTCCTGCCTGCTGTGCCTCCCGGAGTGCGTGCCAGGCGTAAGACGGCATCATGCGCCGGCAGTCGCCGCCGTCCGCAAAAAACTGCCGGATATAGGTGGCGCTTGCTGTGCCGTCCGGTCCGGGCTGGCTGCTGTTGTGACCTGCGCCCCGGCGCTGGATGGTCATGGGACGCAGGGGGCTGTCCATCTCATGGATGGCGTTGAGATAGGCAATGGCGAGGGTGTTGTTGGGATGCCGCAGCACGGCGGCGGTTTCTGCGCCGTAGAGCTGTCCCACCATCTGGGAAAGCACCTCCGGATAAGAATAGCCCGACCGGAGAAAATCGTCCATCACGTCAGCATAGTCCGTTTTGCAGACCCGGCACGCCTCTGCCGCCTGGGAGAGCAGCCGGATATCGCCGCATTCGCTGCCGAACGAGATCTCCTGCACATTGCCCAGCGCCGTCAGCAGCGCCACACCGCCCATGGCGAAATTCTCCGCCGGCGCCAGGGCATACGGCACGGGCAGTTCCAGCACCAGATCTACACCGCCTTCGATGGCGAGTCTGGCACGGGTGAACTTGTCCAGCAGGGCTGCGTCTCCACGCTGGACGAAATTGCCGCTCATCACGGCAACGATTCCCTCTGCGCCAGCCCGGCGCACCTGTTCCAGATGATACAGGTGACCATTGTGCAGGGGATTGTATTCGCAGATAATACCACTGATTTTCATGTATGATCCTCCAAAAAAGCTGTAGAATTTCAATAAACTGCCCCACAAACCGGGGAATTTTCCGAAACCTCTTGCAATTTTTCCAAAAAAGCTTATAATAATATATGGGGACACCGCCGGTGTCCGAAAAAACGATGTCAGCGGCAGCTTTCTGCTCCGGGGACATATCGGAAAAGCACATTCCCGAGGGGATGGTTTTTCAGATGTGTTCCGGCAGACGCCGCAGAAACGAAAAAGGAGAAATTTCCCATGATTATTCTTGTTGTCAATGCAGGAAGCTCTTCTCTGAAGTATCAGCTCATCAATATGGAAGATGAGTCTGTGATCGCAAAGGGCAACTGCGACCGTATCGGTATCGACGGCCATCTGAGCCACAAGACCGCTTCTGGTGTCAAGGTGGAAAAGGACTGCGACTTCCCGACCCATGCCGAGGCATTTTCCTGCCTGGTTGAGGCACTGACCACCGGCGAAGGCGCTGTAATTTCCAGCATGGATGAGATCTCTGCGGTTGGCCACCGTGTGGTACAGGGTGCAGAAGTATTCACCAAGACCACACTGGTCACCGATGAGATCATCGAAAAGATCGACGAACTCCGTGAGCTGGCTCCGGTACATAACCACGGTCACGCACTGGCACTGTGGGCTTGCCGCAAGATCCTGCCGAACGTGCCGCAGGTCGTTGTATTCGACACCGCATTCCACCAGACCATTCCGCAGAAGGCATTCATGTACGGTTTCCCGTATGAGGACTATGAGCAGTTCCATGTCCGCAAGTACGGCTTCCACGGCACATCCCACCGTTTTGTTACTGCAAAGCTGGCTGAGGTCATGGGCAGAGATCTGAAGGATCTGAAGGTCGTTTCCTGCCACCTGGGCAACGGTTCTTCCATCACTGCCGTACAGGACGGCAAGTCGGTAGATACCACCATGGGCTTTACACCGCTGGACGGCGTTCTGATGGGAACACGCTGCGGCGCCGTTGACCCGTCCGCCGTTACTTATGTAGCCGGCAAGCACGGTTTCGGCGTTTCCGAGATGGACACCTACATGAACAAGAAGTCCGGTATGCTGGGTATTTCCGGCGAGTCCTCTGACTTCCGTGACATTACCGCAGCAGCTGAGGCTGGTGACAAGCGTGCTACCCTGGCAAAGGATATGCTGGTATACGATATCAAGAAGGATATCGGTGCCTATGCCGCAGCCATGAACGGTCTGGACGCTGTGATCTTCACCGGCGGCATCGGCGAAAATGCACCGAACTGCCGTGAGGAAGTCTGCGAGAACATGGAATATCTGGGCATCAAGATCGACAAGGCTGCCAACGATTTCAAGGGCGAGCTGAAGAAAATCTCCACACCGGATTCCAAGGTAGAGGTCTGGGTCATCCCGACAAACGAAGAACTGCTGATCGCTCGTGACACCCTGGCAATGATCCAGAAGTAAGCGAAGAACAGCATCATAGAAAATACCGCAAAGCGAAGTCTGCACTCGGACTTCGCTTTTGTTGTACCCGAAAGGAGAAAATCATGTCCACACTTTCCACACAGGAAAAATCCCTGCTGCGCCAGGCGCTGGCTGCCCGGGAAAATGCCTATGCGCCCTATTCCCGCTTCCAGGTCGGGGCAGTGCTGACTGTCGCCGACGGCAGCACATTCTGCGGCTGCAACATCGAAAATGCGTCCTATTCCATGACCATCTGCGCCGAGCGCAGCTCCGTTTGCGCAGCAGTTTCCGCCGGCGTGAGACAGTTCCGCAGCATCGCCATTGTAGGCGGCACTGATGCGGAGACTGCCGAAAACACGCCCTGTCCGCCCTGCGGCGCCTGCTTACAAGTGCTGGCGGAGTTCTGCCCGCCGGATTTCCCGGTGATCCTGGCAGACGGCGTCCATCGGCTCAGTGACTTTCTGCCCCGTCAGTTCCGGCTGTAAGAGCCTGGGCAATACCGCACACAGGCAGTCCTTACTTGGACTTCTTTTTGTCTGCCGGGCGATAGGAAGAACCGTCCGGGCGAATGACAACGGTGTTGTTCAGCTGCCCTTTGAGGTTGCCGACCACCGACTGCCGGTATTCTGTGCGCAGAGCGTTTTGTTCTTCCTTTTCCGCCGGGGTCAGACCCTCCGGCGTGCGTGCCTTCTTTGCCAATGCGTTGATGCGTGCGATTTTTTTCTCGTCCATATCCGTTACCTCCTGACAAGACTGCATATTCATTCAATAGTATACCATAGAACGGCAAAAAGTGCAAGCTTTTTGCGGCAAAAAGCGATTTTTTCCGGGTGGGATGCGTATGGTGTGCCGTGAGATGCGCCCCACGGAAATTAATTTTCGAAAATAGGCTGATTAAAATTGCGCAAAATTATGAGGCTTGACAAGGAAGGCTCCCCTGAAAGGGGAGCTGGCAGTGCGTAGCACTGACTGAGGGGTTTCCAC
>OHAD01000128.1_pt1 | contig 91583 bp, 97 predicted proteins | sample 1577011 | NCBI WGS metagenome assembly OHAD01 (sample SAMEA3541510, study PRJEB24748) | human gut metagenome | biome: human gut; feature: human-associated habitat; material: faeces | place: China | collected 2012 | reverse complement strand
GGAAAGCAGTAACCCCACCAGTCTGGCAGCCGGAATCATGATCGCCTTCGAACAGGAGCTGACGGAGAATCCGGCACACGTCGTCCTGGTAGTGGACGATCTGACAGCAACCATGAGTTGCGCCATCGTAGCCAAGAAACAAGGAATCAAGGTAGCCCATCTGGTAGCCGGCACACGCTCGTTCGACATGAAGATGCCGAAGGAAGTAAACCGGATGATTACCGACGGAGTATCCGATTATCTGTTTACTGCCGGCATGGTGGCCAACCGAAATCTGAATCAGACAGGCACGGAAAGTGAAAATGTATATTACGTCGGCAACATTTTGGTAGATACCGTCCGCTTCAACCGGAACCGGCTGCTCAAACCGGTATGGTTCTCCGTACTGGGACTTCAGGAGGGTAATTATCTCCTGCTCACCCTCAACCGACGTGTACTGCTCAACAACAAAGAGAACCTGCGGAAGTTGATGCAAACGATGATCGAAAAAGCTGCCGGTATGCCTATCGTAGCGCCCATGCACACTTACGTGCGCAATGCGATCAAAGACCTCGGCATAGAAGCCTCGAACCTTCATATCATGCCTCCGCAGAATTATCTTTTCTTCGGATATCTGATCAATAAAGCCAAAGGAATCATCACGGACTCCGGCAATGTAGCCGAAGAAGCTACGTTCCTCGGCATCCCCTGTATCACGCTCAACACGTATGCCGAACATCCGGAAACGTGGCGCGTGGGAACGAATGAACTGGTCGGCGAAGATCCGGCAGCACTCGCTCAGGCTATGGATACGCTGATGAAAGGTGAATGGAAGAAAGGCGAACTCCCCGAACGCTGGGACGGACGAACAGCCGAACGAATCGTACAAATATTAACAAGTAAATAACCGGAGTGGTTGAGCCGGACTCGATGATCAACGAGCCGGCTTAATAGCCAGACAGAAGTAGCCGACCACTATCAGGTTCGACAAGTGTTTCAGAAAGTTTCACGCCGAGGAAACCAAAGTTTCAAGGCGTAGAAACCAGAGTTTCAAGCAGTGGGAACTAGAGTTTCAAGGCATGAAACTTTTTGTTTCAACCGTTGAAACAGATTTTGGAACTACGGAAAAGAATCGGAGCATGCCGGTTCGCAAGATGTGGCATACGTTGAAAAGGGAAGTATAAAAAGACAAAAACAATCTGCCTCCTTCCATTGTTGAATGATATAAGCTTGTAAATAACAAAAAACGATGGGTAAAAAAAGTTATATACTCTATTTTACTCAGACTTATTTGTTAACTTTGCAGCCCTACTACGAACGTTATGATACAACGATATAACAAAATACTGATACTGCTCTTAGTCGTATTTGCAGTTTCAAATGCTTTTGCGCAGCAAATAAAGGGGGTTGTAACTGATTCAGTCACTCATGAACCACTAATGTATATCTCTGTCTATTATCAAGACAAGAGAGAAATGGGTACTGTCACCAATATTGACGGAGAATATAAACTCGACGCACGAAGAAACGGAGGAACGCTCGTTTTCTCTTCCATCGGATATGTCACCAAAACCGTTAAAGTAGGCTCCGGAAATCAGACCGTCAATGTCAAACTCTCCCCGGACGATGTAATGCTCACCGAAGTAGTCGTAAAACCACAGAAAGAAAAATACTCCCGCAAGAATAATCCGGCAGTCGAATTCATGAAGAAAGTGATCGAACACAAAAAAGCACAAGTGCTCGAAGTGAACGATTACTACCAGTACGACAAGTACGAGAAAATGAAAATGTCTATCAACGACCTGACTCCGGAGAAACTGGAAAAGGGTATCTACAAGAAATACTCATTCCTCAAAGATCAGGTGGAAGTGTCGGAGACGACCAACAAACTGATTCTCCCTATCTCCGTACAGGAAACGGCCTCACAAACCATTTTCCGGAAAGATCCCGAAAGCAAAAAGACCATTATCAAAGGAAAGAACTCCAATGGTATCGAAGAGTTTTTCTCCACAGGAGACATGCTGGGGACTGTTCTGAAGGATGTTTTTGCCGACATCAACATTTATGATGATGACATCCGGCTGCTCCAACAGCGATTCGTAAGCCCTATCGGCAACAATGCCATCTCGTTCTATAAATACTACCTGATGGATACGCTGATGGTGGACAAGCGCGAATGCGTACATCTGACGTTCGTACCGCAGAACTCACAGGATTTCGGATTTACAGGCCATCTTTATGTGCTGAAAGATTCGACCTATGCCGTTCAGAAGTGTACGATGAACCTGCCTAAAAAGAGTGGTGTCAACTTTGTCAACCGCATGGACATCGTGCAGCAGTACGAGCAGCTTCCCAACGGGAACTGGGTATTGGCGGATGACGACATGACGGTAGACCTTTCATGGAGTTCCAACAAAACCTCGGGAGGGTTACAGGTAGAACGAACGACTAAATACAGCAATTATAAGTTTGATCCGATAGAACAGCGGTTGTTCCGTTTGAAAGGTCCTGTGATCAAGGAGGCCGACATGCTTTCGAAAAGTGACGAATACTGGGCGAGTGTGCGCCAGGTGCCGTTGACCAGAAAGGAAAGCAACATGGATGTATTCGTCAACCGTCTGGAACAGATTCCGGGATTCAAATATATCATCTTCGGTGCGAAAGCATTGATCGAGAACTTTGTGGAAACAGGCAGCAAAGGCCATAAGAGCAAAGTGGATATCGGTCCTATCAACACCATGATTTCAAGCAACTACATCGACGGAACCCGTTTCCGCCTGAGTGGTATGACTACTGCCCATTTTGACAAGCATTGGTTCCTGAGCGGATACGGAGCTTATGGTCTGAAAGACGAAAAGTGGAAATATAGCGGAACGCTGACTTATTCTTTCAACAAACGAGATTATGTAGTATGGGAGTTTCCCAAACATTTTATATCTGCAACGTACAGTTATGATGTAATGTCGCCGATGGACAAGTTCCTGTTTACGGACAAAGACAACATCTTCCTTTCGATGAAAACGACAACGGTAGACCAGATGTCATATATGCGTGATGCTACCATCAACTACGAACTCGAAACGCTGACGGGATTCGGAGTGAAAGCCATGCTCCGCCATCGAAATGACGAGCCTACCGGAAAACTGGAATATCTGCGGAATGACGCTGCACAAACCCGTGTGCATGACATCACGACTTCCGAAGCGAGTGTGACACTGCGTTATGCTCCGGGAGAATCTTTCGTCAACTCCAAGCAGCGCCGTGTTCCGGTGTCGCTGGACGCTCCTATCTTCACGCTGACTCATGCCATGGGCTTCAAAGGCGTGCTGGGCGGAGAATACAACTTCAACCGCACGGAAGCAAGCATCTGGAAACGTTTCTGGCTTCCCGCTTCGTGGGGAAAGATAGACTGTAGCGTAAAAGCAGGGGCAGAATGGAATGTCGTACCTTTCCCGCTATTGATTCTGCCGGAAGCCAACTTGTCATATATCACTCAACGTGAGACATTTTCCCTGATCAACAATATGGAATTCCTGAACGACCGTTATGCGTCCATGTCACTTTCTTATGACATGAACGGAAAGTTGTTCAACCGCATCCCGCTGATCAAGAATCTGAAATGGAGAGAAATGTTCCGTATCCGCGCATTGTGGGGGACATTGACCGACAAGAACAATCCATTCAAGAGCAGCAACCCCGACCTCTTCCGTTTCCCGACACGCGACGGTAAATTCACCAGTTTCGTGATGGACCCGAAGGTGCCGTATATCGAAGGAAGTATAGGTATCTACAACATTTTCAAGTTGCTGCACGTTGAATATGTACATCGTTTCACCTACCGTGACAATCCGGGTATCAACAAGAACGGTATTCGTTTCATGGTATTAATGGTATTCTAAAACTATGCAACCTTTAGCAGAACGGTTACGACCAAAGACATTGGATGATTATATCGGTCAGAAACATTTAGTTGGACCGGGGGCTATCCTGCGTAAGATGATTGATGCGGGACGTATTTCTTCGTTTATCCTCTGGGGACCTCCCGGAGTGGGAAAAACCACATTGGCACAGATTATCGCCAATAAACTGGAAACTCCGTTTTATACGCTGAGTGCCGTGACTTCAGGTGTCAAAGATGTGCGCGAAGTGATAGAGCGTGCCAAGAGCAACCGCTTTTTCTCGCAATCCAGTCCGATCTTATTTATCGATGAAATCCATCGTTTCAGCAAGTCGCAACAGGATTCTTTGTTGGGAGCTGTGGAAAACGGTACGGTGACGCTGATAGGCGCAACGACCGAGAATCCATCATTCGAAGTGATCCGCCCTCTCCTCTCCCGTTGCCAGCTTTATGTGCTCAAATCTTTGGAAAAGGAAGATTTGCTCGAACTTCTGCAACGTGCCATCACCACCGACACCATACTGAAAGAACGGAAAATCGAACTCAAAGAAACGACAGCCATGCTGCGCTTCTCCGGCGGAGACGCCCGTAAACTGCTCAATATACTAGAACTTGTAGTGGAATCGGACACAGAGGAAACGGTTGTCATTACCGATGACATGGTGACCGAACGTCTGCAACAGAATCCGTTGGCTTACGACAAGGACGGGGAAATGCATTATGACATCATTTCCGCTTTTATCAAGTCTATCCGTGGCAGTGATCCGGACGGGGCTATTTACTGGCTCGCCCGCATGGTAGAAGGTGGTGAAGACCCTGCTTTCATCGCGCGGAGACTCGTTATCTCTGCTGCCGAAGATATAGGTCTGGCCAATCCGAACGCATTGCTGCTGGCGAATGCCTGCTTTGAAACTCTGATGAAAATCGGTTGGCCCGAAGGGCGCATCCCTTTGGCGGAAACAACGATCTATCTGGCAACGAGTCCTAAAAGCAATTCGGCATACAGTGCCATTAACGATGCATTGGAGTTGGTGCGTTCCACCGGAAACTTGCCTGTGCCTCTGCATTTGCGCAACGCTCCCACCAAGCTGATGAAGCAACTGGGATATGGACAGGAATACAAATACGCCCACAGCTACGAAGGCAACTTCGTGAAACAACAATTCTTGCCGGACGAGCTGAAAGAAAAACGAATATGGCAACCTCAGAACAATGCCGCCGAACAGAAGCATGCAGAACGGATGCAGCAGTTATGGGGAGAAAGGTTTAAATAAGTAATAAGTTATAGGTAATAAGTAATAATCGTAGCTGTGAAAGAAAACTTGATGAAAGAGAAATCAACGAGGTTTGCAATTCGAATAATTAATCTATATAAATATTTAAGGGATTGCAAAAAGGAAACGATTCTTTCAAAACAATTATTACGTAGCGGGACTTCGATAGGAGCTAATATAAGAGAGGCTGTCTATGCTGAGTCTCATCTTGACTTTATACACAAATATTCCATTTCTCTAAAAGAATGTTCTGAAACAGAATACTGGCTATATTTACTTCAACAAACAGAATATATAAGCGATGAAGAATATGAATCAATTAATACAGACTGTCTGGAAATTCTTAAATTACTGACAGCCACAATTGTAAAACTAAAAAATAATGGGAATGCCCCATAATATTTATTACTTATTACTTATTACTTATTATGAAAATAGTAGTTTTAGACGGCTTTGCCGCCAACCCCGGTGATTTATCATGGGAAGGTTTGAAAGCTCTCGGAGAATGTACCATTTATGACCGTACTGCCCCCGAAGAAGTATTGGAACGCGCAGCCGGAGCTGAAGTGATTCTGACGAATAAAGTAATCATCAACGCCGATCACATGACTGCCTTGCCCGAACTGAAGTATATCGGTGTGCTTGCTACGGGATACAACGTAGTGGATACGGCAGTAGCCAAAGAACGTGGTATTATTGTAACTAATATCCCTGCATATAGCACAGCTTCCGTTGCACAAATGGTATTTGCGCACATTCTTAATATCTGTCAGCAGGTACAGCATCATTCGGAAGAAGTCCACAAAGGTCGTTGGACCAATAACAAGGATTTCTGTTTTTGGGATACTCCGTTGATAGAATTGCGGGATAAGAAAATCGGTCTTGTCGGATTGGGAAATACAGGATATACTACTGCTCGCGTTGCCATCGGTTTCGGTATGCAGGTATATGCTTTAACTTCAAAGTCTCACTTCCAGTTGCCACCGGAAATCAAGAAGATGGATTTGGATCAGTTGTTCAGCGAATGTGATATTATCAGTCTGCACTGCCCGCTCACTCCGGAAACTCACGAATTGGTGAACGCACGCCGTCTTGCTCTGATGAAGCCGAATGCTATTTTAATTAATACAGGTCGTGGCCCATTGGTTAACGAACAAGATCTTGCAGATGCACTGAACAGTGGCAAGATTTATGCTGCCGGAGTAGATGTACTTTCTTCGGAACCTCCTCGTGCCGACAATCCGTTGCTGACTGCAAAGAACTGCTACATTACTCCGCATATCGCGTGGGCAAGCACAGAAGCTCGTGAGCGTCTGATGAATATTGCCATTAGCAATCTACAGGCTTATATCTCCGGAACACCGGAAAATGTAGTGAATAAATAGGATTACCAAGAGAGTACTAAGAGAATATGTCGAAGCCCTCATAGATTAAAGATCATCCTCGCTACAACTATCTGTGGCGAGGATGATTTCGTTAAAAGGGGAGTTTGACACATCCTCTTCCTTTAATGTCTATCAAAATTACCTTAATAGGAATGTCCTCCTTCATCCATCTCCTTCTCCGTAATCTTATGGCGGTCGATACTACGCCATGCATAGAATATATAAGCTATCACAAACGGAACAAGAATAGAGACATAAGCCATAGTCTTCAGCGTAAATTCACTCGAACAGCTGTTAGCCAATGTCAGCGAACTTTGCAAGTCCGTATATGAAGGATAATAAGCAGTGTTATTATATCCGGCTACGAGTAACAAAGCCAAGACTGTCAGCACTGTACCTATCCCTGCAAACCAGATTCCTTTGTCGAAAGTCTTTTTCAGAACCGTCTTACCGATTCCAAAAAGTACCAATACTACACCTATCAGGAAGATGATCAGAACTACCGGCATTTCTATAAAGTTGATAAAGTACTTATAAGGCTGCATATAAACCTCCAATGTATCCGGATTGACAGCAAAACCGTCAGAAACCAATGTACGGATTACAAATGCCAAAAAGAATACAAGGAAGAAAATAGTATTATTCAATACTGCACGACGACATTTATCGGTCAGTTCCTTATCCGCTATACTATTAATGAAATAGAGCGAACCCAACACACGTGCCAAAAAGAATACAGCCAGTCCGAGAATAACATTCCAGATATTAGTCAACGCGTCCAGTCCGTGCCATCCATTTCCCCAATGACTGATAACCGGCATAATCGTATCCGTCATATTCGCCTTATTAATATAGAAATCAGAACCGGTGAAGAAAGTGGCGACTGCTCCACCCAGCAACAGAGGTCCTACTACCCCATTAATTACCAAGAAAGTCTGATAGGTCTTTTTACCCAGCAAATTCCCTGCCTTGCTCTGGAACTCGTAACTCACAGCCTGCAACACAAAACTGAAAAGAATAATCATCCAAAGCCAGTAAGCCCCACCGAAACTGGTACTGTAAAACAACGGGAACGAAGCAAAGAAAGCACCTCCGAACGTTACCAGCGTAGTAAACGTAAACTCCCACTTACGTCCGGTAGAGTTCACCATCATCTTACGATGTTCCTCCGTCTTACCCAAACAGAACAATAAAGAATTTCCTCCCTGCACAAATAATAAAAATACAAGTATGGCCCCCAGCAAGGAAACGACCAGCCACCAATATTGTTGTAGAAATATATACATAATATGTAAGTATTAAGTTTTAAGTATTAAGTATTAGCTCAAGTAATAAGCAATGTATAGTATCAAGTAATAAGTAATAGATAATAAGTAACAACGTCAACCATGATGACAAATCAGCCTGCAGCTACGATTAATACTTATTACTTAATACCTATTACCTATTACTTATCTCTTCTTCCGGTCCTTTCTTAATCGCCTTCACCATAATCCCTATCTCCGCAATCAGCATTACGGTAAACAAGATCAGGAAGATAAAGAAAGTAGCCTGAACGGAGCCTACATCCAATTTAGAGATAGCCGCCGATGTAGGAAGCATATCGCGGATAGCCCAAGGCTGACGACCGCATTCGGCAACCACCCATCCTGCCTGTCCGGCAATGTAAGCCAAAGGAATGGTCAGCAGAGCGATCCAATGCATCCAGCGCATCTTACTCAAATCTTTCTTATATATAAAGAAGAGCACAACGATGAAGAAAAGGATAAAATATCCGCCCAGGATAACCATTATACGGAAAGCGTAGAAGTTCAGAGGAACATTCGGAACCAGCTGATTCACATCTTTAATATATCCGTATCCGAAGTATGGCATATTCTCCTGCAAAACCTGATAGGCAACAGCGGCATCTTCCTCGTGCCCGGCGCTCTTCGCTGCACGATAAGCAGCCAGCGCTCCGATAGCGGTCTTACCCCGCTCTATCTTTTCGGCTGCCGACAAAGCAGTCGTACCGTCTTTCAGCTGATAGCCGCCTTCGATAATATTGGTAATTCCGGGGACATACTCGTCCACATCCCGCTCGGCAAGGAACGAAAGCATACTGGGTATCTCAATCCGGAACAGGAAAGGGTCTTTCCCATCATTGTAAGTCTTCTTTTCGGGGTTCAGCATTCCTATTCCCACCAGACCTACATTGGTTCCTCCTTCATAAAGTCCCTCTACAGCCGCCAGTTTCATCGGTTGGGTCTGTGCAATCTGATAGCCGGAACCATCGCCCGTCCATACAGCCAGCAGTGAAGAGACAAGCCCGAAGATAGCACCGATCTTTATGCTTGCAAGCGCAAACTCGCGATTACGTTTCTTCAGCAGAAACCAACAACTGATTCCTACAACGAACACGCCACCAAGTACCCATCCGGACAATACCGTATGAAAGAACTTGTTGACCGCTACAGGCGAAGTTGCCACCGCCCAGAAATCAACCATCTCATTACGCACTGTATCGGGATTGAACTCCATACCTACCGGATGCTGCATCCATGCGTTTGCTACGAGAATCCACCAAGCGGAGATCGTAGCCCCCAGACCAGTCAGCCAGGTAGAAGCAAGGTGGAAGCGTTTGCTCACCTTATCCCATCCGAAGAACATGACAGCGATAAACGTGGCTTCCATAAAGAACGCCAGAATACCTTCGATAGCAAGCGGCGCACCGAAAATATCACCTACAAACCAAGAATAATTACTCCAGTTCGTACCAAACTCAAACTCCAGGATCAATCCTGTCGCTACACCAATGGCGAAGTTGATACCGAAAAGTTTCATCCAGAACTTGGCTGTCCGCTTCCAAAATTCATTGCCTGTTTTATAATACAACGTCTCCATTATTCCCATCACCACAGCCAGTCCGAGGGTGAGCGGAACGAAAATCCAGTGGTACATGGCTGTCATCGCAAATTGGGCTCTCGACCAATCGATCAGCGAGGTGTCAATACTTTCAATCATAATCTTATGTAGTTTAAGAGTTAAAAATCAGTGGTTTTCTCCGGAAGTGCACGCTGTATCAGCTCATTTCCCACATACGTACCCTTGTCGGCATCTGTAGGATGATTGCCGAGAAAGTCGGGAAAGAAGAAAATTTTGAGGATGAAGAACATAATGAATAATTTCACTAAGATAATAAGCCACAAAGTACGACCTAACGTCATACTACGGAAACCCTCCAAATAAAAGTTCCATATTGCAAGCAGTGTATTCTTCATAAGCTGACCTTAGAATTTGTAATGAGTACAAATATACAATTTTTATAATTAAAACAAACAAGTAAGGCAAAATGTTGCATGATTTGTATGGTTTTTCTTAAAAAACCTGCCTATCGACAGAAAAAAAACATTTAACGGCGAAAAAGCGCCATCTGTCTATCGCTTTTGCAGCTAATATAATATGTACGTACCTTCGTTCCAGTAAATCAATAGATATATAAAAATATGATAAATGTAAGAAGATTGACAGTGATAGCATTTCTTGGAGCGGGTCTGCTGCCCGGTATATCCGCCCAGGAATCTTCTGTGCAGACAGCCGCCCAGAGCGAGATGAATCTCCCCGCCCAATGGGATTTACAGTCGTGCATCGACTATGCGTTGCAACAGAACATTACGATTCGCAAAAACCGGGTGAATGCGGAAAGTACACAGATCGATGTGAAGACAGCCAAAGCTGCCCTGTTCCCCAGTCTGTCGTTCTCAACGAGCCAGAACATGGTGAACCGTCCGTATCAGGAATCAAGCAGAACGATCAGCGGAAGCGAGGTGATCGAGACAACCAGCAAGACCAGTTACAATGGCAATTATGGTCTGAATGCTTCGTGGACCATTTATAATGGTAGCAAGCGACTGAACACCATCAAACAGGAGAAGCTGAACAATCAGGCAGCCAATCTGGATGTAGAAACGTCCGAGAATAGTATTCAGGAATCTATTGCTCAGATTTACATTCAGATTCTCTATGCAGCGGAGTCCGTCAAGGTTAATGAAAACACGCTGCAAGTTTCCATTGCGCAACGCGACCGCGGACAGGAACTTCTGAATGCCGGAAGCATTGCCAAAAGTGATCTGGCACAGCTGGAAGCTCAGGTCAGCACCGACCGTTATCAATTAGTAACAGCGCAAGCCACTCTGCAGGACTACAAATTACAACTGAAACAACTGCTCGAATTGGATGGGGAGAATGAAATGAATGTCTATCTCCCCGCCCTGTCCGACGAAAACGTACTGTTGCCATTGCCCACCAAGAAAGATGTGTATATGAGCGCGCTCACCCTCCGTCCGGAAATCGAGGCGAGCAAACTGAGCGTAGAGGCTTCGGAACTGGGTATCGATATCGCCAAAGCGGGATATCTCCCCACCATCAGTCTGAGTGCAGGTATCGGAACGAACCACACCAGCGGCAGTGACTTCACCTTCGGAGAACAGGTAAAGAACGGATGGAACAACTCCATCGGAGTTTCTGTCAGCGTTCCTATCTTCAATAACCGTCAGACCAAGAGTGCCGTGCAGAAAGCGAAGTTACAGCGCGAAACAAGTCTGCTGTCGCTGCTCGACGAACAGAAAACACTGTATAAGACCATCGAAGGACTTTGGCTGGATGCAAACAGTGCGCAGCAACGTTATGCGGCAGCGAACGAAAAGCTGAGAAGTACACAGATCAGCTACGACCTGATCAGCGAACAGTTCAATCTGGGCATGAAGAATACAGTAGAGCTGCTGACGGAAAAGAACAACTTGCTGCAAGCACAACAGGAGCAGCTTCAAGCCAAATACATGGCGATACTGAACACTCAGTTGCTGAAGTTCTATCAGGGAGACAAACTGGCATTATAAGCCTTCTTCCTTACTAAAAGCGGAATATAAATAAGTAAAAACAGAATATAGAATGAAAACGAAAAAGATTATCCTGATCGCTGTGGCAGTTGCCGTAGTAGTGGGCGGAGGAATCTGGTTCTTTACAGGTTCTCCGGCAAAGCACAAGGTGATGTATGCCAGTGCGACTGTCAGTAAAGGCGATATCTCCAATTCGGTGACTGCCACCGGAACAATCGAACCGGTGATAGAAGTAGAAGTCGGTACGCAGGTATCCGGTATCATCGACAAGATTTATGCAGATTACAACTCGGTAGTAACCAAAGGACAGCTGATTGCCGAAATGGACCGTGTCACTTTACAGAGTGAACTGGCATCCCAGCAGGCAACTTACGATGGTGCCAAAGCCGAATTTGAATATCAGAAGAAGAACTACGAACGTAGCAAGGGATTGCACGATAAGTCATTGATCAGCGATACCGACTACGAGCAGGCTCTCTATAATTATCAGAAGGCCAAGAGCGCTTTCGACAGCAGCAAGGCATCTCTGGCAAAGGCAGAACGTAACCTGTCATACGCTACGATTACTTCTCCGATAGACGGAGTAGTCATCAGCCGCGATGTAGAAGCCGGACAGACCGTAGCTTCCGGATTCGAAACTCCTACCCTCTTCACCATTGCGGCCGACCTGACGCAGATGCAGGTAGTGGCAGACGTAGACGAAGCTGATATAGGCGGTATCGAAGAAGGTCAGCGTGCCAGCTTTACTGTCGATGCCTATCCGAATGATGTGTTCGACGGAGTCGTGACACAGATTCGTCTGGGAGATGCAAGCAGTAGCAGCAGCGCCAGTTCAAGTACCAGCACGGTAGTCACTTATGAAGTGGTGATCTCTGCTCCGAATCCGGACTTGAAGCTGAAACCGCGTCTGACAGCCAATGTGACTATCTTTATCCTTGATAAGAAAGATGTATTGTCTGTCCCCAACAGAGCTTTGCGTTTCACCCCCGAAGCACCGTTGATCGGTAAGAATGACATCGTGAAAGATTGCGAAGGCGAACATAAGGTATGGACGCGCGAAGGAACCACCTTTACGGCTCATCCGGTAGAAATCGGAATCAGTAACGGTATTTCCACAGAGATCATCAGTGGTGTTGCCGAAGGAACCAAAGTCGTCACGGAAGCCACTATCGGTGCTATGCCGGACGAGAATATGAATAGAGAACCGGGGCAGGGAAACGGAGAAAGAAGCCCGTTCATGCCAGGCCCTCCGGGAAACAACAAAAAGAAAAGCAACAAGTAGCCAAGTATGAAAAAAGTAATTGAACTTCAAAATATCAAACGAGACTTTCAGGTGGGAGAAGAAACCGTCCATGCGTTACGGGGCGTTTCGTTCACCATCAACGAAGGTGAGTTTGTGACCATCATGGGTACTTCCGGTTCGGGAAAGTCCACACTGCTCAACACGTTGGGCTGTCTGGACACTCCTACCAGCGGGGAGTATCTGCTCGATGACATCTCCGTGCGCACCATGAGCAAGCCTCAGCGTGCCGTACTGAGAAACCGGAAAATCGGCTTCGTCTTCCAAAGCTACAACTTGCTGCCCAAGACGACGGCTGTGGAAAACGTAGAGTTACCGCTGATGTACAACTCATCAGTGAGCGCTTCCGAACGTCGCCGGCGTGCCGTCGAAGCGTTACAGGCTGTAGGTTTGGGCGACCGGTTGGAGCATAAGTCCAACCAGATGTCCGGAGGACAGATGCAGCGCGTAGCCATCGCCCGTGCACTGGTAAACAACCCTGCGGTCATCCTTGCCGACGAAGCAACCGGAAACCTCGACACACGTACGTCTTTTGATATACTTGTCCTGTTCCAGAAACTTCATGCGGAAGGACGTACCATTATATTCGTAACGCATAATCCCGAAATCGCGCAATACAGCAGCCGGAACATCCGCCTGCGCGACGGTCATGTCATTGAAGATACAGTCAACTCTCATGTCCTGTCCGCCGCCGAAGCACTGGCCGCATTGCCCAAAAGCGACGAGGATTGAAGATAAGTAATAGGTAATAAGTATTAGGTATTGGGTATTAAGTATCAAATATTAAGTAATAAGTAACAGTAGTTTATGAATGGAACTAACTTATTTAAAATAGCTCTCCGGGCATTGGCGAACAACAAGCTGCGTGCTTTCCTCACCATGCTTGGTATCATCATCGGTGTCGCTTCCGTCATCACGATGCTCGCTATCGGTCAGGGATCGAAGCGAAGCATCCAGCAACAGATATCGGAGATGGGATCGAACATGATCATGATCCATCCGGGAGCCGACAGACGGGGGGGGGTCCGGCAAGACCCATCGGCTATGCAGACGTTGAAGCTGACCGACTATGAGGCCTTGCGCGATGAGACCAATTTCCTGTCCGCCATCAGTCCTAATGTGTCTTCGTCGGGACAGCTTATCGCGGGTAACAACAACTACCCGTCATCCGTCAGCGGTGTTGGGCTGGAGTATCTCGACATCCGTCAGCTGAGTGTAGAAAGTGGAGATATGTTTACGGAAGCCGACATACAAAGTTCGGCTAAGGTCTGCGTGATCGGTAAAACGATTGTAGACAACCTCTTTCCGGACGGAAGCGATCCGATAGGGAAAATCATCCGCTTCAACAAGATACCGTTCCGGGTGGTCGGTGTGCTCAAAGCCAAAGGGTACAACTCTATGGGACAGGATCAGGACAATATCGTACTGGCTCCTTACACCACCGTCATGAAACGATTGCTTGCCGTCACCTATCTTCAGGGTGTCTTTGCTTCTGCCCTATCGGAAGACATGACCGAGTATGCTACCGATGAAATCACGGAAATCCTGCGGCGCAACCATAAATTGAAAGCTTCGGACGAAGACGATTTCACCATCCGTACCCAACAGGAGTTGAGTACGATGCTAAACTCTACCACCGATCTGATGACCACCCTGCTCGCCTGTATTGCCGGAATATCTCTGGTGGTCGGCGGTATCGGTATCATGAATATTATGTACGTGTCCGTCACCGAACGTACCCGTGAAATCGGTCTGCGTATGTCCGTCGGCGCACGTGGCGTTGATATTCTGAGCCAGTTCCTCATCGAGGCTATCATGATCAGTATTACGGGAGGTCTTATCGGAGTCATCATAGGCTGCGGAGCCAGCTGGATCGTGAAGAGCGTGGCACACTGGCCTATCTTCATCCAACCTTGGAGTGTCTTCCTTTCTTTCGCAGTCTGCACCGTCACCGGAGTCTTCTTCGGATGGTATCCTGCAAAGAAAGCAGCAGATTTAGACCCGATAGAGGCAATCAGATACGAATAAAAAACTATCTTTGTCTTTATGAAACAAAGCCTAACATCCGCACGTCGTCCCCTGGAAGCACTGATACACATTATCGGCTGGGGGATTATGTTCGGTTTTCCGTTCTTCTTTGTAGAGCGCGAAAACGGAAACATCAACTGGATGGCATACTTACGCCATTCTGCCGTACCGTTGTCTTTCATGATCGCGTTCTACGTCAACTACTTCCTGCTGGTTCCCCGATATCTTTTTCAGAGCCAGACCAAGAGGTATATTACTTACAATATTCTCCTGTTGTGTGTCATCGGTCTGATGCTGCACCTTTGGCGGAGTCTGACATTCGATCCTTCCTTTGTTCCCAAGCCTCACCGGTCGGGTGGTCCTCCGGGATGGCTGTTCTTTGTCAGAGATATGCTGAGTCTCGTCTTCACCATCGGACTGAGTGCCGCCATACGTATGAGTGCCCGATGGACACAAGCGGAAGCTGCCCGTAAGGAAGCGGAACGGAACCGTTCGGAAGCGGAACTGAAGAATCTGCGCAATCAACTGAACCCGCATTTTCTGCTCAATACGCTGAACAATATCTATGCCTTAATTGCTTTTGATACAGACAAGGCGCAACAAGCTGTGCAGGAACTAAGCAAGCTCCTACGCTATGTGTTGTATGATAATCAGCAGACCTACGTCCCGCTAGGCAAAGAGACTGACTTTATCCGCAACTATATCGAACTGATGCACATCCGCCTGTCTTCCAATGTACAGATGACTACGCAGATTGATATACTGCCGGACAGTCGGACTCTTATCGCACCGCTTATCTTTATCTCGCTGATCGAGAATGCCTTCAAGCACGGTATATCGCCTACGGAACGGAGTTTTATCCATATCCATCTTGCGGAAAATGAGACGGAAGTGATCTGCGAGATAAGCAACAGCAACCACCCGAAGAACATAATGGACAAGAGTGGTTCGGGGATAGGACTGGAACAGGTGAACCGACGACTGGAGATTCTTTATCCAGGCCAGTATACCTGGCAGAAAGGAATTTCGGAAGACGGCAAAGAGTACAGATCAAGGCTGAGCATCCGTGTGAGGGAGAGTATTAATAAGTAATAAGTATTAAGTAATAGGTAATAATTGAGAGTATATTCGGTTTAGGTAATTAAATAAAATATAGAGAATTATGATATTACGTTGTGCCATTGTAGATGATGAGCCATTGGCTCTGGGCCTACTGGAAAGTTATGTGAATAAGACTCCGTTTCTGCAACTTACAGGAAAATATTCCAGTGCAGTTCAGGCAATGAAGGAGTTGCCGGGCGAAGAAGTCGATCTTCTTTTCCTTGACATTCAGATGCCGGAACTTAACGGACTGGAGTTCTCACAAATGGTAGATTCCCGTACGCGTATCGTTTTTACCACCGCATTCGGTCAATACGCTATCGACGGTTATCGTGTCAATGCACTCGATTATCTGCTGAAACCGATCTCGTATGTCGATTTCCTGCAAGCAGCCAATAAAGCCCTGCAATGGTTCGAGCTGGTGCAGAAGCCGGAAGAGATAGACAGCATCTTTGTAAAAAGCGACTATAAGCTGGTACAGGTAGAACTGAAAAAGATCATGTACATCGAAGGACTGAAAGATTACATCAAAATATATACGGAAGATGATGCCAAACCCATCTTGTCACTCATGAGCATGAAAGCCATGGAAGAGCTTTTGCCTTCCAGCCGGTTCATACGTGTACACCGTTCATTCATCGTCCAAAAGGACAAAATACGGGTGATCGACCGTGGACGTATCGTCTTTGACAAAACGTATATCCCCATTAGTGATAGTTACAAGCAGGTTTTTCAGGCATTTTTGGATGAAAGAAGCTGATGATTGTCTAATTTATCGGCAAAAAAGTGAATTTTGTCGATTATAGTTTGTCAGAAATCGGTTTTATATGTAACTTTGCAACGAACAGAAAGGGATTGTGAAATTCCAAGAATAGAATAGTTTAGTTAAGTCTAGTTTAGTTTTTGTGTTGAGTCGGAAGCCTGCAAGAGAGCATGAGCTTCCGGCTTTTATTTTTACTGATATTCAGCATTTTACATACACAATCGAACTTTTTTTATATCTATTAGTAGTCCATATTAGAGAATTAGAATAAATCATAACGTCACTTTTGACGCTATATAATGGTCGAAAAATGGTCGGATTATGGTCGGAAAACATGATACGATCGAAAACAAAATAAAGTATGGCTACATTTTCATTAGTAATTGTCCCTGCTAAAAAACTATCTGACGGGACTCATAAAATAAGAATCAGAGTAGCACACAACTCTGATACAAGATTCATCACAACAGAAATTGTCGTTCGTGAAAACGAATTTAAGAACGGAAAGATAGTTCAACGCCCGGACAAAGATTTCCTCAACATAAAATTGCAGGAATGGTATAACACGTACTTCAAACGCTATATAGAATTAGAGCATGCAGAATCGTTAACTTGCGCCCAATTAGTTAAGATGATAACAAACCCTATTAATGGCGAACGTAATCGCAAATTTGAGGATATCGTTGAAGAATTCCTCTCACAGATCGATGAGGATGATAGAGAAAAAACGCATAAACTTTATAAATTGGCCGCTAAACATTTTATTCGGTTCACCGGTCCAGGCGCACTCATGGAACACATAACACCAATCCGGATTAATAACTATCTAACGCATTTAAGGAAGAGCAAACTCTCTCCTACCTCAATCAAAATCTATATTACACTATTGAAAGTGATAATAAACTATGCCATCAAGATGAGATACGTAGAATATAAGGTAGATCCATTTGTCACAGCTTCCATTCCTTCAGCTAAGAAAAGAGACACACATATCACAGTTGAACAGCTAAAGATTATTAGAGATATGGTACCTAATCAATATAACGTATCAGTAGTTCGCGACATTTTCATGCTTACTTATTACTTAGCCGGCATGAACTTAGTTGATATGCTAGCTTACGACTTCCGGACCGACATTGTAGATTACATCAGAATCAAGACAAGGAATACTAAAGATGGTGACCGGTTGACTTCGTTTGCGATTCCTGATGAAGCAAAACCTCTCATCAAGAAATATATGAATAAGAATACTGGAAAGCTCGTATTTGGAAAGTATAAAACCTATGTATCCTGTTATAATACACTCACCCGGAAAATGAAAGTTCTGAAAACAGTAGCAGGCGTTGCTCACAACTTAACATTATATTCAGCTCGCAAATCATTCGTTCAACATGGCTACGATCTTGGAATACCCCTTAGCACTCTCGAATACTGTATCGGTCAGTCAATGAAAGAAGATCGTCCAATCTTCAATTATGTATCAATCATGAAAAAACACGCTGATAAAGCAATCAGAGAGATTCTTGATAATCTGAAATAAATTTGTAACTTTGTGGCATCAAGATAACACGGACATAATTCCGATTATTTTGGTTTGACTTGGTGAGGGGGTGGTTCCCCTCACTTTTTTTATATCCCTATCGAACTTTTTCAATCATCAATAGTAATACCCTATGTAATCCCTCTGGAAATCTGTTGATTTGTGTGCTGTTGATTGGAGGGTGTAAAAACAAAGGCAACTTATTGAGTTGCCTTTGTTCCTTTATGTAATCTATCTAATGTATCATAATATTTTTCTTTACTATAATCAACCTTACATAAATCTAAATCATCCCCTTTATATTGGAGAGTAGAGTGTTTCCATTTGGTACGAACAAACAACTGTGTTTTACAAACATCAAACCATTTTCCAGGAGATTGCAAATTTTCAAAAAAAGAATATGTATCCAACAAAATAAGATAATCCTTTTTTTGAAATTTATAATGCCACCATATTACATTAAAAAAAGAAATGAATAATTCATCATCGCTCATTTCGGCCTGAATCATATCAATATATCTTTTTTTATCATCAGGCAAAATAATCCTATCAGAGTGAACATACTTAATAATATGATAGAGATGTCTGAAATAATGCAAGCAAGCTTGTTTTGATGAAATATGATAACTAAAATAGTTTGCAAACAGCTCTTCAGACTCCTCTTTAGTAAAATTATATTCATTAGATGAAGTTCGAAAATGAGTTTCTATATCAGCCCTTAATTTAAGAAACAAATTATACCCATCAATATCACGATATATTTCTCTTTGTCGACTCAACATCTCAAAGAATATTGATTCAAATTGATTTCTATAATTCATTTCAGACTGTTTACTATAGGTATAATAAATAAGAACAACAGATATAAGACTGAGTGTTCCACCTATATATCCCCCAAAATTTCCCCAATCAGAAATATTATCAGATATACTTGAATTACGAAAATTTACCACAAAAGCCCCAATCGTTCCTAAAATAGCTATTGCTATAAGAAGAATCACAATATTCTTATTTTTCATACCTCGTCTTTTTAATAATACAAATATATAGTTAATTTCAAAAAAAACAACAGAGTCTGAACATTTTCTATAATATTACCACTGAAACAAATTATAACTTATACCTACCCCAATATATCCTCCCATAGGATAGCCATAACCAACTTGTAAACCAACTCCCCACCGCTTCAATTTTAGTGGATTTCGAATCTTTATTTCTCTAATCCGAGCGTTTACACTAATACTATCCAAACTAACAGCATATCCCGATACCCACAAATGGTATAGACTATCTTTATACTCCTTACTAGTAATAGGTATTTCAACTTCTACTGAATCAGAGAAACATGTATCTTTATTATACTCGCAAGTATCTTTCTTAGCTGGTAATTTAACTACTTCATATCGAATTACGATACTATCTTTGGGAACTGGATAGTAAAAAGTAATTGTATCAACGTATTCAATAGTATCACGTATAACAGCAGAAGAAAGGTTATATTTGCGATTCCATAAACATAGAACCGCAAATATAAGTAATACAATTAAGGCCCATGGTAACCACTTCATAAACCTAAATATTTAATGATTCCTTTTACATGAATCTGTGTAACAGTTTCTTTTCCCTCCCGAGACAAAAGGTATTCAACATCCTCTTTATTGTCCTGAAAGAAGTTTTCTGTCAGCACAGCAGGGCAATTTGTATCCCGGCACATGGCGAGGTTCTGCTGCCAATACATTAGGTTTGGTGTTTCTCTTCGGATAGTGACTCGTTGCGTCCCGGCAGCTTCACCCAAGCACGTAGCCAGTCTCTTGCTATTACTTGAAGCATTATTAGAGACAAATACACTCCACCCCCTTGCATTCATCCAGCTTGTACCGGAACCGGCAGCATTACAATGGATAGATATGAGAATAGCTTTCTTTCCCGTATCCTTATAAATAGCATTAGCTCGTCGGCAGCGCTCTGATAAAGGCACATCTGTGTCTTCTTTCACGATACGTTCAGCATCAATGCCTAGCCTTCGTAAACCGGCTACCACCAAATCGGCGATTTCCCTTGAATATGCCCACTCTCTTAATCTTCCATCCGGAGAACGTTTGCCCGGTGTGTTTTCACCATGACCGTTGTCAATTAGTACTTTCATTTTTTTCCTCCTTTTCTAATTCATTCTCAATCCTGTCAATAATCCCTTGCACATGTGCAGGTGTAGCCCGTTTAAATTCAAAGCGTATCACATGATAAATGATACGGAATCCTTTGTTTTTAGGATATGCAATAATCAGATTTTTGAACGCATTCTGAAGATACACATAAGAGAACACATACGTTATAGTCTTGATTACCAATAATGAGTTCTCACCGTCTCCTATCAAGGTCATAAAGGAAAAAACCACTTCAATGATTACAAGATAGAGAACAAGTTCAACCAAGGCATTTTTAAACTTACCCCATTTGAAGTTTTTACAACGTATAATCGAAACACCATCAGCTCTCATTCCACACCAAATATTAAACCCAAACATTATAACTAATGCTATAAGGAAACCTTTAGTCGGTGTTAAATAAGCAAGAAGAGAGCTGAACATCGAAACGAAAATAATTCGTATCTGGTCTACATTAAATAGCTCATATAACCATCTCATAACATTAATCATAAAGTTAAAGCATCAATATTGAAAACACAGTAATCAGCCCAGGTAATAAGACAGCAGCTAATGCGTCAAGCCAGTCAAAGACAAATCCACACTTCTTCTGAATGTACTCAACAATTATCGCAGCAATGGCAGTTGTCGTAAAAGAGACAATAGCAGATTTGCAGAAACCAATGTTTAATAGAAAAAAACAGAAGGCAAGCATCACAACAAAGACGAACACTCCAGCTTTTACATGCGCTGGCCGGTTAGACTGTAAAATCCAATCACACAATACTTTTATACCCATACTCGTAGCGTTTAATTATTAATAAAATATTCTGTATGAGACAAATGTATTGAGTATAGTAACCGGTTTGCCAAAAGTGAAAAATCTTGGAAAGTCATTTCCTTTTAATAAGCTATTTATTAACGACTTACAAAACGGACTAATTTTATAGGAAATAAAAAAGGTAGTCGAAAACCGACTACCTTACATCTATCTATTAAGAAGAGACTTATTGATATAAACTTAGATCAACAGCATCTTTCTTTTTCCAACCAGCAGCTAATGTGCGCTGAACAAAAACCATTTCCTTAGTATAAAAGTCCGTCAGATTTTCCAAGGTATTAAATTCATAGTAGACAGGTTCATCATCTGTTCCAAATTTAAATCTTACTGGTAAAGAGGTACCGTCTGTCTGCACTGCAAGATCATAGGCTGATTTATAATTGAACTGGTTTTCCTGTGATAACCATACAGGTATGCCATTATAGGTAAATCCGGACATGATCTCGTTATTTATCTCCTGATTATACCAGTTAATAACCATAACCTTTACCTCCTCACTGGTAGGCTTATAAGAGAACTCCTCTTCCATATAGGAAGCATTTCCCTCTTGCTCACTTGGCTGTACATCCCAACGTACACGCCACTTATTTTTCACCGGATTTACACACTCAAAGAGCGATACACCGGAACTTCCTTCTACTCGTTTCATTAGCTAAATACATATTTGGTTCGACCTTTACCGAACGTCTCCGTCTTAATCGTTGTTTCAAACGGAAAACCATCCGGCATACTTGAAATTTGTTGGAGGATATTTTTCATTTCCTCCGAATTGGTGAAGAACTTCTTCATTTCACCATTTTGCTCAATTGAGACAATACAACGGTCTTCTCCCTGCTCTGTTTTAATACCCATTTCATAATCTTTCACTATGATAGGGAGATTTACCAATTCTCTTATGGAAACAACTGTGCCTGGAAAACGCTTCTTCCCGTCTTCCGGCTTGTAAGTGACGTTTAAATCTTTGAAACTTTTCATTTTTATGCCTGTTAATTTATAAAATAGATTCTTGCAATCGGCATGCTTTACCAAGCCATAAAAAGAGGCAATGAGTTCTTTACGACGTCTACGGCTTTTCACTTTATGAAGCCTACGAGCAAAGTTCTGTTTGTTCCTTTTGCGTACACGGGTATGATCCGGATAAATAACGAAGCCTAAGAAATCAATACCTTGCTTGGTTGGAAATACACGTTCAATATTTTTAATCACAAGATTTATCTTAGCCACCTGCAGACACACAATATTACGCATCTTCCAAAGAACTTTTTTGCTCCCATTCAAAACACGCCCGTCGTCACAATACCGGAAATAGTGCTTCACGCCTTCCCGGTCCTTCAGGACATGGTCGATAAAAATGGATAACAGAAGATTACCAAGCCCCTGCGAACTTCTTAATCCTATGCTTATTCCCTTTTGCATCACGTCCACGAATCCGGAAAGTAGCTGAATGAGCTTATTGTCCTTAAACACCTTATTAACACAGTATTTCATAAAATCATGATCAACATTCTCATAAAATTTACGAATATCAAAAGTGTAACAGAATTCTGTTCCTTGTGCATCATTCCCTATCGAATCACGTACATAACATAATAGATCGTGTGTACCACGTCCTTTTATAGATGCAGATGTAGTCCGGATAAAACGACCTCGCAAATGTTCATCTACAACTTTCATAATTGCATGCACAGCAACCCGTTCTTTCAAAGAAAAAATTTGGATACGACGTAGTTTACCACCTTCAAAGACCTCCTTTTCAAAAAAATTACTAACTTTAAAACTGCCATTACGAATCCTTTCTGTCAATTCGTCAATGACTTCTTTTTTATGCGCAATAAGAGTTCTCCCTGAACGGCTGCGTTTACGTTTCCGCCCTCGCAACACTGTCCAGAAAGACTCTTCCATATTTTCAGGAGTTATTATCTCCTCAATAATATTGCCTTCTCTACGCATAATTTTTGCCTTCAACTTTCTGGGCCCAACTTCTTCGAGAATCCCAATAAAGGGAAACCTACCAAACTCTACCCAACGATGTATGTTTCAGTTTTCCAGTCTTGCGACTGCTGTTACTGAGGCTCATCCCCCTCGGCTCAATGATGAGTAACTCGTACTCCTTATCGTACGCCGATTAATTTCTTCAGGCACTAACGTCCAAATTCGTTTAAATTGTTTCCGAGCCGGGAACCGTTGTTCGCAGACGCATTCGATGAATCGTTACCGCAATTCGCATACGAGACACCGCCGTTCGGGTTCGCGTTGTTGTTCGACCGAAAGACCACACGAGTCTATGGGGGAATCCACCTACGGGGGTACAAAATTAACAATTTATTCATCTTGACAAAAGATTAAGTAAGTTATATTTTCGCCGGGCTTCGCCCGGATTTGTGCCTTGCGGAAAGAACAGCACAAATCCGGACAAGGCTAAACGTTTTCCGCTTTAGTCGCTTCGCTCCCGCTTTACGATTCCGATTTCAACGATTTGTACGCTTCAACGCTCTCCGCGACCTCGATTTGACCGCGGAAGGCGAGCCGGGAACCGTAGCTCGCAGACGCATACGATGAATCGTAACCGCAATTCGCATACGAGACACCGCCGAAGGGGTTCGCGTAGCTGTACGACCGAAAGACCACACGAGAGGCTGCTGCGCTCGGTTGGAATTCATCACAATAATAGGTTGTACTACTACCAGCCTGTGAAAAAGCAGCAATCACATCACAATATTTTTGATGGACCATACCAGTTGCAAAACCACCGGTTGTACCGGAACGAACTTTACGTACCGTACCGTCAGGCATCTCAATATTTAACTTATACTGTTCCTGGGCGTTAGTATTAGGCAAAGTAACTTTATCAAGCCATTCATATTTATTACCCCACCAATTTTCATAACCCAAACAGTTACTAGAAGGAGTACGGGTATAGACAATTCTGCCATCGGCATCCTTTGAGATATACCAGGAATATTCAGTCTTATGTACACCGTCAGAATCATAACTCACTGTATCCTGCATACCAATAACAGCAGTATTTCCAATAACACGGGCAATTGTACTCTGACCATAACCGCACTGATCCTGTGCGTCACGGCGGCCATACGCAGCATAGAACAGGTTAGCTACGTCTTTGTGCATCTCCCAATCTACAAGCTGCAAGCCACGCTGTTCGGCATAGTAATGAAAATCGGATTGTGACATACTACCGACACATATTGAAGTGTTGAAAGCGGAATAAAGGGAATTACCGATAGAGATTGCTTCACCGACACCCGTCAGACAAGGCACATGTTCCACCCAATCCGGCTCCATGTCCTCAATCTTATTGCTGTTAGATAAAACAACCAGGTCAAATTCTGCATTGTTGAAGATCGTGAAATAAAGGAAAGCGGCTCCTTCCGGAACGTCTGCAATAAGATACATTCCTTCAGCAAACTTATTGTTAAGACTCGGAACGGTCAAATCCTTTATAACGTTACCGGATGCATCTACGAAGATGCTACCAATCAGGCCGGTCCCTAACGTGGTCGGGAAACGGACACGTTTGTGTTTAGAAACATCCACACCACAAACACTATAATTCGTATCTGAAGAATAGCTGTCCGTCAAGGTGGCACGACCGATCAGTATTTTAGTTTTCTCCTTATAAAGCCCGGATTCACGGATATTGGAAAGATAAACCTTATCACATACAGGTACATCCGGCATTTCGGTATTGGAGCTGTAACAGGTGTACTTCTTGTTGTTAAGATAGTCATTGATACCTTTATACCAATAATGCGGTTCATACACCCAAATATCCCCCTCGGTACTATCCAATTTGGCAGGAGTAGCACTGGAAATTTTCTCTGAATCGGCATAAAAATTGGAGTTCGCATCATGCAGGTTACAGATTACCATTTTACCTTTCTCTGTTTGTTTACCTAAACATCGGTGACGTTGGGCAAGGATCTTAGTTATATGACCGTTCGCAACATAGCTGTTACCGTATTTATAGCCAGTCAGATTATCAAGGTTGCTGATATTAGCATCATCGGCAACAGTGTCATCAAATTCAATCATCGTATATTTGGGCTGAATGATGGTCAATTCCGGGAAATGCGCAACGGCTGCTTCATATTCCTCATCAGTCATGGAACGGGTCAGACGATAGGTTCCAACCAGGCGACAGGAAGATACATTACCACCATTCTCATCAACACCACCCATTTCCATAAGGTTACGGAGCAGTGTTCCATCTCCTTCCATGTCAATGCCGGTTATACGAAGGTATCTGACAGATGAACACGCTGCGAGTAATCTTTGCCAATCAATCAACGCACAACTATCCACAACCAAACGGTTTATGTTGGAAGTTCCTTCTAAGGTCAGATTATCATTAGACAGCCTATTCAGATACCGCAATTCAAGAGTCTGAAGAGTAGCAGGAAGAACAGCGACAGACAAAGGAGAACCAGGCGCAAAGGAGACACCGGTCATTGCAGATTTACCGGCACGGAAAGACTCAAGCTTAGAGTTAGAGGACAAATCCATAGAGGTAAAATTTTCACTCTGTAAGCCGGTCAGATTCAACTCACGAAGATTTCTGCATTTGTCAACCAATAATGCGTTCATCGTTTTTTGAGTAGCCTTGCAACTGATATCCAGTTTACGCAATGCAACACAGTTACTTAGATTGAGTGTACCAACAATCGCATGACTGACATCAGTCAGATCAAGACCTAACATTCGGGATGCACCGTAAAAATATTGAGGGTCATTGACGATCAAGTCGGTGTCAAGTGTCAGCTCAACAACACTGCCGGTATCTTCGGCCAAAACGCCCGACTGTTTCGGATCACCGCTAGTATAACCATAACCAAAGTAATATCTTTCGCTGGAAGTGATCTTAACCTTACGTTTATCGGTAGAGAACTTGTAACCGAAATATACCGGGAATGAATCCTGCCGATATGTACCGGCAAGGTATTGACTGTCAAGCAGGGCAAAACGGTTTTGAATAGTGAAAGTACGGTGAGCGTAACGGCTACCTTGCAGGGCATACAGATAGTCATAGTATTTTGTACCCTCCGAAGTAGTGACACCCTCCGTCAAAGGTTTGATGTATTTATATTCACCATCCTTGTTATAAATACGTTCACACCAGTTACCCATCATTTGATTATTGAACATATCCAGGACATCTTCCGTACTCATGTTACTACGGAGCGTACCGGCAACCTCACGAAGCTTCTCCGGGCATCCGCGAACTAAGTCCCACAAAACACCGTCGTGACCGGCAAAAGCATAACTACCGATTGAATCATCAAAAGTCTCATGGGTGATAGTATAATCGTATTTCAAAACAGAATCGTTACGACCGCCTAAAATAGTGTCAAGGTCATAAGGAAGAAAATACCAATGAAGACCATCCCAGGTGCAAAGCATCATGTTCTTTGCACGGTTATCGACGGCCATCAGGTAGTCTGTTATCAGGTACCAGGCAAACGGACTGTCGTTACCGAAATAATCTTTATACTCGTTCAGGAACTTGACATGATTACCCTTGCAACTGTATATCCATGACCATAGTCTTTGTACGGCAGCCTTATCCTCCGTGTCAGCGTTGGCCCACGTCTTGTCTGCTTTAAAACGGAACTCAAGACCGTCGGCAAACTGTTCCTCGGTAATATTGGCAGTACCGAACAGGCACAACGGATGAGAGTTATTCAAGAACTCAATGCAGACACATTTATTACGCTGACCGTTTAGGGCTTCCACATCATTAAAGCCCGCTATGCCCTCAAAACCATAAACGTTGTGGGATTCACTCTTTTCATTATTGAAATTGTATTTACCAAGGTAGATGTTCACACCGGAGCCATCATTATCGTAGAAACAATCAATAGGATCACCATCGACACCGATACGGACGGAAGAATCAACCATTTGCGGTGGAGTCAGCCAACCACATTTCTTCCACACGTCATTGATCAGACGAACAGCACCGGTATTATGGGTACTTGATGAGTCGCTGAAGTCTGCTTTCAGACAGAAGATACCCACACGTTTTGCACCCGGTTTGAATGAATACATCAAGTCCGGAACATCTACGCCGCCAACCTCAAGGGTAGTACCGTATTTTTCAGAACGGAAGAAGTAGATACGATAGTTCTTGCGGGGATAGGTGGTGGAAGAAGTTCCCTGTATCCGGAGTCCGGCTTTACGGAGTATAAAGTCGTATTCCTTGCCGTACTTGCTGTAAAAATAGACATCGGCAACGACCTCAAACTTTTTGTTGTTGGTGGCGTTAACCAGGTTGACATCACCAACAATGCGCATCACGCTTTTTCCCTGGGCACGAAGTTTTTCTATGTCAACATCGGAGCCGGTATCATTCATCACGTCATTTTTCTGAAACAGCATGACCATTTCATCAGAGGTGGGACGATCCACCATGTAGTTAGTCAACTCTTCATCATCGGTCAAACCACGACGGTAGATACGAAGGTTGCGCAATTCGACATCGGCGGCATCAGAGGAAACAGTTATATTGACAGGTGATTCCTGCTTCATACTTTCAGTCTGTGCATACTGCTTGGCTCCGCACCGGATGCCGTTGACATACAATTCCATAAGCCGGTTACCCGACTTCTTGCCGATTACAAAAGCGATTTTGTAATTCATACCGGAAGCAAAGGGAGTATCAACCGAACTACCACCCGAAGCCGCGACCATAGCTTCCTGCGCGGTCATCTGAAAACCGATGCCGCCCGACATACAGGAGACGACAACGCCTTTGCGGTCAGTGATATTGCTACACTTCAATTCAAATTCATAGGTTCCGCCATTGGAAACGGCATCATCCGAAAATGGCTGTTTCATGATCTCGATGGCAGCACCATTGGTCAGCAGCAAAGAGTCACCGGTCCAACCGTTGCTATTCCAGTCAAAGCCGGTGAATCGGGTGGTTACCTCGCCATAAGTCCACGTTGCCGGATTCTCTTCTGTATTGCTGCGTCCGGCTGCCGAAAGTTTCAAATCAAGGTCGGCCTGTACCTCCTCGATATCAATAGAGGATTTGGCGACATCAACTAAGAAATCATATTCAGTGTTACCGCAAGAGAACCGCATTTCATACTCTCCCTGTTCGGTGAACCGGTTTGTGTAAACCTGAACTGTACGGGGCACACTTACTGTCTGTGTCTTAATACCGTTGCAGGAAACGGACATTTCAGCAGGAGTCTTACCCGGATCATAAGCAACAAATTCGAACTGCAACTTCTCATATTGGCCGACCTCAAGGCGGGGCGTCAAATGATCATCCGTAAAAATACGACCGTCGGGGAAACGGTGCATCATGCCGATGCAGGGAACGGAAGAACCCTCTTTGAATATATCCAGGTAAATACTTTCAGACCGGATTGTAAGATCGGCAGAAGCTTCCATTTCAGCAACCATTTGCACCGTATGCCTGCCGGGTAAAAGGTCAGACATCGAGATACTGAAGCTGCTGTTTGTTTGGCCGGACTTAGTGATCGTCTTGGAGTCTTTCTGAACACCATCCACATAAAGCATTACTACTTTGTTGCCGGTTCCGGAAATAGTGAATGGAATGGATGCTGTTGCGCCGGCTACATAGCCGCCAACAGGAGAAGCGATATTATAGCTCGATGTCAGAGACAGAGTAATAACCTTGACGGACGTGTATGCCTGCTTAGTCTGCTTCTTGCCTTCCGGATCGGTAGTCGTCGCCTTGACATAGATATCTGTTGTGCCTAAAAGCAAATATTTACTTAGATCAAGAGTGTACGTACCCTTAGACACATCATTGATCGTTTCCGTATAAACGGTTTGAGCACCACGAAGCATCTGTATGGTGAGCGTGGCTTTTTGTCCCGTAGATTCGCCCTTGTCATCTCCGGAGCTGTATTGATGATCGTAATAGTAGGTAAGATGAGAAGAACCACCCTCTTTGATAATACTGTTATCTACGGAAGCATTGAGGACAATCTTTGTTGCAGTACCGGTTTCACCACCTCCACCGCCAGTACCGCCCTGAAATTCCGTACTGGTGATTTCTGCGCCGGACTTGTTTTTGAAAATCAGCTTTACAGTGTTGCTCTCTTCATCAACGACGGGTTCGACATCAAAAAGTGTATTGGCGTCAATCTCATTAAATCTTGCGGTAACCGCACCATTTTGAATAGCATTTGTTGAATTAACGTCCAGACTTTCGTCTGTCTGGGGAATCTCAACATTGAAAGAAACACCACCGCTTTCGTCCGGAGTATGCTTTTCACCGTTGAAAGTTATTGCTTTTATTGCTCCTGCACCACCGTATTCATTCCAGGCCGCCGGCTGATCGAAAGCTGTTATATCATTTGATTCAAACCGGTAATCTTTCCATTTGCCGGCAGACTCCTCAATAGTAATTATCATGCCGGGCTTCTGATCATCTTTGATTTTTGCTCCGGCAATAGCGATGACAGCAGTTTCTTTCGTATAAAAGCCGGAATTAAGAGGGTGAAGTTTGGTAACATTATAAAATCCACTACCGGAGCCGGAACCACCGGAGATTTCTTCCCACTCATTCCATTTCCCACCTGTCATCTTACGTTGTTTCAATACACCACCGGTAAAATGCGTAGACAGGAAGATTTGCGTAATAGCATCATCCTCGCCATAACGACTCACTACTAAAATATCACTTGAATAAGTGTCTGCATCAGTCACAATATAATAGCCGGAGTTTATAACCGAATCAATATCAGTATAAAGGACTGTATTGAAAAAATGAAGCATATCTATATTTGACAGATTCTTGTAGAAATCCTCTTCAGTACCCTTATACCCTTTGCCTTTTGCATCTTCATAGGTATTAACCTCATTCCATGAGTCCGGTACATAATCACTGCCGACATATACATAAGTATGATATTTACCTACTTTATCTAAGAATGAACATTTGATACCAATGTTCCTTAGCTCAATAGGAACGAGGTATATAGCCTTATCTAATGTGAATCTGTTTGTATTATCACTCGGATCGACATGATATAAAGATACATTATAGTCAGTAACGCTCGTTATTCTCCAACTACCCCACTCTCCGTTTTTTCGCTGTCTCTGATATACGAACCCACACTCATAGCGTATTTGTTCATAAATGTTCTCATCAAGTATCGTAGTAGCCAAAAGACCTTTTATATCCTTGAATTCATTTCGTTCATCTTCATTATACCGATAAGTAAACAAGCCGGCAGTACCAAACACCTCATCTAAATCTCTTAGATCGTTCAAGAAATCCAAGTCTATAACAATACTACCACAAACATTTATGGCTGCCAATAGTTTTTTCAATTCTCCCCAAACAGAGCCATCATCACTTTTAGATGTCTCTTTTGTTCCAAGAGCTTCCTGTAATTTAGCTTCGGTTGACATCCATTTCCCCCAAGTTGTGTTACCACTGGAAACAACACCACTCCGGGACAAAGTAATAACCGGTCCTACGGTTACTTCAGTAGCCGTACTGTTATTCATTGCATCAAGTTGGATGCACGATGTAAACGACTGATAAACATTATTGAGTCCCAACCGCTCTACTTGAATATTGAGAGGAATACTGGTAGAACCAGGTACAAACACACAACGGTAATTTCCAACAGAGGAATTACCCACATATAAAGAATTGAGTTTTGATTTCAAGTTAGCCAGGGAATCAATCGTACCCAGACTTTTAAAAGGATCAGTAAGAGGATTTGAATTTGTTGAAGTGCCTAATATCCTTTTCAACAGTTCAGCATCTCCGTCAGTAATATTCTTCTCCGCATCCGTAATACGATTCTTAAAATCTTCCAAATCTTTATTAATATAAGCGGATATAGCGTCAGTTAAATCCTGTACCAATATTTTCCGCCCACCACTAATCTCAACATACATATCATCAGACAAAGATTTCACGGCAGTAAGCTGCTCTATCGTGAAACTATTTGTCTTTAACGCTTGCAGCACAAGGCTGACAATCTGCTGTTTCTCCGATTCTGTCATAATTATTCTTTTAATGAATTATCTAATCATTATCATACACCCACGTTAACTCAATGGTCATACCAATATTATCAATATCATAGTCATACACATAATCAAGATAAAGCTGGAATTCTTTTCCGGTACCTACATCTCCGGCATCTACTCCCTTTAAAATATAGACCCCATCTCTACTAACTACACTACCCTCAATAAGATTACTATATGGACCACCTGTATATAGAATGGCGCGTAAATTTATCAAACTGTCATCCAAAGAACTTTTCAAGCTATCAAGTCCGGTTATCACCAGTTTACCATAACCTTTCCTGCCAATATACTTACTGTCTATGTCAGTAGTCTTAATGGTGATTAAATCCCAATAGGATTGTTCATCACCGCCCGGATGATGAATACTGTTCACTGTGATCATTGTATCACTGTTGATAGAAGTGCCAGTATTTGGAGTAGCATTAGACATATTGATATAAGTTCCAATTTCTGCTACAGGTTTTTCTGTACCAAATTTGATACTACGCATATCCCCAGTATCCGTTTTTCTGTAATTATCACCTTGTACACGTCTCATCGCAACCTGATTATTCCATTCCAAAACAGGATCAAGCGATTTTATCTGCTGTAACTGCTGATTGAAGACAAAGCTTTTCAATCCCTCGATTTCTTGATTCAATTCTGGAACACCACCGTCTTTTCTTGCATAACGTACACCATCAAAATAGATATAGTTACAGCATAGAATACGATTGAGAAAGTCAGCAAACCACACTGGGCAACCAATAGAATTACCTAAAGTAAATATCTTCTGTGTAGCTTCACGGCTATACAATTCTACGATATCACCATCAGCAGTGGTAAACTGTTCGTTATCTACTGTGAATGACCAGTTATTATCTTTGAATCCGCCAGGGGCACGGAAATCGAAGAAATATTGCATACCATCAATCCAAAAGATACAATCCGTCCGTTGCCGGTTATCTTTCATTGAATACTGTATTACAGTAGTCTCATTAAGTTCAGCACTATCATTCGTAACTTTGAAAATCTCACTCCAGGAATCACCAACTAACACATCGTAGTAACCGCTATTCAGTCCTGTAATAATGTGAAAGTAGATTATCTGATTATTATTCATATTCCATGTGTGCCACTCAATAGAATCCTGACGCTCATTAATCAAATCTCGTACAACCAAAGCAGGCACTGCATCTGATTTGTCACCTATCAACTCAATGAATATGATATCAGAGCTTGCGAATTTCTGAATGTATTTACTCTTCGCACCGAACCGGTCCGTAGTAGGGTTAAAAAACAAAGGGGTAAAAGGACTTATTTTCAACATAATATTTTAAGCTTTAGAGATAGATTTCACTATAAGTTCATATTTAAGCCCGTCAAACCGTTCTATTTGTCCGTCTGCTTCACTTAAAAATCCCTTATACAAATACTCATCTTTAACAAGAGTAATTATACCATCCACAGGAGAAGGAATAACTTCATCATAGGTCTTAAATCCAACTTTACCACAAGTGGCCAATTTTTCAGATATCACAAAATTATCTTTTAACGCAATGTTGTTAATCACAACATCACTGTTGCCATCAGAAGAAGTAAATTCAAGCTTATCAGCGCTAATACCAATATACTTGCTGTTTGCAAGCAACATAGCACGCTGGTTATACATCACATTAAACATCTTATCCGGATTCAACACGCCGCTGATATTCCATCCGGTTCTAATGAGTTTATAGCACATCACCCCAGACGTTAATATAGAATCAGCAGCTCCAACAAAAAACACGTCATTATCACTTTCATTATCAGTAGTATTCTTACCTCTCTTTTGTGCTAAGAACTCAATACCATAGGCATCTGCACGATAAGGACTAATAAGCTCCAGTTTATTATCAGTAATATCTACGCCAGTCATGTATTCTGTCGTAAACCGGAATTCATCACGTCCGTTAATTGAATCATAATCCTGTTTGTCATAGCCGACACGAACAGACGAATAAATCAGCTTCTCATCAACAGAATAAGTAAATTCAGTATGCTCGCCTTCAAATTCTTTGATTATACTTGTGGAAAACAGTGTATCTCTGTGAACGAACTGAACAATATTTCCATCAATTACAGGAACAAAGCCGAACACAGATTCCATCCAGTCAACAAACTTTGTATAAGAAGTATATAACTTCGCATCTGGTATGCCACGAATACTTTCAGCAGCTACTATAACACAATTATCAAGTCTGGAATCATAATTGCTTGCAATCTTACCGGTAATGCCTTCTTTTCCTCCATTGATACTTTTAAGCAAACAATTCAAGACCCTTGTAGGTGTTATTGCATCAATGTAGATAGGATCACTGATAGAATTATAAGTTACCTTAAACTCTTTAATCTTCTTAATGTTGATTTTTGCATAAGTAGTATGAGAAGCTTTCAAACTGATAGAAAAATACACCATCTTTCTTTGACCATAAGAATCAAATGAAGCCTTACTCACGCTAATGCTCAATATTATTGTTTTAGTTTCTCCTTTACTGATGTTCACTGCTTGAGTATTCCCACAAGAGGAAAGAGTGAATGTTGCATATTCAGCATCCCCGCTATTCTCATATTCAACATCCATTTCCACATAAGCCTTAATGCCCGATGCCGGGACACCGAGCAGATCAGCAACTACGCCTTTTTCTCCTTTGTCATATTCAAGGTAGCCTCCTTTGGATATCTCATTACTATAACTGGAAACATAGACATCTGCAAGTTCAATGGGGTTTACGGTATATGTATCACCAATAGAGAAGTTTAGTATATTTTGCATATCTAGCCTATCATAATATAGCTGATGCACTGCCTTTATTTCATCTACAAGATACTCGTATTGTGTTCCCTTGTTAGCCTTAATAAGAGTAGCAGTACTATTATCAACCGTATTCATTGATATCGTATAGCCCGAATTATCGAAGGTACCGAAATCCAGTTTACTACTGATAACAATATCATAGGTGTGCTGATTATTGATTTCGTAAATTGCGATCTGAGCGTCTGCAAACAGATATTTTTCTACCCATTCATCGAGAAGCAGCTCATAAGCTTCTCCTACAAACTCAAACTTAGATGTGAATGTTCTGATAACTCCACCGAATCCATCACGTTTGAGTGTACGCTTTATCTCATCCCAATTCCGGATACAGGATTTAGGAAGTTCATACATGGTACCAGCTACTGTCAGAACATATTTGCAAAGCATTCTTATAAAGTTAAAACGTCCACGGGCAAATATAAAGAAAAAGCCAACCGGTTTCCCGATTGGCTAAATTCTTGAAAATTACACTTTGCAAAAACGAGCTATAACTATTTGTCTTTCAATACCATTTCTATTCCAAGAAACAAAAATGACTTTTCGACATTCGCCAAGCTAATTTTTCCATTGCCTTTTAAAAAAGCATTGAGAGAGCTTCGGTTTATATCCAAATGCCTGGCTAATTCAATCTGCTTTATTCCCCTTTTTTTGAGGGCCTCAATTATTACTTCACGTATCATAAATAGTATTTTGAGACAAATATATGATTCTTGAACGACAATTCTCCCCAAAGTGGAGCAAATATGTCTAACCTCTTTCAGATTTTTGTTTCCAAAGGCACATTCTCAAAGGGTTCGCACCAAAAACTAAGCCATGCGCATTTATATCTTCATTAAGAATTAAGTTTTTCGATTCTTAAAATCGTAAAGCTCATGCCCTAAATCACGGAGAATATTTACAACATCCTGTTGAAACACATTTTTCCAACTACTTGCTGCATAATTTTTTGCCATAATATTATATTTTTTAATTAAATACTTTTATATTTGCCCCATGTGGCTAAATGGTACGTATTTACGTTAAGGTTCAAATCCTTGCTACATTTAATTATTGCAATTAAAAACATATAATTATGAAAAAGACTTTGACAAGAATTTGTCGGTCTATATCAGAATATATATCAATATTTTTCAGAAACTCTCAGAATAAAAGACCGGCAATAATTAAAGATAAATTAGGTCTCAAACTCAACCTTGGTTTATTTCAATGTGAGTGGAGTAGAGAATGGAAGTATAGTTTAAGTGGAAAAAACAACACTTTATGTGGAGATGCAGGTTCGAAACCTGCTCTCCATTCTTTTTATCCACATCTATCTTTTTCGCATATCTGAATTAATTATGAGTGTTACTGGCGAACTTGACATAAAGACTGATTAAGCATATAGTTTAACTCTAATCAAAAGAAGTATAATAACGAGGAAACATTTTATAAAAATTCTGTTGTCCTAAGAAAAGACCAAATTCCGATAAACTGTAATGTTCCGTTCTATTTAGGAAATTCACGGATTCAAACATAGCGTGAACTCTATTATCTAATGATTTATTGTAATTTCTTAAATCTTCTACTGTACTACAATTGTTGACGTATAAATCATACATATTTTTCCTGTATTTTTTCGATATTTTATTAACATCCAAACGAAGAATAAATTCATTTCGTGTATTTATTCTTACATTACCAGGTTGTATTTCACTGGTACATATTAAATTATGCTCTTCCAACTCTTTTTTTAAAGCTGAATCTATATCAGATATTTTAAATCCTTTGTTAAAAATACCTCCAAAGCAAATTAATATTTCTTCTTCTACTAATGAAGAAGAACTTTCTGCATACGTAATACAGCCGGTATGTTTTAACAGTGCAAGAAAATAGACATCGTTTACATTGAAAAGAGAAGCTTCCTTAGGATAAAGTGGATAATTCTTAGCCAACATAGTTATACATTCGTCATATTCTGCTATACAAGTAAAAGTTACCAGACCACTATATATAAAAAATAAGGACGTCAGGAATTGTAAATGTTGTATTCTTATTTTAGGAGTTATTTTTATAGCATCATCAATAAGAATTTGGGTAAAAGTATGCTCGGAAACTTTAATTCTAGCAATAAGCAAATCTATTAATCTTTGCTTTAAATCAGAATCTCCACTTTTTGCATATTCTTTATAAACAGTATTTAAAATCAATTGGATAGCGGGTTCATTAAATCTTTTGAACGATTCAGGGCTATCATGTTGTATTCTAAGTAATGATTCATTGACGATTTCTTGAACACGCTTTTCAAATATATTTTGGGCTTCCCCATATAATATGGAAAATTCATTCCTAACAGTAGCAAGGGCTATCTCTTTGGCCTTGCTTTCTGTAATTCCTGAATAATAATCACCATTCACTTGAATAACAGTAGTATTTGTATTATTATTTGCATTTTGCTTAGTGTCTTTCATAATGCCCTCCTACCTGTGTAATTTTAGATTGTTTATTAGAATTAGCTTCCTGATGTATTGTTGTTTTTTTCTTTCTCGACAATACTTTCTTTATTATAAATCCCAAAAGACTTACGCCTATTCCAGAAAAAAGCCATCCAGCATTATTTCTGCAAAATGAAAAAATAATAGTTATCAAATCTTGAGCTTCCATTTTTATTTATGTTTAATCAATACATATAAGTTCCAACTAGAGAAAACGTTCAAATATATCACTTTAATTTTATTGAACAAAATAAAAATAAAGTGGTATATTGGACTGTTTTTTAATTTTTCTCCAAAACTCGCCTTCCTCCGGCTGTTACATAAAAAGTATCAAAATCGAGTTTCTCAACTTCTTCTTGTAATGAAAGCCGGAGAAACGCCTAATACATAGTTATCTGCTGTTTTGCCACATTCCTGTTACTTTCTTATTTATTATGTATTCCTTAATACGTACATCCATCTCCTTTACCACTTCCTGTAAGATGCTAATACATTCATCAACTGGATATTCGGCTAACAGATCGTCGATATTTTGAATGATATCATTAGCTGCAATACTATTACTCATTTATTCTGTTATTAGGTATTTCCAAAATGGAAAACTCTGATTTATTTCAAAAATTAAGATTCTCTAAAGCTTCAGTGAGTTCCTCTTCAGTAATGCTCTCACAGATGTTTGAATCATCAATGTAAACATTATATCCAGTCTCATTGCGAGACACTTCCAATACACGAACTTCACCAGTTGGTGATTCCACTCTATAAATTGTTCTCATATTTTCTGAAATTAAAGGGTTAGAACATACTGCCATCACACACAATAGCGTCACCGGCTATATAATCATCGGGAAAAATTGCACTATTCATTAGTGCAATCCGGGTAGCCTCAACATTCAACTCAAAGTGGAATTTACCCTCTTCATTTATTATCATTATTTTATTAGAGCAAAGATCAATGACTTGAACATAGCCGTTTACTAAACTCTGCACTTCTTCTAGGGTAAAGCAGTTCCCATTCACCGGAGAAATTTCAACTGTTTCTCCGGTGACTTTTAATAAAGTTGCTTTCATATGCTTACCCTTCTATGGTTAGTGTCAGGCAGATACTTTCAAGCATATCCCCCTTTTGCTTCTCCAGTTCAATATGGCTTATTAGCTGCTGTAATTGTTGAGAAAGCATTTTTATATTCCCCATATTGCTCACTTGATTAGTATGAGTGTTGAGGCTGTTATGTGTATCACCTATGAGCTGATTAGCTTGTGCTATGAGGGTAGCAAGCTCTTGCCTGCTATCCTCTTTTCTCTTTGAGTAGTATTCTAATGGAGTCATATCAATACACGGTTACAAGGTTCTCTATTTTGAAGCTTCTAAACTCCTGTTTATCAACATCGAAGTAAGAGAAAGTCTTATAAGAAGGCTTTGTCATACGTTTACCCTTGTTTGTTGCACCTGCAGGTACATTTTTAAGAGTACCGATAGCGTAGCGAATACTGCCATTCACTTTCTCATAGGCGAATTTAACTTCACCACTTCTCATTCTTTTAGCAAGTCTGTAAAGCTCCCACGCTTTTAGCAGGCAATATTTCCAACTCTTTTTTGTTGTTGAAAGGAGATGATGAGCATACTTCATCACTCTGGCTCTAAAATTAGACTTTGTTTCCATAATTCACTTTTTTGGTTTGACTTTTATGTTATTTGGTATTGCAAATATAATCATTTGTTAGGTAATAGCCTAACAAAGTAGATATTTTTTTTCTTCAACAGCCTTTTTCAAACCATTTTTAACGAATTAATAATCAAGTTCTTGATATAACATCTTCCGACCAAATGAAATGCGGCTTCGGACTGTTCCAGCCGGGACATTCAACAGTTCACTTATTTCGTCATAGGAATATCCCTGGGCACAATATATTAAGCTATCCATACAACATGATTTTTGGGCACACCGGCGAATGGCAGACACAACATCATTAAACATTGCCAAATTAGAAGCATAATCAGAAGAAGCATTTTCAACTGCTGAATCATATCCAATAAAATGTATGAGAGAGTTTCTATTGTACTGCGTAATATAAGTATTCTGCATGACAGCAAGGCACCACGGTTTCAAAGGTTTTGATACATCGAACTTATCACGATTTATAAGCATTTTGTACACCGTGTCACCGGCTAAATCTTCTGCATCCTGCATAGATCGGCAGAATCTTTTCGCTACACGTAATATCCAGGGATATATTTCTGATACTTCCTTTTCAAAGTCCATTGTCAGCCCTCCTTATTAGGTGTATCTTAGGTTCACCATTAATGCACCTTTCCACATATTCCCGATGCATTATGCTTTGTTCGTGCATTTCTTTAGCAGAACGCTCGATAGAACTAATGATAGTGCCTATGTCAGGGGGTAACGAGGCAATCATTTCTTTTACTGCGGATACTTCAAATGTTATCCGATCACACTTCGTTTCCAAGGTACGAAGTTCTGACAATAAAACATTGCATAAACGCTTATTTATGCAGTTTGCGTTGTTCTTTCTATTCATAAAAAAGGTCGTTTGTGATTCCTAAAAAGGAGTTACTAACGACCTTCGAAAAAATTCGATTGTAATTGAGATTTAATTAATTCTATATCAACATGAAATATAACATTTACGTCCTTTTCTTCTTCATGCTTATCTCTACATCTGCCTGATGGACGATGTTTGCATAAACAGCAGCATTTATGTTCCGGACATCAATATTCATTTTAAAAAAAGTCATAAGAAAAGCTATTTCAGCATCAAAAGAAGAACGTATCTGTTCCGGAGTAGCTTTTTCTTTCTTCTCATCAGAACGCATATCATCGCTTCTCTTTTGCTCGAATAAAGCAGATCGCAATAGTTCCTCAACTTTTGATTTGACCTGCTCGTCAGACATAGACTTCGTATCATACGATAATAAAGCTAAAGTTTCTCTGACGTCATCATAAGCGTCAATAGCAATCAGAGAAATACAAACTTTAAAAAGCAAAACACGTGCCCTCTCTTTTATCATATCCTCACGATCAACTAACACAGATTTCAATCCGGACGGATTAGTTATCTTCTTGTACTCTATTATCAAATCAGATGAACGTTTCTTTAATTCCATCTCATTAATATCCTCATCTGGCGAAAGTAATACGGAGCAATCACCACATGAAAGCTCTATAAAATCATATAGAGATAATTGGTTCAATCTTTCAATCATAACCGGGAAAGCATATAATATTTATAATCACGGGCACACGCATCTTTATGTTGCTGCTTACCAATACTGCGTAGTTCATGACGTAAGCCCTTTATTTCATATTTCAAATCACTATAATCATTGAAAATAATAGGTTCACCAGTAGTATCCACTCCTACAAAGGTGGGAGAAAGAGAGGGAACATCCCATTCCGGAACATCCCAATCAGGCAAATCAATAGAGCTCACATCCGGAAATACCTGTGCACCTTTAGGAAGATCCACAAGTGTAGGAGTATCCGGTGTCACCCATGCTTTACCAGCATACATGACAACCTCATGTTTACCAGCATCACCCACGAGCGCCTTACCGCCCGGATGAGCACCGTCTTTCGTTCCTTCAGCATAAGAAGGAATCGGTGTAGCGAGAATAGTTGCCACTTGAATAGCTCCCAATGCTCCTATCAAGATTGATAACGGGATATTGGGCAACGCTTCAGTAATAGCAAGTGCAGTCGCTATTCCAGCCTGGGCAATACTCGTTGCTTTCTCCCATACAGCTTGTTTATGAGCAATCTCTTGCTTTTTCTTTTCAAGTTCCTCATTCTTGGCTTCAGTAGCAGCTTTAGCAGAACGTTTACGGGCTTCGGCTTCCTCTTCCGATATAGCACCTTGTTCAGCCTGCTTCTCATAACGTTCTACATCTTTTTCATACTTCTCATCGTTTATATCCTGTTCCTCCTCTATTCGGTCAATCTGGCCGTCATAAACAGCACTGACAAGGCTGCCGATTGTACCAATAGCTTGAGATGCAGTCTGCAACCATTTTTTGAGATTCTTTTGACGTTCTTTCTGCGCCCTTTCATCTGCCCTGGTAACGCTATTGATAGCGGCAATCTCTGCTTCGGCTTCCTCTTCGGCAAGGTCAGCCTTTAATTTCTGCAACTGCTCGGCAATCTTAGCCCTATCATCCGCACTAAGGTTATCAGCTTGAAGCTCCAATTCTAAGGCATCAATAGCGGCTTCGGTAGTCTTTCGAGCATAATCAAGCCGTAACCGGTATTCCTCTGCTGCATATTCCTGCTGTGTAATTTGCTTAGAAGCTAGTTTCTTTTTCAACGCAAGCATATCCATGATGTGTTCTTCATCACGAATCTTTTGCTCATGAGCTGCATTTTCAGCAATCAATGAAATTTGATCGGAAGCATACTTCTCATATAATTCTTTTTTCTTCTTTGCATACTTTTCAGTAATGAGGAACACATCTTCACCAGTTTTCTCTGCTGCATCAATTTCACTCTCACGTTGAAGTTCCAACTGTTGTAGTTTTAAATCCAGTTCCTCTTTTGAACCTTTTTTCACAACAGTAAGAGCGTTTTCAATATCCTTCTTTTCACGATCTGAATTATACTTGATGGAATATTCATCAAGAGCACGCTGCATCTCTTTAGCAAGATTCTTCCTAGTTGCAATCTCTTCCCTACTATATCCCTTAACAGCAGCTATCTTCTTTGAATACTCAATACCAATACGGGCAAGTTCTTTCTCTAATCCCTCATCCATAAGGGAAAGTTCTGATTCTTGGTAAGTCTGTTGGATTTTCAATTTCTCCTGTGCAGCTTTCTCCAATTCGCGTTTTTCCTTATCAGTGAGAGTTTTTTTGAAAGTACTTTCTGTATTTTCATCCTGATAGTCATTAGTGATTCCTTTTATTTGGTCCATCTTTTCTTTAAGACCAGCTATATAAGCAGTTTGTTGCTCTACCAGGGAAAAGGATTCATTAATATCATTAATCATTGTATTCGTAGCCTTTTGGATTCCAAGACCTTGTTTCCAAAAACTCCGATTGTTATACTCATCCCATTGCTTCTCATTGCGTTTGGTATAGAGTTGCAGCCTTGCTTCTTCTTGGGCTAATGCTCTCTCAAGTACCTTAAGTTGTTGTGCTCTTGCTTTTTCAAAAGCTTCTGCGCCATCGACACCCTCTTTCCGATAATGGAGGGCAACAGTATCTATACTTTCTAACTTCGATTTAACCCACTCCTTATCCTGTTTAGCAGCCTGCTGACCACTCCTTTCAGCATTAGCAAGTCTTTCCTCTGCAAGTTCTTCAGATGTAGCGATAACCTCACGCATTGAACGCACAAATCCTGTTAACTCACTGACAAGCCCAGCAATTGTACCTGTATCACGTCCTAACGTAATCATAAATGCTTCCCATGCAGAACTCAAATTATAGATTTCTCCTTTGACATTATCCCCCATTGTATGAGCCATACCTGCTAATTCTTCATCAACACCGGTTATTTGGTCACGTAATGGGACTATCTTATCTGCAGCAGTAAGGAAAGCATTGAAAGCAGCTACACTACGCTTATCGGTCATTTCAAGGGTACTATTCAAATCTACCCCCTGTTCTTTCAACTTTTGTAGTCCAGCGACTAATTCAGGCAACGTTTTTACAGGCCCTCCAAGTGATTTTGCAAGTACACCATTCGTATCAGCAAGATTCAACAAAATATTACGTGTAGCAGTAGCAGACATAGAAGCATCAAAGCCGGCATCTGCAAGCTTTCCAACTAATGCCAAAGTATCTTCTATGGTAAAATTGAAAGCCTTAGCAACCGGGCCAACGATAGGTAACGCGGTAGCAAGATATGAGAATGATAATGCACTACGTGAAGTCGCAACAGCCATCGCAGATACGTAACGTTCAGTTTCCTTGGTGTCTGCATTAAACATTCTAAGAGCTGCACCAGACAAAGCCGCAGCATCCGATAATTCAGCACCAGTGGCCTGTGTAAATCGCAACACATATTCAGTTGCATCTAAGATTTCTTTTCGTGTAAATCCTAATTTTGCTAATTCGATTTGAAGTTCAGCAGCTTGAGAAGCCGTGTACTTAGTCGTTGCCCCCAATCTTTTAGAATCAAGAGTTAACTCTTTTATCTGGTCAGACGTAGTACCCAATATGGCAGCAAGCCGGCTATTAGCATACTCAAATTCAACAACGGAGCCTACACCCTCACGAAGTTGTGTAAAAAGCGCAACTACTCCATTAACAACAGCCTGTGCACCAACATACCCGGCAACCCACCCTTTGAGTCCTGCACCGACTTTACTTATTCCAGGAGCTAACTCACTTTGAAGCATCCTACCGGTATTACGCGCAATAATACCCATATTCTGCATTGAATTATTTCCGTTTTGTATCTCAATCCACGCAGCTTTTACTTCTTCCCGATACGCACCTACTGTCATCTTCTGCTGTGTGTACCGGTCGGAGTTACGTTTCACATAATCGGTATTAATACCTATTGTGGAGTTAAGGCGTGCAAGAGTCCGGATATAGTTCTCATCAGTATCTTTCAATACATCTACAGCCTTTTGAAGCTGTTTATTCATTTCTTTTGCTTGTGCCTTACTATGTACTTCCTGATTGGTTAGAGTGATAGCTGTCCGGATGAGCTTTAACCGTTCTTCCTCTGTCAATACAGTTTTCTTACGAGTACTATTACCTGCATTTTGAGCTTTGGTTAAGTTGGCTTCTGCTTTAGCACTTTTTTCTAAAGAAGAAGCATTATCAGCACTCGCCTTAGTAAGTTTCTTGATTTCAGCAGTGGAAAGCTTTTCTGCATTCAACTTTTCCTCTATACGTTTTGTCACAGTCTGGGATATTTCCGACTGTTTTCTAAGAGCTTCGGTCAATTCATTAGAAGCGGAACTCGCATTTTTAGATTGAGTAGTATATATAGAGCCTAACTTTTCAAGATCGGCAATTCCGTCCACATTAATCTTTAACCCTTTTGCAAGATCTTTGGCCGCATTGGCATACGTTGCCCTTACACGCTCAATAGTATTATCCAGTTCAACCAATGTCTGAATCTCACCATCCTTTACAAGTCCTTCTATTACTAATTCTGCCATAATTATAGGTAATGTCTATATTCGATAATCTTTCCTTTAATCTCATTCCCAACCTTATCAAAAGCATAGGTACCGTCCTCTTTTTGATAAACAACATACATACAGCCATCTAAAATAGCTGCTTTCTTCGCCAGTTCACTGATACGATCCAGTTCACTTTGCATTTTCTTTATCTCGCATCCACAAGCCATAGCCTACCGGTACCCACATTCAGAAAAGAAACGCTCTAACCATGGACGAAGATACATGATGTTGAAATACTCCTTTGCAGTATCTCCAACGCCAAGAACCTGCTCACCATACTTTCTTTCAATGGATGGCCCCTCTTTAAAACCTTTTGTTTCAAAGCGTAATCCGGAATCTATTTTTTGCGCAAAAATGCTATCATAAAAAGTACCAGTGATAAAAAGGTTAGGAACCTCAACGGGGCGTGGTGGCAAATAAAGCATCTCTCCCCTAAGAGGTGGGGTTATCTTCTCTTTCCAATGTTTATACCTTTCTGCTTGATTTTGCCAGGGACCGGGTTCATTGAAATAGGTATCGTTATCATAAGTAGGATTCAATAAATGTTCAGTACCATCTATACCACTATATAACTGTTCCTGTATGCAGTCAATAAGCACATTCTTATTTTCCTCCATACATTTGACACACTCTCCCTTAAACCCGGAAGCAATGGAATGAATCACATCATAAACTTTATCAAAATCTGCCATATAATAAATAATGAAATGGGCCGGGCTGCAACTACACCCCAGCCCATTAGTTACTTAGTTATCGTATCGAACACATCAGAGAGCTTCTTCCGGCGCTTTTCCTCTTTCAAGTTTAGCCACACCACATTGATATGAGCTTCAATAAATTCTTCCTTCGTCATCTCCTTTACTACGGAATCAACGAACGTTACACCATCTGTTTTCATGCTACCTGCTCAATACCTCTAATTCCTTTTTCAAACAACACAGAAGGAGATTTCAACGAAGGAACAGCACCTGCTTTGGGGACAATGGTTATTACACCATCAGCATAAGAAGCAGAAGTTGTATTATTCATAACCTCGGCGGCACCATCAGCGATGAGACTTCCGAATTCTTCTGTACGATCGTAGCCACCAATCTTCTCGATAATCTTGTAGGCATTTTCCGCTTCTGTCTTTTCAAAAACGACATCAACCAAGCCCATCAAGAAGTTTTTAGGATTGAAATCTAACTGCACATAATCAAAATTCAACAGGCTTTCTTCTGCATCCTCATGAGCGAAACTTACTGTCATAGTTGATTTTGCACCACTTGTCGGGAAACGAGTAACAGTCGGATAAACAGAAGACATTGAAATACCTGCCAATACATCTGTACCATCATTAAAGCCAATTAAGGTGTTATCTTGATTCCAAAAATAAACGTCCCACCCCTTGTTAGCACACCTCAAAAGTTGGGCATTCAAAACTTCGTCGAAACTCTTTAAAGTAAAGGTATCTGTAAGAGCATTAAGCCCGTTGTACTCACTTGCACCATAACCAGTCGCATTTACCTGTGGATCACCACCATTCGAAGCATATTCCAGGAATGGGAAAATAGGATAAATACGACCCGGGCGGTCAGCATGGCATAATTCAAGTAACTTCTCACTTGTAATATCGGCAGGAAGTTTCACGCCATGTTCTACCATAATAGCACCTTTGACTTTCTTCCAGTCGATTTTACATGCAGAACTACCTGTATTCATCCGGCCACCTTTACATGTTCTAATCTTTCTCATTTTCTTCTACAATTAAGATTATTAATTTTTATTTCCATCGAGCGTATGTTTATGGCATCTATGGGCTCGCTCACAGCCTTACCGGAATCTGTATAGGCTCCGTATCTACCATACGAATAATTCTCTGAATAACTATGTTTCACTTTCTCGTCACAGTCGCAGTCGAACCGGAAATCTTCATATAATACTTCCAACAAACGTTTATAGATTGGACGGAGAATATTCTTGAAAGATGTAGTTCTACGTTCCTCATTACTCCACTCCTTACAGGATGAACAAACTATAATCAACGAAACCTTTGCCTTAGAAAAATAATTTGGATCACTTCTATCTTCATAAATTGGAGTAAAGAGTGCAACCAGCGGGAACTTTTTTTCAGACTGGCCAGGAGATTTACTGTATTCATCTAATATGTCCTTGATATATTGACTGCTACCAAAGATGTAATTCAATCTTGGTGACTTTACAATTTTTGCCCCACCTTTCCCATTAGGGTAGAGGATTTCAAGTCCTTCAGGAAGTTTTCTAACTACTTCTTCAAACAGTTCTGTTATATCCAATTCCATCATAAATTGAAAGCATTAATGGGAGTTAATAGGTTCTTTTGAATCTTCAAACCGGTGAAAGGACAATCATCGGACATCGCCCATTCTACAAAGAGTCGGTTCTTCTTCACCATGCTGTTCCAGACACTAACCTGTCTCTTAATCGGAGATATATACTCGTTAGCACATTTCAATCTTACAAGACCAGTGATAGTAGCCTGTGTATTCATATCACGTAAAATGTGAAAGAACACATAATCGGCGAACGGTTCACTTAGCTTTTCACATAAAAGTGCATATCCGGATTGAGGTTCATCTTTTTCCAAGATATCAACCTCATCTGAAGAATCCTCTTTTTCCTGTTCTACGATCTCCAAATAATCAGTAATAGCTTGTGAAAGACTAAAACCGACAGCAGTATGAAGAAATTCGGTCTGAAATGCCTTGATATACCCGTTTATCACCTCATTTACTGCAAGAGACTGGGGCGAAGGCATTTCAGCGACCGAAGCATTCTCAATATGCCTGGGACCTGACGTAAAATATGAAACATCAATCAACATGGCAATAGTTATTTAGAAGCCTTACCCTTTCCGGTTTTCTTTTCATCTTCCACGGAAACGGTTTTATCATCAACAACAGTTACTTCCTTAGCATCTCCAGCAGGCAATTCTTTTGAATCGGCAGCCGGAAGATTCTTGTTATCAGAAGGAATCAGGGCTTCAAGTTCTGCAATACGAGCTTTCATTGTATCACGTTCATCTGTCAGTTCAACAATAGCTTTATCTTTCTCCGTAATGAATTCAGTAAGTTCACCGATTTTCGCATCTTTCTCTGTGAGCATACATTCCAATGTCTTTCGAGCATCTTCTTCTGTAACAAGACCACACTCGGAAATAGGGGTGAATGAAACCACCCCTCTACCAATCCGAATGCGTTGCTCTTTAAGCACATTGGCTACATCCTTATCATTACCTCTAAGTATGTAATCCATAATATTACTTTTTAGTAATTGCTTCTTTCAGTTCAGCCAAATCTCCATAAGCAAATGCCCAAGGATTGTAAACAGGGAAAATCACCTCTTCACTGGCAATAAGAACCACCTCATTACACAACTTCGTTTCCACATCTTCAGCCCACTCTAACGCAAGATTAGTGTAGTCAACGATAGATGCACCCATGTGCATATCACCAATAAAGTATTTACCGGGTAACATACCGGTACTCTCTACAATCGGACGGTTAGCAATATGCTTAACACCATTGACAACCTTAATAATGCCAAGGTTACGCCCAGTTGTATCCTTCTCTGATTCCATCGCATTAACATCTGACGGATTGAGAGTAATAGCATTGGGATAATACTGTGCATAGGTCATCACGGCAAATGCCGTCTTAATAACATCTTCCGAGTTAGGAGCTTCGATACTTTGGAAGAATGAGTTGTTGACAGTAAATGTCATATTTGCAATGGCTGTTTCCTCACCGGCAAAAGCAACACCTTTCAACAAGATTTGACGGTCATTCATCTTGATAATAGGATTCGCTTTGTTCAAATCTGTCACAACAGCAGCATTGGCAAATGTAATAACCATACCATTGAGCATCAGATCGTACGGCTTTGTGAATTCAACAATTGTGTCTTTGCCCCCATTATGGCTTTCGACAGACTTCACACTACCTGCTTCTCCCTTAATGATAGTATCTTTGATGATACTTTCAACTGGAAGCACTCCAGTGTGATTAGTAATGCCTAACAGGTTCTCACCGTTCCCATCACCAAATAACATGTTCCAATCTTCAGCAAGCCATACAGCTTCCGGTAACATATTCAGAATATAACTTCTGATGAAAACACGACTCTTCAACATACGTTTGGAAATTCTGATATGGGTACCAAGTCGTTTCGTACCTGTCTGAATTTCCTTCATCTTAATGCTTGACTCCGGTAAACGACCGTTTTCAGTAACGTACCGTGCATTCCTGTCGAAGTCATACACTTGTGTAAAGGCGAGCTGCGTATATGTAGGATCACCCTGCAAAGTCGTAATGACATTACGCATATGAATCTTCTGATTACTTACCTGGCTAACAACACGGTTCTGCTGTTGGGTAATCATGATTTCACCACTGTAATTGTCGGTCATGGACACAATATCTTTCAAGCTGAATCCCTCAAAAGAACCTGTTTTACGGCTGTGACCGGCTGCAAACTCCTTGAACTTCTCACTATCAAGCATTTCGCTCAATTTCTCGTCGAACTTATTGATAGTATCCATAGATAAGCCTTTTTGCTTCATTTTTTCAATGCTTTCTCCAAGGCTCTTAACCTGGTCAACAAGTGTTTCATTGTCTTTAATCAATTGAGCAAACTTCTCGCCGTCATAAGACTTCAATAAGTTATTAATTTCTCCAAACTGTTTAGTCACATCATCAGGCGTAACAACTCCTTCCAGTGATTTATTTACGACTTCACACATCATGCCGACGATGTTTTCCATGAATGTTTTCTGTTCTGCTGGCAGACCATCTGTTTTCAGATTAAAATCTGATACTGTAAATTTTTTAAGCATAAAATTTAAATTTTAAGTTATTTATTATCGAAACAACTATTCAAACTTTTGAAATCGAATAAAGTGCAATTATCAGCGGCTTTAGTCGTTACTCCATCGTTACCATTTTCCCCGTCATTCTTTTCTTGAGTGTCAACAGACGGCTCATTCTTTCCGGTAGTATCTTCAGAAGTATTTTGTAGAATAACATTCGAACGATATACTTTTCCCCAACAGTGGGGACATCTTACATAATTCATAAGATCCTGCAAACTCTTTTGAGTGAATTCTTTCTCCTCTGACTTTACAGAATCAATAAGAGAAATTACTTGAGTTCTAATCTCTGGAGTGAGCTTCTCCATTTCTTCTCTTACGATGTCCTGCGTTATCCATCTCTGATAATCGGCGACGTAATCTAATACCTGTTGTGCAAAGGTATGTTCCGTTTCTGCGTCATAATCAAATTGATAACCGCAATGAGGACATGAGACAACGGCACCACCGTTGAGGCTCTTTAGTAATAAACTTAATTCCATATCGTAACCTTTTAAACGTTCATCACTATATCCATGCTGCAAGAACGCTTTTCGAACGAAATCAACAGCTTCCTTTACTTGGTCGGCAGTAGCAGATTTGATATTCACAAGGAATGTTTGAGGATTACTTCCCCAACTTGTCAATGTAGAATATTCCATCATACGCCATTCAAGCACTTTACAAGGATCAGTCAAATCCCTTTTGATAGCTTTTACTCCGATAGAGTGTTCAAGGGTTCTCCCATTCTCTGCAAACAGCTTATAATCAGCTAACGTGTCACGACCAATCTGTTTTTCAAGATTCAACTGGCCAACCATAACTAAATTACCCTCTGTTTCCTTACCACTCAATGGAACCCCCAACAATTGATCCGGACGGTGATTCAAGAACCAACGCATACGACCAATATTTTCCTTTAAAGTCTTGTTGAATGATCCGGGCATGGATACGTCTTTCTGTGAGTCCTTCACACCGATACCGTTCACCGCGACGGTAACGATACCCTTCTCATCAACATCATTTGCCTTTGTCTTGTACTGAAGGCTTTTGATTTTCTCTTCCATTTTCAACTTCACTTTTTGTGTTAAGACTAAATATTTGTTTAACTATCTCTCGTTCCTGGTCCGACATCTCAAATAATGTTTTGTCGAACATAGGTTCTTCAAATTTACTTTCACCGATTTGCGCCCTCCAATCATTGTACGTTATCAATCCACTAAGGAACTGGTCTTTGCACCGGCTATTGATATTGGTCTTTACTTCCTCGGCTTCTTTCAACCCCTCCTGCAGGCAATCCACATCGGAGAAATCACAATCCAAATAATATCCGCTTGATTCAAGTCCTAAAAATTGAGTAAACTCACGGCAGAACTGTTTCGCAAATGGAACGATAACAGAGCTATAAACACTCTTTTCTGCCGTAGATTGATTGCTAAAAGTAGACTGGTCTTTGCGAGGAACTAACACAGCAGGAATACCATAAGCACCTGAAATACTAATTGCATCAGCAAGTGTTTCCTCAAACGGTTGCAGTTCTGCAATAGTGAGATTGGTACGTACAAAACTCAATGGGATATCAGACAGCCCATATGGTAACTGGTCCTTACCTACTCCGAACTTACCGAAGTGTTGTTGCAAAATTTCTTTCTTCTCATTATCAGTCATAGCAATGGGTCCGGATTCATCTTGTTTCATATTGATAAGAAATCCTAAACCACCTCGTTTTACATAAATTACATTACGGGCCTCATATACAGCAATAAGGTTCGATATCGGTTTCATTTGTGACATAAGACGGCTTTGAGATTTCATAAACCCAAATCCGGAATAATAACTCACACACCCGTCTCTATCATGCCATACCTGATAAGCAGGTATATTCATTGTGCTCAAAGCGCCATAATTTAAACGATAACCTCTAATAATATCTTCTTGATCAGCTATACCAAACAATGGAATATTACTACCTAAAACAGGCAAGACTTCCATTGCATCAGCAGGAAGTACCCAGTAGTTAGAGCAATAACGCCATTTTTCTACATTAGTGAAGCTATCAGACATTGCAGCACGTGTAAAACTATTGCCAAGACACAGTTTATATACGAAATGTTGATAAACATTTTGTTTCCATGTCATCAAACAATTTGGTCTAAGAAGTATCTGATTCAAATTCTTATTAGCCCAAATAACACTATCATCCTTAACTTTCTTAAACTGAAAGTTAGCACTGGAAATACGAGAAGCGATGTAGTCTATTGGAAAAAAGACTTCTGGTACAGACTGAAAAAGCGTAAGAAAATTTTGAGAACAAACATACGGAGATGAAAATAACTCTTCAACAGTTATCTTTTTCCCTTCCGGAAGCTTCTTCTCTTCAACAGTCTCACTCACGACTTCTACATTAGCATCCTGTACAAGCTCTTCCTCTGACTTAGATTTTTTACGAAACCAACTCATTTATTTCTTATTTGAAACAAATGTAGGAATATGAATAATCGGTTTCTCAAAACACTAAAATCTTGAAAAATAAGAAATGTACAAATTCAGTTATAACAAACTATATAACAACAAATTACGCAGCAGATGATTCGGGGAACGATTTTATTATATGATATGCAAGACCACTTAAAATAATGCTTGCACTTTTATTCTCGCTATTTATGTTATAGTCCATCAGGTTAGTAATGAAATCACTGTAATCTTGAGATTCCTCTAACATCTTTGGTGATAACAAAAAGTTATTCCTTATAAAATCAGATGTAGCAGCTATTCGCTTATCCACATCGGCAAACTCTTTCTTTACTCTTACTTCTGTATCTTTCACAATTTCCCTCAACTCACGTACAGTCTGATAATAGGCAGATGAACATTCAAAGAGACACGTATTGGCCTTGTGCTCCAAACATGCGGTCTTAATTTCCTCTATGGAAGATGTTTCTCTAAACAAGGCATCAGTTAAATGCCACTTATCACCACAACGGGATGCCTGAACAAGAACAAACGTACCATCTACATTCGGCATGACATAAACAAGCCGCTGCGAGTAGACGTTTTGTGCTTCCGGATTAAAGAAACCAAGCATACCCTTACCACCATACAGATTCCTTTTTCGCCGGTTACTAAATTCAGTGTACTGCTCATTACACAAATCCACAACGACATATCGAAACGTATCGGATAAGTGCCCGTGTTCCTCATAAGTTTGCAAAGTAGTTTTATTCTTGACCTTGGTTTTAAGAATGGCACCGTTAGCATCCTTCTGTACACTCATGTAGTCCTCGATAGATACCGAACATGATTCGTCGATGTATATCTCTATGCCAGGAACAGTACAATCAAAGATAGCATTGATAAACTCACCAGTCATGGCAACACTCGGATTCTTATTGCCTACTTTATCCTCAATCTCGAATCCTTCTTTCTGCAATGTATCTATGAATAAGTCCATCCAAGAACGTTTTTCATCATCAATGCTATTGGCCGCCTTTGTTGAGGCATCCCCGTGTAGGTAGACTTTATCACTATACCTGATATCTTTCAGATACTTGGCTACAAGTTTAGAGGACTTCTTTACTGTATTGTTAGGACTTTCGGCGCATGTCTCATGGAACTGCCAAACCTTGATACCGGTAGTGAAATCTACTTGCCAGTACGACACACTGATATATGGCAGTACGTTATTATCTACTGATATATGAATAGGCAGGTCCGGGATATATTTATGTTCACCGGAATGTTTGCCACGGTTGAACGAACCGAAGAACTCGCTACCGGTACGAATAACACCCCACTCTCCCAATGCGTACACATTGTAATAATCCGGATCGTGGACTCTATCATACTCAAAGTCGGCAACACATTGCTCATCATAGAAACCATACGTACCGTCAGGACTACCGACCACCCAAAAATTATTCAAATAGGTAGATTGGATAATAACTGTATTAGGTGCCTGTTCCTCGATTTGCTTAGTACGAAGATTAAGTATTTGCCTGGGTGCATTCTTCTTTACGGATTTGACCTTGGTAAGTTCTTTCGGCAACTCTTTGCCGGCAATGGTAACAGACATTGGCACATCATGCCATTTGTCTTTATCAATGAACTCTTTCTTTATCCAGTGGCTTTCACTGATCGGATTAAAGGTACAAATAATCTGCTGCCCTTTCTTACCACGCAAACGCTTACGTAGCTGCTTGAAATCCGGATGCTCGAACTCTGACCATTCTTCTAACTGAACACGCTTGTAGTTAGAGATACCTTTTATCTTCTCCGGATCGTCAAGACCGGAGAAATCTATCTTCGCACCATTAACCAAACATTTAATAGTATTCTGTTGGAACTTGAACAAATGGGATATGCCAAGACCGGCCGCAGCGACTTTATAATCTTCATAAATGGTTTTGAGAATAGAAGCTCCTACCTTACGCATAACAAGAGTGTTCTCACCGTCCTGTAATGTCTGTATCAGTATGGTTTGTGCCACACTGTACGATTTACCGGAAGATGAACCTCCATAGAGAATGATAAAACGGATAGTCTCATCATTCAAGTACTTCAATAGATAGAATCCGTTAGGATTTAGCTTCTTATAATTTATAACCATATTGTTCTAAAAGTAAGGTTTATCCATAGGAAAAACACAGGAAATAACCTATAAAATTGTTCTATTCGTCCGATTTATCATTTTCATCAAAGCCAATACGAAGTTCACTGACCTTGTTTCCATCTCCACCTTTGATGTTGACATTCTTATCTGCTTCCCATCCATTCCAAGCACCTAATATCCGGGCCGCTTCTGTTTTGCCATTGAACTCATAGGTAACCTCTCCTCTCTTATTCTGTATCTTCTTCAATGCGTTACGGGCACGTTTGGGAAGTTGGGAAGGAGTTCTCATTTTTGTTTTCCCGGTTGCAGGGTCAACAAAATGAAGATCATCGGGATTGGCAAGCACTATATCCATTAATACCCTCTCAACAGTTTTCCTCTCTACTTCAGACTCTTTCGCTCTCTGCGCCTTAATCTCATTTATCCTTGTACTAACCTTGCTATTTGCTAATAGTCTACTCGCAGCGCTCCAAATTGTCTCTGGCTTCATGTTGGAAGTATTATAAGACATTCGATATGCTTCACTTGCATTACCTTCTGTATCAACGTAATATTTACAGAATTTCTCTTGCTTAAATGTTAATGGTTCCTCTCGCTTTCCCATATCAATTATTGTTTATTCCTATGAGAAAAAGAAGCTGCTCTCTATCTCTTAAAAGCTCATAGGTGGCAAGTAATGTACTGCCGGTTGTTAATATGTCATCATACACTATTATCTTCTTTTCCTTTATCGGACGAAGAAGAAAGAATTCCGGATTCAATCTATCTTTAGTTAGGCACTGGATTGCATTCTCATAGAATGGTATTTTCACCGCCCCAGCTATTTTCGTGCAGATAAAGGTTGCAAAATGAAAGCCCTCGTAGTGTCTCCGTCGCGGTGTGGTGACTATACACCATCCTTCACATCCCCCTACAATGAAGCGGTGGAGAAACTCACACGCTCTCTCTGCAAAGAATGATGCAAGTTCCTCCGACTGTTTAATTTCTGAAAAGCTGGTACCAGTCTTGGAACGGGTGAACTGGGAGATGTAATAGATATCACCCTTTTTATGAAGTGATACCTTTTCTTTCAGATCACATAACCGTTCCTGATGAGACCAGCTCTTACATTTCACCGCTTCCGGCTTATCCCAGTCATCAATACGATATATCTTTCCCTTTCTTTTCATCAAAAATCTTCTTTACTCCATCCTCGACAGATGTATAAGACAAAGGTACTAAATAGATATCCCGGTTCACCGACTGCTCCAAATTGTCAAAAGCCCGTTTTTCATTAATTAGCTCAATTTCAAGCGGTTTGTAGTATTTTACTAAAGAAGCAAAATACATAGTAGTCACAGGTTGGACGTTACAAATATTGATAAGTTGCCGGTTACAACCCACCGAATAGATAAACCCCTCAATGACATCATCTATGTAAGTGAAGCACCGGATATTCTGACCACAGTTGTATAATGACACGTTTTCCTTTTCCATCAGGAACCAGAGAAGAGTTCTTTTTCGCGGATTAGGTCCATATACATTATGCAGCCGACACCCGGTCGCAGCCTTACAATAGATAGATGCATACTGTTCATCGAAATACTTGCTTATTCCATACATAGAAGTGGTATTCTCCGGATTAGCCGTTGACGAACTGGCATATATTAACTTCACATGATTTTGATTGCAAGCATCAGCTACTCGCATGAAAGTATCAATGTTATCCCTCCTGATTTGTTCCAGGTTTCCATTAAACACACTGGTTTGCGCCGCCAAATGGAACACACAATCAATCCCCCCATTCTTCAGGAGCTCGCATACTTCCGTAGCTTCAGTACCACACTTTCGGTCAAGTCCTATGACTTCAACACCTCTTTTTGCTAATTCTCGGCAAAGGGCTTTACCAATAAATCCCTCACTGCCGGTTACAATCATTTTTCTCATCATCACAAAAAAATAAAGGTGTATCGAATAAACAATACACCAAAGGTTCAACAATTATATAAATTTCAGTTCTTATTATTACAATCTTTCCTTACCTTTGCAATATGAATAAAGACAGAAAAAGAGTTCTGATAATAGGTAACGGATTTGACCTTTGTTTAGGCAGAAAGACTTCATACAAGGACTTTTGCCAATCTGAATTTTGTCCCAAAGACTACCCATCTCCTTTAATCAAACATCTAAATGACAAATGGAACGATAATTTAGATGCTGTAAAATGGTATGATTTGGAGAATGAGTTATACAATTATTATATAAGAATCAAAAACAATAATGGGCAAATAATAGACCTATACAACGATAAAGAAAGGAACGTTTTAGAACAAATTCAGGCAAATGGACCAGTCACAGAATTTTATGAATGTATAAAATCTAATGTGGATATTGTCAATAATTTGTTAAAAAACGGAATATTAATCTTACCACGCTTTTCTTGTTATATCAGTTTCTCGCATGAAGATATATTAAATCCTCCTATTGAACGAGACCAAAAAGCCTTACAACTCATAAAAAATGGATTAATACAATATCTCATAAAAGTACAGCAAGAAGCTATTAACGAAAATTCTATAGCTGCAATTGTCGCAAGAGCCTTTATGCGGAATAAATCAAATGATCAAATTGTCATATATTCTTTTAACTACACGAGTTTTAGTGAAGTAGCTCCTAATTCCAGTTTTGCAATGGAGTTTAATGATACAATAAACTATGTACATGGATGTATCTTAGATGGAAATATTATATTAGGAACAAAAGACGAGAAAATTGTTCATAACTATGACTTCATACAGAAATCATTTGATTCTCAATATAATCCTCCTGCTATGGTATATGATTTAATGGATGCTGATGATATTACAATATTTGGGCATTCATTAGGCATAAATGACAGCCAATATTTTAAAGCCTTTTTTGAAAGACAATCTTCATCCACTAATCCTCAAAAGAAGAATATTACAATATTCACTAAAGACGCAAAATCAGAAATTGAGATAAAACGTTCACTACAAGAAATGACAAATTGGAATTTGACATCTTTATATGGATTAAATAATCTCCAAATAATTAAAACAGATGAATGTGCCAATAATCCAGCCCTATTAAGAAAATACATCAAAATGTATATTGATAATGAAGAAGATATTGACAGTATAATTCATATCTAACTATTATGTTACTATTATTTTGTATTATTGTTATTTACTCCATTTACTACCACAGTATGCACATCGGTAATACTCTCCGTAGCTAACGACTTGATTCCTTTCATTTACGACCAAATTACACAAGCAGATATCGTCCTCTGAATTGATATTGGGATACTCCCAAAATGACAATTTCCCTTTAGCCGGTATCGGCTCTGGAAATAATATAGGATTAGCTAGTACCCAGTTATAAATAGGATTTTCATAATAGCCTTTACTATCATCGGATTTCTCTGCCCATTTAGAAGGATGATTGATAGAGCATCCAATTATTTCTACACTTCCAATGATAGCAGAATTGACAATGCCCTCTGCACATATTATTTTTCGTTGAAACTCAACAGGCAGACTATCCCATTGAGTTTTTGTAAATACACCATTGGGATTTCTCATTTCTACAGGTTTTCCACTTGCATGGATTAACACTCTATGCCCTATGTATTTCCATGGACACGCCCAACTCCGGTTCTCAATATCCTTGATACCGTGAACGATCAATGAGGCCCACGGTTGCTTTATTGTTATTGCTTTCATTGTTCCAAACTTTTTTTTGTTGCTACTTGTTTAATTAAAAAATAGATTATATGAGAACCAAATTACTACTTACGTTATTCTGCATATCATTATGCCTTAACATTACTTCATGTATGTCGGTGAGGGTTCACCCGCATAAGGATAAAACAATTCCTCCAGGACAAATAAAGAAAGTGACAGGCAGTAAGTCTGCGAGATATTATGCTCCAGGGCACAATAAGTAGAATAGTTATTCTTCTGTTTTACGCCAATCCTTGATAATTCTTCAAGAACTTGCAAGGTTTTACTTGGTCTTTTAACAAAAATACATTTCTATTTTGTTTTACGTTAATTGCTTTACCTTAACCTCTTTGATAACATAAAAAGTACTTTCCTTTCTACATTCAGTCAGACTGCATTGTATCATGATTTATCCAAAGAAATAGGTGAGAACGTCCATCAGAATTTTTCTGAAATAACAGAATTATGTCATCTTTCAGATTTTCAAATGCGGTGTTCGGAGTTAAAACATCTATCATACTCATATCTCTTTTTTTAGTTGTTTTCTTTGAAAAAAATATTTAATTTTGCAGCTTAAAATATTTTAAATTTATGAGCACTCAAAATCTTTACTCAGACTCCCTCCGTGAGATGTTGGAGCAGAGGGAAAAAATATCATTAGAAGAAATGAAGTCTTTTTTATCTAAATTGAAATGTCCTAATGATAAAATAGATCCTATTATTAATGGAATAATAGTGGATTTAATCATGGGCAAGTTACTTCCATCAGGAAGCCCTTTTAACTTACTTCTTCAGCAAATTAAAGAAGTAGTCACGAATATTACACGAGAACATCTCAATGATATTCTTGAGTACATGGCTAGCAAAGGGTGGGTCAGAATTAATAAAGAATCAGATAAAATTTTCAAAATTAAAGCTCCTCTGCCCAATTGTGAGATAAATATTTAAGTTACATAGATGAGGTTAAATATTAGGTATTTATTATTTAACCTCATCTATGTATCTTTCTCCATTGTTATACTCCAATTATCTCATCATTAATACGAAATATGCTATCACTCACAAAATCATATATCTTATACATAAGTTCCGGTTCTTCCTTTTTCGGAGAATAAACCATCACCCTTTTACCTGCGCCTTTCATCCAGCCCGCTTCTGTGTTAGCAGACCGACCACAAGGAAGAACCATAACACAGACATCCGCCCACTTCATGCCGTTAAAATCTGAATCAAATCCTTTTTGTGCAATCGGGTGATTAAGAGCTTCACGATATTGCTCTGTTGTCCAGTTTTGCCAGTTAGGGTCTATATCAGACCATTGGAAGCCACCATTACCATGAGGGGGATTCTTAAAATCGTAAACCTCATGTCCTAAATCACGGAGAATATCTACAACGTCCTGCTGAAATACATTTCTCCAACTACTTGCTACATAATTTTTTGCCATAATTATCTTTTTTATTTGATTATAATTATATTTGTCAATACAATATTGCATAATAACCTAATATTTAATTCTATGTATTCTTACACTATTTCGTTTACAGCAGGAGGCAGAAGCTACTCGTTTACTACTAATATTAGTTATCCTCATAATTTCCATGATAGAGGATTAGTAAAAACAGCCGTTATGTCAGCCATTGGAGCATATAAAAGAGCAAATGGTATTGAGGCTGCAACGGTAGAAAGTTCTGTAAGTTACTAACTGTAATTCATTAGGGAGCTAATATTTAATTAGCTCCTTTATTTTTAGATTTGAATCACTTTTTTATTACAACTGCCATAGTACTAACAGTCGTTCCACTTTCCCTGAATTCACCGGCTCCAATTTCAAAAACTTCTCCATGAACTTCTTCCAGCCATTCCCGGAACTCAACACATTTCTTTTCAGACGCAAATTTCCAATGCCGGCTGGTTATAGCCGCAAGAATTCCACCTTCTTCCAAGCGTTCATACATAAGTCTTACATGGTCAATATCCTGATTACCGGAAAATGGAGGATTAGCAATAATCTTAGTGTAATGCCCTACACTGTCTTTCGTAAAATCTTCATCAAGCAATATTACGTTATCAAGTGTATGAAGGAACTCCCTGTTTTCCGGCATCAGTTCATAGCATTCAACTGTTACTGACGGGCACGACCGATGAATCGCTTTTATCAGAGCACCGCGTCCGGCACTTGGTTCAAGTACGGTATCTGTTTCGTGAATTCCACCGGCAAGTATTACCAACCAGTCTGCAATATTAGCAGGTGTTTCAAAGAACTGAAAGTCTTTTTGCAAATCGCACCGCTTACCTTCTTTCAAGATGGAGAACACACGTTCCGGATTAAAAGGAAATGTGAATCCCTGTATCTTACCTCCCTGCCATGAGCCGCCAGCTTCTTCTATCCATTTCTTTGCTTCAGCATAGGATTTCTTATTGAATTGTACTTTCGGAAGTTTGAGAACACTATCCTCAAGAGTACAATGCTTCAGTATTTCTTCCACATTCCATTTTTTACCTTCGTCAGCCTGTTTCTTCCTTTCATCAACCGGAACGTCCGGCGCTAACAGTGAGGATATTTTCGTAATGACCATATTACTCGCATCCATGAAAGTATTAACACAGGAAAGCGCTTCCATAAGAAATTCAGTATCAACATATCCGGCAGCGTCATAAACATCTATGCCTTCAGTCATATCCGACAATTCATTGAGCTGGGCTACACTACCACGTAACGTTTTTATTAAAGTCTCTTTGTTGTTCATCATAACTTTTTTGTAAATAAATTCTTGTTGTATCTACACTACCATGACCAAGAAGGTCTGCTAATTGAATTACATCTTTGGTTTTCTTCAGGAACATTTTAGCAAAGAAGTGCCGGAAGGCGTGAGCGTGCATTTTTTTCGAATCGATGCCACAATGTTTACCCCATGCTTTCAGGTGCTGTGAAAGACCTCTTTGAGTCAACGGCCCGAATCTCCCAACAGCAAGAGTACCGGACTTGCCTGTCTCCTTTATATAGTCCTTCACCTCCCGCTGCAATTGCTTTTGGAAAAAAAAACGCCGATACTTGTTCCCTTTCCCTTTCAAAACAACTTCGCCAGCCGCTATATCCTCCCACGTGAATTGCTGAAACTCCGAAAGCCGGGCTCCTGTAGTACCCAATACCTTAATGAAGAAATAGTAATCCCTATTAGGGTTTGTTTTCAGATACTCCAGTAACCGATTATATTCCTCTTCTGTCGGCACATTGTTTACATCCAACTTGCGTTTCATTTTAGGTCGTTTCAGTTCAATAGGTTTCTTCACCCATTTGGAGAACTTCTCAATGGCTGTAATACGTAATCGAATAGTGGCTGGAGAGAGTTTTTCCTCTTCAAGGCTTTTGATAAATCGCCTGCAATTGTCCATATTCAGTTCATTAGCGTATTCGAAGTACTGCTTAAGAGAAGTGTGATAGATATCAACTGTATGTAATGAATAATCATTGTTATCAGTCAACCATATTATAAAATCATTAAGCAGTTTCTTATTCTTCTCTGAAATAACCTCAAGTTTTTCCAAAGGCTGTAAAGCCTTTTCCCGTCGGCCATATCCGATTTTAAGATAAGACAATAAATCACAAACAGCCGCGCACATAAATGAATGGCGCACCATAACATCTGCATTTTCATGTTTATATTGCAAATAACCGCGACGATTGATTTCTTCGGAATTTTCAAGAAAATCAGTCACATATTTGATGTATTTCCCGATGCTGTCATAGCTCCTACCCGTCGTATACAGGTAGGATATGTAATCTACCAATATTTGTTTTCGTTTATCATCCATTTTGAATTCAATTATATTTTTACTATATTCTCCCAAAAAGCAGCACCTTCAGGAGTATCATAGAAAGGGAATGAAATAGTTAGAAACCGATGAAAGCAGCAATCAACATCTAACAAATTGTTCACCCGCTCTTCATTTGTCATTGAGAAGTCAGGACACTCAATATTAAATGCCTCATTTGCTCTTTCTGTATTATATTTCCATTGATTAAAAATACCTAGTCTTTCTAATTTTTCTATTTTCTCATTCCTCTTCATATTGATTGACTTTTAATGCTTTACACCTATAAAGGTAATCATTATTGACAAGTTTAACAAACAGAAGCTTCGCCATTTTAACGCCATTTTAATCAGTTTTTTTCTTCAACAATTCACGTCTAAATCTTTCCTCTAAATCAAAAATGGTTTCTCCACTATTACGCCGATAAGGTCTATCAGTATTTAACTGAAGTTCTTTCAACTTTTTCCAATACCATGGAAGATACAAATACATATTCTTCAACTCCTTCAAGTTCTTATTTCCACAACACCAGCAGCTCACACGATCAAGTAGCTCATATAGCCTTACTCCATCCTCATGCCAAACAAAGCCTTTTGTGTAACAATACTGGAGTGCATCTGCTTCAGTAATGCCCCAATCACGAAGTGGTAAAACCCGATTGGGTCGTTTTTCCTTTTCAAAGCGATGGGTCTCATCGGCAGCAATACCGACATAATCAATTCCGTCTTTTGTGTGAGTTTTCAATGCACGAAGTTTTTCACTCGTTCCCCACCGACATGTTCCCCCACACCAACTATATCCTTTTTTATGGATAATATTGGTCCCTCTTTTCTTAACCGGCCTTTCAAACATTGTCCAAAGAAAAGGTTGCTCCGGATGTAGTTCTGTATATTTAATGCCAAGTTTTTTAAGAATTGGAAGAACAGCATCACGAGTGTTATAGATTGCCTGAAATTCCATACCTGTATCATAGAAAACGACTTCATCCAACTGATATCCTTTTTCTATTAGCATGAAAAGCATTGCCAAAGAATCCTTGCCAAAACTAACTGAAGCATAATATCTCATACAAGAAACTTATTATTAGGTGAGTCCTTTTTTTTGCTTTGCCCTCTCGCTATTAACCTGTGACATACACATACGGCACCATGACGATAAACACCGGTATTTTTTTCCATGCGAAGTAATCGTATTTGCGTAAAACCGATTGAGATAGAAATAGTGACCGCAATGGGTACATTTTTTCATCTCTCTACCACCTGCATCAAACTTTCTATTTCGAGGTTTACGACGAATAAGAGTACATCCCTTACAATAATTATCTTCACCGCGATATCGACGGCAATGCGAAAGGGATTTTACTCCACATTTCGCAAATGCTTTGCAATCAACACGTACAAATGAATGTGTACTCATAGCCTTCGTTTATTTTGAAACTTATTTAACACACGAGAAATTACCTCCATATTATCAGTCATCATCCATTCTTTTGCAACGTTCCAAGCAAGACTCATAACTGGATTAAAATTATCTTTCCTTACCGTATGGTGAGATAAACGTCTTTCAGTTGGTTTCAAATTCTTATCATGTAAAATACATAACCCATTTTCAAAGAAAGCACAGTACTCTTTGCCAGCAACAGGTTGAATCATTGGAACAGCAACATTGATAACTCCTAAAAAGATACCGGTAGCCCAATTTGTCAGTTCCAATCTATCTGCGTAACCTGCATCAATAATCCTTTCAATATCATCAGGAGTACCAAGACAAGGAGTATGACATTGTTGTTTACAAATGCTACATGAACATTGAACAGGTACACGACCTGATGCCCTCATTACCCTTTGTAATGAGGCTTCTCTTGACAACTCACCCATAATTATTCAGTAATTGAATTTAAGATAACTTTCGCACGCTCTATACACCAACGATTGAGGTATGACTGCCAGCAACCAATAGAGAGAGTCCACCTAAAAGTATTATTTTCTTTCAACTGTGACCGGATTTCCTTACTCGGAATACCGGCAAAAAATAACTGCAGACGGTTCTCTTTAGCATTCTCAACGACACGTACACCACTGATAGTGTATTCTTTATCTTCTGTCTCTTTTAGCTTTCTTGCTCGATCACGACGCTGCTTCGCATCCCGGATACGTGCATTATTATTAGAAAGCATATAAGAAGGAAAACCATACTCACCATAACGGTCAGGCTTAGTTAGCTCGATAGCTTTATTCTCTGAAAAGCCTAAAGTTTGCAGTTGTTCAACCTTCGCAATATCATTTAGTTTTTTACTTCTAACTATCTTATTAGCAGCTTTCATCATTCCTTGAGCTTTCTCTAACGCATCGACCTTTTCTTGCAATCTGTCTACTGCGTCATCATCTCCTAAATAAATGGAGTTATTATTTTCAGTAGCTTCCGCTTTCTGTGCAAAGTACTCTGCCTTCTTGGAAAGCTCAATACTTTTATCCATTTTGGCCCCTATTTTATCCCGATATTTACGATCTGCTAACCCGTGCACAGGTTGTCCCATTGGAATAATACTTGCCATTTCTGACGATTGCCTGCAAGCTACATCTGCAGCTTCGTTACTTTTCTTTGCAAGTTCTCTGAATCTATCAGCTCTTGCTTCCTGCCTTTCTTTTCTGTTCATAATTCTTTGGTTTAATTTGGTTTGACTTTTATAAAATTGAAAGACCACAGCCTAAACTGTGGTCTTATCATTACTTCGACTTATCAGTAGGAAGCAAATCATCAAATAATCCGGGAACTCGCGGCTGTAACGCTTCAAATTCTTCCCGGAAAAACTCTTCTTTGGTCCTACCTTGCTTTTTCCCTTTCCTTGTATGTACATCAAAAGTATATACTGGGATGGCAATAGGATAACGTCTAACATCATCTATCCATTTCTCTATGTCAACATCTCTTCTGTCATAAATAAAGTTCTGCAAATGATCTGCATCCCGGTTCTTCCTACATTCACAAAGAAGAATAACCGCTTTGCTGACAAATATCCTGCCCTTGGGGGCAGTAGCATTTTTATTTACCAGCTCATGACCTTGCCATAATGCTTCTATCTCTTTTGTTATGATACCGAAGCAATCCTCTGCACTAATGGTATATAAACGCTTCCACACATAGTCGCGGTATCCACTCGCCCATAATTCCAAGGCAAAAAAGCCGGCTACCCCGGTATCGGCTCGCCGGATCGCTTTTTGCATTGCAGAACTCACCTCGAAGAAATCATATCCGCAAACTGTTCTAATAATCATAATTCTAATTTAATGGTTTGACTTTTAATTGATTACATCAGTAAATTTAGCTAAAAAAGACAGATATAGCAAACAGATTGAACGCCATTTAAACGCCTTTTTTACAGGTTATTAGAACTTGAATTTGCAGGATATATTATACTGTACAAGCTGCTTCGTCTTATCCTTTCCATTATTCGTCGCACTCTTGAGCTGGATACTATCACCGAAGTTCTTTTTGATGAAAAGAATAGATTTGCGTTCTTCTTCCTGATTCCTGATCGAAGCAAGACCACCAGCGTTCACAAATGTGCTCTTTTGCTCAAAATTATAACGCAGATCGGTTAAAATCTTACGCTCTTTGTACTTAATATAACAGGAAATCCAAAAATCTTCTTTTAAACGTATCTCTTCATTCCACCAAGTGTTCTTGTTATAGATTACTCCATAACTGCAACCGGTTATCATTTTAGACAGGGAAAGAAAGCCGGTTTCGTCATACATAACAGGAGATATCCGGGAAGTGAAACCAAACAAATGCACGTCCATCATACTAGCAATCTCAAATAGAGATTGAATAATATTGGTGATTCTATCCTTATCTTTCACCCGGCACGGTTCACCTTTTTCTGCATAGATCGCTTTACAGGCATGAACATCATCGTCGAGCATGAAGAGTTCGCCAAAATGTTTCGCCATCCAATTACGTTTAGGGATGAGGCCGATTACATCGTTCGGATGAGTAACTATTTCACATTCCGGGTTAAACTGCTGGTACAAGTCAGCTTGACTTTCAGCAACGCAAATGATAGGATCGTTCACCAACTTTTTAGCGAACACCCGGTCATGGCGCTTATGACTTGGTATTACTATTTTGCAGGGCATGGCGAACATCTTTTATGTCGATTACATTACTCTTACTTACTTTCCCGGTCTTGTACGACTTCATGTGCTGCATATCCAGCCTTTCACGAAGCCAATTACTATCTACCTCATTGCTTGAGGTTATGATAAACAACTCATGCTTTTCGTCATATTTAGGAATAAGGGGGTAAATGGCTGTATCATCTGTGATGGCATCGAAGCGCTCTTTAAATTCATCCTCCTTCTTCTCCGGCCCGAACTCGATACCCCAGTCTTGGAGTTCTGCTTTATTCCATTCATTTTCCATAACGTCCAAATCATTCTCACCGAAATTGACGTTATCCTTTGTAGCATACTCTCTCAACTTCTTAACAGGGGTATCAGGTGCCAGGACCTTACATGGAAGCTCTTTGTAACCAAGCTCCTTACATGCACGCAAACGTAAATTGCCACAAACGACAATATACCGGCCATCATTATAGGGAAATATTATAAGTTCCCTAAGTTCAAGCATTTCAGGCGAATCCTGAATGCTTTTCTTCATCGCTTCAAAGCGATAGTCACGGAAAAAGCGCGGATTCTTCGGTAATCCCGTGAGCTGCCCTTTATTAAAATCAAGTAGGCAGACTTGAATTGTCTCTGTCATAACAAACTGCATTAAAATCAACAACACAAACAGTCAGTAGGCAAACTTGAATTGTCTCTACCATAACAAACTGCATTAAAATCAACAACACAAACAGTCAGTAACAACACCTTAATCACATCTTTCTGACTCATCAGAAAGCAAATCAATTGCTCTCTTAATTTCAGCCTCGATATCCTTACATCCGTAATGTTTTAGAAAAGCAACGGTAACTATTATAATATCAGCAGCTCTCTTTTTATATTCCGGATGGTCTTTTATATCGTCGCATGGTAATTCTGATAATTCATCAAACTTCCTCCAGGCAGCAGATATTTTTAAACTGAAAGCCTTTTTAGAAGTATTATCATTCAGATGAAAGCGGCGCTCTATAATCTTTAATATTTTAGGGGCCAACTTATTCAATGTTATCATAAATGATTAGGTTAAATTGTTAGACTAATAATAATCTCACACTGTTTGATGCAGGCTGGTCCCTTATATGGAATCTGTAAATAGTCCTTTTATACATACACATGATAATTAAAGTTTTTCTTGTAGCTTTTCCATCGCTTCAGTTGCACAAAGCAAAGCGTAATTACTATCAATGGAAATATACGTTTGAATTGTAAACCAAAAACCTAATATCCTAACTTGCAAGAAATAGGCAGTCTGGAAATTCTTTGCTTGAAATTGCCCTTCTAAACGCATATACTTAGAAAGACTAAAGTAAGTAGCATCTACTTTTTTTATTCTTAATTTTTTCATTCTATACTTTTGGAGATGAATACGTTTTTCACTGGCCATAGGAATATTATCAAAACTCACAAAATTCATGGGAGTAGTAGCAAGAATACCTATTGGCATATTATTGGGATGCCCATTTTTAATAGGGAACATTTTCGGATTGCTCCTGTATGCCTCACGAGCCATTATCATATTTTGGATCGCATGAATATGTATGACTTCCTCTCTGATATCTGATACATGAAACACAGGGAGATTACAAAATAAATTATGCAGTTTACAGGAAACTTCAATGACCTCTCTTTCTTTATCTGTCAACATGCAATTACTTATTTATAGGGTCCGTTGTATCCATATATTTCCTGTATTCCAGTTCTGTTTTAGCAAGGTTAATAAGAGTATTGACACCTTGAAAAACCTGTTTGGCTTGATTTACTTTATTAGGATCTTCTTTCACGTCCTTTATTTGTTGTAAAACCAAGTCTCTCATATCCTGTAAGATAGTAGGATTCACAGTAGATACCTTATTCAACCGTTCATTTGCCAATACAACAACTGTATTTGTTATCGACCGGAAACGGTTCAACTTGGAAGCTAAATCAAACATACTAAATATCAGTACTTTGCCATTGTTCAAGTATATTTCAACTTCTGTTCCATCATCACCGGTACCGTCACAGTAGTTGAGAATTACAATTTCTTCATTCTGATAAAGGAACGGTTTGTTAACCATTTCCTTTAATCTATCTATTGCATTATCACTCATGATTCATTCTTTTTTGTTGCTTTATTAATTTGTCTATTCAAAGCTCCTTTTAGCTTGATGAGGTACTGAACATCTTCCGGATACCGGGCATACATTGAGTTTTGCGTTTTCATTTGTTCAGAACGACTAATCATGTATAAGTTCTCGATACAAATATTTTGCTTATCTCCATCCTTGAACTGAATATTGTAACCAGGAGGGATTTCACCGTTATGTTCAATCCATACAAGCCTGTGTTTCAATTCAAAAACATTCGGTTCTGCAGTTTTCACTTCAATGTAACCGTCACGATTTACACGTTCATATCCAACCTCTTTATGGTTCTTTGGGATACATCCCTTCTTGAAACGTGTAGCTTTCGTTTTTTCAATTTGAGCATCAGACATATATTCAGATTGCTTGAGTCCTTTATTCATAGGTTGGTGCCCTTTGGAAAAGAAACCTTTTGAAGAATGTTCGAATAAGAACTCGGCAGACTTTCTTAATTTTAATTTGAAAGCCATGCCGGAAACAGCACTTTCAGTTGAACCAAGTATCGAAGCTATTTCAAGGTTGGTGTGGTCAGGATAAAGAGCTCTTAATTTTTGCCTTTTCTCCGGACTCCAAACCCTTACATCTGGAGAACGTTTTAATTTACGTATTAATGCTTTTGCCTTCACAGCCTCAGGTGTTTTGTCCAGGCGACCAGCAAGCTCTTTCAAATTAGCAGTTGGATACTCGCTATCAAGTATGGCGAGTTGCTCATTAGTCCAAGTTCTCATAAGCATATCAATAAAGAGAGGAAACCATTAGGCTTCCTCTGTGTTATCGTTTTCAAGTTCTTTCAATCTCTCATTGAGTTTCTTTTGTTTCTTGTCGAAAGAAGCAGCAAGCTGCTTACTAAGTTCAGTGTAATCATCAGGATATTGCTCTGCAAAGAGAATATTTTGACATTTCTGCATACAGGGATAGAACATCACATCATTACTTGAAAGATTGTTAGCAATGAAAGCCCGATACCAATGATTTCGATCTGCTTGGTTATTTCTGACATATTTCACAAAATCTGAATCTTTTTCATATTTTGACAACTTCAATATTTTCAGATATTCGCTACTACAATTACGGAGAATCATAACATCAAATACCGTTTGTTCATCAATAGACAATTCTTTATCACGTTGATAATAAGTTTTTTCCTGTGCCCATTTTCTCATAGTTTCAGCACTCTTCTCAATAACCTTATCCTTAGCTTTCTTCAATTTTCCATTTATCTGTTCCTTTTCTATCTCTTTAGGATCGGCAACGGCAGCAGTACTGGAAGCAAGCTCTTTCCTCGTATAGTAGAATTTCACTTCAAATTCCGGATAATAATAGCCAAAAAATGAGATACATCGATAAATATCTCCATCATCAAGCATCTTTAAAGTACGCTCATCATCAGCATCATAATAACATGAATATCTAAAGACTTCATCCGGATTGACCACTGCAAATCCAAGTTGTTTAACAGCTTCTAAAGCACTCTCATATTGCATCCTTCTTTCATCGCTCCAATAAGAATCGGCTTTTGCTACAATTACAGTCTTTCCAAATGAAAGAGGTTCACCTACCTTTACTAGATTTTCACTTTCAAGCATAATCTTCCGAACTACATACGCTATCCGCTTTTTATTAAAACAGGTAGCATTAATGCACCGGGCATCTTTATTGTTCATCTCATAGAATAGACAACCATGATTACAGGTATTAGATTCACATTGAAAGCATGGTTTAAATTCTCCATTTTCCCAATTATCAGCGTCCTCTTCAATCCAATCGGCTTTTTTAAGTTCCATAAAAGAATTACTCACATAATCCCGAATCATAGCGGTCGTGCACTGTTCATCTTCTTCCTCATGAAACTCTTTTTGAGTTTCTTCGTCAAGTTTTGAAAGAATCATTGCACCAGATAATGGGATATCTCCATTTCTTACACGTTCTTTCAGTTCCGGAATAAGGCTATTTAGCTTTATACGATCAAAGACAAAGCGAGCAGACTTTCCAAATTTAAGGGCAATATCCTCATAGCTACGCCCTCGCTCTGACAATTGGGCAAAAGCAAAGGCTTCTTCGATGGGATCGACATCTTTCCTTTGAAGATTTTCAGTAATCATTGCATCGAAAGCCTCATCATCAGTCATCTCTCTGACAATGCAGGAAATAGTTTGAAACTCCTCTGACTTTTTACGATGGGCTTTAATTTTAGCAACATTGGCTTCATCTTCTTTAGCTTTCAGAAGCGATATCGCTCTGAAACGACGCTCACCACAAACAATCTCATACGAACAGGGAATTGTTGTGACATCACCAGTCTCTAAGTCAGTCACATCTTCGGATTTGGCTACTCTGACAGTGATAGGCTGCAATAAGCCTTGTTTCTCAATGTTACTTGCAAGCTCTTGAAGAGCTGCTTCATCAAATGTCTTTCTCGGATTCAAAGGAGAAGGACTGATAAGGTCAATTCTAACGTTTTGTACTTCCATAATTTTTAATTATATTGGTTTGACTTTTAGTTTATTACATCAGTAAAGTTATCGTAAAATGACAAGTTATGCAAACAGAAACTTCGCCATTTTAACGCCATTTTCATTGAGGTTTATTACGTATTTGAATAAATCCTCTTCTTTCAGTTTCCCGAAGAAGTTCCATATCTTCTTCTCGTATTTCAGCAGGAGTTTCACCGTTAACACTTCGATAAGTTCCAATACCGAAACGCTCTCTGATACGAGCAATTTTATCTGGATCTTTAGTAACCCAGTAAATTATAACTTTCATAGTAGCTATATTCTACGGCTCTCGCCACACAGAGGGAGAACATTAAACGTTTTAAAGCGATCCACTAATCTTGGCCCAAAACGTTTCTTAAATTCGGCTATGCCAAGATTCGATGTTATATGATACTTCTTGCCGTATTGCTGAAAAATCTCATACCGGGCATAAAGAAATTCATCAATAACTGAATCGAGGCTGGTACCATACGATTTTTGATTTTCCGTTTCCAGACCGATATCATTCAAGCAGATATTAAAAGGATTTGGCTTAAATCCTTTGGATTGATTCTCATTGTAAGTGTACAAGTCAATATGCCCATGGATTTTATAATAATTCATCATTTGAGTAACAGACAAGTTTTCAAAAGCATTGGGGTTACAAGTAAGTTTCAAATAATCTGCAAAAATCTGCATCAACATTGTTTTCCCGGTGCCAGGTTCACCAACAAGCAAAAGATTCTTATGAACCTTGTAATTCTCTTCCGGAAACACATTTTGAGCATACTGACATCCGTTGAAATAGTACAGAAGAAACTGAATTAGTTTAGAGTTGTTATCATCAACATCAAATTTTCTAAACTCCCGTTCCGTATAATCCGTACCAAGGTTAGAAATTAAATTCCAATGGCTGTAATACTCTTGCGTATCAGTTAAGTCATATTCAGAAACGTTCTGAATACTTTCTTTGTGCCTTTGCATCAGATTCTCTATCTGTTGGAGCGTCAGCTTGCGCTTGCCGGCTTCCTTCTCCATCAAATTTTGAAGCTTGCTTGATAGATTCTTTTCCTCTTCCGTCATGGTCTAATTCATTTTTTCGATTTTCACGTATGCGATCCAGTATCCAAAGGTTTGCTTTGGAATCCCACCGTTCAATTTTCACTCCATTGGCATTCTTCCACCCTATCGAGTCAAAGTGATTAAAGAATATTTCTGCTTGCTCTTGCCAATCATCTAAACGTTCCGGAGCATTTTGCTTTATGAAGTGTTGGATAACCTCATCAAGCGTAGGAGCAATAAATTCTTTTGCGACTCTTTTAGGTTTCTCCGGTTTAGAGGGTGGAAAAAGCTCGCCAGAGCTACTTTCTTTCTTACCCCCTTTAGGGGGTTCTTTCTTTGTCTTTGTCTCTGTCTTATATTCTTCTTTAGGGGGTATGGGGGAGCTTTCTATAAAAGGTGTACCTAAAGGGTACCCTAAAGGTGTCCCTAAAGGATGCCGTAAAGGTGGTATATTCTGCATACCTTTTTGTACACCTTTTATAGAATAGGTTGATTTATTGCCTCTTCCATTGCCTTGTTTACATTCAATAAGACCTGCTTGAACTAATCTATTTCGGGCAGACTTGAATACTTTCACCGACACTCCCACGTCAGATGACACCTTTGTATCACTACGTGTCCAGTTATCCTCCCAGCCTAAACGATTCGCAATTTTTAGCAAGTAAAAATAAAGCCTCGTTTCACAGCAGGAAAATTGCCAGCTTTCGTCAAGTTCCCAAAACCTATTGATAAGTTCAATATAAGTCATATCAATTTATAATAATTCCGTAAGACATTGTTTATATAAGGTTGAGGGTCAGCTTTCAGATAATAGCAAACGCTATTAATGAACTCAATCAACCCATGACAAACGACATATACACTACCATATTTCTCAACTAATGCCTGCCACTCTTTTTGCTCATCAGACTGCGTTCCGGCACGTTTACCTTTTACATGTGGAGTTTTCATCTCTATGCAAAGACTGCTCTTACCACCGCGAGGAAAAAGCAGGATCAAGTCAGCAACACCAGCGATGGCACCTTCATATTTACGCATAGCACCGCTTTTCTTTGTCCTGACGCCGCCGTTTGGTATAGCAAAGAGTAAAGGGCCTACATTGGGAAACGTTTCTCTGAACCAAGTTACACAAATGTGTTGTATCTTAGTTTCAGAATATTTCACCTCCAATTTACGAATATCTTCTTCAGTCATTTTTCTGCTTGTTTTTTGAAATCGTAGCACATTCATTTAGAAGGTCAACGATTTGTTTACACCTGTTCCTGCAACCGACAAAGGATATTATGGTTTCCCATTCAGGACCGAACAACATTTCTTTCTTGTATTCCTGAATATGAGTTTTCTGCCCATTTATAACTAATCTAAATGGCTTCATAATTTATCCCTAAACAAGTCCATTGCAAGATTCACCATATTCTCTTCTACTTGATCGTCCGTACCGGTAACACCATTGGCAATGTTCTTCTTTGTTTGAATCACATCATACATATACTTGTCGATAGTATCCTTACCTAAGAAGTAATAGCAGTTAACGTTGTTCTTCTGACCATTACGATGCGCACGATCTTCTGCCTGTTCGCAATCGCTGAAAGTCCAAGGGAACTCTATAAAAGCAACACGACTGGCAGCCGTCAAAGTAAGCCCGGTACCGCCCGATTTGAAATTCAGAATAATCAGTTTACAATCCGGATTATTTTGAAAAGAGTCAACGGCATATTGCTTTTGGTTCACATTGTCGGAACCAGTTACAGTAACGGCTTTAGGAAATTCCTTTTTCAGTTCTGCTACAACTTCTTTCAAGTAACCGAAAAGTATCAGCTTCTCACCACCGTCGATAACATCATGGACAAATTCACAAACAGCCTTGATTTTACCTCTGGCAGATATCTGTTTTAAAAGCTGCATCTGTACCATGACGGCACCATTCATTGATTTCTGCACTTGTGCGTCCGAAGCATTTTTGTACTTCTTCAAGTATTTTACCATATCAGCCTCAGCAGCCTTATACTCTTTGGTGGTAGTGATATCAACTGTCAAGTATTGACGAGTCTTGTCTGGAAGTTGTGTAAGCACCTTTGACTTCTCACGACGAAAGAAGCAAGTATTCCATAGTCGCCAATTTAGCTCTTTAACGTTGGATGCCTGTTTGGGACCATCACAATATCTTTCAACATACCGGCTATATCCTCCAAAGTCCTCTAATCGACCTAATATTTTTAGCTGTTGTATCAAGTCTGTATTATTGTTGACAACAGGAGTACCAGTCAATGCGAATACATACCGTTTTCCTTTGCAGATACCTTCTACAAACTTTCCTTGCTGTGTCTTACTTGATTTACATTTGTGAGATTCGTCAATGATAACAGACCTGAACAAAGAAACACGCTGATCGAAAGCAATACTTTTCATTGTGAACTTGGATTCCTTATTTACAGACCTCACAAAAAACTTATTCAGTGATTCATAATTCGTAATGAATACCTCACAAAGTGGGCTGCCATCAGACTTCTTACACTCATAAAAAGATTGCCAGGACTGGCGGTTTCTGTCATCAAGTATAATGGCGTTAATCCCTGCGAATTTCTTGAATTCACGTTGCCAGTTGACTTTCAATGCAGCAGGGCAAATTACAAGTACAGGAAAAGATTCACCGTATATAGGCGCTTCCTTATGTGCCTTAACAACTGCACATATAGCTTGCAACGTTTTACCTAACCCGGGCTGGTCTCCGAAAAAACAGCGTTTATGTTCTATTGCGTACTGTACGCCTTCAAGTTGATATTCGTAAGGTTGAAGTAACATATAGTGTTCACCGACAAAAGGTTTCATCGGAGGAATATCATAATTAATATCTTCAGTAACCTCACGTTCCTTTACAATAGAACAAAAACGCATCTGAACAGCCCACTGCGAAAAAGCCCTCACATACCAATTGGCATCACGTCCAGCAGGATAACGCGCATCATTGATACTAACAAGCCACGCCCGGTCTGTCCCGTCGTAGCGTGGCTTACTTGGTATCATCTTTATGACCTCGACCAACTTTGGGTGATACTCGAACTGAATCCGGTACAGATTGGGCGTCTTAGTCACATAGATTGGTTTCATGAAGCAGGTTCTAATACTAATTCTTGATGTTCAACAGTTGAGAGTATATCATTATCATCACCATCCTCATTCATTGCGTCAGCAGCCTCATCTGTCTTACCAAACGGGTCATCACCATCTTTAAACTCGAATTCTCTTTGAATCTCTGAACATTTATTCTCTGTAACATAGAGTTCTGCTTCATACAAGAAATTGTAAACAGCATCACGAAACTCCTCACAATGCACATACGATTCATTGTCCGGATCGAAACCAATACCAGGAGAACAAAGATTAAGAACTTTGCTCGTCATAAGGGTTCGCTTACCTGTTAACACACAAACCTCAAAAGAAGAGTCACCACCAATGCTAACGCCGGTTACATTGAACTTCTTGAAAAACTCATCTTCAAGGCATGACTCCGGACGTTCCCAGTTAATGTACCCGGCTTCTTTCTGCTCTGTAATATCGACAATGTAAGGGATAAGCTTATTAAGCGAATCCTTCAAATCCGGATGAACAGGATTAATCCCCTTGAAAACAATATCGTTTCCCTCCTTGTCTGCATAGACCACTTCAAGACATCCCTTTTTGGTCAATTTTGCTTTTGAAATATTCAAATCCATTTTAATTAAATTTTTAGTTAATACTTACCTATGCAGGTATTCATTAATAAAATCTTTATAGTACTGGTCAACTGGCAATGGCAAATTGATTCCGAGTTCGGTAGCGGCATCCGCTTGAACCTTATCCATGAAAGTTTTCATTTGGATCGTATTCAGTTTAGAAGTACTTCCAACAACCGAAACAATATTTCCATTCATACATATTTGCCGTGGAAGAAACTTCCGGCAATAGTAATCATGAACATCTAACTTATCCGTGCCTGTCTCCCTCTCAATACAGGCAAACCACAGCCACATGAGCGCATTCTGCGACAGGGTACGCGGTTCTACCTTTCTCTTGATGCTTACAGTGTAAGTTCCATTTTTGAGCGTGGAACAGAGGTAGTCAAACGACTTATCCATTGTGACTACCCCGTTTTGTTTTGTTAGAATAGCTTCTGCCATATTTAGAATGGTAAATCATCAGGCGGTGGTACCTGTTGATATGGCTGTTGCTGATATGCAGGCTGTTGTACCTGTTGTTGCTGTCTCTGTGGTTGTTGTGGTAATGGTGGAGGCACAGGAGCAGCCTGTTGCTGAACTTTCGGTGTAAGCATCTCGATACTGTCAACAAAGACTTCAGTTATGTAACGCTTAACTCCTTTGCTATCGTCATAGTTACGAGTGCGTAACTTACCTTCTATATACAACTTATCTCCTTTATGAACGTACTTCTCAACTATTTCAGCAGTCTTATTCCAAAAAATAAGATTATGCCATTCTGTACGCTCCGGTACCTGGGTACCATTTTGCAAGGTGTACGCCTTATCTGTTGTGGCAAAAGATAAAGAAGCTACTTTTGCTCCACCGTCCAATGTTCTCACGTCTGGATCTTTACCAGCACGCCCTATAAGAATTACTTTATTGACACTCATTTTCCTTCCTCCCTTATAGTTACACGAATACTATCCGCTTTAATTGACGTTTTTAAATATTGAGAATAAAGCTCCGGGTGATCTTCCTGAAACTTCTTTGTATCAAAACTCTTACCCGTTGAAGAAGGAGTATAACTAACACGTAACCGGCCAGCGTCCCATGATTTAACACCATTCTCACGCATGGCACTTTTAAGCTGTTCTTTATAACCTTTCTGCACTTCAGTGATATAGCTCGCTTGTTCCTCAATATCAATGATAGTATCTACTAATTGCATGGGAATAAGCAGCTTCTCATCGACAGGAACAGGAGTATTAGGCAAGAAGTGTTCACCCTTAATCTCACACTCCAGTAATCTCTTAACATCTGCATCCGGTTTACGCTCAATCTCGACTAATTCCGACTTATCCCCACGCAACCAAATGCCAAACAGTTTTTCAACTTTAATTAGTGGATTTTGAAGTTCAAACAAATAGGCATAGATTGATAGCTGCCAACTCAAATACTCACGGTCAAGGCTTGCAGTAGTCTTGATGTCGCCAAGGCTGATTTTCTCGTCCTTTTCCCAAACACAATCAATGTTTGATGCAAAGTATTCGTTATCAGACACAGTGTACTCATTAGCAAAAGCCTTATATCCGGCTTTCGTCCGCTCTTTCAAATAATTCTCCGCTTCAACACTTTCAGGCGTGAAACCGGTAGTATCAACAAACTGACATTGAGCATGGATACGGCTACCTTTTTCAGCAGCTCTCTTCAATATAAATTCAGGAACAGCCTTATATTTATCCGGGAATAATTGCCGGCTTATCATTCCCGTTATACCTTTCAACTGTTTTTCACCAAGAAAATAGGTGTGGTTTTCTTCATTGAAAACTACACCTGACCTAACTAATTCTATCATTGTGCAGGATAAATTTTGCCCATTTCCATACAGGCATTTCTAAATTCATTATCATTTTGCATTGCTTCATGTCCATACCAAACCTTTTCAAGTTCAGCACGACTTTTAACAGCAAGCATTTCAGCAATAGCATTTTTCAATTGAGCACCTGTATATACTGCCTTATCCGTACTTACAGGTGTTTTTGCAGGTTGTTGAGTCTCTTCTTTACCATGAGTATTGGTCGAATCGCTGTCTTTTGCATCATCAATGCAAAACAGACCGTTAAGAGCGTACTTTCTTGCATAAGAAGATGAGGCCCCAGTGATTTGGCTCCCATCCATTCCTTTCTTTGTCTCTTCTTCCCTTGCAAAAGCAGTAGTTACTTCTTTTTCTCCCTTGTCATTAGTCAAAGTGACAGTCGCTTTTACATAGATCCTATCACCTACTGCGATCATCTCATCACTTAGAGTTAATGTACATTTTGTTTCAGCAAGAACAGGTTTCACTGATTCAAGAATATCCTCACAACTACGGTACTTGTATTTACCGAAAGTATTATACTGCCCTTTGGGGGCTTTCAGCTTTTGCTGAATGGTTACTAATTCTTTCATAATTCTGAATTAATGGTTTGACTTTTAGTTTATTACATCTATAAAATTATCGTAAAATGACAAGTTATGCAAACAGAAACTTCGCCATTTTAACGCCATTTTCAAAGTGGGAAATAAGGTGTTTTAGGCTCATTTCCAAAGTCTAAATCAAGTCGCCGAAAATCATTGAGTAACTGTTTGCTGAAATATATCACTCTTGTACATGTTATTTCAGAAAACATTCCAATATGAGTATATTCAGGAGGTAAATCAAGCATATCAGAAAGCCAAGCATAGGCCTCTGTTCTCTTCATATATTCTAATTGCCAAATTTTATCAAAATACTCATGTGCCTCATGTTTAAGTTTCCTCAATTTTCTGGTAGCAAGACGTCCAAGCGCTCTATCTGTTCCTTTATGAACTCCAACATGAGCGCCACATGGTCTACACAAGTACATCATTCCATAAGATGTACCATAAATCTCAACACTATCTACAAATTCGGTAGGTTGCCCACAATAAGGACAAATCTTACCAGCGAGAATCTTCTTTTGTCGTTCGTTTAGTTCTATCATAAATATAAAATTTGTGGATGGTACCGGAATCGAACCAGTCTCTTTACTAAGTGCGCACTCAGTAATGTTTCATCCAAGAATACTAACCACCCAAATAAAAAAGATGTACTATTCTCACGAACCGATACATCTTATCATGATACAACACTAAATAAAGACACGACATCTATAACTGATTAAGTGTGGAGAAACCCGGATTCGAACCAGGAAGATACGTCTAACATATCTCTGCACTTCTCGACTTGAATAGGTTATTCTTGAATATCCTTTACCTAAACCAATATTTATAGTGCATTAAGCGTCTACCAATTCCGCCATTTCTCCGATTTAAAAAGGTACACTATTCTCACGAACCATGTACCAAACACACAAAATAAAACACGACAAAACTACTAAATAACTTTCACGAGCTTGTGAAGCTTGCAGGACTCGAACCTGCACTGGGTGTCTACTTTCTCGAAGGGTCCTACGATACTCATATACAGATTTCCACTGAACCAACTCTGATATTGAGCGCGCCTACCAATTACGCCAAAACTTCATATAAGTGAACTATTCTCACGAACCGTCCACTTGGAAACACAAACACAAAAATAAAAAACATGGCAAACAATTATTTAGCTATCATAAGCCATTGTGGGGCAGTTTAGGAATCGAACCTAAATAATTGCATCTGCAATACATAAAGCACTTCGTACGCTTTCTTTATGCTCTCTTTTCCATTGAGAATACCTCCCCGTGTTTGCCACACCAACGCTATGATGTGGACTTCAAGTTCTAAAAAAAATAATAATACTATGAAAAACATGAGTTCACTCTCACGAGTTACTTTGCTCCCGGATAGCCGATCAGAGCACACCGGGATAGATGTAGAACACTTAAATCAAATAAATAAGGGACTCACACCCTACGAAGCTCCTTACTTCGGTATTGTTGGTTAAACATAAATGAGAATTATCTCTGTGAAGGAACCCGGAATCGAACCGGGATGAGTTGTCATGCTCACTACATCTAAGGGCTGACATTCCCTATTGTTGAGTAGCGCGTCTGCCTATTTCGCCATTCCTTCAGTTCGTAGCCGGACACTACCGGCTACTTTGATTGAATTGATATATTCACCCTCACGGGTTACTTAACTCTGATTGAGTTGAGCCGGGAAACGGATTCGAACCATTATCTTTATGTATTGTGAGGATATACATACGCTCTAACCAGTTGAGCTACCCCGACAAGTGCCCGGCGAACCGGGCTAATCATGACTAATAAAATTAAGCAATGCAAACCTTCACAGGCTATCTTTATTTTGTTTCTTATCTTCATAGATGAATCTTATAGCCAATAGCACAACAACAATGAAGAATATGATATACGACCAAGCAATATCACTTCTTGTTGCTTCGATTCCTCCACCTATATACATAGCTACCAGTAAAGCAGCTACCGTAAAAATGTTATGAACGATTTTCAATGTTTTCATTTCTTCCGTTTTTTAGGTTTGACTTTCTTTCTCGAACATCGGCAATGCAGTAATACTTGAGCAGCATTACAATGCCATTTGCCATTTTGAACATTTACAGGTTTATCACTTTCAATCTTACCTGCTTCAATGAGACTAATCAACTTTTTCTCTCCACCTACATAGTACGCTGACTTATCTTTCCCGAATATCTCTGTCGAAAACAAACGGAGAATATTATCCAGCAATATTTCAGCCATTTCACCCCTAATAGTTTCCATAGTCCTAAAATAGCCGATTACTTAATTCTTGTCACAGTGACAATACCATTATCTCTATCAGATTTAATGCCCCACTTCTTGTCAGGCTCTTTATCCTTTAATCTGTAAGATATTAGGTTAAGGATATATGCCCTATTAGAAATTGGAAAAATTTCTTTTGCGTCTTTTTCCATCTCACGAATGACGCACATAATACTTTTCTTCTTTTCTTCCATTATTGTAGTATTTATGAATTAATAAAAGGAGCGATGAGCGGATTCGAACCGCTGACCTCTGCTTGTGGTGCTCTTCCGTTAAGCTAAGAGTATTTCTTGAGAGACTCGAACTCTCAACCATCCACCACACACAGCGCTCTAACCAATTGAGCTACATCGCTCTTATATGTTATTCACTTTAATTCTATCTATATACTTACCGAAATCCTCTGCTATTCGGTTACAGGGTATTTTTTGCACCTCGCTTTTATTGCTGATTGCGGTGCTACTCCGGTGTACCAAACCACCGTCTTACTACAGCCCACTACCTACTCTCACGAGCTTCGTATTCCTGCTACGTAAGCCATATATGTTATCACAATGTCAAAGAACTCTTCTCTGTGTTCCCAGTCTCCTTTCAAAGGAAGGCACAAAGACCAGACTGGGTACCGGATAACCGGCGGTTTTGGTTTGACTTAGTGAGGGTTATTTAGTAGCTTCGTTTGTTATTGCGCGAAGAACAACAGAAGCTGCATTCAGAGATTCTTTAACCTTTGCAAACTTATCGGATTCACTTTGCCACCACCCTTTGTACATGTCAATCGATTCTTTCTGTACTTTTACTTCATTTTTCAATGATTCATTTTCAGCACGTAGCTCCTTAATAATCTTCTCATTCTCGATAGCTTTCGCTTTCAATTCAGCCCCGTTAGTGGTACTTTTATCAAGATTTGTAGACAGTTCTTCTACTTTCTCGATTAACTGTGCTTTAGTCATTGCTTGTAGTTCCATGATAATTGTTTTTTATGATTGATTTGATTAGTTACTTAGTCACATACCCCATAGCCAAGTTTCCACAAGGATCGCTGTAAAAGTCAGAAAGGGAAAGATTCTTCTTTGGAAATAAGGTTCCCGCAGCAGCAGCTTTACGCATACTTTGCTCTGCTTTATATTCATCTATTGCAATATGTGCAGCTATCCAAGCCTCTTTCAAAGCATTTGAGAACGTTTTCAAATAATGGCCGTTCCATTTCATTTCAGCATAAGCTCTTTGCATTACAGCTTTCAAATTGTATTTGCCATCAACGATAAGTCTGTAATCTCTCTTTTTGGAGTTACTTTTCTCTCTTTTCGGTTGGATATTTGCTATTTTATTCATACTTTTGGAGTATTGATTGATTGATGATGCAAATATATTCTCATTTGAGAGTATATGCAAATTTTACACCCTAAAAATACTCCCGTTTGAGAGTATTTAACGTTTGATTGATTTGATATGATTAGTAGAATTAAAGAGATTATTACCTATTACAGCTTGAGTAATAGAGCTTTTGCCATTAAATGTGGCCTTAAAGACAATACATTCATAAATCAGCTAAATGGCGTACGAGAAGTAAGTTTAAATACTATCAATGCTATTTTACTCTCGTTTGAGGATATATCGGCTGAATGGCTACTACGCGGAAAAGGACAAATGTTACTTTCTGAAGTGAACAATGATGCTCAAAACATCGAGCGCGTAACCCGACTTGCCGATACAATAGCAAACCTTCAAGGAACAATTAACGAGCAAATGAAAACTATTCAACTTCTAACAGAGGACAACAAGAAGGTTAGAGGCGAATTAGCTATGCTAAAGAATGAACGTAATGCCGGATAGGTAAATAGATACCATTATGAATGCACCCATTTTAATCAAGATCATTGTAGGATTAGCAATAATAGCATTGATATTCACGAATAAAATAGTCCCCTATTTACGGGATAAACTTTTCATGAGTGTTTCTAAAAGTGGATATCTCGCTACGATTTTAGTGATTACAGTTGTTTCCGTTTTTGGAGTAGCGTTCAATAGGTATCAGAAAAATGAGCAAAAATATGCTATTGAAGATAATGAAAAAGCAAAAAAGGAAAGGCTAATTAGAAATGCTTTCGAGTCATCAAAGAAAGAAGTAAAGCTACAATTAAAATCCCCTTCAACTGCAAAATTTGCAACAGAACTTGATGAAGAATCAAAATATAAGATTAACGATGATAATTCAGTAATCATTCGTTCGTATGTAGATGCACAAAACTCATTCGGCGCAACTGTACGGACACACTTTCAATGTACAGTAGATAAATACGGAAATATAAAAGATCTCACAACATGGTAACATTATATATGAATATTGATAGTAGTTAAAAGCATTAATGGTCGAATAATGGTCGAACCATAAAAAAAAGCAGGACTATATAATTGATATACAAAGCATAATACTGGATTCTCAAAATTGTGTCTAGTTTAGTTTTTGTGTTGAGTGCTTCCTCGTCGGCGGACGATCTAGGAAGCACTTTTTATTTATCTATTTATAGAACAAGCTGGACAATAGCACTAAATCAAAGAAAAATAACATAAAGTTTGATTATACCTAAAGCTCTTTTATATTCTATTAAATCTTAATGCATTTCTTTTTGCGAGCAAAGACTTGACTCCGTTTGTTTATAGGGGGATGCTCAAACAAGAACAGCTCTCCGGACGTTATACTACTGATATCAACCAAATTATAAACATTAATTGCAGATAATATGTGTTTCCACAACTCCATGTCAGCCAAAGCCATCAAAGTTGCCGCCCGTTACGGACGCCAATCGGATGTAGTCGAGATTTACCAAAGCATTCTTGACGAACAGTATCATGTGAATGCGTTCACTTTCCCCAGATATCCTATCATTACTTCTTCGGACGAAGTACAGGTTTTCAACTGGGGACTCATCCCTTTCTGGGTAAGAAGCGAAGAGGATGCGACAGAAATAAGAAAGATGACACTCAATGCCCGTGCGGATACCATTTTCGAGAAACCGTCTTTCCGCGAACCGATCATGAAGAAACGGTGCATAGTGCCCAGTACCGGCTACTTTGAATGGAGGCATGAAGGAGCAAACAAGATACCTTATTATATATATGTGAAAGATGAACCTATCTTCTCGATGGCCGGCATCTACGACCGTTGGCTGGACAAGGATACGGGAGAGGAACACGAAACTTTCTCCATCATCACCACTGACACCAATTCGCTGACCGATTACATCGATAACACCAAGCACCGGATGCCCGCCATACTCACCCGAGAGGAAGAAGAGAAATGGCTCAATCCCTCATTGAGCAAAGCCGAAATAGCTTCTTTACTGAAACCCTTCGATACAGAGAAGATGGATGCATACGTTATCAGAAACGATTTCTTAAAGAAATCTCCCAATGATCCGACAATAGTACAAAGGGCATAGGAAAAAGAAGTTTATCCTAAAAAAGTGAGAGGTGTGAGGGAGGAATTGCAACTTTTATATTTTTATTTCACTGTTTCTACTCTCTAATTTTCAACTAAAAAAAATACGAATGTTAGAAATCCTCTCTCACTCCTCTCACTTTTTCCCCTTTATTTCATGAAATTCGGAAGAAAGTACAAAAAGAAACAGAGTTCAAAGAGTAAAACGTGGTGGGAAATCCGGAAAACATAACCATCTTTTCCGAACTTCCCACCACGTTTTATCTAGTTCGCACCGTCCGGTGATTTACTCACCCAACTCGCCTAGCAAATCATACGACGGCACAAAGAAAAGCGTCCCCGTTATTGCCGTACTGAAATCGAGCAAGCGGTCGGTATTGCCCGCCGGACTGCCGATAAACATATTCTCCAACATCCGGCGAGTCGTGCTGAATGTACTAGCATACCCAATAAAATACGTACCATACTCCCCCTTCGAAGTATTGGCAAACGGCATATTGGCACGTACAATCTTCAGATCATCACCGATATTGGTCACAGCATTATGCGCATTCTCCGGCTTCTCTTCGTCCGACAGCTCCACATCATTGAACTTATGACGTCCGATCACCTTTTCCTGCTGTTCCACCGAAAGCGCATTCCACGCAACCATATCATGAATGTACTTCTGCACAAACACATAACTGCCTCCTGCAAAATCCGCATCCTCCTCGCCTATCACCGCAAAATGATAGGGATTCTCATCGACAGCAGGATTCTCCGTACCGTCCACAAAGCCGATAATCGCCTTACCATCCATATAGCGGAACCCATGCGTCTCATCAACAGACACCACAGCCCCTTTGAGCTTCTCATCAAGGATAGAAGCAAACTCGAAACACAGCCCCATCTGCTTCGCCCGAATATGGAACAACAAATCACCGGGAGTAGAAACAGCTGTATACTTCTCCCCTTTTATCTCGGAGAAAGTACTCAGCTCTTTCGGTTTACCCTTATCGGGGAAAAGCCGCGTCCACGCATCAGCCCCGAATCCCATCGTGCAACTGAATTGCATATCAGGAAAACGATTGCGCATACTACGGATCATTGCCGAGAAATTGGCACATACATCCTTTACTTTATCAACCGTATCGGGGGAATCTGTCAGGTTATAGACTATAAATATTACATTCTCTCCCTGTTTTCCGGCCACATCCTGTGGGATATGACCGCCGAACGAATTTTGAAATGGATTCATATTCTTTTAATTTTAGTTTTTTAGTTTCGCCCATAAGATATATCCGGTGATAAAACCGAATGGCTACATAGGCAAGAAGCTCCCGGCTTCGACCCCGTGAGCTTCTCTCTTCTCCAATGTTACTCTCTCTTCTTATATATAATATACTTTGTCTTTATATTGTCTCTCTCTTTTCAGTCATTCCGCACATACATCGCGGCTCCGGCATCCATAAAGAGTTCGACATTCTCCGCATGATGCGCTATATAAGCCGCCGGTCCCGTATCTCCCGAGTGGCAGATTTCTTCCACCACTTCCGCCTTCGCTTTTCCGGTAATCAGAAAAATAACAAGGCGGGCAGTCAGAATCGGGAATCCGGTCATTGCAATGCGTTTCTGTCCGTTGCGGGGATGAGTGCTGGTCACATAAATCTGGTCGGAAGAGAGCAAAGCCTCCTGTCCGGGGAAGATAGAGGAAGTATGTCCGTCATCTCCCGCTCCCAACAGCACAATGTCAAATTCGGGCCAGCCATTCTTCTTGGGCACCTGCCGGCTGACAAGTTCGGAATAGCGGGCTGCTTCTTTTGCCGGTTTCTCTTCACCACGAATGCGGTATACATTTTCGTAAGGAATGGGCACTATCCCCAAAAGCAGGGAACGCATCATTCCATAATTACTATCAGAATCTTCGGGAGGAACGCAACGTTCGTCTACCCAATAAAGTTTCATACGCTTCCAAGGAGTAATATCAGCGTATTCATTTGCCCATAAATCAAACATCAAGGCGGGAGTGCTGCCACCACTCACTGCTATGTTGAACGTTTTGTCCGGTTCAGCATTCATGATATCCACCAAGTGGAATATCAACGAACGGGCTGTCTCCATAGACGACGGGAAAACAGATAGTCTCATAGTTCGCAATATTGGTCTGTATTTGTTAAATTCTTACACGGATTGGTCCAGTCTGCCCCATGCTCGTGCATCATAGCTTCACTTTCGAGAGGTCCCCACGTACCTGCCGGATAGCCGTACAAAGGTGCGTCCGGATTATCTTTCCAATAACGTAAGACCGGATCAAAGAAGTTCCAGGAAGCCTCTACAGCATCACTTCGAGTAAATAAGGTCGGATCTCCCTGAATGCAGTCGTCAATCAGACGGGCATAAGCGTCACCACTCGGCACGCCGCCCAACTGTGCGTAACTGAAATCCATCGTCACCTGACGGACTTCGAAACCTGCACCCGGAACCTTCATTCCGATCTTCAGCACAATACCCTCGTTTGGTTGCAAACGAAGGATCAACTTATTAGCCCTCGGACAGTTACCGCCGGAACAGCGGAACATCTGATGGGGCGTCTCGCGGAAGTGAACGACAATTTCCGTCACCTTCGTCGGCATCTGCTTACCGGTACGGATGTAGAACGGTACCCCGCTCCAACGCCAGTTACTGATGCCCAGCTTCATCGCAATATAAGTCTCCGTACGCGAGTCGGGAGCCACTCCCTTTTCCTCACGATACCCCTTCTTATTGCCCGAAGCCGTATATTGTCCGCGAACGATATGTTCATTCAAGTCCGTCTCCGTAAGCGGAGTCAGCGACTCATAAACCTTCACTACCTCATTCCGGAAATTATCCGCATTGAATACCGCCGGCGGCTCCATAGCCGTAAGGGCTACGAGCTGAATCAAGTGATTCTGCACCATATCCCGCAAAGCCCCCGCCGTCTCGTAAAAACCTCCACGCTGCTCAATACCCAGATTCTCTACAGCAGTAATCTCCACATAATCAATATAATTACGATTCCATAACGGCTCAAAAATACCATTGGCGAAACGGAAAGCAAGCACATTCTGCGCCGTCTCCTTGCCTAGAAAATGATCGATACGATAAATCTGATGCTCATCAAACACAGAAGAGTAAATCTTATTCAACTCAAGCGCCGACTCCAGATCATACCCGAATGGCTTCTCAACAATAATACGAGAATGAGGAGTATTCAGCCCGGCCGCCTTCAAATGCAAAGGCACCACCCCATACAGCGAAGGCGGAGTAGCCAGATAGAACAACAAATTATCCGGATCGACCTCCTTCGTAAGCTCTACCAAACGCTCCCGCAACTGCGAATATCCCTCCACTTTCGCAGGATCCATCGGCAAATAATACAAATGAGACACAAAAGAAGACATCAGCTCCAAATTCTGCTCTTCAGCCTTTACAAACTGCTGCAACTCCCCAAGTATATATGAACGGTAATCTTCATCAGAATAGACAGTACGCCCAATTCCCAGAACAGTAAAACTCCCCGTCAGCCGTTTATCCCGATACAGAGAGTACAATGCAGGCATCAACTTGCGTTTAGTCAAGTCGCCCGAAGCACCAAAAATAATCATTGCAAATTTATCCATCGTCGTATTTTTAACTTTTTACCTTTTATCCATCCATCACCGCACCTAAACCGACCAGCCTCAACCAACCGACAAACCGACCAATCTCAACCAACCGCCCTAACGCATAATCACCCACACACCCACTACTACCCCCACCTACAACTTACCATCCGAACGGTCTCCCGGCCTCACCGAAGGAGCGTCAAGCGGAGGCTGTATCTCCGGCGTGAAGAAGGGCAGGCTGTTTGAGCGGAGCGAGTTCCTGCCCTTTAGCCGGAGATGCAGCCGGAGTAGCTCCGTAGGTGCAGCCTTGATTTTTTCTTTTGGTACCTTTCTTTTGCATCAAGGCAAAAGAAAAGTACTCAGACATTATAAGTCCCCGACTTCGTCTCCCCTCCGTGTCCCGTCCAATTCTCATGAAAGAACTGTCCGCGCAGCTCATCCTTCCTCTCAAACGTATGCGCACCGAAATAATCACGTTGCGCCTGCACCAGATTGGCAGGTAAATTGTCAGAAGTCAGCGAATAAAAATAATTCAAAGCCGAAGAGAAAGCCGGAACAGGCAATTCCTCCTTCATCGCCTCCGCCACCAGATTCTTCCATCCGGGGAGCAAAGACTTGATTTCCTCACGGAAGTAAGGAGCCAGCAACAAATGCTTCGGCTTATCCGCCGCCTCAAAAGCAGCAGCTATATCATTAAGGAAAATACTGCGGATGATACATCCCCCACGCCACATACGGGCAATGGAGGCCAAATCCAAATTCCATCCGAAAGCATCAGAAGCCCGCTGCAACACAGCAAAGCCCTGCGCATACGACACCAGCTTGGAAGCGTAAAGCGCAGAAAATATCTCCTTCACCAATTCCGCCTTATTATATACAGGTAATGTATGCTTGCACAAGAACTGCTTGGAAGCCAGATGACGCAACTCCTTCTGAGCCGAGAGACTGCGTTCGAACACCGCCGTGGCAATCAAGCCCAACGGCATCCCCAACTCCATCGCATTGATGACAGACCACTTTCCCGTCCCCTTCTGTCCGGCAGCATCGAGAATCTTATCGATCAGATACCCACCGGATTTATCCTTGTGACGCAAAATATTAGAAGTAATCTCAATCAGATAACTGCGCAACTTCCCTTCATTCCAACGGGCAAAAACGTCCGCCATCTCCTCGTTCGTCAGATCAATGAGATTCTTCATCACCCAGTAAGCCTCGGCAATCAACTGCATATCACCGTATTCGATACCGTTGTGAATCATCTTCACAAAATGTCCCGACCCGGCAGGGCCTACCCACTGGCAACAGGGAGTTCCGTCCGGCGCTTTCGCCGCGATGCTCTGCAAGACAGGCTTCACTTCCGGCCACGCTTTCTCCGATCCTCCGGGCATGATGGAAGCACCGTTCAACGCACCTTCCTCACCGCCCGACACTCCGCTTCCTACAAACAAGAATCCTTTCGATTCAGCTAATTTTACACGGCGATTGGTATCTTCGTAATTAGAATTACCACCGTCAATCAGAATATCTCCGGGAGAAAGCAAAGGGAAAAGCTGATCCATCAGTTCGTCTACCGGACTGCCGGCACGTACCATCATCATAATCTTGCGAGGGGTGGCGATTGATTCCACAAAAGCCTTTATATCTGTAAAACCTTCAATGTTTTTACCTTTAGCACGACCATTCATAAAGCGGTCTACTACTCCTTCTTCCACTCCGGGGACGGTACGATTATAAACAGAGACGTGCCAGCCCTTGCTTTCCATATTCAAAGCAAGGTTCTCACCCATCACTGCCAGACCGATCAACCCGATATCTGTTTTATTCTGATTTGCCATATCTTATATATTTTAAAATATTGTTTATGTAAGAAACACTTGAAAAGCACATTTGTTCGCTAGTTTTGGATTAAAATACTATTTTTGTGGTCAACAAATAACTATCAGAATGAAGAAAATCAAGATCGACCTGCTGCCACGCATCATTATTGCTATCATCTTGGGGATTGCCATTGGCACTATTTTTCCGGCTCCGCTGGTACGAATATTCGTTACGTTCAACGGAATTTTCAGTGAATTTCTTAACTTCTCCATCCCGCTCATTATCGTCGGACTGGTCACCGTAGCCATTGCCGACATCGGCAAAGGTGCGGGAAAGATGCTGCTTGTCACCGCCCTCATCGCTTACGGTGCGACGCTCTTCTCCGGCTTCCTGTCCTACTTCACCGGTGTCACCGTGTTCCCCTCGCTCATCGAAGTGGGCGCGCCGCTCGAAGAAGTCAGCGAAGCGCACGGCATTCTCCCCTACTTCTCCGTATCCATCCCTCCGCTGATGAATGTCATGACGGCATTGATCCTTGCCTTCACACTGGGATTGGGACTGGCGGCACTGCACAGCGATGCTCTGAAGAGTGTAGCACGGGATTTTCAGGAAATCATCGTACGCATGATCAGTGCGGTCATCCTGCCTTTACTGCCGCTTTACATCTTCGGCATTTTCCTGAATATGACTCATTCCGGACAAGTATATGCCATTCTGATGGTCTTTATCAAAATCATCGGAGTTATCTTTCTGTTACATATCTTCCTGCTCGTCTTTCAGTATTCCATTGCAGCACTCTTTGTCCGTAAGAATCCGTTCCGGTTGCTGGGCAGGATGATGCCGGCCTATTTCACCGCATTGGGCACGCAATCGTCCGCCGCCACCATTCCGGTGACGCTGGAGCAGACGAAGAAGAACGGAGTATCCGCCGACATTGCAGGATTCGTGATTCCGCTCTGCGCCACCATTCACCTGTCCGGCAGCACGCTTAAAATCGTGGCCTGCGCACTGGCACTGATGATGATGCAGGGAATGCCGTTCGACTTCCCGCTATTTGCCGGATTCATCTTTATGCTGGGCATCACGATGGTAGCCGCACCGGGCGTTCCGGGAGGAGCCATCATGGCGGCACTCGGTATCCTGCAATCGATGCTCGGCTTCGACGAGTCGGCACAGGCGCTGATGATCGCACTCTACATCGCCATGGACAGTTTCGGAACTGCCTGCAACGTGACGGGCGACGGAGCCATCGCACTGATCATAGACAAAGTGATGGGAAAAGGAACGGGAAAATAAAACTGACTTGGTTTGCATATACAGCATAAAATAACGAAATTTGTCCCCCGTATCTTCAAATAAAAAATAAAGGAATATGAAAACAGCCCTTATATCAGGCATCACCGGACAGGATGGTTCTTATCTTGCCGAATTTCTCTTGCAAAAAGGTTACGAAGTACACGGTATCCTCCGTCGTTCTTCCTCATTCAATACCGGACGTATCGAGCATTTGTACTTTGACGAATGGGTACGCGACATGAAACAAAAACGTACCATCAACCTGCACTACGGCGATATGACGGACTCCAGCTCACTGATCCGCATCATACAGCAGGTGCAACCGGATGAAATCTACAATCTGGCAGCACAGAGTCATGTGAAGGTATCGTTCGACGTGCCCGAATATACTGCCGAAGCGGATGCTATCGGCACACTGCGTATGCTCGAAGCCGTACGCATCCTGGGACTGGAAAAGAAAACAAGGATATATCAGGCTTCCACCTCCGAGCTCTTCGGTAAGGTGCAGGAAGTTCCGCAAAAGGAGACAACTCCGTTCTATCCCCGTTCTCCCTACGGAGTGGCAAAGCAATACGGCTTCTGGATCACCAAGAACTACCGCGAAAGCTATGGCATGTTTGCCGTTAACGGCATCTTGTTCAATCACGAAAGTGAACGTCGTGGCGAAACATTCGTTACCCGCAAGATTTCTCTCGCTGCCGCACGTATCGCGCAAGGCGAGCAGGACAAGCTGTATTTAGGTAATCTGGATGCCCGCCGTGACTGGGGGTATGCGAAAGATTACGTGGAATGTATGTGGCTGATTCTTCAGCATGACGTTCCGGAAGATTTTGTAATCGCCACCGGAGAGATGCACACCGTACGCGAATTTGCCGCACTGGCATTCAAGGAGGCAGGCATCGAACTTCGTTGGGAAGGTGAAGGCGTGGACGAAAAGGGTATCGACGTGGCTACCGGAAAAGTATTGGTAGAGGTTGATCCCAAATATTTCCGTCCGGCAGAAGTGGAACAACTGTTAGGAGACCCTACCAAAGCCCGGACATTGCTGGGATGGAACCCAAGGAAGACATCGTTCGAAGAACTGGTAAGCATCATGGTGCGCCATGACATGGAGAAAGTAAGAAGAATGATCGCTACCAAGCACTAACAGATCTCAAACCGAACGCGGATTACACCGATTAAACAATCTTCCTTTTTTACAGAAGATGCGCATAACCGGAGTAATCCGTGTTCATATATGATACTTAATCATGGAAAAGAATGCTAAAATATATGTAGCAGGACATCACGGTTTGGTGGGATCTGCTATCTGGAAGAATTTACAGGATAAAGGATATACCAATCTGATCGGGCGTACGCATCAAGAACTGGATTTGCTCGACGGTGTAGCTGTCCGCCGTTTTTTCGACGAAGAGCAACCGGAGTATGTGTTTCTGGCTGCTGCATTCGTAGGCGGCATCATGGCAAACAGTATTTATCGTGCCGACTTCATTTATAAGAACCTGCAAATACAGCAGAACGTCATCGGTGAAAGTTTCCGTCATAACGTCCGGAAACTGCTGTTTCTGGGCAGCACCTGCATCTATCCGCGTGACGCCGAACAGCCGATGAAAGAAGAAGTCCTGCTGACTTCACCACTGGAATACACAAATGAGCCATACGCCATCGCCAAGATCGCCGGACTGAAAATGTGCGAGAGCTTCAACCTGCAATACGGCACGAATTACATCGCCGTGATGCCGACCAACTTATACGGTCCGAATGATAATTTTGACTTGGAACGCAGCCATGTCCTGCCTGCCATGATCCGTAAGATTCATCTTGCGCACTGTCTGAAGGAAGGAGACTGGGAAGCTGTCCGCAAGGATATGAACCAACGTCCTGTAGAAGGCGTCAATGGCGACAGCCCCAAGGCGGACATTCTGAATATCCTCCGCAAATACGGTATCAGCGAAACGGAAGTGACTCTGTGGGGCACGGGAACTCCCCTGCGCGAGTTTCTCTGGAGCGAAGAAATGGCCGACGCCAGTGTATTCGTAATGGAACACGTGGACTTCAAAGATACCTACAAAGAAGGTGACAAGGATATCCGCAACTGCCATATCAACATCGGAACGGGAAAGGAAATCACCATCCGCCAACTCGCCGAACGAATTGTAGAAACGGTAGGCTATCAAGGCAAACTAACCTTCGACAGCAGCAAACCGGACGGCACTATGCGCAAACTGACCGATCCGTCCAAACTACACTCTTTGGGATGGCATCACAAAATAGAAATAGAGGAAGGAGTACGGAGAATGTACGAATGGTACTTGAAATAAATTCAAAAAGAACTATCCGCATTGGGGCTGACTAAAAAGTCGGTAGTATCTACATTCTCCTCCTTCGGGAAGGAGGAGTGGTCGAAGACCGAGGTGGTAGGTGAACACATAAACTAATAATAATAAATTAAGTTATATGCTTACCTACCACCTCCCCCTACGGGTACTCCTCCTTCCCGAAGGAGG